>Ga0209489_103162_pt1 | contig 32491 bp, 17 predicted proteins | sample SiratrowhiteBW_FD_187527 | JGI IMG/M metagenome (GOLD analysis project Ga0209489, IMG submission 187527) | Root nodule microbial communities of legume samples collected from California, USA - Siratro white BW (SPAdes) (version 2) | ecosystem: Host-associated > Plants > Roots > Nodule | place...
AAGTCTTATCACAAGTCATATTCAATCCATCAAACAACAATCAAAAGTTCTTGCATACTATTTTCTAACATCATTACTCAAATAAGGTCTATTAATCACACAAAAATCAAGATAATCAAACTTATTTAGTGCTCAAGGACCAGTCAGACCTGCAAGAAAGACTTGAGCACTGATAATCACATATTCAAGTTTTTATCTTTGAGTTCTATTTAAAAGTAACTAAATAGTATAAAAATAAGTCACTAGCTTCCCTTACCTGGTGACAATTTCCCAAAACAATTCCTCCAAACTAGCTAGTGGCACTAACCCAATCTTTAGGGATCTAGAACAAGTCATCAGAACAAAACCGATTTCAGTATAATCTTAATTAAGTTGAGAGAAATACTTTTCTCAACTGTCCCTACTAAGATTGATGACAAAAACATAAGGAAAAACAGAGATTAAGGGATCTTTAGAGCAAATATGGACTTACTCTGTTTGAAATTCTGATCGGTTATAAATGATCATTAACTCCTCAGGTACTACAGGGTGTGATCAGATTCTAAAACAGATGATGTATAGAGGGAGAAAGTTAGAGAGAAGGGAGAGCTTGAGGGAGAGAGAGGAAAAGAGAAAGAGAAGAAAAAAAATACGGAGTTGCAGGGGCATTACAATTACCCCCAACAACAAAAATTTTCGTCCTCGAAAATCTAGCGTTCTATTTAAAAGGTTAGGACATGATTATCTTATCTCCTCTTTTATTCTTCGAGTGGAATTACATGATTGATCATCCCACAACATCTCCACCATGTTGATGGCCTTACCCCTGAGTTGTTTGATCTGCCGATCCTTAATTATGCCTGGTTGAGCTTCGAAGCCGAAATTGTCCTTGATTTGCGCTTCATTCATTTCTAGGACACGAATAGGATCAAGCACATAATTCCTTAATCGAGACGAATGAAATACATTGTGTAGGTTGGCCAACTGAGATGGTAAAGCAATCTCATAAGCTGCTGGTCCTACCTTTCTAAGAATTTGATAAAACCCACCAAACTTTGGTGACAATTTTCTTGATCTGATAGCCCTTCCTACACCTTTGGTAGGTATTACCCTCATAAATATATGGTCTCCAACTACAAACTCAAAAGGTTTCCTCCTTTGATCCGCATAAGACTTCTACCTACTTTGGAAACTCTTCATCCTCTCTTGAATTGGTTTCACCTTCTCAGTAGCCTTTTGAAGCAACTCTGGTCCTACTAACACTGTCTCTCCATCCTGATACCAACAAAGAGGAATTCTACCCTTCTTGGCATAGAAAGCTTCAGACAGTGCCATACCAATATTGGCCTAATAAATGTTGTTGTATGTAAACTCCACCAAATGCAACATCTCATCCCAAACACCCAAATGATCTATCACAGAAGTCCTCAACAAATCTTCCAAAGATTCGATTGTTCACTCTGACTGCCCATCAGTTTGATGATGATATGCATGACTCATTCTTAACTTGGTTCCCAAGGCATCTTGAAGAGTCTGGAAAAACTGTGATGTAAACATGGGGTCTCGATCATATACTATGCTAGAAGACACTCCGTGCAATCTCATAATTTCCTTAATATATGTCTGAGCTAACTTGGTTATAGATATTCTCAGATTCACAAGCAAAAAATGAGCACTCTTAGTCAGCCGATCAAGTATCACCCATACTGCATCATGACCCCTCACTGACCTTGGCAAATGGGTAACAAAACCATAACAATGCTATCCCATTTCCACACAGGAATATCCAACTGCTGCAATAACCCACCAGGCTTCTGATGCTCTACCTTAGCTTTCTGACATGTTAGGCATGCAGCCACATACTGAGCTATGTCTTTCTTCATACCTGACCACCAAAAGGACTCCTTCAAATCCTGATACATCGTAGTCATACCTGGGTGTAAGCTAAGATGACTCTTATGACCTTCTTCAAGAATCATTCTTTTCAGCTCCGCATCTGTAAGTATACACAACCTGCCCTTGAACCTCAACAACCCATCAGCTTCCAATTCAAACTCTCTTACTTTCTATGATCCCAACACATCCATGGTGTACCTCATATTAGAATCCTCCAACTGCTTCTCCTTGATTCTTCCAAAGAACTCATTAGTTGTGATTAACCTACCACAACTAATATGATCTCTATGAAGCTTCACCTCCAATTTCAAATATCTGAACTGCTCAATCAGTTTCTGCTCTTCAATCATCAAAGCTGACATCTGAAACTGATTTCCTACTCAAAGCATCTGTCACCACATTAGTTTTCCATCGATGATACACTAGCTGAAAGTTATAGTCTTTTAAAATCTCCATCCACCTTCTTTGCCTCAGGTTCAACTCTTTCTGATCAAACAAGTACTTCAAACTCTTATGAATTCTGAGTGTATTGTGAAAGATGATACTTCCTATAAACTCTGGTCCTATTTATAAGACCTTGTAATTAAAGATGATACTTCCCCATAATGATTTTCGATTAGGAATTACCATTTATCATAATAGTGTGATCCATATCAATTAGGATCAGTGATAATAAAGTGTTGATTGATAATTACTAGTGGGTTGGGCAATAACAGATTCCATGAATTTGATCTCGTTATCGGGTAGGTACAATTTATATTTTAAGAATGTGTAACATTTTTATTCTTATAAAAGATATTATATTTTAAATGACTATACTAAATTATTTTTTGTTTATAAAAATATTTTAATATTTAAATTTTATTTCACTCTTGAACAATGAATTTTATAAAGTATTATAATAACGATGACATATATAATAACGATTGACAATTTTAAATGACATGATCGTTACATAAAAATTAAAGAAATTAAATACTCAATAGAATAATTTTTTAATAAAAAATCAATTAAAAATACTTAAATTTATTAGTTACTTAAAATTTAATTAAATTTGTAAATATTATAAATTATAATATTTTATTATAACAATTTATATAAAATCTTTAAATATAAATAAAATAGTTATTTTCACGTAAATATTATAATAATATTTTTAAATATCATATGCTTACAACATCTTTTTTCTGATATGATAGTGAAAATACATATCTCTTGATACTCTTCCGGTATAATTAAAACATAACCATGTACAGACGTTTTGAGAACTTAACCAAGCAGCAAGAAGTGGATATTGTTTTACGAAATCTATGACCATGTCATTCCTCCAAGGTTCGATTCCTTTTACATGAACATTCTTATTGCACATCTCACAAAATTCGTCCTATTTATGACTTAATTAAAAAAGATTTAATGATGTTTGAACTATTTAAATTAGAAAACTTGAAAGTATTTTGGGTGATTGGCTTTAGTTTTACTTTAACTCCGTACCTTTTTGCCCATTTATTTACCGCTTCCTAAAAAACACAAAACAAACATAAGTGACCCAAACATAAAATCAACCCAGCAAATTACATTGTAAATCAAATTAAGTTTCGTGTTACATGTATCATGACAATTTTATTTTTCAACTAAATGTAAATAACGACCTAACGATAGAATTTGTGTGCTCTTTCAACAGGTATTGAATAAGATAAAACAAGAACCTTAAACAACCCACTTAAACAACCCAGACAAAGACATAAATGACTACATAAAATCAACCCAACAAAACACATTGTAAATGAAATTAAGTTCCGTGTCTCATGACAATTTTATTTTTTAACAACATTGATATTGCCTCAACAAATGGATTCAGAAGATAGATTGAAGTTTGTCCCACACATGATCAAGAAAACGAAAATAGGTATAGCGCCATGATCTAATGATGAACAAAGGACCAATCATTATCCAAAATCCCATGATATATCCAATTGTTATACTGACAAAAAACCAGTTCACCTCATGCCTATCACTCCCTCTGTGATCAAAATTATCAATTTTCTCAAAGGGGTTGCAATTGATGGGTAGTGGTGGACCGCAAAGATTGTTGCCAATAAAATTGGAGACATTGAAGGTTTGCAACTGAGTTCCTAATGGAATCTTTCCCTCCAAAAGATTATAAGACAAGTCTAACATGCTCAAAAAGCTCAAATTTGAAATGGTTAGAGGGATTTCACCAGAAAGTTGATTCCATGAAAAATCAATGGACAATAATGATCCCATATTACCAATGCTTTGTGGAATATGACCAATTAGCTGATTGTGGGACAAGTTCAAAAATGTCAATCCATCTAAATTTGTGAGTTCTCTTGGTATTTCTCCAACTAATTTGTTATTTGACAAATCAATACTAGTTACCAATCCCAGAATGTTTTTGTACTCGTCTCCTCTTCCTTTCACCCAAAGGCGCACATTGGCTGTATCATATGAATAACCATATGAAAACCTTGTAGGAAAAATATAGATGAAAGGAATTTTATCTTTTTTCATCTGTGTCATGGCCTTCAAGCTACTGAAACAAGTAGGTATCTTTCCAGTCAAATTATTTTTTGCAATGTCTAAAATCTGAAGAAGACTCATATCACATATTTTATTAGGAATATGACCCAAAAATCTATTTGATCGAAGGACAAGAACTCTTATATCTATAAGATGTTCTCCAACCCAAGCTGGAATTGTTCCTGAAAATTTATTCTCCCCAAGATCTAACAAAATCAATTGCTTGGTCTTCTTCAAAATGGTAGGAAATGTTCCCGAAAGTGTGTTGTTACGAATGCTTAAAGACTTCAACTCTACCAAGGAACCCATGGATGGTGGTAAGTTTCCAACAAAATTGTTGCTTTGTAAACTTACATCCACTAGATATGGCCAAATGGCCCAACAATCGGGTATTTCTCCTGACAAATTATTTGATGCAAGATTGAGAAATTGTAATTGCATTGGCTTGTCTTGATTTTTGCATAAAAAGTAATCCATGGATTTGGAGAATGAATTGCTGGAAAGATCCAATAAAGTCACACCATTTGAAAGAAAGGGCAATTTTCCACTTAACTTATTTGCACTTAGATCAACAACATTGATGGATATTGGATTTCTTAGCGTAGTTCCAAGCTCATGGATATGATTGTAGGAGAGGTTTAGAAAAGAAACTTGAGGAAATGTTGCCCAACACCAAGTGGGAATAAAACCTAAAATTCCTGTGTTAGACATTGCTAAATAACTAAGCTTGTTTTGAAACTGAATCCATAATGGAAAGTTGGGACCTAACTGCCAAGAGCTCATACTCAAATGGATAAGTTGAAAAGTAGGACACCAACCAGGATGCACTTTTAAAGTCAAATTGTTTCCTGATGCATGAAACCCAATCAAGTTTGTAAGATCTGCAAGATGATCTTCCATGACAACTCCTTGAAAACGATTATCACTAATGTCAAGGTATGACAATTTAGAAAGTGATCTAAGACTTTCAAATGGATTTCCATTGAATTGATTTTTGAATAGTTTGAGAAATCTCAATGATGAAAGTTTTCTAAATGATCTTGGAAGTTCACCACCAATCTTGTTGTCATCAATATATAGTGTAACAATATGTTTGTAAAGCCCAAATTGATCTGTCAGATTGCCTGAAAGATGAGAACTTTCAACTTGAAAATTTTTGAGTCCATGGGAAATACAGGGAGCAAGAATATCTAAAATTTCATTAACATCTTGGTTGAGTTTGAGATATGAGAAATGTATCACCCTTAAGTTGCATAAATTACCTAAAGAAGTAGGAATTGGACCTTCAAGTTCATTGTATGACAAATCAAGTCCAACCAGAGAAGTTACATTTCCTAAGGCATCAGAAATAGATCCATGCAAATTGTTGACCCTTAGGTTCAAGAACATGAGATGACGAAAATTACTGTAAAACCAATCAGGTATAGATGAGAATGAATTTCCAGATAAATCCAAATTTTCAAGAAGTGTGAGATTTCGAAAACCGTCAGGAATTGGACCTTCAAAGTCGTTAGAAGATGATAAAAAAGAAACAAGTTTCTTTAGTCCGAACACCCAGTTTGGAACAGAAGAAAGTAAAGAATGATCATAAATCTCAGAAAGGTCAAGAGTGAGGAGAGACGAGAAGTTAAGAAAGGATGGTTGATTATAGTGAGGAAGGATAGATCGAGACAAATGTAGGTGCATCAAAGAAGGAAAACTTTGGAGAGTGTGAAGCCAGTGAAATGATTGGGATAGGTTTCTACCTCCCAAATCAAGATATTCAAGCTTTGAAAGACTTGATACCCAATCAATATTTTCATTAAAAACATAATCATTTCGAAGGTTAAGGTAAAGCAAATTGGAGAGATTCCCAATTTGAGAGGGAATTGTTCCATTGGCAACACCACCTAGGCCTAGATAAGCCAAATTGGAAAGATTTCCAATTTGAGGAGGAATGCTGCTTATGAATCCAGAATAAGAGAGGTCCAAGTGAATTAAAGTGGTCATTGTCCCAACAAAAGAAGGAATTGTCATACCTCTTCCAAGGAATGTATTGCTACTCAGGTCAAGATAGAGCAAATTAGAGAGATTTCCAAAATGAAGAGGAATGTTGCCTGTGAATCCAGTGTTAGAAAGGTTGAGGTATGTTAAGGAAGTCATTGTTGCAATGAAAGAAGGAATTGAAACACCTTCAAAAAAATTGCCGCTGAAATCCAAATACTTCAAATGCTTCAAATCAACTAAACAAGGATTTATCTCTCCACCGAATACCCGTCTAATGTACTCTTGGTCAAGGTAAAGGTCTTCGTCGTCGAAAGTGAAAACTGAAGTAGTAGTGTCATAAGTGAAAACTGAAGTATAGAGATGAAGCTCTGTAATGTGGGATGTGATGTTGTTGCACACAACTCCAACCCAATGACAACAATTGGAATTGATAGTAGCATCCCAAGAAGAAAGCCTATTTGATGGATCTTTGAGATGATGCTTCAACTTCAATAGTGTATCTCTCTCACTTCCAATGCACACAGTCTCCCCACACAAACTAAGAGAAACACAACAAACATGAACAAACACAATAATAAAAATGGATGAATTCCTCATTAGACAAACTCTCAATGATAAACAAGTGTTTTTCTTCTTAGAAAGAAGTGGTTATGAGTTATGCATACAAAATTGTTTCTAATATTTATAATGCGGCGCCTCTTTTCTTGCTAGACTTAATTTATAAAATCAGTATGTATTTTATGATCTTGATTTTAGGTGCTATAAACTAATTAGAGAGGAAAAAAAAGTAGTATGAAAGACTTATTTATATTCTACGTCCAGACAAAGTGTTCACCTTAAACCATAACAACACACAGAGATTAGCATTCTTCTTCCACACTTTTTTTTTTTTTCAAATATGTTTCAATCAACTAAGATAAATCCGTGATTATCTACTTTTAATTGAGTGTGAAGTCGAAATTTACAATTTTTTACACAAATATTAATATCAATTACTCAAGATGTTTGACACGTTTCGTCCTCTTCGTCAATGACTCAAGATGATGGTTGGATAAAATTATTAGTGTTTGATAAAATATAAGTTAAAGCGGTTTATGGAAATAAATAACAAAATTAAACTATGAACAATTTTATACTGTGCCCAATATAAAACTTCATTTTATTAGAAAGAAGTGGTTCTTGGTTATGCATGTAAAACTTCTATCAAATATTTATGGGCCTCTTTTTTTGCTCTATTTTCATTAAATTTTACTCTTTTCTAACTATTTTTAGTTTCCAATTTTCCAAAATTCTTAGATGAGGGGAGATTTTATATTTACGCTATCTATCTAACAATTTAAATTTTGTATACTAAATTTATAAGATCAAATTCACATGTCAAAAGCAGTAAGATACATTGTATCTTCTTTCGAACGTAATTTTGGGTGCTAAAAATTAGGTAGAGGGGCCTAAAAAGAAGTGTGAAGACTTGTTTAAATTCTACACCACACAAAATGTTCACATTCAAAAGTCTTTGCCTTTGTGTCTGCTTTTGGTCTCTTTATGTGAAATATTCTAAGAATAGTTTCAGGACAGAAGAATAACAACTTACACTAGACTACCATTCTTCTGCCACACTTTTTCAATAAACTGAGATAAATTCCTTCACTATCCAATTTTCTTTTGAAGTTAAAATTTACAATTTTTAACACAAAATTAATAGAGAAGTTAAAATATTTTATGATTTAATTAAATTTTAATTAGGTTATAAATTTAAATATTTTTAATTAATATTTTATTGAAAAGTTTCATTTTTATTGAGTATTCAATTTTTTTTTATTTTTTTATCAAAAAATTCTTACTTTTCCAATTTGTTCTCAATAGAATAACTTGACTTTTATTTGTATCTTTTTATTCTTAACTCTTTAGTCAACTCACTTTTTTTTCTTTAATTTTTCTTCAATTTGTTAGAACGAGTTAATTAATGAATTCGAGTGAAAAAATAAAAACTATATAATTTTTTTACGACGAAATTAAACCTCAGATAAAAAACTATAAACAATTAAAATATTTTTTTGAATATTTCAATTAAAAATACTCATATTTATATAGTATTTATAATTTATTTAAGTCTTATTTTATCATTCTCGATGTTATTCATTTTTTTTTAAATTAATCCATTATCCTATACCTAATTTTATCTAGTGCAAAACTATATAAAATTACAGATACTTAGAAATAAAAATAAAAAAACTAACTTAAATCTAAACATTGTTGATATAACTAATTAAATTATAAATATTTAATAAATATAGGCTTAATTAAGTTTTACATATTTCATCAATTTAATTATTTTTAATTGATTCTATATTAAAGAAATGGTTTTATGAATTGTTTAATCTTTTTTTTTTCTAACATCAGATTTTTGTTTACGTGTTTTTTCAAATGTCTAACTATCCTATCTTTTTTGAATTTGTCATAAAAAAACTCCATTCATTTTATGAGTTAGAAAATTAAGCATATTAATAACTTATAAAGAAAAAAGATTGAAATTACTCCGAAGACTTTATGTTGTTGCCGTCTCTAGACCTACCCGTTTATTATTTAGAACATTAGGTCATCCATGAAAGAAAGTAGGAAAATAAAATAAAATAAAAAGACTTAGTTGTTGATCATTAAAGTCTTACCCATTATATGGGTTTGAAGATTAGCACACTACACACAAAGAAAGGATAAAAACAAATCTATTTGAAAGATTGAGTTATTGATTTTCCTCATGTAATCCATTGTATAAAAGTGTATGAAAGGAATAAATATGGATCAGGTGTAAATTGAAATATAATATTAAATTAACATATCAAAATTTAGTCCTAATATCATGTGTAAATCGAATCAAATCTAATATTAAAATTTATTATCACTCTAGGATATAAAGTCATGGTTTATGGACTCTTCTCATAATTCAAGAATAAATATAGAACAAATCAATATATGAAAATTTATTCTTATCAAGTTTATATAATAAAATTATTTTAGTCAAATCCAATTCTAAAGACCACTTTCCAAAAAAAAAAATTATAATTAGAGATTAAGAATTACGAATTTATCATAATATAGATGTAAAATTATTAAAAACAATTTAAATTACCAACATTAAATAATATCACTAAATTACTTTCAAAACTAATCAAGAAAAATAAATAATACATTCAGTCCCAAAAACAGTGACACACAGTAAGTAGAAATATAAATGCTTACCACGTACATACATGTAAAATATTAATAGTTATTTGATATTGCAAATGATCAAGTATAAGTTGAATTTTTACACTACTAAATCACTTCTTAAACTTCTCAAATGATAAAAAAAAAAATAGTTTGAAATTTTACATTTTTAAGTTATATATGCGTAGACTTATCACAATACACAAACATCAAAGTCAAATCGAAAGAATTCACAATCAACTTCAAATAAACCAAACATTCTCATTCCTCAACATTTAATTCATGTAAATAATTTACTGTCACACATATCTAGACACACAATTTTAAACAAAAACAAACGAAAGTTTCACTCAAAGAAATCATCACTTTTTCTTAAGTTTTCAATTTTATCTATATTATTCTCTTTATTTGTTTTATGACTTTGTTGGGTATAAGAACAATATCTTAAACTATATTAATCTTATTAGGTTTATTATTATCTTGTTTGAAATATAATACATTTATCTAAAAATTTTATATTAATCTCAAAATCTAATTCAATAAATTTTTATGTCTAAAATTAGAAAGAATATATATTTTTTCTAAATGTGTCAGATTTATTTAGACACTATTTTAACATCATGATGTTTATAATGTTTATGAATATCATTTTTATAATTTAATACAAAAATATGGTAAGAATACAATTGCATCTTCCACAATCATGTGGCTACAATTGCATAACATGCAATTTCCACACCAGTGAGTATACTTATACCATTATATAGCACTTTTTCAATTATAATTAAACAAAATTTAATTCTCTCAAATAGCTCGAGACAAATTTACATAAATAAATTAGTTTATATATTCAGTGATTTATTAAAAAAAAATTATTGACTAAACAAATTCATTAAAAAAATTTGAAATTCATCAATTAATTGGTTATATATAAATTTACAGACAGATTTTTGAGTCTGTCGATAATTATCGACGGATTTAGAATAAATCCGTTGATAAATTTAGTAACTGATGATATTTATCGGTAAATCCGTCGATAAATTTAATGACGGATAATATTCATCGATAAAATCGTTAATAATGATATTTTATCAACAAACAAAGTTCCATTAATAAAATTTTGTCAATAATTTAATTTTTTCTTATAATGACTAATTATTATTAAAATTATTTGTGCGTTCTATAACACTTTAAACATTATAATGTGATATCACAATAATAGAAAATTATCAACTCTAATTTATTAATTAAAATCCTACCGTTGAAGCATAGTTTAAATAATTTAAATCTCAAACTCTAACAGTGCAATTACTTAATAATTCAATTAATTTAATATTATATATACTAAAAGCCCACATATGAAATATTATATTGATAATAACATATACTTGAGTCTCAAAATCTTAAAGGAAGCAACTTTACATTAATAAAAAATAATAAAATAAATAAAAAATTACAAGTAAATAAATTATATTAATATTATTACAAGTGAAAACAATCAACCTTTTTATAATAGTCAGTAGGATTTATAACTCTCCAATCTTATATAACAGAATCGTAGTGAGGCTTGAGGATATTTATTTTTTTTATCCACAATACTTATATAAGTATTGATACATGAAACATCTTATTCTTTATTATTTTAACATTTCAAGATGCAAAGGATGTGATCTCAAACTTCCAAAAGTTGCTCTTCAAAATCAAAAGAAGACCTACCTTTATGTATATACTAATGAGGAACCAAGAGTTCAGATTCCAAATTCTAAGTTCAAATCACTCTAAAAAATTTATCTTCCTTTCTTTAACCATCCAACTATATTTTATTTTTCAAAACACTTTATTTTTGTCCTCTTATCCAATTAAAAAATTAAATAAGCAAAATAAACAACTATATCATATATTATTTTATGAAGAAAATCATTATATCTTTTTTTTAACTGAAATCTTATTTCATATTTTTTTATTTACTGTTTATTAATGTTGTATGAATTCAGTCATTTTTGTAGGAATGTAATTTCTTTTATTGGATTGTTCTTCCTGTATAAAAACAGGAAATTTTATTTTATAATAGATAATTTCTGACATCAAATGAAATTATTTTATATTTTGATACTAGTAAGACTATCCATGTATGATGCAAGAACATTGGAAATCAAAGGTGAGTAAGAGTTTGTATAGCTTTAAAGATTATGGAAAGTTTTATTTATTTTTGATTAATATGTTGGAAAAGTTGGATTTGGAGAGAGTATGTATGTGTTTTTGGCTTGAGATAATGTTACATGAGTATATTGACAAATTTATTTAACTTTGGATTATATGTATTTGATGGACTATTGTCAATATTAGTGTCCAAAAAAATAATACAACAGAAGACAAATGAATACCTATAAAATTATAAATATGATATAATAAGATTTTAAAACTTCCTATGGACACATGGATAAGACATCTTTTGTATCAACCCCAATCCTACACAAATCAGAATACCAAAAGTAAAGCAATATAATATCATGAAGATTGTTATGCATTATAATGTGAAAAAGGAAAGCAATATAATCCAAAGCAATCAATTTAATGTATAAGGTTTTTAGAAAGTTAATGTTTATGAAATGTAATGTAATAGGTTATCATTTTATGTGATTTTTTTTTTATATGTAATAATCGTGTATTACATAGAAATATATAGATAATATTACAAGAGATGATATACCTCAAATTACAAAATCTAAGTTATAAAATCTAAGTTATATTAGAATAGTTATTTGATATTTATTTATTTACACTTTAAAGATATGTAAGTTTTTAATTCCTATAAGAGATTATATTTTCTATTAGATTATCTTTTGTGTATAATGTTTTAATATTTAAGATTTATTTCACTCTAGACAATGAATTTTATAGAATATTATAATAACAACGATCTACATAATAACAATGTCAATTTTAAATTGTACATAATAACAATGTCATTTTTAAATGACGTGATCATTAGACAAAAAATTTAAAAAAAATAAATACTCAATAGAATAAATTTTGTAATAAGAAAATCAATTAAAAAATCTTAAATTTATGAATTACTTAAAACTTAATTAAGTGTTTAAATATTATAAATTTAACATGGAAAAGACAATAACAATGTCCTCATAGAAAATACGTACTCTTTCAACTAGTATTAAATAAGATAAAATAACAATCTTAAACAACCCAAACAAAGACATAAATGACCTAAACATAAAATCAACCCAGCAACATACATTGTAAATCAAATTGAGTTCCATGTCTCATGACAATTTTATTTTTCAAAAGCATTAAACAGACAGTGATATTGCATCAGAAGATAGATTGAAGTTTGTCCCATGCATGATTAAGGTAACGAAAATACGTACAACGCCATGATCTACTGATGAACAAAGGACCAATTACTATCCAAAATCCCATGATAAATCCAATTGTCATACTGACAAAAAATCAGTTCACCTCATGTCTATCACTCCCTCTGCCATTGTGATCAAAATTATCAATTTTCTCATTGGGGTTGTAATTGATGGGTAGTGGTGGCCCGCAAAGATTGTTGCCAATAAAATTGGTGACATTGAAGGTTTGCAACTGAGTTCCTGATGGAATTTTTCCCTCCAAATGATTATAAGACAAGTCTAACATACTTAGAAAACTCAAATTTGAAATGGTTGCAGGGATTTCACCAAAAATTTGATTCCTTGAAAAATCAATGGACAATAATGATCCCATATTACCAATGCTTTGTGGAATATGACCAACTAGATGGTTGTGGGACAAGTTCAAAAATGTCAATCCATCTAAATCTGTGATTTTTTTTGGTATTTCTCCAACTAATTTGTTATTTGACAAATCAATATTAGTTACAAATCCAAGAATGTTTCTATACTCGTCTCTTCTTTCTTTTAGCCATAGAAGCACACTGACTGAATTATATGAAGAGTCATATTCATTTTCAGAAGCATATCTTGTAGCATAAAAATATATGAAAGGAATTGTACTTTTATTCATTTGTGTCATGGCCTTCAAACTACTAAAACAAGTAGGTATCTTTCCAGTCAACTTATTTTTTGCAAGGTCTAAAAGGTGAAGATAACTCATATCACATATTTTATTAGGAATATGACCCAAAAATCTATTTGATCGAAGGATAAGAACGTGCATATCTACAAGATGTTCTCCAACCCAAGCTGGAATTGTTCCTGAGAATTTATTCTCCCCAAGATCTAACAAAATCAATGCTTTGGTCTTCTTTAAAAAGGTAGGAAATGTTCCCGACAGTGAGTTGTTACGAATGCTTAAAGAATCTAGCACTACCAAGGAACCCATAGATGGGGGTAAGTTTCCAACAAAATTGTTGCTTTGTAAACTTAAATCCACTAGATATGGCCAAATGTTCCAACAATCGGGTGTTTCTCCTAACAAATTATTTGAGGCAAGATCGAGAACTTGTAATTGCATTGGCTTGTCATGACTTTTGCATGAAAAATCATCTATGGAATTGGAGAATGAATTGCTGGAAAGATACAATGAAACCATACCATTTGAAAGAAAGGGCAATTTTCCACTTAAGTTATTTGCACTTAGATCAACAACAGTGATAAACTTTGGATTTGTTAACGTAGTCCCAAGCTCACCATGGATATGATTATAAGAGAGGTTTAGAAAAAAAACTTAGAGATAATGTTGCCCAAAACCAAGTGGGAATAGAATCTAAAATCCCTATGTTAGACATTGCTAAATAATGAAGCTTGTTTTGTGACTGAATCCATGATGGAAAGTTGGGACCTAACTGCCAAGAGCTCATACCCAAACGGATAAGTTGAAAAGTAGGATACCAACCAGGATATACTTTTAAAGTCAAATTGTTTCCAGATGCAAGAAAATGAATCAAGTTGGTAAGATTTGCAAGATGATCTTCCATGACAATTCCTTGAAAATGATTATTACCAATGTCGAGATAAGACAATTTAGAAAGTGATCTAAGACTTTCAAATGGATTTCCATTGAATTGATTTTTTAATAGATTGAGAAATTTCAATGACGAAAGTTTTCCAAATGATTTTGGAAGTTCACCACCAATTCTGTTATCATCAAGATATAGTTTGACAATATTTTTATAAAGCCCAAATTGATCTGTCAGATTACCTGAAAGAAGAGAACTTAACTAGAATTTTTCTGAGTCCATGGGAAATACAGGGAGCAAGAATATCTAAAATTTCGTTAACATGTTAGTTGAGTTTGAGATATGAGAAATCCATCTCCCTTAAGTTGCATAGGTTACCTAAAGAAGTTGGAATTGGACGTTCAAGTTGATTGACTGACAAATCAAGTCCAATCAGAGAAGTTAAATTTCCTAAGGCATCAGAAATAGTACCATGCAACTTATTGCTCCCTAGGTTCAAGAACATGAGATGACGAAAATTACCATAAAACCAATCAGGTATAGATGAGAATGAATTTCTAGAAAAGTCCAAATTTTCTAAAAGTGTGAGATTTTGAAGACCATCAGGAATTGGGCCTTTAAAGAAGTTAAAATATAAAAAAAGAGAGACAAGTTTCTTTAGTCCGAACACCCAGTTTGGAAGAAAAGAAATTGGAGAAGGTAATAAATATAGGAAAGATCAAGAGTGAGGAGAGAGGAGAAGTTAAGAAAGGATAGTTGATTATAGTGAAGGAGGATACATCCAGACAATTGTAGGTGCATCAAAGAAGGAAGAGCTTGGAGAGTGTGAAGCAGTGAAAGGATTGGGATAGGTTTGCACCTCCTAAACCAAAGTATTCAAGCCTTGAAAGACTTGATAGCCAATCAATATTTTCAAGAAACGCATAATCATTTCCAAGGTCAAGATGAAGCAAATTGGAGAGATTCCCAATTTGAAAGGGAATAGTTCCGTTGGCAACATTGCCTAGGCCTAGATAGGCCAAATTGGAAATATTTCCAATCTGAAGAGGAACAATGCCCATGAATCCAGAATAAGAGACGTCCAAGTGAATTAAATTGCTCATTCTCCAAATAAAAGAAGGAATTGTCATACCTCTTCCAAGTAATGGATTGCTACTTAGGTCAAGATAGAGCAAATTGGAGAGATTTCCAAAATGAGGAGGAATGTTGCTCTTGAATCCAGCATGAGAAAGGTTGAAGTGTATTAAGGAAGTCATTGTAGCAATGAAAGAAGGAATTGGAATACTGTTCAAACGATTGCCACTGAAATCCAAGTCCTTCAAATGCTTCAAATCAACCAAACAAGGATTTATCTCTCCACTCAATGTCCTTCCAATATACTAATCGTATGTTGCATCGTAAACGTAAATCTCTTCATCAAAAGTGGGAAGTGGAGTGTAGAGGTGAAGCTCTGTAACGTGGGATGTGATATTGTTACACACAACTCCAAGCCAGTGACAACAGTTCGAATTGATAGTAGCATTCCAAGAAGAAAGCTTGTTTGAAGGATCTTTGAGATAATGCTTAAACTTCAACAATGTCTCTCTCACTTCCAATGCACACTGTCTCGCTGCAAACACTAAGAGAAACCCAACAAAGCTGAAGAAACACAATAATCAAAATGAAAGAATTCATTTTCACACAAGCTCTCATTAATAAACAAGTATTTTTTTTTTCTTAGAAAGAAGTGGTTATGGGTTATGCATACCAAATAGCCTATATACAGTGGTGCACTGCCTTTTTATTTTCTAACATTTTTTATTTTCTATACTAAATTTATAAAATCAAATTCACACTTCAAAATCAGTATCATTTTTATCTTAATTCACCAGGAGCAACGTGATTTTAGTTACAGCACACAACCATAACAACACACAGAGATCAACATTCTTCTTCCACACTTCTTGTTTTCAAATATTTGTTTCAATTAAGTGAGATAAATTCCTTCATTATTTATTTTTAATTGAGTGTGAAGTTATAATTTACAATTTTTTACACAAAAGTTAATATCAATTAGTCAAGATGATGGCTGGATTAAATTATTAGTGTTTGATAAATATAAGTTAAAGTAGTTTATGAAAATAAATAACAAAATTAAACTACGAACAACTTTTTCTAATCCATTTTACGGGTTAGAAAAATGAGTTAAGTCCAAAGACTTTATAGTGCTTAACTTTCTATCCAAGCTCGTTTTATGGGTTAGAAAATTAGGTGAATGGAAAAAAAAATTAAACCAAAAGACTTTAAATAATTGATCTTCAAAGTTCTACCCATTATATGGGTTAGAGAATTACATTACACAAAAATAATGAAAATGAAACTATTTCAAGATGAGTTATTGATATTCCTAATGTAATCCATTGTATGAAATAATTAAATGTAAGAAAACAAATAAATAAGGATAATATATTTAAACAAATAGTTAAATTTTATTTAACCAGTTTTCTTACAATCAACTAACTCCTTCAATAATTTTTATTTTTTTACTTTATTTCCTCTATTAGAAATAATTTTAAAAATTAATATTGAAATCCATTTTTAAAATTCTCTTCATAAAAAAAAAGAAGTTAATTTCTGGTACAATCAACTAACTCCTTCAATAATTTTTATTTTTTTACTTTATTTCCTCTATTAGAAATAATTTTAAAAATTAATATTGAAATCCATTTTTAAAATTCTCTTCATAAAAAAAAAGTTAATTTCTGGCTAAATGTATTATCCCTTCCTATAACAAATGTACCTGCACCCTCGATTACTCAATCCTACTTTTCTAATAAATATTTTTTATATTTAAGTTATTTAATATAATAATTATTTTGATAAAACCTTTGATTATAATAAAAATTTATTATCATGATAAAGATTATAATAATAAATAATAAACATATGAGTGTGATAATTGAGATGACTCAAATGAAATTTTATAACTGTGAATGTCAATTAAATTTTTTGAGGAAAAGATAAATATGTATTTTTAAACTAAAATTATTATTTTAATTAATATATTTTAATTTAGATAATTAATACTTTAAAACACTTATATATATATATATATATATGTGTGTGTGTGTAAGTATAGACGAATCAAGATTTTTCTGGTAAAAGGAAGACTAAAATTTGATTTTATAATAAATTTTCTCATCTAATAATTATTATTTCACGTAAAATTATTTACAAGACAAATTTATCAAAAATATTTAAAATTTGTCGTATTTATTAATGAATTTTATATGAAAATAAAATTTGTTGAAAAATTAATTATAGATAAATTTATGGAGAGAATTTTTGAATTAGTTTGTACTGGATTATAAGAAATAGAGTTCTGATATGACGGGGTTTGCGTTGAGTGGTGATATTAGCACCACTGCTCATTTTATAAATTCATTTCACATTTTATATATTATTATTTTATTATTTATATAATATTTTATTAAATAAAATAATGTTAAATGAGTGTAATAAATATTTAGTAATGTTAAAATATGATTTTTGTTTGCATTCAACATGATTACAGTGCTTTTCAGTAACACAGTTATTTCTTTTTTTCCGAAAAGTTATTAAGAAACTCATCAAATAGTAAATAGTGTTATGAGTTTTCCGAGATCTTTGGAATGAAGCTTCAACTTCAATAATGGCTATCTCTCACTTCTAATGCACATTGTTTCTCTACACACTACGGAAAATCCAACAAACATAAAAAAAACAACCATTAAAATAGAGAAATTCATTTTATTAGAAACAAGTATTTCGTGGTTATGCATATAAAACTTCTTCCTAATATTTATACTCTGCCTTTTTTTTTTTCTCTACTTTCATTAAATTTTACTCTTTTCTAACTGTCCAATTTTCCAAAATTCTTATATTAGGGGAGATTTTATATTTACGCTATCTATCTAACAATTTAAATTTTCTATACTAAATTTATAAGATCAAATTCACATGTCAAAACCAGTAACATACTTTGTATCTTCTTTCCAACGTAATTTTGGGTGCAAAAAATTAGGTAGAAGGACCTAAAAAGAACTGTGAAGACTTGTTTAAATTCTACGCCCACACAAAATGTTCACATTCAAAAGTCTTTGCCTTTGTGTCTGCTTTTGGTCTCTTTATGGTGAAATATTCTAAATAGTTTCAGGATAGAAGAATAACAACTTACACAGACTAACATTCTTCCACACTTTTTTTTTTTTCAAATATGTTTATGTAACGATATAACAATACTTAGACGTAAACGTGTATTATTTAGATAAAACGGAACATTAAATAGTAATAGTAGAATATAGTTTGTCTCATGTAAAGAAAAGAAAATGACATATAAGTTGTGACGACGATGGTGTTGTGGTTCTATAATAGGTAACAACCTATAGATTTGGGAAAAGAAAAATCAGCAAAAGAAAGGGATGAAGGAAGGAAGCAATTTCAAGAGGAAGGTGAACAATACCACAATTTTTCTATGCTCTAAAGTGCTCCCACCTCTTGCTAAAAGGCTTGCTACAGTCTTCAATTTGTGCAACATTAGACACTTGTCCTTCTATTATAACCAACTTTTCACTCTCATTATTTCTAATTTCATCCTTCATGTGTGTTGTCCCAATTACTTCCTCACCCTTACTCATGACATTATCCACCCCATCAACTTCAACCTTGTCTCCAAGGTTGTAATTCTCATATGCCGCATCAAACTCCTCTGCTGATTCCCAAGTAGTTGGAGCATTTTGCCCTTCACCCCACTACACTTGGATTTGATGTCGTTCTTAGCTCCCTTGTAAGATAGTTCTGTTTGCCACTATTTTTGTCGGGTTCACCAGTGGACCAAATTCTGTAGTCCTTAAAGGCATGGGAAGATATTGTTGTGATTGGTCTTCCTTGAATTTCTTTAACATGAAAATGTGAAACACATTATGTATCTTAGCTTCTTCTGATAACTGTAATTTATAAGCCACGGGGCTTTTAACTTTTTTATAATTGAAAAAGGGCCAAAATATCGCATCCCAAGTTTATGATTCTTGCTCAATCCCACAAAATGGTGTCTATAGGGTTGTAGTTTGACCAAAACTAATTCTCCTTCCTCTAACTCAGTTGCTCTTCTATGCTTATCAACAAATAACTTCATATACTGATGAGCTCTATTCATATTGACCTTGAGTTACTCTAGTAGTTGATCCCGTCCTATGAACACTTGCTGCAAATTTTGTTCATCCTGGGAGACAAATTTGTACTTCACCAATTCTAGTGGATCCCTGCCATAAAGTGTCTTATATGGGAACATCATGATGCTAGTATGGAAGGTTGTATTATACCAGTATTGAGCCCATAGAAGCATTGAGACTCAAATTTTGGGATTGTCAAAGCAATAGCATCTTAGGTACATCTCAAGTGTTTTATTAAGAACTCCACTTTAGCCATCTGTTTGGGGGTGGTAGCTTGAGCTCATAGTTAGAGTGGTCCCTTGTGACTTGAAAAGTTGTTGCCAAAATTTGCTGATAAATATTTTGTCCCTATCATAGATAATTCATTTGGGAAACCCATGTAATTTAAGCACATGTGAGACAAAATTGTCAATAACTTGTTTGCTGTTAAAATCATGCTTTTAGAGAATAAAATGGGCAAACTTTGATAGTCTATCAATCAACACCATAATTACCGATAACCTGTGTGATGGTGGCAAAGAAGTAATGAAGTCCATGTAAATTTCTTCCCATATTTGAGAAGGTACATGGAGTGACTATAACAACCCTGTAGGGAGTCGTGTTTCAACCTTGGCTTGTTGACATATGCTATAATTTGATACATACTCCTTAATTTGTTTCTGCATGTTTGGCCAATAGAATGTAAAACAAATTCTTTCTACTATTTTTGCAATGCCTGAATGACCTCCTACCAAGCTGTCGTGGTATTCTTTCAAATTAAAGGAATCAATGAGCTTTGGGGACGAACTACGACTCTTTTTTTCCATAACAGAATCCCATTGTTACATGTATAGTTGGCATCATCCTGCTCCTTGTTCATACATTTCAGAAAAGTTTGGTGCAAGATGTCATCCTTAGTTATGTCTTATTTCGGTAGTTGAAGCTAATCCAAGGTAAGACTTGACCAGGATCCATAAAAACACCTTGATAAAGCATCAACAACAACAACATTCTATACCCCTGGTTTGTATTGGATTTCGAAGTCAAATCCCAAAAATTTATGCAGTCATTTTTTTTGTTGTGGGTTGGTTAAGCTCTTTTCCAGTAATGCTTTCAAACTTTGTTGGTCTATTCTTATTATAAATCTCTTGCCTAATAGATAATGCGAAAATTTTGTAAATGCTTCTGTTATGGCATATAATTTCCTTGTGTATGTAGATTGACATTGCCTCATGGGAGACATTTTCTTAGAAAAATAAGCAATGAGGTGTTTTCCTTAACTCAAAACTGCACCTACCCCAATGCTAGAAGCATAAGTCTCAATCTCAAAAGGTAGTTCAAAGTTTGGCAAAGCCAAAATTGGTTCCTCAATTATAGCTCTCTTCTACTTTTGGAAGGCTTTCTCTGTTGTCTCATCCTACAAGAAAGCATCATTTTTAAGTAATTCAGTTAAAGATGCTGCAATAGATGCATATCCTTTTATAAACCTCCGATAATAACCAATAAGGCCCAAGAATCCCTACAATTGTTTCAGATTCTTAAGTGATTGTCACTCAATCACTACTCTGAGTTTTTCTTTTTCCATGTGAACTCCATCAGCTAAAATTATATGTCCTAAATAATCAATCTCATGAATACCAAACTAACATTTTGAGTATTTGGCATAGAGATTCTCCTTTGCAGCACTTGTAGCACAGTTTCTAAATGATCCATATGAGCCTTCCAAGAAGGGCTATATACCAGAATATCATCAAAGAAGACTAATACAAATTTTCTTAAGTAGGGTATAAAAACATCACTCATCAATCCTTGAAATGTGGCAGGGGCATTTGTTAACCCAAAGGGCATAACCAACCATTTTCCCTTGATGGGTTCTAAAAGTTGTTTTCTCTCGATCTTTAGGCTTAACTAAAGTTTGGTGGTATCCCTCGATGAGGTGGATAATGTCATGAGCAAGGGTGGGGATGTAATTGGGACAATACAGGTGGAGGATGAAATTGGAAATAATGAGAGTGAAAAGTTGGTTATAACAAAAAGATATGAGTCTAATGTTGCAGAAATTGAAGGCCCAATTGCAAAAATTGGAAGCCCAAGAAGGTGTACCCGTAGAAGGCCTTTTAGCAAGAGGTGGGAACACTTTAGGGCATAGAAAAATTATGGCACCAAATAATTCATCAAGTAACTCATCAACTATAGGGATATGAAAATTGTCTTTTATTGTGATCTTGTTCAATTCTCTATAATAAGTATAAAATCTCCAACTACCATCTTTATTTTTTACTAGTAATATTGGAGATGAAAAAGGGCTTTTACTTGGTTGTATAATTCCTTCTTTAAGAATTTGCTGCATCATGACTTCTAGTATTCTTTTCGAGAATGAGGATAACGATAAGGTCGGCTTTAACTGGTTGTGCGCCTACCACTAAGGGAATGCAAGGGTCATGGATTCTCTTTGGTAGCAATCATGAGGGAACTTCAAAAATTGTAGCATATGTGTGGAGCAAAATCGCTAATTCAGGTTCCATTTTTTGGGAATACGAAAACTGGTTAATGCACAGAGGTAGGTTTGATTCTTCTTCTGAATTGTGAAAGCTCCAGCTAGTGAATCCGTATGTATCATCCTTTTTTATGTGACGGAACTATGCTTCTTTCGGGACTTTAAATTCATCCCCATAAATGGTTACAAAGTTAGCTTTATGCCACAATCGAATGAATGGTAGTCTACTATATGAGCCTTAAGCTTCTTTAACCAAGTTATGCCAATCACCAATTCCCCTCCAACACAATGAAGTACATAAACTTGTGGTATCACCATAGTATGACCCTGCATATTCACCTCTAAGGTAGGGATACAACCTTCAGCTTCCATTATCTCAAAATTGCCTACCATCACCCTAAATCCAGGTGTTGGTTAAATAGGGAGATTAAGAAATTTGGCTACCCTTGACTAAATAAAACTGTCTGGGCTATTGCCATCAATCAAAACTTGGACTTCATGTCCTTGTATCTTATCTTTCAATTATATTGTTGTCATACCATCAATACCCTTCATATAATCTTGTTTGGGTCATTTGACGATTTGAATGTAGGAGAAAACTATCTTCATATAATCTTGCTAGACTCACCTCCCGCTTGATATCAGTACGTAATCCACTGATAAAACAGTGTTTGAGAGCATCTGGAGATTCTATACTGGTGCGATTAGCTAGCCTCCTCCTCTTCCTCCTCCTCCTATACAGATCCGTAGGTAATAATCCAGAAGTAATGTTGAATTTACCTATGGATACAAATTCATGAGTAATAATCTATGGGTAAATTGAATTTTTCTTGTAGTAATACTAGTAAGACTATTGATGTATGATGCAAGAACATTGGAAATCAAAGGTGAGTAAGAGTTTGTATAGCTTTAAAGATTATTGAAAGTTTTATTTGTTTTTAATTAATATGTTGGAAAAGTTGGATTTGGAGAGAGTACGTGTGTATTTTTGGCTTGAGATAATATCACATGAGTAAATTGACAAATTTATTTAACTTTGAATTATATTTATTTGATGGATTATTGTCAATATTAGTGTTGAAAAAATAATACATCAGAAAATAAATGAATACAATAACATATTAATAAAATTTTAAATGAATACAATCATCCTAGTCCTACACAATTCAGAATACCAAAGTAAAACAATATAATAAGAAGATTGCTATGCATTATAATGTGAAGAAGAAAAGCAATATAATCCAAACCAATAAATTTAATGACAAACAAAACATTGCTAGAAGAAATTACAACATAGTTGTAGTGTCAAGAAAATGGAGGATTGTCTACATGTCTCACTAATACAAAAAGTAACTATAATGTTGATAGGAATGGTGCGGTTCCAAGTCATCTACTGAATTTTTTTTATTTTTTTTACATGTTAACTTCTGAATCTAATTTAATATATGAGTTTTTTAAAAATAAAATTAATATTGATAAAAGGTTGAAATGAGACTTTAATTTGTAATTATAAATATTATAATATTTATTTTAAGTATGTTTTGAATAGTAAGGTTATCTTTCTTATGATTGTTTGTATTTTTTTTTTTTTTTATATGTGATATCTTGTATTACGTAGGAATAGGTGACGTTACAAAAGATGATATATCTCAAATTATTATGTGAAATTATATTAGAATAGTTATTTGATATTTATTTATTTATATTTTAAAGTTATGTAAACTTTTAATTCATATGAAAAAATTATATTTTGAATCACTTTACTAAATTATCTTTATAATGTTTTAATATTTAAATTTGGCTCTGGATAATAAATTTTATGGAATATTACAATAACAACGACGTCCATAATAACAATGTCAATTTTAAATGACACGATCCTAAAACAAAAGTAAAAAAAAAAAAAACTCAATACGATAATTTTATTAATAAGAAAATCAATTAAAAATATTTAACTTTATGAGTAAATGTTTAAATATTATAAATTTTAATATTTTATTATAATAATTTATATAAATTATTTAAATATAAATGAAATAGTTATTTTTACTTAAATATTATGATAATATTTTTTAAATATCATATGCTTATTACATTTTTATTCCGACATGATAAGTAAAAATAAACATCTCCTTATACTCTTCAAGATAATTAAAACATAACCATGTGCAAGCTGCATTGATTAGTCATGATTTACTTAGATTAAGTTAGATAAAATTAAGCTTAATAAGTTCAGACGTTTTAGATATATAATTGGCAACCCAACCAAACAATAATTTAAATTATAAAACTTGCAAGTATTTTGGGCTATGGGCTTCAGTTTAACTTTAATTCCACACCTTTTTGCCCATTTATATTTGCCGCTTCCTAACATGTTGATGACTCCAGTAGTTCATCTTGTTGTCTGAATGTGTACTATCATGATATTAGTGTTATATAACTTCATAATTTCTTATACTTCACATTCTTAGCTTACATGTATCATTTTATCCTCGACATACTTTTATCCCATACTCTTCTAACTCCCATCAGATGTAAATAACTCCCATCAGATGTAAAAATTTTAGCATCAAAAGAATAAACACGGTCCCTAATGATACAAACTGCGTGCTCTTTCAACTAGTATTAAATAAGATAAAATAACAATCTTAAACAACCCAAAGACATAAGACATAAATGATCCAAACATAAAAACAACCCAGCAAAATACTTTGTAAATCAAATTAAGTTACACGTCTTATGATAATTTTATTTTTCAACAACACTAAACAAACAGTGATATTGCTTCAGAAGATAGATTGAAGTTTGTCCCACGCATGATCAAGGATACGAAAATAGGTATAGCGCCATGATCTACTGATGAACAAAGGACCAATCACTATCCAAAATCCCATGATAAATCCAATTGTCATACTAATAAAAAACCAATTCACCCCATGCCCATCACTCCCTCTGCCACTATGATCAAAATTATCAATTTTCTCACTGGGGTTGCATTTGATGGGTAGTGGTGGCCCGCAAAGATTGTTGCCAATAAAATTAGAGACCTCGAAGGTTTGCAATTGAGTTCCTGATGGAATTTTCCCCTCCAAATGATTATAAGACAAGTCTAACATACTCAGAAAGCTCAAATTTGAAATGGTTGGAGGGATTTCACCAGAAAGTTGATTCCTTGAAAAATCGATGGACAATAATGATCCCATATTACCAATGCTTTCTGGAATATGACCAATTAGTTGGTTTTGGGACAAGTTCAAAAATGTCAATCCGTCTAAATCTGTGAGTTGTCTTGGTATTTCTCCAACTAATTTGTTGTCTGACAAATCAATACTCGTTACCAATCCCAGAATGTCTCTGTACTCGTCTCCTCTTCCTTTCAGCCAAAGAAGCACATTGGCTATACTGTTATATGAATACTCAGATGTATATTTTGTAGCATAAAAACCAATGGAAGGAAATGTACTTTTATTCATCTCTGTCATTGCCTTGAAGCTACTAAAACAACTAGGTATCTTTCCAGTCAAATTGTTTTTTGCAAGGTCTAAAATTTGAAGAAGACTCATATCACATATTTTATTAGGAATATGACCCCAAAATCTATTTGATCGAAGGATAAGAACTTTCATATAGAAAAGATGTTCTCCAACCCAAGCTGGAATTGTTCCTGAAAATTTATTCTCCCCAAGATCTAACAAAATTAATTTTTTGGTCTTCTTCAAAATGGTAGGAAATGGTCCCAAAAGTGAGTTGTTACGAATGTTTAAAGAATTCAGGTGTACCATGGAACCCATGGATGGGGGTAAGTTTCCAACAAAATTGTTGCTTTGTAAACTTACATCCACTAGATATGGCCAAATGCCCCAACAATCGGGTATTTCTCCTGACAAATTATTTGACGCAAGATAGAGAAATTGCAATTGCATTTGCTTGTCTTGATTTTTGCACAAAAAATAATCCATGGAGTTGGAGAATGAATTGTTGGAAAGATCTAATGAAGCCACGTCATTTGAAAGAAAGGGTAAGTTGCCACTTAAGTTATTTGCACTTAGATCAATAACAATGATAGATATTGCATTTGTCAGCGTGGTCCCAAGCTCACCATGGATATGATTATAAGAAAGGTCCAGAAAGGAAACTTGAGAAAATGTTGCCCAAAACCAAGTGGGAATAGAACCTGAAATCCCTGTGTTAGACATTGCTAAATAACGAAGCTTGTTTTGTGACTGAATCCATGATGGAAAGTTAGGACCTAACTTCCAAGAGCTCATACTCAAACGGGTAAGTTGAAAAGTAGGATACCAATCAGGATTCACTTTTAAAGTCAAATTGTTTCCTGATGCACGAAACTCAATCAAGTTGGTATGATTTGCAAGATGATCTTCCATGACAACTCCTTGAAAACAATTATCACTAATATCAAGGTACGACAGTTTAGAAAGTGCTCTAAGATTTTCAAATGGATTTCCATTGAATTGATTTTTGAATAGATTGAGAAATCTTAACAATGAAAGTTTTCCAAATGATCTTGGAAGTTCACCACCAATTTTGTTGTCATGAAGATACAATGTGACAATATTCTTATAAAGCCCAAATTGATCTGTCAAATTACCTGAAAGGTGAGAACTTTGAACTTGAAGTTTTCGGAGTCCATTGGAGATACAAGGAGCAAGAATATCTAAAATTTCATTAACATGTTGGTTGAGATTGAGATATGAGAAATCTATCTTCCTTAAGTTGCAGAGATTACTTAAAGAAGTTGGAATTGGACCTTCAAATTGATTGTGTGCCAAATCAAGTTCAACCAGAGAAGTTACATTTCCTAAGGCTTCAGAAATAGTATTATGCAAGTTGTTGTACCTCAGGTTCAAGAACATGAGATGACGAAAATTACCATAAAACCAATCAGGTATAGATGAGAATGAATTTCCAGACAGATCCAAATTTTCAAGAAGTGTGAGGTTTCGAAAACCGTCAGGAATTGGACCTTCAAAGTAGTTAGAATATGATAAAAAAGAAACAAGTTTCTTTAGTCCGAACACCCAGTTTGGAACAGAAGAAAGTAAAGAATGATAAATCTCAGAAAGATCAAGAGTGAGGAGAGATGAGAAGTTAAGAAAGGAGGGTTGATTATAAAGAGGGAGGGTACATCCTAACAAATGTAGGTGCATCAAAGAAGGAAGAGCTTGGAGAGTGTGCAGCCAATGAAACGATTGGGATAGGTCAGCACCTCCCAAATCAAGATATTCAAGCTTTGAAAGACTTGATAGCCAATCACTATTTTCAATAAAAACAGGAGTTAAAAACTCACTTCGAAGGTCAAGATAAAGCAAATTGGAGAGATTCCCAATCTCAGAAGGAATTGTTCCACTAATAGCATAACTCAGATCAAGATAAAGCAAATTGGAGAGATTTCCAATCTGAACAGTAATGTTCCCCATGAATCCAGCCCTAGAAAGGTTGAGGTGAGTTAAGGAAGTCATTTTTGCAAGAAAAGAAGGAATTGGCATACTTTCAAACTGATTTTGGCTCAAGTCCAAGTAATTCAAATGCTTCAAATCAACCAAACAAGGATTTATCTCTCCACCAAATTGAGATATGGTAAACTTTTCCTCTGCTTGTGCATAAGCCTCATTGAATGCAAAACCAAGGCCCTCATCGAAAGTGGGAAGTGGAGTGTAGAGGTGAAGTTCGGTAACATGAGATGTAGTGGGGTTGCAGATAACTCCATACCACTCACAACAATTGGAATTGGCAGTAACATTCCAAGAAGAAAGTCTGTTTGAAGGATCTTCAAGATGATGCTTGAACTTCAATAATGTCTCTCTCTCACTTTCAATGCACATTGTTTCTCTACACACACCAATAGAAACACAATAAAGAAGAAGAAACACAACTATTAAAATGCAGGAATTTGTCATCACACAAGCTCTCAATATTAAACAAGTGTTTTTCTTCTTAGAAAGAAGTGGTTATGAGTTATGCATACCAAATAGGCTATATATGGTGGTGCACTGCCTTTTTATATTTACGCTATCTATCTAACATTTTTAATTTTCTATACTAAAATTTTAAAATCTGTAACATATTTTATGTTCTTAATTGAGCTAGGGCAATGTGATTTTAGGTGCTAAAAACTAATTAGAGAAGGACAAGAAAAAAATAGTGTGCAAGGCTTATTTAAATTCCACATCCTCCTATCTTTTGAATTTGTCATAAAAAAGTCCATTCATTTTATGAGTTAGAAAATTAAGCATATTAATAACATAAAAGGAAAATTTTTTGAAATTACTCCAAAGACTTTATTATATCGCTGATGTTTCTACACCTACCCGTGGATTAGTTAGAACATTAATTAAAATCCAAAGACTTAGTCGTTGATCATTAAAGTCTTACCCATTATATGGGTTTGAAGATTAGGACACCACACAAAGTATGGACAAAAAAAAAAAAAACTATTTGAAAGATAGAGTTATTGATTTTCCTCATGTAATCCATTGTCAAAAAATGTATGAAAGGAATAACTAAGGATCATATATTTAAATAAATAGAAAATTTTTATTTAACAAAAATTTTCTTACAATTAACTAACTCCTTAAATCACTTTTAATGTCCTTGTTTATTAACTTGATTTCCAAGAATTACTTTTTTAAATTATTACATGAAATCCATTTTACAGCCTCCCCTCATAAATAGTCATGTTTACGTATATTTCTCAAGGACTCTGATTTTGGGCTCCACTTTCTTTTTTCTCTTTGCTTTTGTTATTTTCTTATTAAATTTTTAAAGACCAAGTTTTGAGGTCTAATTAGCAATTATTATTGTTAGAACAAGTCATCACATTTAAAGTTTTTTCAAAATATTATTAAGTTATATGGTGCCTTATTCTAAACCTTAAAAAGCTAGAATAAATATACAAGTCATCAAAATATCTAACTTTATAAAGATTTTTCTTTTTTAATATAATATTGCTTTGAAAAAGTTATTATGTAGTCTATTTTAATTTTGAATTCATGGTTGAATGTTAGTTTTTTCACATAAAATTAATTATTTGGAGACTAAAACAAAAGTGTAAAATACTCGTGTAAATTTTTACATTTATGATTTATGATTTTTCTTTTTAAAAGTTCGATCTATTTTTCGTATATGGTATATTTCACGAAAAAAAAAATAAAATAGAACGACCTTCGAAAAGTGTTAGAATTTTTTCAAAAATATTATTTATCCCTCGTCCGTATACTCCATAATCTTCTCCTTTTAAACTCTAATTATTCAAACTTTTTTTATGGTAGAATATTTCATTCAACTTTCTGTATGAAAGGAGAAGACCCCATTTTAGTTGTGCTGGGGGCAGGAGATTTAGAGATAAAATATTTAACATTTTTGGATATTTGAATTACAATTTGAAGATACGTATGGAAACAGGAACACGTGCAAGATAATTTTAAAATAATAAAAGTTTAAATTTTAAATTTTATTTAATATATATATATATATATATATATATATATATATACTAAAATTTCAATTTTTTTAGCATTTCATTTTATAAAATTTATTATTTCTCTAAACTATTTATTCTCACATTTTTTTTTTACCTTTTCTCTAAAAGGCGGATACAATTTCTTGTAGATTCTTGAATCAAAAGTTATCATGTACACACAACAAAGTATAAGATAATTTACATTGGTCACATATTTTGTATTATATTAAGTTTTCATTTCCTCGGATCTCTAATTTTCTTTCTTTTCTCTTTAGTTGCATGCATGAGTCTTTGTGTCGCATGTGAGATTTGAGCTTATAAGATTAGTTTTTGCAAGTCTAAGTTTGTTGTGATATTATTTTATTTCATTTGTGAATCAAGTTCTCTCGGAACTTTTCTCAGTGTTAAGTGGTTTAATTCAGTTAAAATATGGTTTTTAATGGGTTTTAATACTTCATTTTCCTTAATCATGATCATAGTCCCTTCAACCGTAGAATATTTAACAAGTGTAAAATTTTAAATTTTAGAAGATATGAATACAAAACTTTTTAGAAAGAAATTAATATTAATGTTATTTTGTGTTTATGACATAATGAAATTATCTTTATGACAAGATCATAGTAATATTTTTATTTTTTTCTCTCTCTTTAACTAGCCTAGAATAAATAGAATTATTTTATATATTAATCTATTTATTTTTGTTCTCAATAGAAAAACAGAGATAATATTTTCATTTACATATCTTTTGTTTATTTTTGTTCATCTTTTCATTTTATAATATGATATCAAAACACTGATTATAGGACTCTATGAATTTACTCATGACAGAAATTATTATCTCTCAGGAGACCCCTTGTCATCCTTGAATATGATTTGTTCTCTTGATACACAACAAGAGAGACAAATTTTTGGTGATCAGTCTAAAACAATGATTAATATTAACAAAAGAAGATGACGTGGAAAACGAAATATTTCTAAAGTCTGCATTCATTGTGGAAAAATAAGACATATGATTGATACATGCTATACAAAGCATGCTACCTCAGTTCAAGTTTAAAAATCAGAAAGCAAATTCTAATAATAATGAACAGAATCATGAAGGTTTAGAGTCAGAAAAAATTGGTTTTGTTACTCCTGACCAATATCAAATATTGTTAGATCTTTTACAACAGTTTAAGTCCAGTGACAACGCTTCAAATCAAATCTTTATTATTCCTTCCAACATGACAACGCGCATTGGTAATAAATTTCTTTCTTCTTTTAGTTATTGGATTCTTGATAATAGTGTTACTGACCATATTTTTCATCATTGACTCATTTTACTTTATATCATCACATTAATCCTATTAGTGTCAAATAACCAAATGGAAATCAAGTCATTGACAATTATCCTAGAAGTCTTTTTATCAATCAAAATCATGTTATGAATAATGTTTGAAATATTCCTAACTTCACTTTTAATCTTGTTTCAGTAGCAAAATTGATTGGTAATATATCTTGATTGATTACATTTGACTCTAGTGGTTGTCACATTTAGAACAATAACTCTTTGAGAATAATTGATTCAGTTGAGATATAATATAGACTTTATATACTCAGAGGTCCTTATCAAAAACTTCAAATCAAACCTATTAAATCTTCACATATCACAACCAATACTGCCAATTTTACTGCTAGTGATCTCGAAACTCTTTGGCATTTTCGATTAGGACATGTTTTAAACAAATACATTGATGTTATCAAAAATAAATTTCCTTTTATTAAATACAACAAATCTTTTGTTTGTGATGTTTGTCATTTTGCAAACAAAAAAAGATTTCTTTTTCCTCTTATTACATCTAAATCTATATTACATCTAAATCTAAAAAATGTTTTGATTTGATTCATATATTGATATGTGGGGATCATACTCAATATCATCAGTTCATTGTCACAAATATTTCTTTAAAACAAAAATCTAGAAGTTGTTAAGACTTCGGAAAATTTATTATTTTTATTTAAGCACAATTTGAGACAACAATAAAAATAATAAGAAGGAATAATGTGACTGAATTTTTCATGACTAATTTTTTTTTTTATCAACAAATGAATAATACATCAAAATTTTCATGTGTCGATACTCCACAACAAAATAGTATAGTTGAAAGGAATCATAAAAATTTATTAAAGGTAACAAAAGCTCTTATGATACAATCTATCTATCCAAAATTTATTGATCATATTTTGTTCTATATAATATACATATTATAAACATACTTCTTCCTATATCTGCCTTAAATTATTTTTGTTATGTTTTAAAATTATTTTTGTTATGTATCTCTCTTTACATGTTCAGCCACTATTCTGAAACTTTTTCTCTAACAAGTGAGACTTAAGCCCAAATTTTATAAGATTTGCCTTACAACTAAACCACATCACTAATGTTATCATAATATCACCTATGTTATCATAATATCATTATTAGTATATTATTACTATTATTATTATTATTATTATTATTATTATTATAATTATTATTATTATTATTATTATTATTATTATTATACTAATGTTATCATAATATCACCTATGTTATCATAATATCATTATTAGTATATTATTACTATTATTATTATTATTATTATTATTATTATTATTATAATATATGATTAATAACAACAATATTAATATTAATATAATAATATTAGAGAAGGACAAAAAAAAAAAAAGTAGTATGAAAGGCTTATTTAAATTCCACATCCTATCTTTTGAATTTGCCATAACAAAATCCATTCGTTTTATGAGTTAGAAAATTAAGCATATTAATAACATAAAAGGAA
>Ga0209489_103163_pt1 | contig 32490 bp, 16 predicted proteins | sample SiratrowhiteBW_FD_187527 | JGI IMG/M metagenome (GOLD analysis project Ga0209489, IMG submission 187527) | Root nodule microbial communities of legume samples collected from California, USA - Siratro white BW (SPAdes) (version 2) | ecosystem: Host-associated > Plants > Roots > Nodule | place...
ATATATATATATATATATATAAGATTTCAATCCACACACAGAATTGTCTTATTACTTTTTCATTGAGACAACTAAAGTGCAGTTCTCACTCAAGTTATTTTCTATGGACTTTGTCATTTTTGCAATAAATGTTTATCTTTCATATTATATAGCTTTTCGACATATATCCTTACAACTCTTTTTATGTTAAAAGAAGAGACAAGGGATATATAAAAAAGAGGTGTGGGAACAGATAAAAGAATTGCAGTGAGGAAACTTAATTATGTTTTTTTTTTTTTCTAATTCAATTATACACACGATACCATTTCAGGAAATTTCAAGGCCTAAAATAATTTTAAAAAGATAACGCTACATAAATTATTATTTTTTACATTAATTATCTTAACTTTTAAATTTTTTGAGCTGTAAAATTATATTATTATTTTTAATTTTAGATATTATATATTTTTATGCATTTAGAAAATTTTCTATCATTAAATATCTATTTGTTTTTTCTTGGATATATTTCAGGTGTTCTGAGTCATAAATATATTTAAAGTTGCACTTAACATGTTGGGACATAACCTTTTACATATTGTCTTCACTGAATTCTTTGTATACCTGTTCTTGAAGGAAATTAAGACTATTGTCGTTTCTCATCAATTATTATTATTTTTTTTTACAAACGGTAATAAATTTATCAAGAATATCATATTGAAATTGATTTAATCTTCAACTTTTTTTTTTAACTTTTTTAAATTAAAACGCTTTATTGGAACATTTTTTATTACTATAAATAAAAGAAAACACTGAAACAAAAAAAATACTTTTTAAAAAAAAAAGCATAAGTTGTATGTTAATGTTTAAAAAAACAATATAAAAAGATAAAAATTGTAAATATATATATATATATATATATATATATATATATATTATATATATATATATATATATATATATATATATATATATTAAATATATATGATTTTAATTTTCCCACTAAGGTTTAGAAAGAAATGAATTTTTTAGTTTTTAAATTAAAAAAAATGTTCATGGAAATTAGTAGTTTTGGGAGTGAAAAAATTATATTTAATTATTTAAAGTGGTAAACATATGTATGATAGAACATAAAAACGTGGGAGCCATTTTTTTATATATAAAAAGCTAAATACTAAGAACCCTAAAGTCGACATGGTCGTACATACAATAGAAGACATATAGAGATAAATTATATTGAATTCCATTGGTGATTGCTGGGATATTTATTGATGGAAAAGGACCCACAAAGGAGAGAAAAAGGCAACACGATGGTGAAGGCAATTGCGAATTAATGGCAAACAATTCTGTCATTAAACTGTTTGATTCTTTGCTCCATCCACTTCGCCACTACGTCGCATTTCGCAAATGCATGGCTAATATAATATCAAACATTTCGTCTACAAGTATTAATAAGTTTTGTCTCATTCTCTTTGTTTCTTTCTTTCTTCGAGTACGTACGTACGTTGTCGTTCTTATCATCATGGCAACTCGACATATACAAATATCCTTTCCACAAAACTACAAAATATCAATTTGAATTACTCTAATCAATCCTTTTTCCTTTCTCAAAACCCCACTTTCGTTTGAACCTAGCTAAGCTAGCCCAATGTGTTAAATTTGTTTTAAGTTTTTAATTATTCTAAGAGGGTGACATAATTGTTTTTTTGTTTCGTCGTCTACACGTATGATGATGAGTTAGGTTAACATAGAAATATGGACATAATTGGCTATTGGGTGGACAAGTATGTTGTGCTTGTTTGCTACATTTCAAAATCGGGTTTGTGGTTATTCCCACACTTTCGTTGCAAATTCTAAAACACAATTGCATTAATGGCTTCTCTTGTATGGGAGACGTTTCTCTCAACTACTGACAAAAAAATCAAGTAGGGTGTATTATTCATGTTTTTTTAAATTTACATCTTGGAACTCCATCTTATTCATTTTATATTAATTAATTTGAAGTAACCAAGTTAATGCTCGAACTAGCATAAGCCTTTTGTATGTAATGTAGACAAATAATATTAATAATTCAGAAAACTTTTAGCATGTAGATAGCATTGTATTCAATAATTGATAAAACGTGCAAGGTTCAAATAAAATAATAGTATGGTATATTATATGATAATCTTATCGTAATTGTGAGGATCAGATAGTATATTGGTGAGTCCCACGACCAAGATCGAATCTAAAGCATTATCTTGAATTGATATATAATTAAGTTGATGTTTGATTAGACTATAATACATAGTCTTCTTTCCAATAGACTAATAAGACTGTAATTCTTAGTCTGTTATAATTATTGGCATATTGGAGATAAATTTTGGATATAAGTGAAAATTTCAACTTATTGTTTATCACATTGAAGAAAAATATTTTAAATAATATAATTGAGGGTTCAAAATTTATTAAATAAATATTATTATAAGAAAAGAATATTTACAATCATTCAAATTCTCATCTATATAAATATTAATTGAAAAATGTTATCTTGAATACTTTATGCTCTTTAATTTATCGTTCCAATTATTCATTTAGACAAGAGAGAGAGAGTATGGGTGATAGAATATTGTAACAATAATTACTTTTCTAAATGATTGGTGCTGTAAAATAACTTTCGTTCATTTTCTGAAATAATATTTTTTAAAAAGTAAAAGCCGTACGTTTTTTTCTTTTTGGTACCATTTATATTATATATAAATATATATTTTTCTGATTATAAAAATAGTGAAATTTTATTCCTACAACTTTTTCTTTTACAATTTTTACGATTATAAGGAGAGATATGAAGAGAGAGAGACCGATGTTCTATACAAAGTCTGTAATCTCTAATAAAAAAGAGTTATAAGAAAAGCATTATTATCCAAATAGTCTACGTAAAGATAACATATATTTAAATAAATTAGCTTAACATAATTACTTTAAAAATTATTGTTAGAATTTTTTTAATTAGTTGATAAATTAAATATCTCTAAACTAGCATTGTGCTATCAAAATTAAACCGTTTAATTATTCATTTAAATTTACTATATTTATGAAATAACATGGGTTTCCTTTTGTCTTCATTTAATGCTTCTTTTTTTTCATAATTTTGCAAATCTTTGATGAAATTAAAAATAAAATAAAATAAAATTCTAACAGCATGCATTAATTACAACGTTCTTTCCCTCATTATTCTTAGTTATATCACTCATTTTATCTTCTAGTCTTTTCTTAAATTTTTTCATCTCCGTCGTTGCAACTTTTTAAATTAAATTTGTGGTATGAAGATAATTTATGAATGAGGAAATTGCTGGCATTTGTTAACAACTTGGACGGCACAATGGCCCAGAAGTGTGAGGACGATATTGATTTTGTGCACAAAGGCAATCAATGTTCAAAGTAAACGGGTCGCTCTTCTTTGCTACTCTCTTATTGAAAACTTTGTCGTGGGAATCCTCCATGATCATTGAAAAGAGGAAAGAAGGAAAAAAGACTGTGTGTACTCAGAAAGAGAGGGAAAAAGGGATACGTAACTGATGGCTACTCATAAAATAAATAAAAAAATAAATAGATAAATAAACTGATGGATGGATCTACCTCTTTTATGTTACATACTAACTATTAAGGTTAGGCAAGTGACAACAATGTCTAATCAGAAACCTTAAATTAATGATTGTGGAAGCCAAATGAATCACTTCAAAATTTGGGATGATAATTAACATTAACATGCATTAACTTAAACCTACCTAGCTACAGTAGTACTAAAGAGAATGGCAAAAATTGAAACCAAGGAATCAATCTCCAGCAAATCACATGGAGGATTAAAGTAGGGGAGAGAGTTGTCTGCTTCTTTGATCAGAACCCCATGTTCTCTTATTACCTGGAAGTTAGTGAAAAGAGAATAAATGTCTCAATATCAGTGTTAACAAGCGTTTTTGGACTGAAGGGTTTGACAAAAAATATCAAGGAAAGGCAATAACCTTTTCCCATCTTTTAATCTCATTTCTCTCACTTTGAGATTTGATTCTTTTGGCCTTGCATGTTTTTCAAAAAAGAATAAAGATGAGGCTTCTAAAGTTAAGCCCTTTTCAACCCATCTAAATTAGAATTATTGAATGTGTTTCCGTTTTGATTTAGATGTTACACCTTGCTAGTACATTACACCTTGACCCCACCCACACCTACCGTGATTAACTCACTTAATTCATGCCTCATGCCCTTATTAGGTTACTTTAGCTTGCTAATTATGTTCATCTTTACCAATAGAACAATCTCTGATTGACAGGGAAACGAACTGCGGAAGCTCCTATAGCTATAGAGGGGAGAAAGAAAACACTTGAAACCAAAAGGTCCTAGCCAACAACCATTTTATGCCTGGAGACCATGATGGCCTTGCAAGGAGTGTGACTCTTAAGGGAGACCTATGGCCTAATCAAGCCAAAGCCAGTTGTTAATTCCAAGTTTGTCGGCCAATCCCTCAACCTAGTTTTGGCTTAATGTGGGTCATGGTTGTAATTGTAATGGGGCATGGTTTCTCTACCATGATAAAAAGATGAAATGATTTCCACACCCCACACAAAAGAAGAGATGGACATGAGGGGATGGTGTTTTCCCTAATTTAATAGAACATGGAATATGTAAATTGATCTTTATGCTTATGTATCAGTTATGTTAATGAACTATGCTATGCTGCAATCTATTAATTTCTCGGTTTTAATCTATTTTGTGTCAATGGAAATTTATTTTATGTATAACAATATTTATGTCTCTGTAACTCTAACACACTTAACTAGATGTACTATAAAGCTAGCACACTTAAAAAGATATATTATAAAGTTGGTCAATCTAATCCATAATTATACTTTTAGGCCGACCATCGATGGATAGATACAATAAATCTTTCTTATTACATGTCACACTAACAACAGACATATAACCATTATTATTTAAAGCACACAATAGATAAGAGACCCTTGATAATTTAGGCTTCTGACCCACTTACTAAAAAGTTCATTTAGAAGTTTATAAATAAGAAAATAATCTCAAGACATAAACTATTGCTGATCTAATCCAAAATATTCTATAATATTAACTAACTTAAAAGTCAAAATACTTGTAGAAATCTTTCCCAAAATTAAAGACTGAACCAAAGAAAAATAACAGCATAAAATAATTAAAGAATTCGAGACCGATTGAATATATGTCAATTAAGCTAGACTAGCCAACCATAAAATAATATTAGCTATAGAACAAAATAAAAGTATATTAGGTAAAAATTATGTGTAGTTATTATAGAATTTTTATGATGAAAAAGTTGATCTTTCATCATTTTCTTGTCATGTCTACCTTGAAAATCAGTTGTTTATCATAATGAGTATTTTTCATATACAATGTTCATATTTATAGTATAGTTACGTGATTGTCAATGGTAGTTGAGCACTTTCAAAGATTGATTATTGTGAATTGGTTGTTATTTTGAAGATCAACATATATAGGTTGAATGATGAAGTGGTGGGTTATGAGTCTTATTGGTACTTTGGATCTCAGCTAGAGGACTCAAACCCAAGTATATTATTATTAAATGTTGGTCTATTAGACCTAAAATATTGTATGAATTGATAATTTTTTGACTTATATGTTGATAATATAATTTAGAAACATAAGACCCGATAAACAGTTGATTAACATATAAAACTTCATAATCACGAGATGCATCTTGGAGCCATCTTCATTAATTAATCTAGTAAGAATCATAATCTATATAATAAACAGCTTATATAGGCTTCAACTATACTCACTAACTTTAGACTCTTATGGTATATTTCATAAAGAGAATAAATAAAGAGAAAAGAATGTAAGAGAAAAAAATGAAAATATAAATTGTTCGGCCATGAGTCCCATTGTGTTTTCTTTTAAAAATTTCCATTCACTTCACCACAACTAAACCACTCATTGTACCAAGCATATCATTAATCTACCAACAAACATCAAATTAACCTTATTTATAGATGTATAATTGGAGTCTAGTTTGTGTAGACTGGTAAAGATTTTATTTGAATTATTTTATCTCATAAGTTGATGCTGAACAAGTAGAAAGTAATTGCTTTTCTTCTTTTTCATCTATCTAGACAGAATCTTATCCATGTAGCAAAGGCAAGGGTAAATGTTAATTCATGGAGCCGAAGGCAAAACATCATATAAAATAACCAAACCAACTTATGTTTTTGTAATGAAGTTCAAGTAAAGTCTATTTAATTTCTGATTAATTGTAGAAAATTCACCCATTTTACTATATCCTAACTATTTTTATTACACAGGTTACATTTTCATTAATTTTTGTCGTAGTTGGTCATTATTGTAAAATCAGTTGTGACTCTTGGTCATGCAACCTCTTTGGATGAAAAGGGAAAACTTTTTTTACGTCATGATGGTACTGGAACAGGTTGATTAGATTCTTCTTTCTTTATGGTAAACCCAATCTGATTAGTTGAAAAAGCTTGAATAATTGGGCGAGGACGAAATTTTCTTAAGAAAGCCAATCGGATAATCAATGGTGTGCATTGAGAAACCATGTCCTATTGTATATAGACAAGTAGGTTTATAGCCCTTCTGGTGGTACTTTGTCGAGTAAAAGTTGATGGGAAAATACCAACCTTCATCAAGAGAGAGAGAGAGATAAACATTAGAAAAAGCAAAAGGATAAAAGAATTCTAAAAATAAGCCAGTTTTAGTGTCTAGCTTTATGATGAAATCTTGGTGGAAGCATGGTTGAAAAATGGAAATATTGCTGTTCAATGCCTTGAGAATCTAATAAAGGAGTTACGTACGGAATCTGGGTTTGAATATATTTGTATTTGATTGCAATACTTTGGGGTTTTGGTTTCAGTTCATGAACAGAATGGATCAATGCACAGAAACAAGAAATTGATTCTTTACAATGAAAAACACTTTTGATTTGAAAGAAGTGCGGTTCGATTTAACACGCGAATCAGCCTAAGAAGCTTCGTCATTTAGTTGATAGCTATGGATTTCTACCTTTCTTTGTAACGGCCTATATGTCAATGTTATATGAAGAAGCCACAAGAAATTGGTGTTTCACATAGCATATGGCAAAATATTTCTTAAATTTTGGATAATGTGTTATTTGCTCCATTAGATTTTTTGAAGCTATTATTCACTTTTTCATAATTTTATGTTCCAATTAAATTTTTGTATTGTTTGTTCATTACAATAATTATTAACATTTGTTTTTATTTTTAGTATAATAAAAAATGATTTTAATATTTATTTTTATTAACTTTTTTTTTTCAATTCCATTAGTCATTTAGGTAATTATGATTTTTTATTAATTATCAAGCGTATTTATTAAAAAAATATTTTGATGTTAATATGATTAACTTTAAAGAGACATTTTATCTTTATTTTTTCAATTGTAAATTTAAAATTCTTAATTATTCCGTCTAAATTAATTATATATTAATGTTAATTTTCTTTATAATAAACACATATAACATTTATTAAATACCAAATATGTGTTTAGTTACTTCAATTATTAATAGAGTTCAAATATAACTAGGAATTAAAATTTTTGTATCAATATTTTTTTTTACTATACTAAAAGTGCTTGTTGTACATTATCCAATTTTTATTTATACAACTAATAGTTACATTTGTTTATAATTTACTTCAACTTTACATTCTTATAATCAAATATGTGATTACATGTTTATTTTATTTTTAAAGTATTGATTTTCTTATCAATATTGAAATAGAATTTGTTTAAGTAAAGGGACAAATATATATATTTTTCAAATAATAAAAAATAAAATGATCAATTTTAAATTTGAAGAATTAAAAGCAAAATTAATTCAAATTTCAAAGGTTAAATAAAACTAATTATTAAACAACGGTAAAATATATGATTTTATTAATTTTATCATGATATTCAATTAAGTATGGAACTTATGTGCAAAGGATAGGAGTCTTTGAAAAAAAAAAAGTATAGAATTAAAATATGAGTTTTGGAGAAGTTTAGAGATCATTACAGAAAGATTACCAATATAAATGGTCAAGAGATTTATACAAAGGTCTGCAAAGAAGATATAGAAGGTCAATGGTTTTAAGATAGTTAAGTTGAAAATTAGGATGTGAAAAAAAGTTATGTTTTAGAAATATAGGTGGGTGGGTGGTTTTATTTTTAGAGAAAAATATTCTAGGATTTTACTAATTCTTGCCAAAAGAATGTTAATATCAACCATGTAGGAGAATGACTTGATAATAGACGGGAATAGGTATTCAGACGGAGAAGGGAGTGGTTTGAGTGAGAAATCCTAATTGTTAAAGATTTTTTACATCTGTTGCAAATACAGTTTTGAGGATGGACATACAAGATACACAAGCTTGGAACGAGGAAGAAAATACAATATACTCAATTAGGTAAGCTTATAGGAAGATAAGACAAGTTCAAAATGAGAATAATGAGTAACATTTTGAGAAATTTTAGAAAATCAAAACATTACTTATAACTCAATTCTGTGCTTGGAGGGCTATCCTTGATAAGTTACCCACTTATGAAAAATTGTTGAATACATGATTAATCTCTTTTGCTAATACCTGTGATTTTTGCCATACACGTATAAAAACAATTAGTTATTTGCTTATAACATGTAAGAAGACAAATAAGGTATAATATAAGTGCGACCAGTGGATAGGTGTCCACAATACACATTTAGGCAGTTTTAGAGAATATTTGAAGAGTTTTGAGCTTAGGGAGATAGACAATAAATAAAACATATTGTGAAAAGTAATGCGGATAGGAATTGTGTAGAATTTATGGAAATCTAAGAACAATATAATTTTTAGAAACAAAAAGTTTGAAGTTGATGAGGTTTTTTCATCAGTACAAGTCAAGACTTGGAATTGGATTCTTAGAAGGAATGCTAAAGCTAAATTCACAATTTTTGATTGGTGCTTCAATCCAAAATTATGCTTGAGATTAATAAAATGATCTTACTGATATAAGCTCCTTAATTTATATTGGAACTTGATAATGATAATCTGTTTAAATTTGAATAACCTGTACCATTTTAGGCTCAATTAAATAGGCAAAATAAGATGGAGTGTTTTTTTATAGTTGTTGAACTATACTTTATCCTTGAGTCAAATTAATTCAAATCAGTATGGACAGAGATGCATATTCAATTCTGTGCACATTTTTGTCTGTTCATTTATATTTTGATATGGACAATGTCTGAATATTGTTCAAATATTATATTTAAAGTTATTACAAGCAATATATTAGTAGAACTTGAATTGGAGAATATAGAGTCTTATGTTTGTAAGGCGTTTAGCGATGAGTGATTGTGTAATTCAAAGATTTTTTCTTCTTATATATCATTCATTTTGTAGTAAATTTTGTTTTTAGGAACTGTTTGTAGGAGTGAGGGGGGTTTTCTTGATATTTTAGGTGTTACATATTCTTTAAAAGGATTAAAACACCCCTTAAATATTTTTTATTTATTTAATTTTTATACCAATAAAAGACATTCAATTAAATATTATTTTTATAAATTAAAATTTGAATTAACTTTAAAGTTAAGAATTATATAATATTTTTTCTGTAGTAAACAAGAAAGGGTCCTTGGCGTGATTAAATATATTTATTTAATACTCAATTTCTACTTGTTTTTACCTGTTTTTAAGGTGTGCAATTTTGAATATTTTTTTTACTTTTATTTACTTGTTCTCTCATTCTCAAAGATCAATATAATATTAATTATTTCTCTAGAAATCTAAGTTTACAAATAATATTTACTGTAATATGAGAATAAAAAGGATAAAAATATTATAAATTTTGTATTAAAATTGAAAAAAAAATTATTATACCTTTTAATTTCTTTCAAAAAAACTTTCAAAAACATTTAAAAGGGAAGGTAGTAGTATATATAAAGTTTAATTTTTTATTGAAGCATTTTACTTGAGTTTTACCCCGAAAAGGACTCTTCAGATAAGAGAGTTTATATTTACCTATAATTCATGTGATATATGAATGTCCAAGCTGGAAAAAGAAAAGCTTGAATAGAAACCACATCTTTAAAATGTACTATTTCTTCCTTTTTGGTTTGTTTCTATTTCTATCATGCATGCATGTTGATTATGAAGAGACAGATTATTCGAGTTTTTATTTTCGAAAAAAAAAAATTCATGACACTGGACATCAAAAGGAAAAGTCAACTTGTATTTTATATAAAAATGATATGACTTTATCATAAAGTAGTTTCATGAATAGTCAGTGGGACAAAGGTTATCTATTGTATTATAAATTTGAATATCGTGTTAAGATTATTTCATCAAATTACAATCCAACAAGTAATAGAGTAATTTGAAAACATATTTAAAATGACGCTTAAATATAACTAAATAAAAAGGATTCAAATAATGTGGATATCTCTTTATATGATAACTATGATAGAACAAGTTATCCAAGTTAATGTTTTATTAGAAAAACATTTGAATCAAAACAAGTATTAAGGTCATTTAAATGCAACATTGTTGAGAGTACCAGTAAATAATAACAAAAAAAAAAGCACCTCATGATTAATAATATAATTTACCACAACATCAACATTTATCTCATAACATGAACATGAGAAAGAATAACACTTATTAAAACTTTCATCAATTTACAAAGGAAGTAAAAGAAAATGTAGGAAGTAAAAGAGAATGTGAAGCAAGTATTATCGCTTGAAATTTGCATAATTATAATTGCTATAGTAAAAATGCGGGTTTATGAGTAGTTCCAATTTTACATGTAGTTTATTTTTCAAAACATAAAGTAAATTGTAAAGTTTTAAGGATGAAAACATAACAAAAATATTTCTATACACCATTTACACCAACAATCTTGCTGATTCTATTCATTATATAATTCTATAACTCTTGCATGGAATGATAGATGGAAATAACAATAAAAGTATACAGAAAATGAAGAAATAATCATTTTTGAAAAATATCTTAAACTGTATAATATTTTCAACCTCAAAGTGACAACAATTTTAGAAATGGAAAAATGAAATAATAGTGTATGACAATGGAAATTAGAATGGAGAAGAAAATGATTTAAGTAAGAATTAACTCATATTTATGATTTTAGAAATGAATTAGAAAAATATTCACCAAAAATGCAGGGTTTAAATTATTGGAAATGAAACAGAATTGTCAAATTTATGTATAAAATATTAAAAAATAACATCAATGGTGAAATGGATGAATTTTTTAGCTAATAAGGAGAACATATATAATCTCTAATGCAAAACACTTCATTTGAAAAATGGAACTGAATAGTATAATCTTGTACATACGGTATTAGAAGTCCATGTGGGTTATGTGTCTGACGTAAAACACAGAAATAATCTATCTTGCACTTTTTCTTGAATTGTAGGGTGTCTAGCTTAGTCTGATATTTATAAAACAAATGGATAGGTCTTACATAAATTATTTATATCACATTCCAACAACATTTACATCAATTTTACATGTATGGTTTGAACAAAAATGAAAATATTATTTGAAAACTATGTGAATGGCCAGGATGATAACTATATGGAAAACAAAAATAATGCCTTATTTAGGAAAGCAATCATATATGTGGAAGAAATATTCACAAGCACTTAATTAAAAGCTTGAGCTTATAAATAAATATAGAAATACAAGCTTTTCATACTCGGACCGGTACATCTATCCGAAGACCTGCATTATAAGCATACAAAAGTGAATTAGCAATTTTGTAGCAATTTCCAAACCACAAATGACTCTAAGTTAAACATGTAGAAAGAAGGGATAAGATTAAATATAATACATCTTTCCTCATAGGTAAATTAATGACATTATGTGTGTTCTCAGGAAAAAACAGATGAAATTCTTCAAAGAGAATGTTAGATGAAAATATTGCCATAAAATGTAACACATATAGATACGTACAATATTTAATCATGAGTTCATTCTCTTATGAAATATCAGATGAATAATCTAAGTTTCCTCTTACTTGTGAGAGGAGGTTTTTTCTATTGCCAAAATGCATATAATGTCCTCTAATAATGAATTACTAGTAATGTATTTAAACTACATTTGGATTATTTTAGTTTGTCTCCTATATGACAAGTGCTTAGAGGATAAAGTTATAAGATTTTTTTTTTCATGACTCGGTTTCAATTATGAAACCTAAAAATATGTCGTAAATTGAGGTAATTCTGATTATGAAATCTAAACAATATTAACTGCTTTCATTGATAGATGGACTCCCTAATGCTGAATAAAAGGTAGAATTTTACATATTACTAGCTTTTTTTCCTCTTGTTATGTGGATCAAGTGATTAGGATCCAAATCAAATACTAAGAAAGACTCTGAATGACCAAAGTGCACTAATGGGGCCATCACACAACAACATTAGAAGATAAGCTAGACCAATTTAGAGCATCAAAAGAGTCAAATAAGAAAGAAATTCTAACATTTCAATTGTTTATCTAAAAGTTATTTTTGCTTTTTGTAAAGATGTATTGTTGTTTTATATGATTTAAGGATACTACTTGATCTCATTTTGCAATACTAATATGTCATTTTCATGACAGTGTATTTTTCAAACTTATTATAATCCTCTAAAGATACATTTTCGTCAGTTTAGTTTTGAAGGTGTATCATGAGGACAATGGATAGTTTTCTAAGTGTTATATTTGTTTTTGGTACTTGCAGTTTGTAGTTATTTCAAATTGTTCTTATATAATTTATTTTTCTCGTAAACGAATTATAGTATCTTAAGTACTTTCATTTATATATTTTTTTAGTTGATAAAGAAAAAACTTTTTACAACTCATTTTTTTTAACTATAGTGTTGCTTTTATTTATAGTTGGTTTTGCTTCCAATGACCCTAATTAATTATTATAAAATCATTAACATTTTAATATTTTATAGTATTTATTTTAAAATTATGTTGAACATAATAATTTCAATATTAGATTCTCAAAATAACACGAATTTACATGTAAAATTAATTTATCTAAATATGTGTTCTATTTTAAATTTAGTTGATCCTCTATTATCTCCCAAAATATTAATGTTATTATTATTATTATTATTATTATTATTATTCAATCCGTTAGTATAAATTGACAGTAAATTTATCGACAATGGTCCTTGACAAATTTACTGAAATTTAATTTGGTATTAAATTTTTTTATCAATAAATTGTCTGTCAAATTTTTCGTTACTAAAATTCATAAGATAATGACATTTTATCCATAGATACAATTCTATTAGTAATTTTTTTTATCGGAAATTCCAATTTTTCTTATAATGTTTAACATATTGTAACTAGTTTTTCTTACATTTAATCGTTATTTAAGGTTTGATATTCTCCATTTTGATCAAGAATTTTGCCAATTAATTAGAAAGTCCAATACTAATTTTGAGAAGAGTTAATACCAAACTTATTTTATCAACAAATAAGATACTTTTAGCAATGAAACTAACTATAAGCCAAAATACTTGGTTGTTTAATTTTAACCAGTAATAAATTGTTTTTTTCAGTTGGGAATTATCATTAATAATAATAATAATATTAATAATAACAATAACAATAACAATAATAATAATAATAATATTAATAAAGATAATAATAATAATATAATAATAATAATAATTGTAATATTAGTAATAATAATAATATTAATAAAAGATACTAATAAATCTATCTGTTTCAAACAAATAATGACACTATAGTTTAATATGACTTTATTCCCTATATAATTACTCTTGTTATCAAATAACAATGTATTTGATGGTGGTTTATGTATTTGGTGTACAATAATATAATAAATACGAATATTATTTTCAAAATTTTATTAAATAGTAGAAATGAGAAAGAACATGTTCAACTAGTTTTTTAGTTTTTGTCAGGATCTAAAAATTATTATAGAATAGAAACGATACAATTTAAAATAATATTTAAATATTTTATTATTTTAATGAAATATTTATATAAATAAAAAAATTAATTATTCAGATTTTATTTTAATTATTATTTTTTTAAATAATTTACCTTTGTCCGATCAATTTTTTTATTTGGATAAGTTTAAATTCCAGATTTTTTTAAACAAGTTAGTTTTAAGTAAATATTTTTCATTAATATTTATGCTTGCATGTTTGTTGAGAAACATCACGATGATATCATTAAAATATTATATTATACTCTCTAAGTGTAAAATTATGTAATTTATTCATGATTAGAAAAAGGTTCAATTTATAAATATGATAATAATTATATAAAAATTAAAACTTGTTTCTTTATTCAATCCAAACTAAATTTTAAAATAATAATTTAATTTAGTTCAAATTTTTATTTAATTAAAACTTGAATCAAAATTATATTTGGTTCATGTGACGTTTTAATAGAGAATGAATCAAATTAAATTGCAAACACTTCTATTACGTGTCAGTTTTTCTTCCATTCCGCGTAAACATAAAAAATTATGAAAAATTTATGTTCTTTCACATAATCTTTGTCACTAAATTTGTTTTTTCTAGTAATATTTTAAGTTGTAAGAATGGGTGGGACTTCATGAGGAACTACAAAATGAATCTTTAAAATGATTAAATAGTACATTTGTATCTAAGACAAACTGCTTCCGCTTGCTGTTAGAAGTAGTTAAGGGAGTTAATAACAACGTTTAATACATTTAGAAAAAATGAAAGGCCAAAAAAATGTTTTAAAAATGAGGGACTAAATAATGTATCAGTATTTAAAAAGAATAAAAAATAAAAATAAAAAAATAAAGATTTAATTGTGCTTCTCAACATTCAATTAGCATTTATTCCACAACTTTTGTTATTCAAGTTTTTTTCCACAGTCTGTAATTTTTTTTTTCAACACGTTTATCCATGATATGTTTTAATTTTAATATATTTTATATATTTTTTAAATGTATAAGAAGTACATATTTAATACAATAAACAAGATAATAGTAAAATATTAAAAAAAAATAATACAAGTTTTAACACATAAACAATTTATTATACAGGACCAATTTATGTGGGCTAATGGTCTTCAATGTCCAACTTACCCCACTTGAATTGAAAAGGAAAAAAATCACAATCAAACTAAAAATAAATTAATACTTAATACTGATCGAGAAGTTGATATTTCCACATATACCCACTTTTACGGGAAAATATATCATGACAAATTAGGATTCAAATGTCACAATCCTCTCCAACATTTCTCACTATGCACCTATCATTATTTATCATTGAGGTTCAATTTGTGGGAGTGGGCATTTTTATCACCAAATTTCCCATTCGCAAAATTATAAATAAATATAAACTAAAATAGTATGTTTTTACTATTACTAATTAAATATAAACATTTTAATTAAAAGTAATTTTTAATTTTAAAAAAAACAACAAATTACAAAGTATTTTAATATAAGAACTATAACTGTTCATACTTTAATACACAGTAATTAATACATGAGAATAACCACAATTACAGTCAGCATTAATATGTAGATGTTTAAGGATACATTTATCTTAAATTTTGCAATTAGAGTGCTAATTAATTGTTGGGATCCGCGTATTAACTAGAGACAAAACAATCCCATCAGTTGACAGCTAATTGGCATCATGAACATGGTGCCCAATCTCAGCAAAATACAATAATAATCGATGCTAATTCAATTTTTTCCCCTTTTTATAGATGTTAAAAGATGCCACGTTTAAAAGGATATTGGAATGTCATAATTATGGAAATGTTAATATTTATACATGTCAAAGTATGAGTAGAGGGGAATGAAAAATCTTCTCTACGATCTCAAACATTGATACGTGTGTGACCTAATTGCAAATGGAGTTCTAATAAGTACACACAAATTCAAGAGCATCATTAAGAAAATGTTGAGTCCAGATAACAATGATGCAAAATGAAAAGAAAAGTAGCCTTATTTTCTTGCACAATCTGATTATCTTTTTAGCTTGCACTTCGCACTAGCTAGATATACTTATACCATGCCGTTAAGGTTTCCCTTTCCATCACTGTTGTGTTCCATTTTCTAAGCACATTCTTGTATTTCTATTTGTTCTCCTCTTCCATTCTTTCCATCTAATCATGTGTGTGTTAAACTTCTACCTTTATCTTACCACACGACTTGTTTTCTACTCATCTCTGTTACTTTCTTATCACATTGTTGTTGATGACGTTTTCACATCACCATGACTTTGTCTTTGGTAATCTGTTAGGTGATTAAAGCTCAATAATAAGAAAAGTTGCATACATGTCTTAATATCTATGGTCTCAAAGCATAAAGTTTTGTCTTTCCACACTAATCAATTCCAATATTAAACGCGTTCATGTTTACAAACAACTAAGTCGGCATGTTTATCGAGAACAATTGTAAAAGTTGCTGGGATTATTATGATTACGATTAATCAATAACACAATCTTTTGTGGCACCTTTCAAATGGATTCTCCATCTAGATATTCGTCGAGTTTGAGATTTTCTACATGTGGAATCAATCTTAATTTGAATGTTTTTTTTTTTTTTTTGTTCTACATTAGTCACGTCTTACTTTTACTTTTATATATCCTTGAGATGCATGTATTTGAAATTTATGTACCAAAAGAATTTTTACTTACCTTTTCTTTTTAAGTGTCTCATTATGCTGTTACCAAAACATTTCCAATAAGAAATATCTTCAGCATAGCAATAAAAAAAATTAAGGATAAATTTTGTAACCAAATGTTTAATCTATTAATTTATTTTAAATCATGATTTATTAGTGTTTTATTATTTCAGAAGCTTTGTATTATATGATTTTTAAGTCACTTCAAAACTGCAGTGTTTCATTAAATTTGTTTGAAATTCTGGAATGTGACAGAGTCTTTACTTTTTTTTCTTTAGGAAACAATTGAGAGTTTGTTTTTAATGTATTAATTATGAATGGAGTTGACTAAGTTTATCTGTTCAAAGAGGTTGATAAAAGAAGTGATAAAGTTTCAATCAACCCACCTGATTTGCAATAATGAGTCACAGAATTTAGAATAGATAAAGGGGGAACCAGAAAACAAGAAAGAGGAGAAGCATGTTTCTGCTTTTCCCCTTTAGCAGTTGGATAGAAAATAAAGGAAAGGGTTTACATAATCTTATATAGCAAGATCAACAAGATCATGTACTCACATCCTTCGTATTTTTCCAAACCTATACAATCATCACGCCCTTTAATGAAAATAAATTAACTTTAGGACACTCCTATTATATGTCACAGTAACGTGAATCATCACTTTTTTTTCAGGAGAATTAAGGTTCTTTTTATAATTAAGGTTTTGAAAAGGATAAAAAATTTATAAATTCTTAACTATGATTGTTGTGTGATGTTTTAATAATTAATGTGCTTGATTCGTGGGTTTTCTTTTGAAAAAGATAATTTGAAAGAAATTTATATGTAGGGAAAAACTTACATCTAAAAGAGCCTTGTATAGTCTTAAAATTTCAGAAATTTTGGTTTTGTGTGGAAATTAGAAGTATGCTTGTGATGTATTATTTTTTTTTTTCACCTTTATATTGACAGGATGATGACAATCCATTTTGATGTATTTCTACATTCGTCGAAAATGAGTTGATTGATTATAGTGAAGATCATGAAGATAAATGAAATGAGGTCTAAGGAGAGATATATTTTTTATGGAATAATGATCAAATCTTAATTTTTGTTTGGAATATTGATCGTTAGGCTACGAAGTATGTGTATTTGTACTGTTCCAAGGAAATTAATCTTGACATTTCTTTTGTTTTTGGTTGGTTTTATCATTGGATTTTTTTTTCTTATCAAATAAATGAAGATTCCTTGAGCAAGTGTTCAATACTCTGTGACATAACAGAATTCTGCGTTAATATAACTAGACTGAACAATTACAGTACTCATGAGTAAGTTAACAATGAATTCTAATTAAATTCATTATACATATATATCTCGCATGGAATTTTAATTTACTATATGTTGAAGTTATATATGAAGATTATATAAAACATACTTAACATCTCTAAGTTGTATTCTTTAGAATGACAAAGTCGAAGCCATATTGAAACGATAAAGGAAATAATAACTTTATAAAAATAGTGAAAACAATAATTTTCTCCTTTAATTGTAAGAATTTATTAACATATTGTAAAATTTGTTAATAAAGACTAAAAGTGCAAGATATGGATTACATTTAATTCTCTCACTATAATTTTATTTGAGTTAAATATATTTTCAATTTCTACAAATTAGAAAATAATTATTTTTAGTTCCTAAAAAAATAACATTTCTACTTTTGTCCTCATTTTGTTATTCGAAAAAATACTTCCTCCATCCTAAAATAATTGTAATTTTAGTCTTTAGAGAAAACATAAATTTATTGATATTTTAATTTTTCAATGAAGTAAAAAAGTGAAGTTATAAATTTTAAAACTATACCTTCGAGTCACCAACCTTTGCAAGAGATTACTCATAACATTTATCAGTTGTGAACTAAAATGACATGAGAGACCATAAGAAAAGAGTATGGTAGAAAAAGATGAGGAAATTTGAAGATAATATTTATATTTAGATATGATATATTTGTATAAACGAAAGAGTAAAAAGGAAAATTGGAGATTTTTTTTTTTTTTGGTAATAAACAGTATTTAAGAAGTTGTAGAGAGTAGGGAGACAGAGATTAGGGGTAGCTGAGATGATGATTGGGTCGTTATCAAATAATTCGACCAATAAACGAACGTAAAGACCCCCTGTAGTGTGGTTGGTGGCATGGCCTTAAATTCCGGAATTCATTCTCTTCTTAATCTATTGCTTACCCTTATCATTATCCTGCGAATTTTTTCACCATCAAATGTAGGTCACTTCTCCAACAAATACTATATTATAAAAATAAATACTATAATATTATTACTATTATAAGCTTTTATTATTTACTATGTAGTTTTTCTCAAATAAAAAAGGTGCCGAAGCCTTTGATGAAAACAATATCCATCTGGGGCCCTGCCAATTATGTATGATGAACTTCCAGTTATTTGACTCTTTAATGAACTTTCCAACTCACAATATTCCCCGTAGAAGACGAATATAACTCATTAATTAAAGAAAGAAGTTCAGAAAACAGCTACTATGTTTGCTTGTTAATTTTAGTGTTTATATATCATAGTCTATCCAGAGAGATCGATGCGAGGAAAGACAACTTTATACGTAGTTAGATATTAACGTGATGATCTGATAAGTTAGAAAACGATAGACACGAGTACTGTTCATGGAGAGCATAAAGAAATAAATAAAAATTTCATCTTCCTTTTCCAGAATTAGTCTGGCAGGAAAATTTTAAGCAGAGGCGACAAGAACGTATAAGTGTGAAAGAGAGAAAGAGAAAGAGAAAGTGAGTGGACCAAAATCCAAACAAGTGCCTTACCTATGGCTTACGTCTGATAATTTGAAAATGGAGGCTCCTCCCTAAGAAGGAAATTAGAAAGAGAAAAGGAAATTAAGATATCGTATGTGCCGTGGTGTGGCATATAGTGGAAGAAGAAGAAGCATTTTGGTACATTTTTGTTTGGGGCGTTTTGTGCATGGAGTTATGGAGTTGAAGTACAGTTCTTGAAAAGAATGATAAAAAGAAGCATGTGACAGTAGTAGTAGTATTTTGCATTTGATGAAAAATGAAAAAGCACTGGTCCCTAAGTCCCTTTCTTTTTTACCCTTTAGCCCGAGATTAGTGACGAAATGAATATGCAAAGCTTACGTAATTTTTAGGGCTTTGGAGATTCTGATCTTTTGACTTGGCTAGAGCTATGGAGAGGCTTTTTTAGGTGTCACTCTCTGTAGGTCGTTGGATGTGAAAGTATTGCGTTTGTTTGTACTACTCATGCATGTATAATGTATGTGTATGATCAGGGGGAGCCCATGTCCTGGGGCACTTCCTTTTGGTAATTAGAGAGTGTTGGTGCAAGAGGACAAGCCCAGCCATGGCCTCTGCACCTTCCTTCAACAAACCGACAAACCACGTGACACAAACACCACCACCACATCATTATTATTATTTCAAACATCACCCTACTAATCCATCATCATCTTCTTACTCGATCAAATAAAGTAACCCTCCTTATAATTGCGCTTACAATTACCAAAATATCATGCTCACACACTTCACCGTGACCACTGTTCAACTTCAACATGCACCAAAAATTACAAAAATAAAATAATGGTAGACATCGTGATTAAGCAAAGACCCGTGGTTGACAATGCCATCCCATCTAATGCCTTCACCCTTTTCTTCTTTATATAATTCCATTCCATTTTCCACACGTGTTAGGTTAATTCTTTTCGATCAAACTCGTAAATGTATGTACGAACATGTATGTATAAAGAAAGATTTACAAAAGACAATTGTCAATAGAGAATTAATCAACAACCAGAATTAAGCTAATTAAAGTAAAATGTATACTAGGAAGATTATCACGTTCAAGAGTCTGCAATAATAATCCTCTGACTCGAGAGAAGAACTAATTAAACATGAAATATGATGAAGGACTAATTATTTGTATATTTAACAATGGAACATGGGGTGAGGGAAAAGGTGAAGGAGGTGGGGTTGGGAAATATATATATTATTTATATTATTATTATTATTATTTAATTTGGTTTGGTTGAATGGACTCTAGAGGGAGGTGTTGGAGACGTGGCAGAGAGGTTCGGAGGTGGAGCGGGTGAAGTTCCAGAGGTCAATCTCGCTGGTGAAGTCGTGTGCGGAATTGATGTATGCGGGTGCAGCGGAAGGTCTGGTGAGGGTGGAGGTTGATGATGGATTTGATGAGGATCGTAGGGTGGGCAATGGAAGATCATGGTGGGTAGTGCAGTAGGCGATGGTGGGGTCGTTGAAGCATGCGAAGTGCCTAGAGGCCTCGGTTTGGCCATTGAGCTGAGAGGCAACCAAACGGTCCAGCGCAGCCCAGTTGGTGAGGCCTCCACCACCTGATGATGCCCCCATTGGATGAACCATGTTGGGGTCACCACCACTCACCTGGTGGGTTGCGAATGACCCTTCATTGTCCGTCCCCATGTCTACTGGAATAATGGGATGGTACCCATTATTGTTCTGCTCGTTGTTATTATCACCATTATTATTACTGTTGTTGTTGGTGTTGTTCTGCTGACTCTCCATGCTCGTGGATTTTGGGCTCTCTAGGCTCGGCAACTTCATGAACCTGTCATTGTTCACACCTGTCTCGTAACCCCTTCCCAACCTTCCATAGCTGTAGCTTCCCTCGTAGCTGCTCTCTTCCTTGCAACCCCTTCCCATTTGCTGAAGTATTTGCTCCAAAGCTCCCTCGTCGCACGACTCGAACAAGTGGCTCCTTCTACCTTCTCCCGAACCTAAGGGGCTGTCTAGGGTTTTCAGGTTGTTCTTCTTCTTGAATATCCTACACACCACCCACCCTTCTTCCTGACCACCGTCCCCCATCACATTCGACACCTAAATTCAAACCGCAAATGTCACAACTTAACTTCTTACACACATGTCATAATATATATAGTTCAACTATCATTGCATACATGTCTAAATGTTTTGACGTTGCAGTTGAAAAACTGTGATTGTAGGCTCATTTTTAAATTGTATTAATTAACACTACGAGTTATAACTAACTAACTAACTGACTGCTTGGTTTGGTTTGAGATGCTTACAATATTGGTGTCGCTGGTGGTGTTGTCGTCTAGTCTGTATTCATGCATGATCCAGTCAGATTTCTGGCCATGTGGGGCTCTTCCTTTGTAGAAAACCAGAGTCTTTCTCATGCCAATCCTCTTTCCGTTGCTGTATATGACTTTGTCACGGCCAGTGGCCTTCCAGAATCCCGCAGCAGTGGCGCGATTGGTGCGAGTTCCTGTGGGGTACTTCTTGTCTTTGTGGCTGAAGAAGTACCAATCATTCTGCGGAGTGGTTCCTATTTTGCATTTCTCTACAAAAAGAAGAAAGAGAAAAAAAAACCCCTCAAAATGGTGGCGTGATTCATGTCATGCATGACTCATGATGCAATATTGAATATTCCTACATATCATTACCCCCCATGTGAGAGACGCAAAATAAAGAAGCCTAAAAAAGTTAGTAGAATTCAAAAGCACCAGAGACTAGTCAGCCTTAAACACCAAAACTAAAAGATATAGATAGCTATATACTGCTAGCGAGTGTGTGTGTGACGAGCCAACATATCACGAAAACAACATTCGAAGACTGCATCACCTAGACATTAGTGAAGACTACATGAAAACTTTTGATTCCTTTACTATGACAAAGTGAAGAGTGTCACACCTTGAATATCCCATGGCTCGAGCTTGTTGAGATCAACATCACGAATGACATCGAGGTCAATCTTCTCGTAAGAGACCTTCTTCCTCAAGTAGTACTGAAGAAGCTCTTCTTCAGTTGGATGGAACCTGAAGCCAGGAGGGACTTGAGATTGTCCATTGACAGATATGCTCATGTTTTCCGGCATTCAGGTGGTTAAGCAAGAGAGTGATCGTTGGTAGCTGCTAGCTAGGAAGAAGAGAAGCTAGGTAGAGAATGGTTGTAGATTGAGCGGGGACCCAAATGGAAGAGAGAGAGAAGGCATTCAAATGGGTAGACTAGAAGGAAGGATAGGAAAGAAAGATATAATGAGGTGGTGTGTGAGTGTACTGGAATGAGTATGTAAAGGGAGACTATATATATGTGCTGTGGGACAGAAAGGACCAAAGCATACAGAGAGAATTAATTGTATTAAAGAAATAAAGGTAAAAAAAAAATAAAGGAAGAGAGAAAAAAATGGATTTGTTTGTTTTAAAGGTTGAAGGGACACCAGACACCAATAACCAATTGGGTATGTTGTTTATAATATAATGAAAATGTGTGGGGTTAGTTTTACTAGGGTGGGAGAAGTGCCACCTACCAAGAAAGATGGAGGAAGAGAGAGTTTAACTGTTGAGGGAAAAATGAGTGTGGGGGCCACGTGTATGCGGGTATCACTTAAGGGTCCCACAGGGTTGGACGTTGTGGGCATCTTAGAAGAGTAAGGGCGCACGCCCACATCCACAACTACGACCTCTGACCTTAAAATCTCCATGGAAAAGCACCTCTGAAACAACCATGGACCATGGCCAAAATTAACCTCTCTCTCTCTCTCTCTCTCTAATCCTTCTCTTGAGACTACACATAGATACATACATACCCAGCTCTCTCTTTATCTTACTTTTATCCCTTTCTCTTTCATGTTTGGCTTGGGCAACCACCGCAACAAGAATTTTTTTTTTTTTTTAAATACAATAAAGGAATATGTAGGGTAGGACCCCGAAACATGAAAATAAGAAAAATGTGATGGATGGTAACATGCAACTTGGAAAAAAGTTGCTCGTGTAAAAAATAGCATTTATTTTGTGCCTTTCAATTTGACATTCTCCTATGTTTCATACATACATCATACTCTGTCTCTCTTCCTCACCCTCCACCTTCTTGCTTCCTTGTTTTTTCCCCCTCTCTTAGTAGTTTTCTATATATGAAGCCAATGCATGAGAATTCGTATGAAGAAAAAATAACATCAAATGGACCTCTGATAAAGCAAGAAGTTTTATATTATTTTCTTTAATATTTTAAAAAACATGTTGCACTATTAATTACTTAGTTAATTTTAACATAATATCCAAGTCACCCTTACCATGTATTTTATGTACCTTTTGCCCTTTTAAAATACTGAGAGCCTCTCTCCCAAGGATCCAAATATTTTCAGTAAATTTTCCACGTATTCACATTAAGAAAATGTTATATATAAATATATATATATCATACTTTCAAAATGTGTGGAAAATGCGAATGCTCCTAATCTACTTCATTCCAATAGAGTACTTCGACATGCTTAAACTGCTAACCTAGGATAGATTTCTCAACTAGGTAACTCAAACTTATTACTTAAGGTTTCACTCATTGGTTAGTACTTTAATATCAATAACACAATTTAAAAGACTTTATGAGATTTTTAGACATTAAATATTATTCAGTAACAGGAAAGCATGGCAGTACTTGAGAATAATTAATAGGATAGTGCATGCATAGCCTTGGGAAACATCAATATTGTAGTACCTAAGTGATCATTGTCACCTATTCTATAGTATTTTCGATTGGAATTCTAGCTGCTAGACTTCAATAGTAACGATTAATGTCAATGTTCTAGTTCAGATAGTTTGGGTAACGAGAGAGTGCACACTATAAGCTACCTCACTAAGCTGCCATAGGTAAACCCTCGAGTATTGTGTTGAACACTAAAATTAGGTTAGAAAAGATAGTGGTTTCTCAAAATTAGGTTACATATGTTTCCTCAGTTTCAGTTTTTGTATTATTAGTTTTTTTTTTTTTTTCAATTGATTTGGAAGTATAAAATAGTTTGGTGAATTTTGGACACTCCTAAATTAAAATATTTGCCTTATTGCATACCGTCAAAAAAACAGGGTGAAATGAGTTAGTCCATTTTTGAAAAATGATTTAAAAAAGCCAAATATCACTGGCTATTTTTTGACAATTTGACATGATAACCCATCAAAATAAAACGAAAGAAATAATTGAAATAAAATATAAAATATTTGTAAATGAAGTGAAGAAGGAATTCAGACAAAGTAAGAATAAGAAAATAATAGGTTTTCAACATATAACGTACGTGAATTACAACCTGTGTCATTGTTACACTACCATCAGCATCAGTCACAATATTATTCATCAAACGCAAAAATAAATCACCACCGTTACTTGACTGTGTTTCGTCAGCAGCTACCTTTCTTTCTTCTTCATCACCCTTGAACAATTGACCACTTGCTTTCCGGTGATATAAACTGAGAGAAGATGGGTCAATAATTGTATTTTAAATACTACGATCGTTTTTGGCTATAACAGAGTGAAAATGAGCTACACATGACGCCCATATCTGTCTACTATACGCAATTTGGTTCAACCGATTAAGCATCTTTTTCTCTTTTCAAAACTTAACCTTTTCTGCAGAGCCTTGTTTGTCACTCTTCACTGTTCATTAGTTTAGGCACAAACTCTTAGGGTATTCGTTAGAGACTGATAAATCTTAGGGTAACCTTATCTAATACTCCTGTATGCTATTTTTTGCTGATAAAAAAAGAGAATAGTTAATCGCAAGTGGCAGGTATTTTAAGATTTCTTCTAATGGGATTTTACGATTTCAACCAATATTTGATTATTTAATTAAGTAATCTATGTTAGATGTTCCCGAATTATAAGTAAAATGTTGTGCAGTTCTCAAATTCCAAAGACTGTTGTGCTCTGTTTTGATGGAGAGAAGTTAAGTTTTATAATGTTCCCTTATCTTTAAGAAATGTGATCTCTCTGTTGTCATCTTTGGCTTTGCGATTTATTATGCTTTAAACGTATACATAACATATTTTTGTTTACTAATATTGCCCATGCATGAGCGTGTGCATGATCCATTAAGCATTGAATTGTTTATTTCTTATATTGTATTTTGGACATACAGGTTTGCTATGTTGCATTGCTGTTTAGTTTGGACATTTTATATTTATACAACATTATTTTACATGCAATTTGTATGCATCCTCGTCCATTCTATTTGATATTAATGCAAAATATTAGCCTATTATGAGGAAAATTAGTGTTCTGTGGCAAGGGCATAATTTTAATAAGTTTACCTAAAGCATATTATGAGGAAAATTAGTGTAGTGCCAAGGCATAATTTTAATAAGTTTACCTAAAGCATCTTAATTCGATTTAAAATGGTGCAAAGTAGAATAATGGAAGAAATTCTGTAATAAAATTGGAGAATTCTTAAAATAATTTTTATTACAAGAAAAAAATTAAATTAGTGACTGAACTTTATCGAAAGAATTTTATCTATTGCTAATTACTGATGATTTTTATCGACGATGTCACCTCTGGCTAACTACTGACAGATTTACCGACGAGTTTAATTATTCGCTAATTACAGATATTAATATTTATATAAAATTAATATTTATCGATTTATCGACAAATTTACAGACAGCTAAATTAGTGACTGAATTTTATCGAAAGAATTTTATCTATTGCTAATTACTGATGATTTTGATCGACGATGTCACCTCTGGCTAACTACTGACAGATTTACCGACGAGTTTAATTATTCGCTAATTACAAATATTAATATTTATATAAAATTAATATTTATCGATTTATCGACAAATTTACAGACAGCTAAATTCGTCTGTAATTACCGACTGATTTAAAAAATCAGTCAGTAAATTTATATACAACCAATTTACTGATGGATTTTGTTTCCGTCGAAAATTCGTCGGTAAATACGACAGATTTTGAATGTTTCCGATGAATTTATCTCGTCGGTAATTTTAATTTTTTTTGTAATTTTCATTAATTTTATTCTTCGCCGTTCAAAAAGAAAAAGAATAAAAAAAGAGATAAAAAAGAGTATTTCAAGATAGGTTTAGTGAGGAAGTCAGGGTTAAGGTCAAATTGGACAATATAAATTTTTGTAAGATAGATGAAGAGGATAATTTAGGGCTCACTAAGTTAATAACAAATGACTAAGTTAATAACAAAAGAATAGGTGAAAGAGACATTTTAGGAGAGTGAGGGTAGTTAGAACGTAGGACTCGATGGGTTTAATTTTAATTTTCAAAAACAAACTTGGTACACAGTGAAGGAGGACATCCTGCGTGCAATATAGAATTTTCATAAGTTTGGTAAATGACCTAAAGGAACTAATGCATCATTCATCTATCGTATACCTAAAGTAGACAATCCATACAGGCTAGATGAGTATGGGTCAATATCTCTAGTAGACTGCGTGTATAAAGTAATATAAAAAATTTTGGCAAGGAGTTTGAAAAATGTGCTAGACAAAGTTATTGATGTTAACCAATTAGCCTTCTTATAGGTGAGAAGGATATGGACCATGTGGTGGTTGCAAATGAAGTTATAGATGAAGCAAAACATATTAAAGGAGTGTATAATAACAAAGATAGACTTTGAAAAGGCATATGACACAGTCAATTGAAAGTATCTTGCATCTATGATGAGACGATTGAGATTATGTATACTAAGTGGATTAAATGGATATTGGCATGCTTCTAGATTGCAACTGTATCAATTCAAGTTAATGATATCTCTATGGATAAATTCAAAGTTGAGAAAGGTCTTAGGCAAGGAGAATCGTTAGCTCATTTTCTCTTTCTTATTGCGGTAGAATGGGTTGTCGAGAGCAGTTAGGTAAGAAAAGAAAAACATTTTATATTGAATGAATGCAGGAAATAATGATATTAGTCTTAGCATGCTTCAATTGACAAATGATACTATGATTATAACTCTTAAGAGTATTCTAAGATGCTTTGAGTTAGAATCAGACCTAAAGGTTAACTTCCACAGGAGTAGGGTAGGAGGAATTGGAGTGCAAGCTAAAGACATACAAAGGTATTCAATATTGATAAACCGCAAAATTATAACCTTATCTTTCACTTACTAAGGAATATCCATATGAGGAAATCCTTGGAGGAAAGAATTTTGGCAGGATATGATATCAAGAATAAAGAAAGAGATTATCTAGATGGAAGATATACATCCTTGACTAGAAGGATTAGTCCGATTATATATGTGCTTTTTGCTATGTCTCTATACTTATCATCAATCTTTAAAATACCATAGACAGTAAGACAACAAATTATTAGGATTCAAAGAGAAATTTTTGTCCAGTTGGAGGCAATAAGGAAGGAAAATGGTGTGGGTTAAGTGGGAAATAATTTGTAAAAGCAAAGGGGAAGGAGGTTTAGGCATTAAGGATTTGAAAAGTTTCAATATGATGTTCTTAGAAAAATGGAAGTGGAGGTTAGGGAAGGAAGAGAAGGGATTGTGGAGGAACATTTTATTGTCTAAGTATGGGTCATGGAGAAGTTTAAATAACTTGAATGAGCGATCAAACAAATCTAGGTGGTGGAGCGACTTGAGGAATGTATACGGGTATGGGGATAAAGGTGAATGGCTCAACAATTAACTAGAAAATTGGCAAAGGAAATCAAATTCTGTTTTGGGAGGATATATGGATAGGAGATATTACACTAAAATAAAAACACATTAGGTTAATTGTCACTTCTAATTAAATAGGCTTTAAGGTAGAGGAAGTTGGACAATGGAAAGATAATCAATGGAAGTGGAACCTAGTATGAAGAAAAAATTGGTTTAAATGAGAAAAATCAATGGTAGATGAGTTCAACCACCTGATTCAGGGGTGTAAGATGCATAAAGAAAAGGAGGATGTTTGGATTTGGAAAGGAGAGGAAAAATAAGTTTACATAGTGAGATTTGTGTATAATAGAATAGGTAATAGTTCTAGTGAGGAGAAGGAGGTTATATATAATGAATTTTGGAAAACTAAGACTCCACTTACTACATAATTTTGTTCTTGGAGGGTTATATAATAAAGTGGCTACATTAGATAACTTCATTAAAAAAATGAGTTCAAGTGAGTGTTGGCAGGTGTCTTTTGTGTGAGACAACAAAAGAAATTGTAAGTCACCTTTTTTTTACATATAGGGATGTAAGCGAAATTTAGAAAACATGTGACTTGTGGATAGCTGTAAAATCGGTACATCATAAATTACCTAAGGAATGTTTCCTTGAAAGTAAGAATAAGTTGGAAAAATAATATTATATAGAGTATTGTGTGGATGGCTACCATTTAGACTTTTTGGTCACATAAAAATAATGTATTTTTCAGGAACTAGAAACACGATGTAAATAAAGTTTTTGCTCTAGTACAAATTAAGACTTGGACTTGGATAAGAGGAAAATATAAAAAAGCTAAGTTTACATATTTCGATTGGTGCTTAAGGTCAATAACTTGTTTTAGATCAATGATTTCAAAATATGATGATTATAAAATCTGCTTAACAGACAAAAGACAAAGCCATAAAATGCTAGAGGATATTAACTAGGTTAAGTGCAGATCCTAGAAAGAGAGATGGTATAATTGGAGCGAACTTATATTGAGAACTAAACTTCTTGAATCAAAGTTTTGTTGTTATACATAGATAACTAATTGTTGCACACATTGTTGTTTGCTCTTGTTCATGAGTAAACATTTGCACTATGTGTTCTGATTCATAGTCTTTATTAGGAATAAATGTTTTTGTTTTGTTATGCATTGTTGTTTCTAGAAGGTTGGTGGGAAAGGTTGTGTGTTTAGTATATGCAAGTACCAGCTAAGGTTTACGAAGCATATATGGTTACAAATTGTTCAAAGTGCGACAACCATGCAAATTATTTATTAAGATGGATAATGGACAACAGAACTTGAACGAGGAAATTAACAAACCACTTTAAATTACTTTTAATTTTTGAATTGCAAAGAAGATTACATTGCAGGTAGAAATCACACAGTATTTGTAGCATTCAACCATATATAATAATGATATATCTTAGAATGAACAGAAAAGGGTTAATCAAAAGGCCTTTATGACCAAGAAGTAGTCATGAGATGAGGTATTGTAGAAGCAAGGTATTTTTGACCCATAAGTTAAATACTTATCATGCCAAATTAATGTCATTGAGGACTGCAATTATATAAGATTTCTTATTTTAGATTCTTGAAATAATCATATTTTGGCAAACATAATTCAGATGAGATTATGTTATGAGAAAAAAATGAACCTTTATTTTTTTTAAGAGTTAAAATATCCTATTTTGTATTTATTGTAATTTTTTTATTGATAATAGAAAAACTAAAACATCATCATTAATGAAATTATATATTAAATTTCAATAAAACATTAATTTTATATAATACATCAAAATCTGCCCAAAAATTTGTTATACTTTTTTTATAATTAATTAGGATAAAATATCAAAATATATTTTAAACTATCCATAAAATTAAGAAAACGAGCATAATTTAATAGTTTTGTTATAAAGTTACCTTATGAGTTTTATAGAGTGAATTATCACATTATTTTAGTCTTAAGATTTTTAATAATGAGCATGTCTCATTTAAACTTTAGTTATTCAATCCATATGAATATAAATTGTAGTATTCTCAAATTGAATAGGTGATGATAATAAGATTTAGAACGAGAAAGTTACTTTTTTTTTCATGTTTGGAGTGAATGAACATTAGAAATGAAGAATCATTAATTATTTCTAACCGACACTCCAAATCACGGAGTGTTAAGACACATTTTTCTACATTAAAAAACTACATGTATTAGCATGCAACTATTATAACAATAAGTAAAGTCACACTTTTTTCTTTTATTTTGGATACATTCTCTACATCATTGAGATATTACATTGATTATTATTTAAACTAATGTAATATTTTGATATTAAATTATTTATTATGTGACACATAAGTATCAAAGTACATCATTTACTCTTGTAAATAATGTAGTATTAGTATACTACATCAATTAAATAGGTAATTATGTGATATGTAAATATATCGAACTATATCATTTACTAGTGTAACTAATGTAGTATTGTTATACTCCATCAATTACACGAGTAACTAAGGTGATATGTAGGTTAGAAACTACTTCCATTACCTATACGACTAATACAACATTATTAATATTAAATAATGTAATAATAATAATAATAGTAATAATAATAATAATAATAATTATTATTATTATTATTATTATTATTATATTAATAATATTAATACAGTTAATAATAATATTAATAATGGGGAATAAATATCAATGATTGAGATTTATATGTTCTATTCTATCAAGATTGCTTTCACACATACATATTTCCTCATTGTGAATCTTCATACTTAATTTTCTTTTTCTCCATACACTGAAGATTCCTCGAACTCCATTTGTTATATTATTATATTTTCTATTCGACTATGTCAGAAAAACTTTGTTATTATTATTATTATTATTATTATTATATTATTATTATTATTATTATTATTATTATATTATTATTATTATTATTATTATTAATATTAGTTAACCTATTAATAATAATATTAATAGTAATAATATCAATAATAATAATATTAATAATGTTATTAATAATATTAGTAAAATATTCACAATAATAATAATAATAAAATATTAATGTTAATAATAATAATAATTATTATTATTATTATATTAATATTAATAATGTTATAATAACATTAGTAATATTAATACTGTTAATATAATAATAATAATAATAATAATAATAATAATAATAATAATAATAATAATAATAATAATAATAATAACATTAGTAATAATATTAGTAAGGTTAATAATAATATTATTAAAAATATTAATAATAATATTAATAATAATGCTATTAATATTAATATTAATATTACTTATAAATATATAGGTAATCACAACTTTTATTTTATTGACGGATATAAATTCATAGGTAATCATAATTTATAGATTCATGGGTAATCATAATTTATACTTTATCGATGAATACATATATGTGAATAATCATAACTTTTACTTTATCAAGGATAAAGATAAAGATATGTAGATAATGTATATCTTATCAATAGATACATATGTGTAGATATTAATATGTGGATAATGCCAAATTTATTTATAGATTTGCATCTTATATAATAATCGGTAGGTAAATTAGAAGTTTTTTTTATAATGACTAAAGTTAACCGAAAAGTTTGAGAAGAAATAAGACTCTAAGCGTTTGTGGCTAGAGACTGATTCTATCTTAGTTTGTCAAGTTTTTACTTTGACATACTTTGTTTCTTGGTTTAACCTTTTGTAAAGAGATTTATGTCAATGTTTTACATATTTTTAGAAATGGTAGCCATTGGGTTAATAAACTTACTTCTTTAAGATTGAACAATAAATTTAACTACTATCGATATAATAGTTTATCTTCTACCATTACTTTAGAATTTTTTTTATAATAAATATAAACTCTCTATATTTTGTCTTGTTTAAGTCTTTTCTGAACATCAAAAGGTGCATGTACGGCTTTGAAGGAAAAAACGGAATCCTAATCAATCGACTTTATCGAGAAAGATTTCTTTTTTTAGGTCAAGAGGTTGATAGTGAAATATCAAATCAACTTATTAGTCTTATGATATATCTGAGCATAGAGAAAGAGAATAAAGATTTGTATCTGTTTATAAACTCTCCGGGCGGTTGGGTAATATCTGGAATAGCTATTTATGATATTATGCAATTTGTACAACCAGATGTACAGACAGTATGTTTGGGATTAGCTGCTTCAATGGGATTCTTTCTTTTGGCAGGAGGCACAATTACCAAACTTCTTGCATTTCCACACGCTTGGCGCCAATTATTCTTTTCTTTGATAATATATAGAATAGATATCTACTTGTCTCATTACATAAATTTGACCTATTCTTTAAGTTTTTTTTTTTTTCTTTTAGTG
>Ga0209489_103164_pt1 | contig 32487 bp, 9 predicted proteins | sample SiratrowhiteBW_FD_187527 | JGI IMG/M metagenome (GOLD analysis project Ga0209489, IMG submission 187527) | Root nodule microbial communities of legume samples collected from California, USA - Siratro white BW (SPAdes) (version 2) | ecosystem: Host-associated > Plants > Roots > Nodule | place: USA...
ATATATATATATATATATATATATATATATATATATATATATATATATATATATATATATATATATATATATATATATATATATATATAGATGCAAGATAGATAAAATCTAAGGGAGAGAGATGGACAGAAAGCATAAGTGAGAAAAAAAAAACATTAAAGGTAAAAGGATGATAAAAAATTAAGAGAAGTATTATTAAAATTTTAATGCATCAACTATAACATCTAATGTAAGGAAAGTAAACATTTATAACCTGATTTTTTTATTTTATAAATCTTTTTTATTTATTGAAATTTTATTTTATTTATTTTAATAATTTTATAATTATGTTTTCTTTGATGTATTAACCTAATTTTATTTATTTATTTAATTTATATTAGTTATTTTTTAAATTTTAATATTTATGATTTTTTTGATAAATAAATATTTATTTTTTTCATATTTTTTCTCAATTTTTATACTTTCATAATATAATAATAATAATAATAATTATTATTATTATTATTATTATTATTATTATTATTGAATAGAAAAATCTCCTAATAATTATTTATAATAAATATCAAGATTGGATGAAATTGTAGTTGGAAGTTTGATGTTGAGATTAAAATAAGTATATATTATTCAAGAAATGGTATTGTGTTGATCTCTTAACCATGATAATACTCACTTATTCCCAACTGACAACTACAAAATTTAATTCAAATCTTTATAATATAAAATAAAAAATATTGATAATATTGTAAAAATGATATGAATATAAATTGTTTTGTTCTAATATTATTTTATATGATATTTATTACCTCTTTTTTATTTTTATTTCTTATACATAATAAAAGTAAAAATACTAATTTAAGCAGTTTTTCTGGACAGTGATTGTAATATAGAGATAGAAGCTTCAATCATTTTAAAAAAAAATGATGACTATTTTTTATTTGTTATCACACTAACTCTTTAGTTAATATGTTTCCGTCAATAATATAAATGTATTAATAGTACAAAGAAAAATGTATTAATAGTATAAAGAAAGGAAATATTATAAATAAATAAAATTTCTCAATTCCTTTATATAATGAGAAAGATATGTATGTGCAATATATATATATATATATATATATATATATATATATATATATATATATATATATATATATATAAACAATTTTTGTTTTATATCTTGATCTGGTTGATAAAGTATGAAAAACATAAATATGTACGACATTATTTTTTAAAATTTAATTAAATTAACAATAAAAAATATTTTTATTTAATTAAATAAAAATATGTATGATTTTCTCTTTTTCAATGCAGTCTGTCTTCCTTATAGCCAATTCTTATTTTTGTTGTGAGGGTTTGTTTGACATTCTTATTAAATATCAAGTCTTTTATCCCTTATGGTAGTTTAGGAAATGAATTTCCTTGTTGTTTCATTTTTCGTTAGTAGACCTCTATTATTTTATTTGCATCTACTAAAGATAAACCCATTCTTGAATTTTTCAAAAACATCTTTTCTAATTTTTTTTCTTTTCAAAATTTGTACTTCGATAGATAGTCTGTGACAGTTTATTTTATTTTCAAAGCCTTGAGTTCTTTAGTCACAATTTTCAAATTTGTCTTAACAATTTTATAAGCTTTTGAATGTAAAAAAAAAGTAATATAGAGAAATTTATTATATATTTCAAAAGCAAAATGTAAATTATTAAAATATGTATTTTGATTGAATTAAATAGTTGTTTAGAATTTGTTAGTCATGTGACAATTCTAAGGTTTTTTTTCTTAGATTTTGACAAATCAAGATCCTTCCAGGTTAATATTAAACTTCTCTTCATCTCTTTTGTGAAGAATCCATTATTCTCTTAATATAGACACTCTAATATGAAATGTTTTGGCTTTTTCAATCATACCACACTTTTCTTCTTTTTTTTAGATATTTTGTTATACTACAACTTCATCTATTTTAATGATCTTCACAAGCTCCTCTATATTATTAAGACTTTTAGAAGCATCCATAATAATAATAATAACTACATGCGAGTTTTCATAGTTATTGGGCTAGTTTATAGGGATATTAAAGTTGTAATCATAGCTTTTAAAAATTCTTCCCAGTGTAACTTATTTAGGATGGTTTGAAACCAATTAAATGTGGTTTGGATGTTTTCATCATTTTTCATGTTAAAATAACTTGTACTAATGACACAATAAACTAAACTTGTTTCTCTTTACTTTTAATGAAATTTTCATGTGATGACAATAGTATCTTACATCTCTTTAGTATTTTCAAAGTGAGTGTCTTTTCATATTCTTGTCAGATATTGAAAATATATTATTTTTAAAGTGTGTGTTTCCATATGATATTTGTATTTTTCTTATTCCTCTAAACATGGTTGGGTAAAGGCTTTTGATATGTGTCACACATGGAATGTAATTTTCATGTTATACAACATCCAACAACTTGTTAATATAATACAATTGAAAAAATGTTAACATTCTCTATTCTTAGTAGTAATATTTCAATCTTTTAAACAAGACGATATATAAATAGTTTCACCTTCATCTTCCATAAGTATTTGAGATCTTTATTTATCATTCTATAAAAAAAATTAACATTAAGGGTTTAGTTTAAATAACAATAACAAGTAAATGTATAACTAGATTCTAAAAGAAGAGTTGAATAAAACACAAAACTTTATTTGTGAGAACACCCTGTTTACTCGAATGTCATCTAATAAAGAAGAATAACAAAAGAGATTATATTACTTTTCATTATAAACTCGAATCACATTTAATAATTTTAAATCTTAATTATATTTATTATTATAAAGAAATTTAATTATTATAGATTAGATTTGATAAATTGATAACTAAAATAGGTTATTAGACACGTCATTGGTAACCAACCAACATAAGTTATCACTTAATCAGATATTAAACTAATTAATGGTTAATTTTTATTAATTTAGTGACTGAAATTTTAATCGTTATTTTATATTTTTCTTGTAATAGAATTTGTATATCCCTCTTAATACTATCATCATCATATTCTAAAGAAATTCACCTAACATCTATCTTTAAATATACTCTGACTAACTCAACATTTGTTTAGATTATTGAGTTAAATATGTGACTTTCCCTATTAATCTCAATTTTATGCCCACCATCACTAGGATTTTACATCTTGCAATGTACTAAAATAACTTCTCATCTCATCAAAACACACACACTTGATATATTGTTCACAAAACAACAATTATACCTCAAACTCATGGTTTTATACGCAATTATCTCTATAACACGTCGTCAGCGTCTGGTTGCATCAACTTGTACCATATACGGTTCACAAACAATACTATTTAGAGTTCACTCATTTCCTTGTAACAATTTGACAAAGTTTCATTTCTAATGTAACATTTGAATCATAGATTGTTTGATATCTTCTGTTGAAATGTGCATGCATGCGGGTTATTTTTTGAGTTATGCCATGAAAACTTAAGACAAAACCTTAATTAAGGACCTCCTTATTCGCTGTTTTGAGTTATTTTTTATGAACGATTCTTGTAGGTAATCCTATTAACATTTTGTGGAAGTGATTTAGAAATTAAATCACCCCACTCTTTTTCCTTTTGTATGTATTTATTCTGCAAATATGAGATTCTTTTACATCATGTGGAGGATGCATATTGAATAGCCCACTTGGTGGGTGAGAATATGACAAGCTCTCAAGATAGTACTTTTCCAGGGCATGCTACTTCTAGCGTCCTTTTTATACTTTTTTGATGTATGGTTGGTAACGACTACTCTTAAAATTGTTCACAAGTTAAGTTTGGATTAAATTTTTGAAAAAAAAAATCCATATAAATCAATTTTCATTGGTTTAAATTCGTTCAAATTTTTAGCTCCACTTAAACCTATTTACATGCAATTAACTTGATATTCTTATCAATACTCCTCTGACTGTACTGTATATTGAGCCTTGATGGTCTTATAATGGTATTGATAATACAAAGCAATTATGATTTGACTACGTGGATGACTCCTTCTAACTATTGTTGAAGACTGCATCACATGTTATCATAGGCCCTTTTTGTTTTATTGTGGTAATTAAGATCTTCCGGAGATGTTATTTCTTCTTAGTACGTTGGATGATTCTATTTTACTTATGGCAACTTTATGTATGAATTGATGTACGATAGTATCCACGTATGACAATAGTGTTTGTAAGAGTTTCTTTATCTGAAAAAAAACTTTGATTAACCTTATGAAAATACTGGGGAAAATAACAGATAGCTGAAAGAGAAAGAATGAGATGAAAGGTTGATCTCCAATGGAAGCTGGTGTACAATAATTAGGGTCACATTTAAAGAAACAGCACGTCCACGGAGGAGGCAATGTTGAAGAAATAGTTTAGCTGGTTTTCTAAATGTGGCACTCTGGATAACTATTACTATTGGGAAGTCAATGAGAGAAATAGAAATTAAGAGGGAGAGTAAGGTTGTCTGCTGTTTGATAAAATCTTTATAGCAGTTGAACTGTCGTGCCTCAGCCAAAGAAGAACAATTAAAGTTTAAGAGAGTGATTGCCTAACCATTCCATCTCAATCATCAATGTATCATGCTTCGTATATACATTTCCCATACTTTAAGAAATCTACTCCCATGCATGTCTAAGCCATAATCCCTCCTCCCTTATAAATAAACTATTTTTTCATATTGAAGTTCACTTAAATCTAATTTTTAATATTATTTTCACTAGAGTTAAGATGGATGGATTAGCATAATAGTTGTGTATGAGCAGTCATATATCAAAATATAAACTTAAGAAATCTAAAATTGATAAAAGTTAACTCCTATGTGGCTTATATGTATATTAGGGTAGACCAAAAAAGTTAATGATCCTTTACTAATCACATGTGTGGCAACCTGGCAATTGGTAGCTATTTAACTTCATTAAATAATATATATGTTGCAATTGTAGTTCTATTTACATAAAATTTAATTATGCAATAACTTACCAATTGTAAATGTATGATATATGATATATATAATATAGTTACTATAATTGTTTTGGAGATTTCAACTCCTTATATTAAAAATCAGACCACCACCTAAACTTGCCATGTTTGTAGTTCAAATGCACTTCATAGTTGCTTTTGAATTAAAAATTTAACTAATGGGAAGTGTGATTATATAGGAGGTTCCACAAGTTTAATATCCCATTTGGTTTTTGACATAGTAGACAGATTGTTGATCAATGCTAAGGGTTTTTTTAAATCATTGATATAATTTATTAAAATCTTAATATTGTCTCGTACTAATATTACTACGTCGGTGGAAAGATAGATAAATTATGACAAAGATTACTTTTATTAAAACTAATATTATAAGCTTTAATTCAACTTCTTAATTCATTGTTGCAAGTTTGTGTCTAATTCTCGCACCACTCATAAATATGTACCAACATAAGAACGTGAAATAAATATATAACACATGCATGCGTAGCTAGCTTTATACTAATAATAAAAAATCACGTACCTTCTCCGTCTCATATATTCTGTCATGTTTTTTAAATTTTTTAACCAAAATATTTTATATTTTATAAAATCAAAGGAACATTAAATATTCAAATAGATTTATATGAAACATACTCTCCTGCTTTTTTTTATGTATATTTTTTAATTTCAAGATAACATATTACTTTTATAATTGTACTTTTAAATTAGTTTGTATAAAGATATTAGAACTAATTATAATAATATAAATAAAAAAACAATGACATATAAATGTATATTGAAATAGTAAAATAATTGCAAAATATATAATATAAGACTATTATATTAAAAATTAACATTTTTGTTAGTATAGATGAAATTCTTTAAAATCCAATTATAAAAAATAATTATTATTTTATCTTGTAACTTGTGCAAACAATATTTTTCTTAAAAACATATGTACAGTCCTAAAAAAAAACAAATAAATTATTTGATTTGTGCAAGTTGTTGGTACAATTAATTGAACTTCCAATGTTGTGTTGTGGATAAAGGAGATTGGGTGGCAGCTTTTAAGGGAGAATTTAGGGCTTATTGAATGCAGTAGAGAAACAAGATTGATGATGAGTCTGGCTTGGACTATGGTATCACAGTATTCACTTTCATAACAATACCTCTTTTATTACCCACATTTAATCTTAGGTATGTATGTGTCCAGCACTGTGCATCAGAAGTTTTTGGAACTCTGACAACTCAAATGTATCTGGCACAACTCTTCTGATAAATTATTTTCACACATATACACTAGCAGAATATGTCAAAATAGTGAGTTTATAATTTAGTAATTTATTATATATTTACTTTCTCTTGTATCTAACTTCCTTTTTTATATTATCTTTTAAAATTATTTTAATTTACTATTTTTTAATTTTAAAAGTGGAACATGTGAGTTCACATTTTTTGTTACACAGTTAGAAAAACCTACATAATTACTCAAAAAATAGTTACCGCATATACCATATCAATTATTATAATGCAAAATCACTTACAATAATCATATTATAACAAAGGTAAAATAGTAGGAAAATTATACATACATTTTTTTTTTGTAAAAAATATATCATCTTTATATATTATAATAGATAGATAAATTTATCCCAACATTCCTTAAATCAATGTCAAAATAAGAATGCCTTGCAAATTTGGCAAAACATTCATTTTGTTTCAATATGATTTATTCAAGTACCTAAAGTGACATCACCAATAATCTATTTATAAATCTTTTAGTTAAAAAACACAAATTGCTACTATTTGTATCAACCAGTGTTCTTTCCTTCAAATATAATATATTTTTTATGAATTGAGTTTTAAGGAAAAAAAATTCAATATAAGTAAAATTTAATTATTATATTCTATTTAATAATATCATTATAAAAATATTATCTAACTAATTGTTATTCTGTTTGAACGTTTTTATTTTTAATTTCAAATTTCAATGAATAATACTTTAATTTTTGTTTAAATATAATTACTGAACTAAAATTATATTAACTATTTCTGTTAATTAATACAGATATTTAGATCACAGGAATAAATACTTAGACAAATACTCATGTCAGACTTAAATTTTAAGGTAGTCATTATACCATTATTTATTAAAAAACACCACCAAACAAATTTAATATATATAGTTTACTGTTGTTTATTCATTTATTTTCCATACTTAAACTCAGTTTTGAAACAAAAGGGCAACAATATTAGAAGAAAAATATTTTTTAAATTTGAAAATATTATTTGATTCAAGAAAATTCTAAAAGAAAATAAATTTTTCTCCTAAATTTAAAATTTAAAATTTTTCCTCATCTCTTGTTTCCGTTTTTCTCTAATCTAAATAAACCATAAAATGATCAGACCAAAACCTTTCATCAATGAAAACCAAACATAGGAGAGCCCAGTAGTCTGAATTAGATTTTGCTAACTAATATTTCTGCATACTCAATTAGCCATTACTTTATCACTTCCATTTCTATGTTGCTGGTAGATGAACAATTAAAATTGAACTTACCATATATGGTAGTCTTTGTTTATGTCAGAAATAAGAAGATTATGTAAGTATAGGTCATAGTAAATAATGATAATAATAATAATGAGTGTGAACAATTTGGTGGATGAAACTTTGAAGGAAGAATTTTGCGTACTGCTAGAAGACTTTATTTGCATAGCTCCCATACCAAACAAGGCCTCCAGAAGGAGCAGAGATTGTGAAAAACTCAAATACAAAATTAGTGTTCATTAAAAGGAATCATCAAATGGAACGTAAGGAATCAAAATTGGTGCATTTACACAGATATAGTATAGTACAATCGAAGCAGATCCAAGCCATAAATTTTAATACCCTATTGATGAAAATATGAATTGAATTCTCAACCCCGCATTGAAATGCATGCGAAGCATTTAGTTGCATACCTACAGATTAGCCTCTAAATATGGAGCCAGACATAGAGAGAAAAGGTATCTGTTCCCACTTTTCTTTGATTACTCTTACGGAACAGAGTGCAGCATTCAAACGCCATTAACAGATCCATTTCATGTGCCAACCAAACTCACCAGAAACTTCTCATCAAAAACAAATGCCTCTGCTCTCTATTAAGACACCCCACTTTCAAATCTCCCTCCAAATTCTTAGTATATATCTACAAGTACCTTTGAAATTGTAATTTTGTAGCAAAAAGCTACATGATGACATTCAACTTTAATTGAAGTTGCAGTTTTCAATGACCAATCCTTCAATGCTCACATTAAAAACAGTAAGCATAAAATTGTTTTGACAGACTCCAAGATCCATCCTTTCACGTGACATTAGATTCTCCACCTTGCTGATATTATTATAGACAACTTAGCCTACGCCTATGACATTAACTCACATTTTAAGATGCTTCAAGTTTTTTAGTACATTGAATTAATGTTGCTCCACTGTGTTGTGTATCATGTCACTACGTATTTATGTATGCACACAAATATGCATATGCAATTGGGCTTAGCTTTTCTATTTTTCTATGTATATATTACCCCCTTTATTTTACTGTCTTTTAAAACTGTCAATGAAAATTAAGCTACTCATTATTATGGGGTGTTTGTCACAACATTTTTTTTATAGAAGAATAATTTAAAAATAGACCTTGCAAATGAACGTGCCTGCATTTTATTTTATTGGTTGGACTTAGTTATAAACATTTATTGGGTCTTGAATCCAATTTTTTATTTGGAAGTGCTCACTAACAACTTTTGGTCATGATATAATATCTCAAGTCTACTAGACTTTGTACATTGTTAAGAAAGTTCTCATTGATGACAGTTATTGATTTGTGATCAAAATGCAAGTAAATGGGGGGTTGATAAAAGTGAAATCAACTTGTTTACTTTATATGCATTCAAATGAGTCTGATAAGATTTTCAATGGAAGTAAATAAAAGTTTGGTTTAGATGTCTCTTCTTGATGATTCTTACACCATCAAAACTTATTCTACTCTTTCATTAATTAATTGATTCAATACACTTAATATTATAGCAAAAGTATTGCAGGTAGATGACAATATTTGTCAGAAATAGAAGTCCCATTAGTAAATTTTTTACTTTTCTTCCCTCTCTACCAAAGTTTTTTTTTTTGTCTCGTTATGAATAGATTAAAAGATAAAAGTAACTTTTCTTTAAATTTCATTTATATTAAAAATATGCTATATACAATAGCGAAATTTAACACCAATAAATCACAAACACATAATATAAGAGATCATCCAGAAAAAAATGTGTTTGTGTTTTTTTTTCCTGATATGCACAATTTTCTTATTTTTATTCAGTGGAAAACCTTTCAACTTATACTTAAATATCTAAAAAAAAATTAAAAGTAATAATATTATTTTCTTTAAACAAAAATATTGTGATTTATTTTTCATAATGGTTCATTCATTTAATTTAATCTCCATTTCCTATCTTTTATTTTAATCTATTTTATTCACTTTAGAGTTAATATATTATTATTATTATTATTACCTAACCGTAATTATGACTACAAAGCATTAATTTTGACGCAAGTGCATGCAGATTAGTTAAGAATTTCATAATGTATTATGAAGAAGCTATATCACAATCTCAAATAAATGAAATCTATATTTTATTAAGAGCATCACAAACTACTAATTGTTTATCTCATAGTTAGACGATTAAAAAAACAGTTTGATAATTTTAAAACAGAATAACTTTTTCTGATTTGTTGCTTATTAGAATTGACTTATAGTATATTCTTTCCAATAAAAAATAAATAAAATTCTAAGCATGAGTTACCCAAACAACTTCAGTATATGAAAATTTACATCTCAAATGAATTACCAAACACACTATGAACTCCTTGAGGATCATACCTTCTACAACAGCCTCTCGATTTTTAATTTGGTGATGTTATTAAGATTGTGTATGTACTATAAAAATAACTGTATTAAGTTTTTCTGTAGTAAAGATATATTAAACCATACTTCCCATAATTTTTTAAGAAAAAAGTTAATTTTTTTTATAAATTAAAATTAATTTATGCATTTCTCATATAACTTATTTATTTTTAATTTATACATAAATTAATTTTAAATTTAAAAAATTCTTATTTTTTTCTCTGTAAAAATTTATCAAAAAGCTAGTCTAATAGTCCTAAAATATATCATAGTCTAAAACTTAGAGATATAAAACTACAAACACATTCCATGAATTTAGACTCTAGTCTCTACAAAATGATAATTTCATAAAGTTTCTATCCTTATTGATTTCCCTCTTTGGTTCTTTTCTTTTCCTTTGCCATATTTACATTATTCTATTTTAGTCTTATTTCAAACAATACAAAAATAACTGATAAACAACTTAAATTCATTAAGAAACATAAAGTCACATAATACAAAACACAAGAAAGGAGTTGCGGGATTCAACGTGACTTTATATTAAAGCCTTCTTAATCTACATATTTGAAATTTACTTTTGAAGAAAAAATATTTATCACTGTGTTTTACAATTGTATCTAAAAACCTAAAAAGTTACAAAATAAAATTTAAAAATATTAAATAAAAGTTGTATCGGAAAATAATCTTCTAAACTTAATAAATGAGCCCGAACTTATTTATTGCTGCTACTAATGAGAAAACCAAAATGCTTAACAAAGTGAAATCTTATATAGCCTAATTTTATTGCAACTAATTATCATTTATTCGGGTATTAATTTCATTTGCTAAATTTAATTATATCAACGATTAAATGAGATGACAAACTTATTGAATACAATATGCTTTTATATTGTCTATTTCCTTTAAGACGATAATTAAATATATGTTAAAATGATAATAATTAAAGAAGAGTAAATGAATGTTGTTATTGAAATTACATTAATAATATTAAATATTAAATAAATAGTATGTATACTCACAGTATAAATAATTTTAGTCTGCATTTTATTTACAAATCTATTATGTATAATGTATTTATTTATTTATTTATACAATAATCATCTCAAAACTCATTATTTATAATGAGTTAACATTACAAATTACAAATTGTTAAAGTATTAAACTTTGAATAAAAATGTCCTCTTCTGTCACTTTATACAGAGTAACATAGCAATACCAATAATGGAAAATTACGTACACAACAGTTTATTATTCTCAGAAATCTAGAAACTTGATGACGGGGATTGGTAGAGAGAAATAGCGTGAAAGGAAACTTTGCAGAACCCACGAGTTTTGGACTGAAATCACAACAATTTTGGAGGCAAAGCAAGCAATGGGCAACGCTCAATCACCTTCCATCAATGATCCTCGATATGTTTCAGCAACCAGGTTCCTCTTTTTCTTTCACCTCACTTAATTACACAAAATAATTTCCATAGATTGATCTCCAAAATCTTTGCAGAGCTTTTACTCAAAAGGAACTTGAAGACTTGAGGTCTCTGTTCAATCATCTGGCAGTTCAATCCCAGACTAACGGCAAATGCATCTCTCCCTCCGTTTTTCAGGTTCCTTTTGCAATCCAATGATTAATTGTCTTTGCAATTACCCACTTGTTATTATCCCTAAAACCCATAAACGATTTGTTTTGGGGGGTTGTAGTCATATTTTGGACTTCGTGGACCTCTTGGCGAGAGGATGTTTGATGTAGTTACTCAAGAGCGCAAGGATCAAAGGTTAACCTTTGAGGACCTCGTTGTTGCTAAAGTAAGTTCTTGATTTTCATCATCGTTTTTTGTAGGTGTTGTCTCAAAATTAGGACATTTTTATCGTGGTGTCATGTATCCAATATATGTCGGGTTGGTTTTTAATGTTGCAGGCTACTTATGAGAAAGGGACAAAAGATGAAATTGAAGAATTCATCTTTCGCTTATTAGATGTATCCGGAGATAATTTTGTATCGAGGTAGGATTCGGGTCTGATCATACACAAGCCTCCATTTAGTTCAAAACAATTGAGCATTGAAGCTAGTTTACCTATCTGCTAGTTTGAATTCATGTATTTTTCTTCGCGGATAAGTGAACGTCAGTCACTTAATATATAGATATCTCTCGTTCGGTTGACCTGTTGTCTAGATACTTTTTTTTGGGTTGCGGAGTTTCTTCATTCCTTGGATTTTTTTTATTTTATTTTTTTTGGGTTTCTGATTCAGTTCTAGAAGTGATATTTCTTTAGAAGTTATGTTGTCAGTCTGGTTGATGTTCTGTTTGTGTTTCTTACAAAGGACAAAGGGTAATAAAGTTTTAGAATTTTTTGTTTATGGATAGGGTTTATCCCCTTTTAAATTCATGTATATGCTTCATTGATATGCAGGTCTGATTTGGAAACTGTTATGATCGCCATTTTTAACGATATATTATGCATAAAAGATTCTCAGGATAGATCAAGTTCACATGAGGATATTGTTAACATATTTCTGAATGCTGCAAAATTCTCCATGCATAATGAAGGGGGCACTGAGGAGACTATGTCTTTTGAAGATTTCAGAAACTGGTGTACTCATCTCCCATCTGTGAAGAAGCTTCTTGCAAGCCTACTTTTGCCACCAGGTTCAGGTATTGCTGCACGTAATTTCCAACATTTTTGTTATTGACTTATTTTCTTACAATTATATCTGAAATATGAGATAACAAGATCGTTATCATGGAGTTATGAGAAGATGAACTGCAGATTGGTTGCATTGTATGTTTCATACAAATCGTAGTTTCCCATTGTTTTTGGTATTTATTGATTCATCTGACAAACCCCATTTGGTGGGATAAGGCTTGGTTGATGTTTTTATTGTAATTGTAGTTGTGATAGTCTTCTCATTAGCAACCCTTTTTGTTTTTTTACTGCAATTTATTTGACCTATCTAAAACGAAAACATTTTGATCAAAATAATGATTTTTCTTCTGCTAGACTAACTATAGAGTAATATTAAATGTAAATAGCAACTAATGATGATGATCTGTGTAGCGCACTTGAGAAACTTGACTAAACTGATACTGGTGACCCAAGAACAATTCTTTGCCTGATATATAATCTTGGAAAACGTTCTCACAGTTTCCAAAAACATATTATGTAAATTGTAAATTTTATTTTCTAACTGTTTGCACAACTCCAATGTATCTGTTAGACTGTTACACAGACACATGCAATTCCTTTAAACTATTGGCTTCACATTTTGACTGTATTCATTTCTTTACCATTTTCTAAGATCAAATGCTACTGAATTAGTTTTGAGAAAAGTTCTGCATATATGATTAGCATAACTTCTTATTCCAATGCTTTTCTTTTTTCTAGGACGGCCTGGTTCTCAGATTCCTAAACTATTAACTTCAACAGCTATTGATTCTAACATTCTACTTTTAAGAAAGGAATATGCTTGGCATATTGGAGGCGCACTTTCTCAGCATGACTTGGAAGATTGGAATCTTTTGTATCATAGTTCTGTCAATGGTCTTAGTTTTAATACATTCTTGGGCAACATTTCGTAAGTATATCGTTTTTGCCTTTGAAGCATCCTACTGTTTAGTAGATTTCTAGCAACTTTGCACGTAAAACAAAATTGTGGAAATTTGCCAGAGGGGATTGTGAATGGCTTGACCTTTTAATTAATCAAGGGGGGTGGATCTAGAAGAAACAGAACACAAGATGATTGCAGGGTGGACACATTCTTTTTACATCTCCAGTATATTTAAATATTGAGTACCCTATGAAGTGTGGCAGGATTTGTGTGCCAATTATACTGCTAGTTCGTTTAGTGCTTTCAATGCAGTATATTCCTAAAAAAGTGTTCATTTGAGATATCTAAAATACTGCTAACATTTGGTACTACCAATGGACTATACTTGGCTTATTGTTAGATTTACAAGCCAACAGTTATGCATAGGTTTTGATATTTGTTGGGAGCTTTGTTATTACAATACAAAGTTAAAGGCTTGTGGAAGTAACTTGAGACTAAATTGTTATTATTACGAAAAGGTTGAATAGAAAGAGGCATAGCTTGTCAATTTAGTGACTTCTTTTGTTTTCTGAGGTTGTTACTGCTAAAAATTCCAGTTAAATTCATTTCAGTTTCTGTGCTACTCTAACTAATACTATGTAGGATTGGAAATTTGAAATCCATATTTGACTTTTAATTTTAACTGCAGAAAGCATGCAGGCCCAACTGTGTTAATTATTAAGGACAAAGAGGGTTATATATATGGAGGGTATGCTTCTCAACCATGGGAGCGACATTCTGATTTTTATGGAGACATGAAATGTTACCTTTTTCAACTAAATCCAGTGGCGTCTATATTCAGACCGACTGGAGCAAACAATAATCTACAATGGGTAACTATTGTCTACTTCAATTCAAGATTCTAAAATGCTAGTCTTAACGTCCCCTTTTATATGTTGAACTGTCATTATTAAACTCTGTCTTTTTTACAAAGTTGATTAAGGTTCTGTTTATGGTTAAAATTTTCAATAAATATTAAAAAGAAAAGAAAATAAGAAGGTAAAAAAAAAAAAAACTTATTTTATAAGTTAAAACCAACTTATGCGGTCGAATTTTTATGAGAGTTCATTCATCTAACTCCTCCAAAAGCATTATAATTTATGCTGAACTTATGAAATTTTTATTTCATTTTACCTTCTTGTTTTCTTCTTCTATAATAACTTGTTTAGAAAATTATCTAATAAAACTCTAAATAACATTGGTGCTACAATTTGAACAAGGGAAATAAGTCCTACATTGTACATGACTTTCACACTGTAGTAGATAGTATATTGGAAAGACTAGTTCTGTTAAAATCATTTCACCTTAGAACAGTAATAATTTGCAAAACGAGAGCTGCAAGGTGCCCTTATAGAGAGTTTCGGGCTTCCTATAATTTTCAACCACTTTTTTGTATGTTGGAGGTTAGCATGATCGAATTTTTACGTGTTATAGCAGAAAGGTAGCTCTGTGGTTAGCCAGGTTTTACGAGCAAAATTGTATAACACTGTTATAAGAGTTTCACTTATCAACTGTAAAATTAAGATTGGTAAAAGGCTTGAACAGATTCCATTCATTTCACAGGCAGAACAGTGATCACACTCTACACTTTGCATTGGATTTTATTCAGTTGAGTTAGATAGCTAATTTCTAATTTACTTTGAAGACCTTTTATATTCTTATTTAACTCTTGAAAATGGCATTGTGTTGTAGTGTGCTATCAACTTCAGTTCAGAGGACATTCCAAATGGCATTGGTTTTGGGGGACGGGTCAATCACTTTGGTTTGTTTCTATCAGCAAACTTTGATCAGGGACATACATTTTCGTGTACCACGTTTGGTAGCCCTTGTCTCTCTAAGACTAATCGTATATTGCCAGAAGTAATAGAATGCTGGGGAGTGACTCAAGTTGCAACACAAGACAAACATGATGCTGTCAAAGGCACTGTTCTCGAGAGGTTCAAGGAAGATCGCAATATGCTCAAAATGGTTGGGCTAGCAAATTCCAGCGAGTAGAGTACTATTGCATGAGTGTCACATATATACAGTCCACCCATAGGCGTTTTCATCATTGTTCATATGTCATGAGAAACACAAATATTTATGGATCAAATCTTTGTTAAATAACATATTGTGAATCTGTTCTTTTAGTTATTCTTTTTTGTACGTTGAGAATAGTTAAACATACATGGCTACCCACAGTAAATACCTCTGTCACTTGCTGCTAAACTTTCTTCACCCTCGCTTTGCTAATTAAAAATTAGAGCTAGTAACAATTTCTAATGAGAAATGTGAGTAACTTACCTTTTATTATACACTTTTAATATTAACTGAATTTTATTCCAAATCATAAAATTCAGTTTAATTAATATCACGCGTGAGAATCACTCATGATTTTATAGTTTTTAATAAATTTTAACTAATAAACAAAGTGTATTAGAGTGTTACTGGTATTTTTATTTAACATGTTTTTCTTATTATGTTTTTTATTATTGTTAAAATTTATTTAAAATTATAAATAATAAATGATATTTAATAAATAAAAAGCGGGAATTAAAAAAATATAATTTTTAATAATTTTGACGAACATTTCTCGTTGAGAAATCATTACTTTTGGTCCAGTATTGCAGAGTCCAAAACTAAGTTACCTAATAACATACGAATCCTATTCATGTAAGAGAACGGATACAGTTTGGAAATGAATTTGAGAGGCTTGGCGTTACCATGGTTTTTAAAAGAGATGAACCAATAAAAAGGCTATTGCATCATGCACCCTCATGGTTTAAAGCTGCACCTCAATGGAGGTGGTGAAATGTCTAGTTTACCCTTATCTTCACCACTCCATCTTCTTCCTATCCCCTGTTTCTCCTCAACTCAAAACCAATCGGCCTCACAGTTTAGTACAAGTCTTAGAACATCAGGGGTAGCATCATGAGATATTTTCTTAAATAAGGAATGAGATAAAAAATAATAATTTTAATTGAAAATGAGGAAGGGTCCTCGCCTAGCTTTGTAGCCATTGTATATGTACCAAGGTTTGCATGAGTGCATTGCTCCACCTGCGAAGTGGCAAACACATTAGAGGATTGGGTATTGAACTTCCTTTCTACATGGAGAAAGGGTCAAATTGATAAGTTTACTTCATATCTCATTTAATTAAGTGGAGAGGGGTGTAAAGTGATTGGGAGTTTAAAAAGAAAGGTCTTGAATTACCTACAAGACCAGTATTTTTAGAAGAAGAAAAAAAGTCATTCTTAATTTTTCACATAGCGGTAATATTAAAATCGCTATAGCAAATTTATTCACTGTTAAATTGAATTGAAAATTTGACAAATGGCTAGAATACTTAGTTCTTCCTTCTTAACGGTTGGATAGTTAATATGAGGTTAGTTTGCTCAGTACCTAATATTTGGATTCTTTTCATTTTTTTTTATTCTCTATTTATAAGTTTTATTATTTGATTATTTGGCTATGTATTAACACATTTTGTTTACTTTATTGAGACTTATATATTTTTTTTTTTTGATCTTAATGAAATTATTTTTTTTAGACAACCTACGGTTTTTACTCTTATGAGGATTTTTCATATTAAAATCTTGATATCTTTATTTGTAATTTTAGTGATTTGTCATCATTGTGTTGCTTTTAATAGATTCTTGCAAGTTTATTTTCGTTGCATTAACTATTATAATGCTTCAGATTGATGTAAGATTGTTGTTCCTCAATGCCACACAAATTGTTACCCTTAATATACATTTTGAAAAAGAATATTTTGGATTCTACCAGAATATATTTTATAATATTTATTTTATTTTGAAATGTATATCTAAAATATAAATTTGTATTATGAATTAATGACAACAAAAACAACTATAATAATAACAACAAGAACAATAAGGATGAAAACAATTATCACAATGACAACAACAACAATAACAACCACATCAACAATAACAACAACAATTACAATGATCATAACAATAACAACAACAACTATAACAACAACCACAACAAACAAAGATAAAGACAACAAAAGATAATGATAATGACAACAACAACATAATAAATAAAAACAACATTAAGGACAATAACAAATCTATATCTATCTTTAAAAAAATTTAGAATTAACACAATAGTTAGATTGATATTTCAATTACATATTAATAATAAACTACACTTACATTTATTTTGATTATTATTTTAATATTAACATTTAAATCATTCATAAATTTAATTATATGTAATGGTCCTAACTAATTAAATTACTCACATTAATGATATTTATAATAAAATTTACTTATTCATTCTAATGACTTATATACAATATTAATAAATAAACTAAAATTTATTTTAAAATTTTCAATTTACATAAATTAATTAAATCAAAAGATAGACAGCAATAATTATGAAGTATAATTTATTATTCTTATCAAAATATTTTTTTATTATCATTGTTACAATGAAAATAAAATTACACTTTTCATGATGATTTCACTTTAATATTTTGTAAAAAGTTTAAAATTTTAAATTATATTATGATTTCTATATAACAAAGCTTTACCTATTATTATATTTTTTAAAAATTTTATCTGTTTTGATAATTTAAAAAAGATATATTAATTTGATTAAAAATCCCTTTTAAACTCAAAAAACTTGTAATTGAATGTCATGGAGTGTAACACCGATAAACAAATATTAAATTAATATATAATAAACTTTCGTCCCAATCCAATTTTATCTTACAACAGTATTAGAGAAAATATCACTCAAACCGACACAAAAATACTAAATAGTTATTTTTTTTTACATTTTTATAATTTAATGTTTATAATATATAAAAAAATATATAACTATAATTTATATTTTTTTTAGTATAATAAAAAATTACAATTTTAATATAAAAAATTTAATTTTATTTGAACTTCATTAAGGTTGGAGTAACTAAATATGTGCTTAGTATTTAAGTATTTATTACATGTGTTTATTAAAAAAACTTAATTTTAATATGTAATTAACTTTAAATAAAAAAATAAAGATTTTAAATTTACAAGTTTTCAGTTATATAATCATTTACAAAATTTAAACAAAATTAGCTGAAATTGTTATATTAACAATGTCATTTTTTTTATTGTACTAAAAATAAAATATGTTAATACTTACTTTAATAAATTAACTGTTAATTCAAATTCAAATTGTCAATATTTATCCTACTACACTGTTGTCTTAATTTTAATAGTCTAAACTGAGAGAATTGAATTTATTTATGGTAACAACGGAATGATTACGTTCAATACCAAACCCCAACGTATATATATAATTAATTGACGTTTTATTATTTAAAATATTATTTACATAAGATTATAATATCTGATACATTTGTACCGATATTAAATTTAATATATAGGAAGAGATATTAATATATTTATATTTTTTAGTTTTAATTGTAATTATATTCTTATATTTTACTAATCCTTTTTAGTTCTTTTTTTTTTTTTTTTTTTTTTTTTTTTTTTTTTATTTTTTTTTTTTTTTTTTTTTTTTTTTGCAACTTTAGTTCTTAAATTTTTAATTATCTATAATTTGACTGTTAAATTATCTACAATTTCATTATAGAAAAGAAAAAAAAATAAAAAGCTATACATACGAATTATTTTACTTTATAAAAGTAACATTTTTATGAGAGGGAACAATAACCGTATATTTGATGGATCTGGAATATATTGGTTTAGAATGAAATGAATAAAATGAAGTCCTTATTTTGCTATATTCGTTGTACACCTTCCTTAATTATACCTAACAAAATGGGCTCTTAAAAAGGCCCAACACAATCACGTGATATCTTAATCATTTGGGCCTACATAATCCCGTAGTTCACGGTAATAATAAATTTAATTGTGCAACCGATTAAAATACAGCACATTAATTAACTTCATAATAACTCCAGAAATGTTAATTAAGAGGATTTTGGTATCTACTTTTTCTTAAATGATTTTTAAAAATTATGTCACTGAATAATAATTTAATGGATGTATACACAATCACTATGAAAACTTTCATATTTTCAATTAATTAGAAGCCGTTATTAATATAATTTTTAGGCAAATTACAGTAAAAAATCAATAAACTTTTTATATATGAAGCTCTGTATTACATAACAGTACTAATTTGTTTTATTTAGTGTAATTTATTTCTTCTAAATAAATATAGAAATATCCCCTGTCAATATTTAATATTTTTACTTTTTTATTTAATTTTATTTGTTTAAATGAGTAAGAAAATAAAAGAAAAGGAATGTATAAAAGAAAATGAAAGTGGAAGTAAATAAGTAGACGATTTAAAGTATCTTCTACACTAAAAAAATAAAATAACCAATCTCATCATGAATTTTGTTAGTAAATAATTATACAAACTTTAAAACAAACGTACCATTGTAATAATGAAATAATTGAAGTCAGATTTCATGGGGCTATGCAAATGTAATTTTTAAGTGCAAAATCCATCTTAGGAGGATTATTTCGGAATTTATAATGTTTTGCTTCTCTCCAAAAAATTTACATGTTTACTTATTATCTATGTCAATATGTAATGAAATTTTGTTTTTGATTTGATCTATACAATTCAGTTTTTTATTATATTCTAACAACATTTTAAAGAAAATTATCATCGTATTATATATATATATATATATATATATAACAATGAAAGAGAAAACAAGCTTAACGAAAGATGCCACTTCATTAAATTATATACTATACATAAAATATATAAAATTAAAATTAGTATAAATATTAAAATTTAACATAAGATATCAATAAAAGTTATAGAGATACAGAGACAATAACGTCTATGCTTGCTCTAGTTTTATGTAAAAAAATGTAAACCTTATTCTGTGAACTCTAATGGGTATACTTCTTTTGAAAAACTAAAGTAGATAATAACAACTGATAAGAAAAATTATGTTTGATATATACTACTATTTATAGTAGCAAAAACAATGGTAATTATAGCAATTGTGTAGGTTTTTTTAAAGGAAAGAATGTAAAGTTATATAGTATTTATGATCTAAATAATATAAATATATCATAATTATATTATATATCTTTTTAACTTTTTTTGTAAAAGAATTGTGTTGTCATGTTTATATATATTTTTTATAAAAAAATGACAATTATATCTTATACTCGTTTAAAAAAAAAAAAACAAAAATTATAAATTTATTCATCTCCTTCTCTTTCTGCCGAGAAGGAAAAGATTCAAAAGAGAATTGGGAAATGCGATACATACAAATTTTGATTATTTTTTCATATAAATCCATTTAAAAAATCCAGTAAATTATTTATTATAATAGTTGAGAAACTGTTAGAAAACTACTAAAAAATCAATTTTCATGAAGTCAGTTTTTTTATATATTATTAAAACAATATTATTAATATTGAAAAATTAATCAGAGTTTATTTTATAGGAGGGGAATTCTCAATTATAAATACATTGTTAGACGTTGGAAACTCAACTAGAATTCAATTTTGAGAAATCGAATTCCCTTAAACCTTAGACCTTATCCAATATTCGATGTTCACGAAATTGAATTTAAGTGGTTTTTTTAATTTTTAAAAATTAATAAAAGAAAGGATAAAAAAATTAAAAGAAATTCAGAAAATCAAAATAGAATTGGCTTTTAAAAATCAAATTTCAATCAATTTTCCAGTATTAATAACATTGTTTTACAACCTGAATAATAAAGTTCATTATCATAAATAATGTTTCACATATTTATTTATGAAATTTCTTTTTGATTGGTTTATTGAGGGAAAAAAATCTACAAATTTCACATGTGAAGTATTTATCTCAATCTCATCATTGTTCGCTGTAGTAGATAAGGTCGGAATATAACTAATTAATGATGTCAAATCAATAAATGTCGCCTTTATTATTTTCGGTCTAGAAATAGTTATGTTTAGATTTAAATCCAGCTTTTGATTTTGTTTAAAGAATTTTGAAAAATCGATAACAAATTAACAATATTTTTCAAATATATTTATTTTTCATTTAACCTTTCCTTTATTAATTATAAAGAAAAGAAATAGAATCATACTCATAACTAGCTGTTGCGGTACGCAATAATGTCACTTGAATGCATAAATCTGGCTAGTTACATTTAATTTGGAGAATTTAGTTTGACTAATTCATTACAATATTTTTTTATTATATTATCTCCATTTATAATTTCTTCAATCAATCTTTCCAAATTTTTATAAAAATTCTAGAATTCATAAATAAAAATCTTACCTTACTAAACAAATGGAAAGATTAATAAAGATATATTGCTATATATGTACACATTAATTTAGTTATTACAAACGTGTAAAAGTTTGATTTTAAACTCTCTATTCAATACCTCTTAAATATATGACGTGGCAACATTAGGTCATGTGGATTGAAAATAATGTGTTAATATGTTAGCTACATCACTTAACCTTAGACAGAGAAAGAGCAAACAAGTTAACTTCTTAGAAACAAAATGGTACATTTTAAACTTTCAAGACTTAAAAGTGAATATTTTCTGTTGAGATTAAGAAAATGTTTAATTTAATTTTACAAATAAAAAAATAACGGTAATCATTATCTTTCTATTAAAATAATAAATGAACGTTTAGGTAATAAATAAAAGAAATAAAAAAAATATAAAGTTATAAATAATTTTAACACAAACAAGAAGATTTTTTATTTTTTAATTTGAGTAACAACTTATGTCTCTCATGACATTTACATTTCCTACGAGAATATATTTATCGGTAGGTAAATAAACACTATATTGATCATCAACTTGAATTTAAAATGATAATTAATTATTTTAATTTAATTAAGAATATTGTAATTTTAATTAAAGTAAGATATTATTATATGCTTTAAAAATAAATTATTTTGAATTTTTTTTTCTTATTTCAACTGTCAGTCCTTTTAGAATTGTTCCATCGTCAAATAATTCATCGTCAGTGCTGTGTTTGGTTATATTATATTATATATATATATATATATATATATATATCACAATACACAGTTAAAGATTTATAATAATTTTTTTATATAATTAATGAAATCCAAAAGTAATTAGAAATATAGCTCCAAACAACCCAACACTTCGTAATGTTTTTCTCTTTATTTATACCATAAACTCTTTTATACACTATGCATCAGGACCAATTTGATCCTCTTTTACTTTTCAATAACAAGGAAAAAATTCTTAGAGAAATAAAGACATTTTTTTCTTGCAATAAATATGGAAATGTTTAAGTCAGATATAAAATTTTGAATAAAGCAAGAGCACATTAGTTTAGATTTATTGAGGATAACATGTGCGTCGAAGAACTACACTAGTACAGATTTTCCAATTTTGTTGCTACGTGTATAAAATAAAGCAAATAAATATTTATATGTAAACGAATCTCAATATCATAAGAATTAGTCTCTAATTTTCGATTAAAAGATACCTTGATTTTATTCAAAAACTAAATCACTAATATATAGCGTGGTCGACATCATGCAAGAAAAATGTTATATGCTAATGGTTAGGTTTTGAGTTTCTATTAGTATTAGTATAACTTTTATATAACAAAAATTAAACTCAATATAAATATTAATCATTATTTTAAGCATATATCATATACATTATCTAGTAAAAAATGTTATTACAATGTGCAAAGAAATTATCACTGTTAACATATACATCATATTATTATGATAAAATTAGTAGCATTGGATGTGTAATATATATATATATATATTCATTAACACATTACAAACTTTTAAAATGTACTGCATCATAAACCCAACAGCACAACACATTTTCATTTAAGGAAAAGCACTAGCTAGGAAGTAGTACATTGTTGCATTAGAGAGGAAACTGTGTTCAGTTCTCCATCCTCATGATCTATAAGAAAAAGCAGAAAGCACAGAGAAAATAGATAAACTATAGCTTAATTATTTCAGCATATATATCTATAGAAGCAGCAAATGCAGAAAGGGATATTGGTAGCCATGACTAAGCATGGTTGTTGTTGGTGTTGTTGATGTGGTTATCCATGAGACCATTCAGCACTGAAGTGAATGACATGTTGGTGGTGCTATAACCACCGTCCAGAACAAGGTTAACGCCACTCACCGACTTGGCCTCGTCGCTGCACAAATATAGGGCAGCTTTGGCTATGTCTTCAGCTTCAAGAACCGTCCCTTTCAACACCGCAACCTTGCACAGCGCTTCCTGCGTCTCCTTCTTGTTCATCTTCAACGCCTTGTTCAGCATCGGAGTCGGAACGCCACCTGGACAAACGCAATTCACTCTGATCCCATGCTGCCCCAGTTCCACGCACAGGTTCTTCATCAGCCCCACCACCGCGTGCTTCGAAACGGCGTAAGCATGCGTCGTTTCGCCTCCCAGAATTGAAGCAACGCTCGAAGTGAAGAGAATCACCCCTCTCTTCGCTGGAACCATGAACCTCGCCGCATGCTTGGACCCCAAGAAAGCTCCGTACACATTAACCTCGAGAACTCGCTTGAATTGTTCCTCATCGGATGTTACTATGGATCTGTTTGAGTCTCCCGAGATGCCGGCATTGTTGTACATTATGTCGAGTTTTCCGTATTTGGTTATGGCGAATTCGACAACGTTTTTTATGTCTGAGTCGCTGGTTACGTCGCAGTGAAGATAGTGAACGGGGGTGTTTGTGCTGAAGGTTTTGCAGAGGGAGAGGCCTAACTCTTCTTGCACGTCTGCGATGATCACTTTGGCACCGTGTTGGAGGAATAGTTTGACGGTGGCAGCTCCAATTCCGCTAGCTCCTCCGGTGATTATCGCCACTTTTCCTTCAAGCCTACAAGGTTCGTTAGCAGTTTCAGATTTTCATTAGGAAGAACACAGAACTCATTTTCTCTTTATTTTCTTTTCAAAAACCATTTCTGTGGAGGTTATGTCAAGAGTTTACGTGAGTCTCAAATCAATAAATTATTACCTTTTGAGGGTAGCGAATTTTCATAAAATTATGTATAAAACGGAGTCCAATTTTTCGATGACAATTAATTATGACGTACTGTGGATGGATCTTTGCCCATAGCATGTTAAGAAAAACTCAAATATTTTCTTTATGTATTCTTGAAAATAACCGTTTTAAGAAGAATAAACAATTTGAGATGAGTTCAAGATACGGAACATTTTTTAAAGATTGGAAATAGTTTCTGAAAACAAAGAAACAAGGCTTTAATATGAGTAATTACCTTTTGGGAAGTGAAGCCATGGAGAGGGACTTGATGATATACGAGGAAGAATGGGAGAGGAATGAAAAGGTTGAATATGAATGGTAATATTGGTAGTGTGTGGAGACTTTATAAAGGGTTAGCGACCAAATGGCGGAGGAGTTAGATAAATGAAGACCACCGGCCAACATCATCAAACAACTACTTTCATTCAATGCTGTCAAGTGACAAGTGAGAACAGCATCATAAGATAACCATCGGGTTTTAAAGTAAAAATTATGCGCATTTAATCATAATATATTCAGAGGGTACAGATGTTTTTGTACTATATATTTATGAATTATAATGTATAGTAAGCATTACACTTTTTATAAGAATTACTTCAATTTAAAAATTATATTTAAGATAATTTTAATACTTGTTGGCATTAGTTTTCATTCTAACGATTTATCTATAATTGATAATTTTTAAGAAGGTAGAAACTATAGTACATCAAGATATCTCGAATATAAGTTATTGGTTTGCATTTAGTTCCTTACTATTGATTAAACTCTTTCTTCTTCTTTCTTTGGATTCTTATTAAGAGGAGGTGGTGTGAATTAAAACTTTGAGAGTTGTACATTTTGGACTTTAGGAAGTATACAAAACTAGTTTTCCTAGCAGACATCCTACCTCGATGTGTGAGTTAAATAAGTACATATATTACCGTTTATTTTGAATTAGATAGGTGAAATATATGGGTGTTGAAGCAATATGGCTGTTAGGATTATAAACACTTATGTATAAGTTATATGGAGATGTTATTTATATTGGAATGCTACTATATTTAAAAAGGAATCCGTATCATTGTGGATGTTGTAGATAATTAAAATAAGGTATAAATTGGCAGTGTTAGTATAGCCAGTATAGGAAAACATAGAATCTATGTTTATGGGTGTATATCGCTTGATCAGTAGATTCTCATTCAAATAACACTCATACAATAAGTAATAACTACATACATGATTTATATGTCAGATGCTCGTATAATAAAGTATATAATTTAATTTATGACTTAAGAGATGTTGGAAATCTCACATCAGTTAAAGAGAAGATCAAATTATAATATATATAAGGAATGTAAATCTCACCTTATTAATTCAATTTTATAAAGTTAAGTTAGATTTAAATTCCATTTTTTTTAAGATCATAATGGTCTATTCTAACAAGATTAGTTAGACTTATCGGGCTACTTGCTACCAGACTTCCTCTATTTCCATGCTTAATGTACTCGATGTAAGATATATTGAAGATCCCACATCGACAAGAGATATCACCAAATTTTAATATATAAATAGAGTATAAGCTTCATCTTATAAACTGGTTTTGTGAAATTAAATTAGACTTAAATTTCACTCTCTTAAGATGGTATAAGAGCTTATCAAGAACATATCCTAGCGAGATTAGTTTGGTTTATCGTGTCACCCACTACTGGGTATCTTTCTATTTTCATGCTCAATGTCATCAGTTTGAGAAAGTGTGTTAAAGATCCCACATTAACTAAAAATATAGCTAACTTATTATATATAGGTAGGTGCAAACCTTACCTTACTAGTCTATTTTGTGAGGTTAAATTACAAATTATCCTAACTCTTAATATGATATCAAAGTTTATCAATGGCTTATCATAATGAGATTGGTTTGTTTGTCGTGTCACCTACTATCGAGTCTCCTTTATTCCCACGCTCAATGTCCTTAGTGTTAGGGTACATCAACTAAAATAAGACTAAATTACAGTTTGTAAGTGAGTTCAAACCTCATTTTATCAAGCTGATTTTGTAAGGTTAAGTTAGACTTAAATTTTACTATCTTAAGAAGACTTGAAAAAGAGAGATTATTACACTCAATGCTCAAGGGACAAAGTGGTCATTAAAGTGTTAATGTAACACTTGAGCAAAAGAAAGGATGATGGTAACTCATGTGATGAAAGGGCGTTATAGCAAGAGAAAGGTCACATGAATTTTATGTCATCTGGATTTGGTGTTGCTTAAGCTATGTAAGGTTGCTTAAGCAAGGAAATTTTCCTTTGCTAGAGGAAGTAAGGTCGCTCAAGTGAGATGAGGTCGTTCAAATGATGTGCATGTGTTCATGTTTGTGTGCTTGTGCGTGTGCATGTTTGTCTTTCTGTGTGTGTTCATGGTTGTGTTTTTGTGAGTGTATCTGTGTCTATGTGATGATGACAACGAAAATGATGATAATAAGATACATGTTATATATGTGATTGTATGATATACATATATGTTGATATTTGTATGGTAGTATTTTAGCCTAACGGTTATTCATGTTGATACCTGTAGTGGTATTATAGTCCTTTTATGGGTGTATGATGAGATACTTAAGAAAATATTATGACCTTAATGATTTTACTATAAAACGCAAAAGCTTATTATAGAAAAGAGATATCCTGACTTCATTGATGGTCTAGATTATGTAAATTGAAACATCAAATGATGAGAAGTCAAAGAATATATATGTATCAATTTGTTAACAAGTAGGTGTAACGAAACACCTTGATACAAGAAGATGAAGATGATTTTCAATGTGTTTCTAATAAATCAAACATTAGTCTTTAGTTAAACAAAGATGTTAAGTGTGTCAAATTAATTTGAATAATTAAGATACAATCAATGTTATAGTCTTAGATGAAAGTGAAATTCTATGTGTAATTTGTTGTAGTATTTTCTAAAGTAAAAATAGCTTGTGTGATTGTTAGTTTTTCCTTTTATACGTGATGAAACTATGTTATTAGTGAAAATGAATTTATCAAATTAGATATATGATTTGACGAAAATCATAGGAAAGTAATAAGGCATTTTCCTTTTCTACAAATAGACTATTTGCAATATGAAGACAAAAATATTATACTGCCCTCTTCATTTCAATATTTATTTTTCTTTATAAAACACGAGGCTTCTTTTATGTTTCATTTAAACCTAATTAAGATATAACGTGTGTTGTATATAATGAATCCTATCATATATTCATGTTAGTAATAATATGATTACACTGCCGGGACACATAATAATGAATTTCATGAGCCATATATTTTAAAATAAAATTATATTGATTATTTTAATATTAAAACCAATTTGAATGTCAACATCTTGGGCTTAAAATTTACAAAGAAAGGTATGATTCATTACATCTTGTTTTTAAATTGAAAGTAAAGTTTATGTTATAAAAGCATTTATTTGTTCTTCATTTGCATATTTGTAACTTCATTTATGCATCACGGATTCGGTTATTTTATATATATGGAGCGAAGAGAAATAGAAAGGAAAATAAAAAGAATAAAAAGAGAAGATGCTTTGTTTTAATAAGTTCGTACTATAACTTTTGTTAATCTATCAGTAAATTAAAGTGACAACAATACTAAAGAATAATTTAAAAAGTTTAATATTTATATACTAATAAGTGTACAAAACTTATACAACGAAGTGTGAACTAATTAGTAATTAATAATTTTATGCATTAATTTTAATGTTGAATCCTGTCGAAATTTAGGTGAAGTCTCAATTATCGTGCTTTGAACTTATAAGCACTAATCATGCCGTACAATGTTGAATAATTGACCACATACTTAGTATTAACATCTAGTTACTAGTATATATATCTTACAAAATCAATAAAAAAAACTTTACAAATACTAAAATAAAAACTCACTCGTTCTCAATAAAACTAAAAACATATTTAAATCAAACAAAATTAAATAGTGTACTATAATTAATGGACGGCATTTAGTTGCACCATTATAATATATGTTTTCTCGTGCAATAATTAAGGCGGACACTTTCTTTTGACGAAATTAATAACAGGATATTTATCAGAATATTGGTAAAATTAATGCAATTTAATATGTAACAATTTAGTGTATGTGTTTTCTTACTTATAATTAAGAATAATGGCATTATATATATATTATCAAAATAAAATATTTATTATTGTTAAACACAGGCACAACTAATAGCTATGTTGCTATATACAATAATTTCTATTCATAAAACAATTGATCAAGTGTTCTTACTGCTCCTATTTAGTTTTTTGAGTTTATATTGTAAGAATTCGGTATTTTTGTTCTTATCACTTGAGCAGTGCGAATTGTGAATTGTTCCTTTCATTGCGATTTGTGTCACCTAATTGGCAACATTTGCTTGGAAATGAACAACGAGGAGGGACTAAATTCCAAGTAAAATTGACTTCAATCGTTTTGGCCTTTTCAATTTTGAAAATTTGTCATAAAGATTATTTACAGGAAACAATACTCGCATTATCAAATAATAATACTCCACGTAAGAACTTCGCAACTGTAATGAAACAAACACCTTTATGAATGAATTGTCGGTGGAATGATTTTTTGAAGAGTATAAAACAAGAAGTCAAAAAGAAAAATGTGCAAGAATAAATGTTTTCATTTGAAATTTGGATAATGAACTTGAGTACTGTTATGTTGGAGGAGCTCTAAGTTGATTTTGACTCGTTGATAGGAAATTTTGGATCTTAATTATAATTAAATGGAGATCTGTTAAGAAAGGGATTGAGACAGAAGGGTAATTCCTATTACCATTTCTAATAAATTAGAACTTCATGTGTCATTTGATCAGTTCTGCATTCTTGTTGGGACTTGACCTAAGAAATTGTCTACTTTGATTCAAGGTTGTGAAAGATAAAGTGACATTACCAAGGACAAAGGAACTGCTCTCTTAAAGCCCATTAAATTTATCGTCTCCTTTCATCTACTTTCTTTCATTTTTTAAGGCTCCAACACGAGACTGTATTTAAAGAGAAACAATGCATTATTAGGTAAACGAGGATGGAGGTTGAGGGTTGAGAATGATAGGTTGCGAAACAACGTTTTGATGTCTAGATATGATTAGGTGCTTAAAAAGGAGTCTTTTTGAGAAACAGGGGTTCAAGTCAGTGGAAATTTTTTAGTTGAAATAAAGGCAGTGAGGGATTTGAGAAGACTTACAGAAAAAGGAGTGGTGATGGATAAGAGAAGAAACTATATCATAGACTGATACTTAAATTGATGATATTATGTTCCCTAGGTTGGGTAATTGATTTTGCCTCAAACAGTAATGAAAAAATGGGTCTCCTTGGAAAAATGGAAGTTGGTGTTGGGTTTGGAATTGGAAAGGAAGTTTTCTGAATGAGAAGTGCAAAAGCTAATCACATGTTTGACATTATTGCTTACATATTTTTTTGTTAAGAAAAGTAAAAATGACAGGAACATAATATAGAAGAAACATGGAATCAGTGGTGGGTGATATGGTTCGCACTCGTTTGGGAAATTCGGTTGGATATTAATTGTCGTTCTTCTTAAAGAGAAATGATATAGAGGAGCACATGGAATTGGTGAAATTAAGGTTGAAGAAAAAAATATCAATTATTTAAAGTGCATACAATGCAGCAAACTATTTATTTTGCAGAATGTATGATTCAGCAGCTGAAATACATCACGCACTATTATGAGCTCTTATTACTTACTCTTGCTGCTTCATAAATTAAGATTGGGAGTACTGAAACATGTTAAAGGAAGGATTAACAATGCTGAATCCTCCATCTATGAGCAAATTATGGCCACTAATGTACCTTGAGTCATCACTAGCAAAATAGAGTGCAGCATTAGCCACATCATCAGCTTTGAGGGTGACACCCTTGAGATTAGCGAGCGAGTTCATGATAGTCTCAAGCTGCTCATCATTCGCTCCAACGAATTTGGTGGCCAAGGGAGTGGCAAGAGCGTAAGGTGACAAACAATTAACCCTAATTCCGAACTGTCCAAGCTCAACCGCTGCATTTTTAGTTAGACCAACCACCGCGTGCTTAGCACAACAATATGCATGAGAGGCCGCACCACCAACGTAAGAGCTTATGCTCGCCGTTGAGATAATGCTCCCACTACGTGCTGGGATCATCGCCTGTGCTGCATGCTTCATCCCAAGGAAAACACCTGTCACCTTCAAACCACACATCAGATACAACAATACAACAAAATATATATAATTAATAACGTTAATTGTAATTAATGAAATAAATAATTAATATACCTGTGACATTGACGCTGAGTACGCGCTCGAAATCTGCCTTATCGTTATCAATGATTCGATGCTTGTTGGGATCAGCTATGCCGGCGTTGTTGAACATGATGTCTAGCTTGCCATAAGTTTCCACTGCTCTCTGGACAGCATTTTTGACCTGATTCTCATCAGTGACATCGCAGTGGACATAACAACACGTTGATGGCCCTATGGACTCAGCCACGGAATGCCCCAATTCGTCTTGGATGTCGGCGATCACTACTTTGGCTCCGTGCTGGGCGAACACTTCTGCGGTGCGTTTCCCAATTCCACTGGCTCCTCCTGTTATCAGTGCAACTTTTCCTTCCAACCTGCATAAAACTAAACGATTATATTCACACTCATATCTTCAACCATTACTTTCACCCTCGCTACGTACCTTTTGTTGGCCACTGAACTTGAGCTTGCCATCGATTGATGTGATCTAGAAAAACAAAATGAAAGGATATAACCAACAACCGGTTATATACCAGATTATATAAACAAGCTTGATGTACAGAAAATAGCAGCCATAGGAGATAGGACAAAGTTCCTGATATTTTATTATCAGATGATTAAGACTAAGGATTTATATATATTTACTGTTTTGTTTTAATCGAGGTATCAATAATTTAAACAACGAATTAATTAGTACAAGGGATTCTCAAGTTAACAGCTACTTAAATTGTATATATAGAAGTTGATATAAACAATTATTCTTCTTAGGTTTTTATCTACATAAATGCTTACAAACACATAAATGTTTTTATATACGACAAGTCAGTTCCCGCTTTGGACGGGGAATAATCAGGTTGGAATCTGAACATTATTTAACCTTTTTTTTATCAGCAACATATGTACGGAAATGAAGATTTTTATTTTTTTAAAATTAAAAATGTTTGTAGAAACTTATTACTTATATTATATATAAGGTACTTTATTCAATAAGGTTAGAATACTATATGTCTAATTAATATTTTAATTTTAATTTTAATAAATAACTGCTCGTATATTAATATTTTATTTTACATTTCTTAATTCGATTATTAGTATTATGTTATAATTACTTAAAGAAAAATTCTTTATATATTTCTAAACTAAAAGAACGTATATAAAATTGTAGTTGAAAAAAAGGAGAGATAAAAAACTGTTTGGCGAGGGGTTGCCTTCCACCTTTTGTCATAGGGCACAGGAAATGAGCCAACCCTCGAGCACTTTGTTAGCAAACACTACCTTCTTTCTTCTTTATTTGGAATTAACAAAGCAGTTAGACTTATATAGTCTTATTTTTTATTGTATATCTGCAATAAAATAAATTAATAAGTTTATGTAACTATTTTTCGTGAATGATACGAGTTCAATATCTTGTTTTTGTAATGTCCTGTTTTTTCTCAAAATAAAATAATATATTTTTTATTTAGCTTAATTAAGTTTAGAGAAAAAAATAAATACATTTTATAAAAGTAAACTAAAATAAAATAAAATATACTAGTAGAGAAGCAAAATATTATTTTTAACTGCTATTATCAATTATTGTACTGCTTTGTTACGTAATTGTGTTTTTTTTAAGCTCTTGATATCCTATTTCTCTTTCGTTTCTTCTCAAATAAATATATATATATATATATATATATATATATATATATATATATATAT
>Ga0209489_103165_pt1 | contig 32486 bp, 18 predicted proteins | sample SiratrowhiteBW_FD_187527 | JGI IMG/M metagenome (GOLD analysis project Ga0209489, IMG submission 187527) | Root nodule microbial communities of legume samples collected from California, USA - Siratro white BW (SPAdes) (version 2) | ecosystem: Host-associated > Plants > Roots > Nodule | place...
ATGATTAACAAATGCACATCATGCTAAGTTGAATCATACTTGCCTCAACCACATTCCTAAGTTCTAGACCAAGCTTCAAATCTTCATGAATCTTCATGCATTCCACATATGATCATAGGTCTTGAGCTTCTTCACACATGGTTGGCTTCATCAAATACAATTAGTTATCCACTGGTGCTAACAAAATTGATGTCGTGATGTGTATAATTTTTTCAAATAAGGATTGAATTATGAAAGTTGAGTTTAGAATTTTATTTACATGTGAATTTTTGTTTCATTATTTTATAATTGAAAATAGTTACAACATAGTAACGTAGAGATTTATATTTATAATTTTTTGTTACTAATTGAAATTTGGGATAAAAATATAAAAAAAGAATTTAATATTTAAATTATTAATTTAATACTTTTTCAAGTAAGACTCAGTAGATTAAAGTAGGGATTAATATGTATGATTTTTAATTTAAAATAGACTTTAATAAATTTAAATAATGTATAATATTTTAAATTAGGAATTAATTTTTTTGAAGGATGAAATTAATCTGTAAGTAGAAAGTAATATGATGAATTAGGGTTTTAAATGTTAGTGTGATTTTATAAATAAATAAAATTTTGAAGTAGGATGTAATAATAGAAATATATTTAAAAAACTAATATTTTTGTGTATATAGTTTAGTGTATTTTAAACGAAAAAACATAAGTACTAAAATATTAATTAACTTATTTTTGGTTTATTTGTATTTATTTAAATAGTTTTAGGTAGTGTTATAGATATCGGCTTGCTTATATTTCTAAGAAAACTTTTTGTTTATATAAGGAATTGCTACCTAATGACAATGAGGATAAGATACAAATTTCACGCTTGATAAGGATGAAGATAGGGATAAATGTGTTTTTTTACTTTGGAAACAAGGACCAGTATAGTCAAACTTACATTTATCTTGTTATGTTATCACCCTATTCATATTGAGTAGTATGATAACTAATGTTAGAAAATGAAAAGACAAGTCATAGGGATGATTTGACATCATACTTCATTCATATGGAAAAATGTCATGATATTATTTGCATGAGCCAAAGGTATATATTAACTTATGTGAATGGTTAAGGACAATTAAAATGGTGAAGGATGTGTTTAGGTCCATAACTGAAGAACTAGTGACCATTTTTTTTTTAAAAAATGAATTGTGTCATTCTTTTTTCATTGATGTAGAGAAACTATTAGTTTCACTTTCAGAATATGTTGAATGTGATAATTATGACGGAGAGAGAATTTTTAGCTCAACCATTAAGAAGCATGTTCAATCACATGTTCTCAGTAATATATTTTACTTATATTTCAAGAATACTATGTCAACCTCAAGTGTTACTTGACATTGATATGTTTTTTTTAGAGTTATCATGAGAAATTATTATCACTTTGTGATAGGATTATTTAGAGGTTTTTCTCATTATGAGTTAAGGTGTTGAGATCATATGTCCCTCACTTTTATTGAAGAAAAGACTATCCAATTCAAAATATTTTTGTGAGTTATGATTTCAACATGAAATTTACACATGTCCTAGTTAGGTGGGAATGAAAAATATTTGATTCAAAAACATTGATTGATGTTCTTATTGAAGATATACTAACTATTCTTTGAAGGCAAATTAATTTGGATTTGGTATAAGTCATGTCTGATGACATAGTTATCAAATTCTAATATATAATTTTAATATTCGTAAGAAAAAATTTGGGGATACTAAATTTATGTTAAAAGGATAAATTATTACATTGTATTGTTAGCATTTTTCACTATGATAACAAGTGCACTAGTCGTTGATGTACTAATCAATAAATATATCATTTTCTCCCACGAGACTTGTGCAATACATGATAATAATTACAATTGATAACAAATTTAGGTTACAATTTAATTCCAATATTTGAATTGATAAACAAGAAAATAAAATTATGCAAAATAATTAAAATATATTTTTGTATTTTTACGAGCACTTTGAATATGAAAAAAGAATGGAAAGGATATGGGATGCAGTTGCTAGGATTAAATTTCATCAAGCCTTACTCTCTTATATAAAATCATTTATCTTTTTTCTAAAAAAAGTCAATATAAACCCAAAATAATACCTAAATCCTAATTCCTTAGGTGAATGACCTTAAGCTTATATGTTAACCGTTAATTTCTTGATCAATTATATAAATAAAACTTACAATCATCACAAGAGTTTTAAGATAACAAACAAATCATGCTCTATTCATAGACACCAACTTTCATTCAATATTTTGATTCAATTTTAGATTACAAATGATATTTCTCAATACTATAAGAACCAATGATCAAGTTATGAATCAACACGATAGACAATGAGCGCATAAACAAAATACTAACATTGAAAGAATATATATATATATATATAAACCCAATATTGATAACATGAGAATTCAATTAATTACATCAACCTCCAACAAGAGAGAATAATAAACAATGAGGAAGATGAATATAGAAAGAGGAGAAAAGGAAACCCTCAAAACCCTAATTGTCATCCCAAAACTACATTTTTTCTAACAGAGTCCAGATAGAGTGGAATGCCTCTAGAGTACCTAGCCCTAATGCACAGACCTTTTGAAATACACAAAAGTGCTAAGTCAGTGATGTCGGTGCTTGGCCCAGCTAAAGTGGCGTCTGATGCAATTCATCTGCGAGATATTTTATCTTTTATCTCCTCCTTTATAGGCTTCAATCTTACTTTTCTTTTTCCAAAGCTTTCTATTCAATTATTTGACAAAATTAATAGGATTCAGAATAAAATTTTATTAAAACCTCAAGTGACTAATTATTTATAATAAGAAACAAATTATTATAAAAAGGATAAAAACATGAGATTTAATATATTCCGAGCTTAGAAAGAGACGATTTTATTATGAGAATAACAAAAAAATATAATAAAAATAAACGTTATCATGTATTAATGTGTTAAAGACCAATTTGAAGAGTATTTTGACAGAGGTCTACAAAATTCATGAAAATTATTTAACCATTGTTATTCTTCGCTTAAGAAAATGTATGGTATGTTGAAAAACGATTTTTTATCATAGCTAATTGGACTCGAGCCCATTATTATTTTGAGATAATGAGGAATATAGTTTTAACATATTGCATTTTTCACAATTATTTTGCAGTGGTGGATGATGATCAACCACTAGTGGATGAAGTGGATTGGATGTTAATGGAAAGAAAACATCAATTAATACTTCTACCAAGTTCCCGAGAGAATGATTATAGACCAGGGAAAAACTTGAAGGATATCATATATAGAAAGATTATTGAAGCAATTAATTGTGTACTGAGATGTTCACCTAATTATAAACTTTTGTTGTAATATTATAATTTCAAAACATTCTAATTGTCTTAGTGAACTTTTAGTATGTTGTTTTAGTGTAATAACTTGTTATTATCATTACATAGGCTGAAAGTTACCAAATTTTAGCTTTGGCATCTGTTAGTTCACAAAATTGATGAATGGTATGAATTTACACCTATTGATTGTCATGTTTGATGAGACAAGGAAAGGTAACCCAATGGACAGTAATTGAACCACACAAGCATACATAAATACCTTTGAAGCCTTTAAGCCAACATGGTTTAAGTGGGATAATATATAATGACAATAATAGACAGTCTTAAGTATAAATGATGTGAAGTCCATAATTTATTTAGTGGTTTAAGCTAATTTACATGAAGCAATGTAACTAAACTAGTTTGAAATAGATATTGAAGTTTGAAATATTTTTACATGATACAACATATATATTCGTGTACTCGTCATGTTCAAAAACATTTATAACTACGTGGAAGAATTATTAGATTGACATTGGGATTAGAAAAAGTATGGCGTGTCAATTGTGCATATTTAACTAGGACAATACTTTGAATCATAAATTGTCAAAATTTAAAAATGGACTAGAAAAAACATTCTTAATGTAGACTCAATTAAGAATACTCAAATTCATAAAGAAGTTAAAACTTTATTATTTTTTATTTTTTTTTTATTGGATACATATATAATCAATAGTGATACAAAGTAACACTCTAGTAAATCAATCAACAAGAATTTAATTAAAAATATAAAAGTTTTAAATACTTAACAGAAAAAATTTTATAATATAAATTTAATTGAAAATATCAAAATTTATATTTTTACTTTCTTTTTTTCCTAAAAAGTGAATTTTGATGAGAAACGCTATAACAAATTTTTCTTTTAACATGCATAAATCAAATATGAGAGTTCAGGAACTACTTTGCAAAAAAAAAAAACTTGGTTAATTAATACTTCATAGAAAAATCAACGTACTTATTATTTAAAAAAAAATAGATATATGATTGTAATAAATAACAAAAAAGTTAATCTAATAATATTTTTTACATGTATTTAAATACGCTAAATTTAAAAGACGTGTTTCAATAATATAAACTTTACTTTTCCCGACAAATACATTATTATAAAAGTTTAACCTTTTTTTTCTTATTTTCCAAAGAAACTTGTATATACTATAGCTAATATTCGATTTTTTATATGAATTATATTCAGTTTGATTTCAATTAATATAAAATATAATTTTTGAAATAAACTTTTAAATTTGAAATACCTAAATATTTCTAATAAAAAATGAATATTTTTTATTTGAATAGAATAATATATAATAAAAAAGGTTCTCTATTTTTTTCTGTTCTATTTCTTTTAGAAAGCTTTCTCTTGTTGAAATACTATTTTTGTATTTGTTTGTCTTGAATGTTGGCAAATCCTATAATTCGTTCTCGTCTTGTGTTTGTATATACATTTGATACATGACCCATATAAATACTTTACTAAAGATTTATTTATTCTAAAGTGATAAACATGGTTGGGAGGTTTATTTATTCTAAAGTGATAAATAGAGATGAAATTCTTTTGAATAATTTAGTAGCACCAAATAATAACTGACAATTAATCAAGAAAAGTCATCACTTTTGTATAATATATAAATATAAACGTATACACGAAAATCATAAAACTATTAAAATCTTAAATTTTATTTTTTAATTAACAATTATAGTACACATGTTATTTTTTAAAGTATACATTCTACCTTTAAAAAGTTAAATTTAATTGTCATACTATACTATTATTTACATTTTAAAAACAGTCAAACTTTTATTCTAAACATGCTGAAACTAAATAACCAACTTAAGCTATTGAAAACTTTCATAAACGTGATTTGAGGATAATTAGTTTTGACAATAGAATTAATATTGAGAGAAGTAAAGTTTTAGTGAAAAAAATTAATTTTGATGTAAAATTGGTATATTTTTAAAGATATTTATATAATTGTATCTATGCTTTAAAATTATTATACTTTATCATACTAAAATTTAAATTAATTTTAAAAGTAAGTTATATATATATATATATATATCGTTAATGGATAGTTAAATATATAACAAGTAAATAGTTATATTATTTTAAACAAATAGGCGTTACTAATCAAACATGAATTAAACACACATATGTAATGAGAATATTTTAAAATAATATAATTAAATAAAAAAATCTTATTATTCCTATTGTTGTTTATGAGAAAATCCACTACCTAGGGTGGTATTTGTATTAATAAGGATCTTAAAGTTATAACACATACAAAATCAAAATTAGATATACTACTGTAACAAACTTCTAATCAATTTTGTTATCGTGGATAATTATTAAACACAAGCACACAATCCATAATATTTCCAGCTTCACACAAGTTTCATAAATATTTACAGAATTTGAACTATTAAATTTTGTACATATTCATTCATAGGATAATTCACAAGAAGTCAAGATAGTTTCTTGCATGTATTCAACCAGAATTAATGTAGAAACATCCATGGACTTCTAACAATTAATATTCTCACCTAAATGATTTGAAAGTGAATGAAACTTAAATATCTCATTTTATTAATTAATCCACTACTCAATATATACTATAATCTAGTTAGGTTAATTATCACAGAGGTGATTTTCACTTAAACCAATCTAATACATTTTATTTTAAAAAGTAAAAACTAAATATCTAATTACAAGCATTAATAAAATATTCAAAATATATCTTTATATTCATTTAATCAAATAAGAGTTATAAATATTGAATTCATTTAAACAATATAAAAAATAATAAAATATTAATTTTCTTAGCAATCCACTTAGTGAAATTTGGCAAGTGAGGACTAATTTTTCATACTCAAATTAAAACAATCTTTTTAATCCGTTAAGTGATTTTTCATAATAATTTTTTTATTTGAATGAATCTTTAATCCGTTAAGTAATTTTATTAAATGAATCTTTAATCCATTAAATAAATTTCTAGAGAAAGTCTTTCTTTTTAATACGGTATATGTTGGTCGGTTAAAGATCTACTGGATTATGCACAAAATCTGCATTTATTAGATAACTGAACCGCTCATGTGAAATTTGACACATCTAATCATTAAACAAGTCACCACTATGAAAAAGAAAAAAAAGGAAAGATTTAAAAATATGAGAGAAATAAAACTTACTAAGAAACACAATCAACCTATATCTTAGATATCTTCTCAATTACATTATCTAATTAAAAAAAATGAGAAATAGTTCCAAAATTTGAGAAAAAAATAAAGAAAAATATATAGAAAAAAGATAAAATTTGTAAATGAATTATTAAATAATTAAAATTTATAATTTATATATTAAACCTAACTTAGAATTTCAATATTTACTTTTTTTTAAATAATCCCTAATATTCATTGTTCTTACCTGAGCTGAGTAAGTTTTCTTTTATATTTGTTGTTCTTTTGCGTGTTTTTTTAGATGTTCTTATTCAAAGAGTCACCAATAGGTATCTTAAGTGCTAGAGGAAGATATATTTGTGAAAGTATTCTAATGCTTAAGTTAGTTGATAAATTTTTGAGTAATAAATACTATTAAATTTGCTTCTTATTTATCCCATGTCAACCTATTTATAGGATTGTAGTGAGCCTTCACATGGATGGGTCTGAATTAGTATGAACAACATCCTTAATCTCGTATTGACACAGTGGTAAATACACTTGATTGAGAGTTAACATAATATTTGATTAGAAGTTAATATTGTACTTGATTATGTGTTGCTTCAAGTTTATAAAATGTCATCCATAATGTTTTCTAAGTCATTTTGATTGTATAGGACCAAAGTGATATTGATTGTATATTAGCCTCAAATTTTGAAAAGCTTTTGGTTTGAGAGCTTTAAGAATTTTGTAAGAAAATTTCACTCCTCTTGGGTTTCCTTGGTCAAAATGGTTTTTTCTATTGTTCGATCTATATATACTTGTTAGTTGTTTCTCCTTAGCCCTTTAGGCTCAAGGAGTACATTCCAAAGAGCCTAAACATTCTTATTATAGGTTCGAGAAGGTTTGAAGTTTTTTTATTTTTGGGAATTTGTGCCTGGTGTGATGTGGATTGTTGGATTTAAATCTATTTAACAATTAGAAATGGTTATGTTACTTGGGCGCCTTTAACCCACTATAAATAATAATTTTCACCCATTATAAATAATGATGGATCATTGTATCGAGATTCTATTTTTATTAGAGATTCAAGTATTGACTATAGGTGCAAAGAATTATTTATGTTACCATGTTATTGATGTCTTTTTTCTCTAGTATGTCGACTTCTTCAAGTAGGTGGTTGTTGAAAGATGTTGACAAGTCATCAGTTGGAGTTGGAGCTGGTGGTGTGAGTTCAATTTATGATTGGCACGTTGAACTAACATTCCGAGAATAGTACCAAAATCACTTTGTCCTTAGCTTGAGTAACCATTAGGAGGACTCCCATGTAATTAATTAATTTTTTAAGTACGAGTGATTGTTCATGGTAAGTCTTTCAAGTCTTAGCATGCCTATACTAAAAAATAATGTTGAGATGGATATTGTCTTTGTGTTAAGAAGTCAGAGATGAATATTTATACATGTCTATTTACAAATTATGTATATATGTTTTACATAAAACTTAATTAGAAGTTAATCTCATATTTAATTATATGTTAGCTTCAAATTTTCGAACATGTAATCGGTTATGATTTCTTAGATTATTTGATTGTACAGTGGCAAGGTGATCTAAATTATTTTTAATATTAACTCTTTTAAAGTTAATTTTAAATATACTTATTTTCTTAAAACATAAATTGTTATATTTATTTTATTATAAATATAAACAAATGGAAGTGAATAATTGTTATACATTCTCTTAAAATATTTATATAAACAAATGGAAGTGAATAACCTCTTAAGTATTTCACATATTTACTGTGCGAAATTGGATGTTGAATTAGGAAAGATCATGTAATCAATAATTTACAAGTTTGATTTCATTCAAACCAATTCAATTAGTTTCAGTTTACATTCTAAAAGATTTAGACTAAATATATAAGAATTTAATCAGGAGATATTATTTTAAAAACAATGATCCCAAACCATTGATATACATGACATTTAAATTTTAATGAAATTACTTTTATATATAATATAAATTAAAAATTCAAATAAAAAATATTAATATTAACACTTTCGTTTTATTACTCACTCCTTCACAATTTAACTTTTTTGGGTTACTAAAAGAACAAGTTATCTTAAATGGGTACAAATAGACCTATAAAATTGTAAATTTCATGGAGCAAATTGTGCTAATTTTTATTTTAGTTTTTTAAATGATAACAACGTAAATGCCATACACGATCAAATGCTATATAATTACTGTCAAAATGTTTATTTTATCGTCCTACTTCAAAATTATAGAATTTCGTTAATAGAATATTAACAAAATTTACTTTTATCATTCTCTTTTTAAGATTGTTTCTCTCTACTTACCTCGAGTTTATATAGAACTCTGTTATTTAAGTATTAAAAAATTAGATATACTAAATTGTTTTTCTAATTATCTGAGGTCTATGATTTGAATAATATTTAAACAAAAAAAAATTCAATATTTCAGTAAAATATTAGTCTTAAACATGTTAAAATTGACGAGACGAGTTTCAATTTTGTAAGTCAAAACTTTTAATTATTAATTTTAAACCATATACCGAAAGTTAATTTGACACACATTGTTTAGATACATAATTTTAAGAATAGACTAAAAAATTAATTTTGTAATAATAATGAGAATTACCATGTTAAGTAATAAAAAAATTCTTTTCTAGTCTAAATATACTCATAAATAAGAATAAAATTTAAATAAAAGTATACAATAAATTTAAGATGTTCGATATTTCAAATTACACACCTATAGATATTAAACAAAATATAATTAGTCAACCTGCAATTTTCTTTTTAAACCACACATTTTTATATAGTTTTTCTCATAACATATATTTTGATGAATACCCATTAATATTGTCTATTTTTTTTATTCTTTAACTTATTTTTAAAAAAATTATAAACACACAATTGATGAAATCCAACTAAAACCGTTTATGACGTAATTAATTTAAGTTGAGTTTTATGAAAAAATTACATGAACTCAAAATTCTTTTTATTCTAACCATTTTAATTGAGTTGAGAGCAAAACATAGAATAAATAAAATGGACAAAATAAAGCTAATGGTAAAGTAAGTTGTTAAGAAAAGAAAAAAAAAGAGTCAAAATTGGCGGGAAGAGTGAAAATGATGAGAATTAAGAAAATATAATGCAAGGAGGGACCACCACTATGCAACTTGATCCTATATTCTAAAAAGTTGAATGAAATTTCTGTCAAAGAAAACTCTGACTTTAGAACTGAATCACTCACTACTGTATCTAATATTCAAACTTTTAATTACATCCAACTGATATGATAATATTATTTCAAAAATTAAAAATATATAAAATAATATTACAAAATATAATATTATAATTTTATGATATTAAAAGCAACTACAAAATGATTTTTTAAATCCTTAACATTAAAAATAAAAATTTTAATAAAATATATTATCATGCTTAAATTAAAACTTCAATCATATACATTAATATTTATTAATAAATAAACTTTATTTAAAATGATAAAATATCCAATACTTATTAAAAATATAGATTATTTCATATATTATGTGACACTGTCAAAATTTAGATTTTAAACTTGTTTAATTAATTAATATAAATATCTATAATTTAGATTAAATTTAATTAAATTATCAGTTCTTCACAAATTTAAGTGTCTTTTTCTTTTGAATTTATATTGATTAAATTTTCGTTCTATTAAACACTTAATATATATATATATATATATATATATATATATATATATTACTTTTTAATTGAATTTTTATTGTTAGATTATTTTGTCATTAGTTAGAATAATACAACCATTACTTTGCACGTGTCTCCACATAAAAAAATAAAAAATAAGTTAATCATATTTTATTTTTTTTATAAATTTAATTTTTTTTAATTAAATTCTTAAAATATTTCATTTTATCACGTGTCTACAAAATTTGTATTCAATTGAGTTTTTATAATAAATTAAGGTGATATAACAACCTGATTTCCTTTTTATTTTAATATTTAATTTATAAAGATAATTAAGTTATATAATTTTATTTTTGTTATTAAATTTGTTGATTTCTGTCTAAAATTATAAAATCAAATGGTCTTATGTCCCATTCATCACAAAAGTTAATTAAAAGGTATAAAGATTTTAATCACTCAATATAATAAAAATTTTTAATAAATAAAAATATTGAAATTTATGAACAACTTAAAAGATTAATTAAATTTATAAATTAATCAGCATTAATATTCTCATTTATTTTAATTGGTAATATAATATAATTAATATATTGAACTTTAATATATTACTTTACTTTTCTTTATTTATTTTACACTACATATTTTAGTAGAACAAAACATAATTATAATATTAATGGAATTAATCCTATCGGCAAAAACCAACTGGACTTATTTATTTTTAATTCTTCAAAATCAAAACTGAATCATTTTACTAAAATAATTTTTTTTGAAAAAAAAACTAAAATACATTATTTAATTAATCAACAAAGGTTATTAAAACAAATTAGTTTTCCAAAGAAAAATAATAGACCATAACCAAATCCTATCTAACACGAGAGAAAAAGAAGAAAAAAAAATGATTAGAGAAAAGATTCAAATGATAGTTCTCACTTTATAAAAAAACATATTTTTCTTATTTTCAAAGATAGTTAAATTTTAATTCTTATTATTATTTATTTAATAATATTTTAGAATTTAATTGATATTTGACATTTTAGAAAATTAATTATACATATATTTTAAAAAATATAAGATTTATTATATTTAGTATAATTAATTCAATTTCTTTAATATATGTAAATTTAGTTTTTTAAATCAAAACAAAACTACTAAATATGATGAAATATTAAATATAAAAAATATCTCCTTAAAAATAGATGATAGCAGGTTATTATTTTCAACTAAAAGAAGGTCACGTCAGCATGTAACATAGCTAAGTGTTTTGAAATTTGAAGAATAAAAAGAAGACAAAAATTTAGAAATAATAATTAATTTGAAAATAAAAACAATAATTGTTAGAAAGATAGGGACGTCTTCTGACCACAGTGCATAAATGGATCAAAATGACAGCTAAGCCGACCGAATCAGATATTATTGAAGCTGAAAACGCGGGAGTTTCTGAAAACTGGCTACTGTTTTGTCCTTTCCATTTTTATCTATTCTTTGTTCAAGTTGATCCTTTCTTTCACAGGCTTTTACCGGTGTCTGAGACCATTCTGTCCTAAATTGACTGTATTGCATTTATTATTAAGTGTGCGTGACTATCACATCTGCACTTTGATTTTTTTTTTTTAAAGAAAAAGAAGTTTTTTATTTACCATCTTTTAAAATTATAATTTTCATATCTTTTAATCTATTTCCTTAAATATGATTTAAGTTTTGTACTTTTTTTTCATTATTTTATATTTATAAATTTCTAATCGTAGTCCAGTTTGTAATCTTTATATAATTTATTTAAAAATCAAAAATAGAAAAAAAATTTGAATTTCAATTTACGTGGTAAAAACACTAGCATTGTCCAATTGTTTTTTTACGAGAAATTTCTTTTAGCATTTAAATTTTAAAATTTATTTTAATTGATAAGTTCATCCTTTCATTATTAGTCTAATGTATAAATTGTATAAATTCTTTTTATATTTATTGTTTAATATTGAAAATTTAAGCAAGTTTGATTAAGTTTATTTGATTCTTAAATGACAGAGTAATTATTTTTTCTTCATCTGGAATTTGAGTTGTTTCTTCTTTGATGAAATTAAATGAAAGTGTGAAAACTTAGAAATAGAAAGTTTGATTTAGAAAAGTAAAGTGGAAGAGGAGGATTAAGTCTAGTGAGAGGAGGAGTCTAGGTTGGAGTTAGAAAAGAGACTAATCTAGAAAGAACATAAGAACAAATAGGTACTTTAATACTTATTCAATGTTAATAAATACAACCACCAAACACTCTTATTTATGCTAATGTTAGACATCCATCAAACACTCCTATTTATGCTAATGTAGGACATCCAAATGGATAGGGAAGTTTGAATTCAAATTGAATTCAAACTTAGTAAAATTGGCGCAAATTGAACAAGAGAGTGACACGTGTACACTCATGCTTTCCTCATGCATGCTCATGCCTATTGTGTGGTGCTCACACACTTTATGTGTCTCTCTCTTGTCATTGGGCAACCCAAGGTTTACATTGGGCTTGAGGAAGTCTAATTGTAATCCTAGATAGACTACTCTAATCCTAATATTCAAGGCCCAAATATAAGCCTACAACTCCTAAAATCCTAATCTAGTTGGCCCAAATACAAGACTTAATTATTCTATACTACTTGGCCCAATACATGGCTTACGAAATCCTAATATACTTTATACAAATGTATAAACTAAGCTCTATAATGATAAGACTTGTCTCTATTGAAGCTAGCTGAAACCCAATCTTCATGTGTTCTACTTGTCATAACTCTAGTTATTGTTTTCTGTGGACTAAAGGTCTTCTGCTCTATGGTCTATGTCCTCTAGAGTTGATCTTCTTAAAGATGATCTTGGGATCCAAAGGTTGGTTGGAGGTCCAAACAGGTTCATTCAGCCCCATTATGCTTTGAGCTTTAGACCAAGATTGTGGTTGGATGGGTTGCGATCACTAACCACTTGGATTGATGATGACGAAGAGTTAATCTTGTGTTGAGTTGTAATTCTTAGGTTTAGGTTATGTTTGGGTGATGTAGGAATGACTGACTCCAGAAGAGAAGGAAGGGGTTGAATGGAGCTTGAACTCAATTCGTTATAAAGAATAGAACAAATAGTAGACTGACTAGTGCAAAAGTTAGAAGCACAAAAAACAAAATTGTTATACTAGTTCACCCCAACTTTTGGGCTATGTCCATTTTGCTCTCCAGCAAGATGCTCAAGACATTCCACTATACAATAAAACGTTTACAACGAGTACATAAACCTTATAAGTTATACCGGTCTTAATCTCCTGTTGAGATCAAAACTACTCAAGAAATGAAAGAAACTCTCAAAAGAGAGCACAACTAAAGCTCATAAGGGTTCACTTCAAAGTTGTGAAGGATTGCAAAATGTTTTGCACAAAAACCCAACTATTAAATGCTTTAAAACAACAAATAGGATGTACTTTGTTTTACTATTTTTCTGAACACAATGTAAATCTCTTTAAATTTGTTTTGATTTTTGCTTTTGTATATTTCCAGCTTCATCATGATGATGTATTTATAGCTTTGAAAGAATATGACCATTTGGAAGCTCAAAACAGTAAAACATGATGCACTAGGTCACGAATCTTTATCACTTTTGTACTTTGAATTTGACCTTCGTTCTGCACTTTCTTGTTTTAATATGCTAAAATAAGCAATTCAAATGCAAACGTAATATATTGAATTAAAAACAAATAAATTAGAATCACAAATTCAAAATATTTTTTTTTTCTTTATATAGGAGCTTCATGAATGTTAGGTTTCAAATAGTTTTTATATCAATAGAAAATTGGAACGTTGAGTATCTTTGATTATAATCTATCATTTTGAAAGTAGTTAAGTAAATATAATTCACTATTATGAAAGAGAATATTTTTCATATCAATTTTGAAAACCTTTTGGTTTCATATATTTTTTGGATGTTGCTATTAAAAAAGCTTTTAATTCGTCAATCTTTGATTAATTTGGAAAGAGAATATACAAATTAAGAAATAAACGATGTTTAATCAAGGAAATAAGCATAGTAAAAACAACTGTAAAAGAATCAATGTTTTACGTTGTCCTAAAGATCGTCCAACACGTAGAGAAAGACTAGACTGTCTAACCCTTTGAATCAGACTAGATCATCTAACATTTTACTTTGAATTTGATCGTCTAGTGCTTCACTTTCATTGTCTAATGCTTCGCTTTGACCATCTAATTCTTCAATTTGACCGCCTAATAGTTTGCTTTGACCGTCTAATGCTCAACTTTGATAGTCTAGTGCTCTAAACTTGCAAAATATCTGTGCATAAAATAGTGTTATTATACCAAATAATTACTTGGAGTGTCTATTATCATCAAAACTGTATAGACACTTATGTTTATAAGAATATTTAATGGGGTCTTAGAGTGTCTAACATGACTAGATCATCTAATGGGTACTAGATCGTCTAATGGTCTAACAATCTCCCATTTTTTGAAGATTAAAAAAAAAAAAGACAAGTTTAAAAACCAAACATCAACAAGATTAAGCACATTGTAATAGGATTCTATATCATACAACAAAACAACAGAACATTAGAAATATTTGAGGAGTGAAACAAAAACTTTTATTTATTTGTATGTAAAGTCTTTTTCCTTTATCAACAATAAGAATTTTTATAAAAAATGAGGAAAAAAGGGTTTCCCCAACACATACGAACAAGATAAAAAAAAAAAAGTGGACCCTTACAATCCATGAGGCATATTCATCTAAGAGACGTTTTTTCTATTATCTGATCAGAATTGCAATCAGCTGAAGATACTTCCTAGTTTAAAACAAAAAACTACATAACTAAACTTACAAAAATCATAAGATATGGAATATTATGCAAGAGCACTTTGCATTCCACTAAATAATAAGAGAGTATTATGCATTGGCACTTTGTGCTCCTTCTGTTGCTTGAAGGCCACTTCTAGCGGTAATACCTCCATGAAACATCTTCAATCTCTTTCTTTCCAGCTGCCACAATACATGTTCTTCTTCAAACTTTAGTTTTCCAACCATGTTACTCTTTCACATTGAATAGATCCAATGTTCTCCAATGACATCTTTGGCATGCTATCCATGTTTACCTTTATTTAGTGTACCTTTGCATTATCTCCTAGACTGTACCTCTTATAATGAACCAAAATATTAGAAGAAATAATAGATACTTAACAAAAAAAAAAAAAAAACTTAAAAATCAAAAAAAAAAAAAATAAAAAAAAAAAAAAAAAAATAAAAAAAAAAAAAAAAAACACTTAAAACTCAAAAGTTAAAAAAATTGTAAAGTTGTAGAACTCAATGCTAAAAAAATTCTCCCAAAAACTCAAATACGCTCAAAACTTATTTCTTCCCCCTTTTGACATCATTAAAAAGGGTTCCTTGAAGAAATCATCATTGCTGCGAGAAAGAATAAGAAGACAACGGGATAACAGTTATGAGTTCTGGATATTCTTTCAAATGTTTGAGAATTTTAGAAAGAGATTTATGAATCTGGTCTTTAAGAGAAAGCTCTAGAAAATAAAGTCTATGATTTATTTGGAAAGCTTATTGTCAATACTTAATTTGGTCCGGTAGTGATAAAAAGTCATAGTTCAAAAAAAGGAGTAAAACTTTTTTTATTTTATTAATCAAAATAAATTTCAAAAGAAGTAAATATTTAATTATTCAAACAAAAAAAAAGAATAAAAAGTTTTCTGTTTATTCTTTTATTATACGCATATATGGAGTTAGGATGGGTGCAAGGGCATAGCCCATCCCCTTCCCATTTCTCTTGGATCATGGCTCACCTTTCTATTCTCAACCCCCTACTTGGGTCAATGGTACACCCCCTACCACTTACAATTTCAAATCTTCTGTACCTCCAATACAGCCTGTCCCTAACATCTGCCCCTAATACTTTTAACACTGCTGCATCGAGACAAAAGAAAGATAGTTTTGTCCTCTTACAAGGGCTGGCTTTTGGTCCTGGCAGCAAAAGTTTTCCTATATTTCCTATTTGGTATTAGAAACACTTTGTGTTTCAAATTATGGAGGGATTGCTTGGTTTTCTTTTGGAAAAAAAGGGGGGAATGGCTCGCGAGGGGGAGTGATTCGTTGAAAAAGGAATATTGAGAGAGAGAGGGAGGAAAAATATATAAGAGGGTGCAGAATGAGTAAAAAGGAGAAAAAAAAACGAGAGAGAAAAGAGAAAGGGGGAGATAGAGCAAAGAGCAGAGGAGAAGAAAAGTTTTGAGGAAGAGAAGTTTTTCTTTTGAGCAGCCCTCTTCAAGGTAAAAATTTCTTCACCTTCGTTTTAGTAGTAACCCATGTCCTCGTCTTGTGCCCTTGTGCCCCTGTTGCCTATGATGAACACTTTTAGCTAAAAAGATCTTTCATGGTTTCATGTTTGTGGAGTTTTGTTTTGTTTTGCTTCTTTGGTTTCGATCACATTTATATCATATGTTATGTTTTAAAGTAATGACACCAAATAAACAAATGTATCCATCCAATACATAAAATTTCAAAAAAACTTTCTGCGTTCTTCCTCACCAAGATGTTCCACTCAAGCTATGCTTATCTTCAATCCTTTTAGCCACAAAATCGTTCCCATTCTTCCCTGTCTTTCCATGCCTTCAAAAGACCCATGCTTGCAGCCATGAGAAAAGCCTTTACTCTTGCTTCACCCACACATCTTTCACTGTACCAAACTGTACGCATCTTTCACCTTACCTTTACCATGCTTATATGCACTCCTTCCACTCAAGTTACAAAAGCATCCCATCACCCCTCTACATCTTAAATAGCTTCTTCATGTTCATGCCCTCCACACAACAATCCTATCTCTAAACCACCATGTAAACACTTCCCACTCCATGCATAACACACAACGTTGCCTTCTCCCACCATGAAACCTCCATTAAATCACTTCCACAACGCCACCATGGTGCCACAAACTAAGTCACCTAACACCGCTGCGAGCACTGTCTTTCAACGCCACCTCCATCCCTCTCGCACCCTCTCCATCGCCATGAGCCAGTTCAAGAGCCTCTAGCTTACATATCTAACGTCCCTAGGGCTTGCGCTAAGCATGAACCAAGCCTACCAGCATCACCAACTCCGCCACACCAACTATACCTGCTTCAACTATCAAACGCCCACCTCGATACGCCCTCCACCAAGCTTTCCAGAACCTCCACTATGCCTCCATTTATCTCCATAAAACCGCCACCTCCGCAATACCGCCACCAACAGTCCCATGGTACCCTCATGTACTTTCACAAAGCTAACACCAAGAACCACCATGCGCGACACACCATTAGCCTTCACCATGCGCCATATAATTCCAACCTGCATCTCGTTTCCACCTCTACAAAAACCAAACCCCACCAACATCTCAAAACTATACTTAAACTCTCCTTCCAAGCACGTAATGCACCTCCCACAACCACCGAACTCAACACCTCCATAATCACTAAACTTAACAACTCCACCTGCTAAATATCTCCCATGCAGCTCCACCACATCCCACCTCCAAGCCTCAACCACGCCACTGCCTTCTCTTTCTCTTTGTAATTTCTAATTCATTTTAGGCTAAGATTGAAGTGATGGGTGATGGGATAGTTCTAGGCTTGGTCCCACCTTGTCGAAAGGTTAAGTGGGAATTAAAAAAGATAGGAAAAATGAACTTACGGTGTTGGGATAAATGGATAGAGTTTAAAGAAATAATGAGGTGACATGTGGCATTTCAAGGTTTGGTGTTTTTTTTGGCAAATGATGAAAATGAAGAAATTGTTACGTGGTTACTAAACTTCCTTTAGTTCTTAGCATAATTGTAATAAACTTTTTTTAATTTTTTTTTGTGATATAACTTAATTTTTTTGGTTTGTTATATTATTATTTCATTTTATTGTTTTAAAAAAAATTAATAAAAAGAGTTTTTTCTAAATAGATTTTTTTTTGTGTTTTACTTAAAAATAAAAAGATTTTTAAATAGAATCTTTTTGTGTTTTACTTAAAAAAAAGGGATTTTTTTTATATATGTAGATTTTTTCGCGTTTTACTTAAAAATAAAAATATTATTTTATATAGAATCCTTTTTGTGTTTTACTTAAAAAAGGAGAGAAAGAATTTTTTTATATATAGGATCTTTTTGTGTTTTACTTAAGATTTTTTTTTCTCAAGTAGAATTTTTTAATATTTTACTTAAAATAAAATATAGTGTGTTATCAAAATGAATTTGGATTAAATATCCTAAGGATCGTTCGCATCATATGGTATTTAATTCGAAAATATTTTCGTTTAGATGTTCAAAGGACCGTATGCGTCAAGCGATATCTAATACGAAAATTCTTTTTAAATAATATCACAATTTCCAAAAAATACAAAAATATTAAACTTCTAAAAAAAATAACATTTTCAAAAGTATAAAATCTTTAAAATAAAAAATATATCAACAACAAACAACCAATTTTCTACAAAAGAACTATGTAACCCTGATTTTTCATCCTCGATGGAAATACGTAGGAGTAAGGTCAAACCATATCGGGCTCTAAAACATAAAAAAAATATTTTTGTTTGTTTTATATGCATTTTTTTTCTTTTTGAAAAATAAACATTTGGAAAATCACACTACTTGTTTAATTAAAGGTATCGTTTTAGGACGAGCGTCATGGGGGTGCTGATACCTTCCCCATACGTAACCGACTCCCGGACTTAGATCTGGTTTTCGCGAACTAGCCTTATCCTGTTTTTTTTTTTGTTTTCCATAGTTTTCCATAAAAACTATGGTGGCGACTCCCTTTTCTTAAATTTTCAAAATCGTTTTTATTTTCTTTTCGGATCGCCGTTCCCGTCGTGATCCCGGTTGCGACAGATGGCGACTCCACTGGAGACGTTTTTTGAGAGTCAGGCCAATTTAGTTAAACTAGTAAAAATGAGTGTGATGTTTAGAATGTTTATCTTTCTTTGTCCTTGCTGCATGTATGAATGTTTGAATATCTGCTAGAATAATTGAACCCTAGGATAGATGACATGTTGTGTATATCTGCTTGGGATTTTCTGGTTGTTTTGCAGGTGGGGGTGGGATATGCACAATTCTCCCTTCACACACACACAATTGCATATCATGAGTGGGTCCCTATACCCGGGTCTGAGAGAGCTTAGAAATAGAAAGGGGTTGTGTAGCAATACTGACAGGATGTACTTCCTTTCTCAGTTTTTGCGAGAACCCTAACTAGAGCTTGTTTGCTTTATTCACATGCTCATAAGCAAGTTGTTTACCAGCTGTTGTGAGTAATGTGGTGGAGCGAGCCATAACTCTAGTGGTCTTATACCTTTAGGGAGTAGGAGCTATCCCGTGTGAGAATGCATCTAACGTCCTAGACTTTTAAGTACCATCACGCTAAAATCTTCCTTTAGGGCATAAAAGGGAGTTACATGTGCATCCTATCGTCCATGTTTTTCTCAAAAAATTTGAAAAAGAAATCCAAAATTTTAACAAAATTTTCAAGAAAAATGTTTGCAAAATAAAGTGTGAATTTTTTCTATTATAAGAGCATGTGTTGCATTCGTACATATCATAATTGGAGAAGATGTTTGCCTCGTGCACTTCCTCACCTTTGCATTTCATGCATTTTGATTCTTATCAATTTCATTTGTTTTAGGTAAAAATTGTAAAGTCGTGTGTATTTTTGATAAGATGGAATTTAACATGGATTCTGGAATTGAGAGAAAGTTGGACTCAGAGTCACTAAAGAAAAAACTTAGCATAAGGGTAATTTGACCGGCCTCAGAGAGTTGGGAAGAAAACTCAAGACAATACAGAGAGATGCCTTTAGAAAGAAATTTGGAAACCTTTTGGGATTACTGGAAGTAGAGGTTCAAGTACCTGTGCTCGCCGCTTTAGCGCAATATTATGACCCACCTTTGAGATGTTTTACATTCTCAAACTTCCAGTTGGTGCCTACTATTGAAGAATTCGAGCAGATTCTGGATCTACCCTTAGAAGGAAAGGTTCCATACAAGCACTTGGAACAACATGCCTCTATGCTCGTGATAGCCAGATTTATGAAAATACAGCTTGCAGAGCTAAAAGGAAAATTTGTAAGTAGGAAAGGAGCGAAAGGTTTTTCTCAGAAGTTTCTGGAAGCCCATCTGCGTCAACTAGCTGACAAAAAAGACTGGGAAACGTTCATGGTGTTCTCGCCATGGTAGTCTATGGAATTCTACTGTTTCCCAACATCGAATATTTCGTGGATTATGCTGCAGTAGATGTGTTTGTTGCTAGCAAGACACGATCTGAAAATCCAGTTACAACTATCTTATCTGAAGTTTTCGGGACTCTTGATCTATGTTCCGAGAGGAAGAAGGGGAAAATGCTATGCTGCTTGCCCATGTTGTATGTATGGCTTACATCTCGTGTTGGAGAGAGAGTTTCTAGTGTTAGTTGTCCAGTGGAAAGAGCATTACAGCATGGCCTTGAAGTTAAAGGATCACAAGACTGGAAGTAATTCTTCGCGGCTTTGACTGAAGAAAGGATCGGATGGCATCTTCCATGGCAGCAGAGGTCACACCTCATCTATTATTGTGGGCAATACCCTAATGTTCCACTTATTGGCACCAAGTGTTGCATTAATTATAACCCAGTGTTAGCTTAGAGGCAATTCGGATATCCTATCAGAGGGTCTCCAACACCTGCCGCTCTCATCCTTCTGTTGGAGTATTATGAGGATGGCCTAGCTACTAACATTTTGAAACAAGTCAGAACCACTTGGGGCCATGTAATTCGTATGGAGAAAGATTCTAGATCGTGGACTTTGGATAGAGAAATCCCTTATCGTCGGTGGTCATAGAAAGAGTTAAGAAGATCAAACTGCCCTTCAAGGTGATTACTCCCTTGAGTGAAGAACAGACGCGAGACACCGAACCAGAAGAGGTGAAGTTGTTGAAAGAAGAAATACAAAAACAGAAAGTAAAAACTGCCAAAGTAGCTGAGGATCTTCAAAGTCTACGCCATGATTATGTAGATCTAAAAAAAGACTATGAGGAAAGAGTAAAGGCACATGAAGAGTTGATGAGGAAGCAGAGAGCGGAAAAAGATTACACATTCAGGATTAAGCAAGACTTGGCAGCTGCCAATGTTGAACTGACAAAGAGAGCTCAAGAACGAAACGTGATTTCATCAGCAGAAAGACAATGGAAGAACCTGTATGAGAATATCAAGAAAGAGAAGCAGGAGGCTCTGGAACAATTGCGCGAATTGCAGATCGTGGTCAATGGCATGGAACAATAGGCAAAGGAGATGATGGAAACCTATGAAGGAAGAGTTAATTATGAGCATTGGCAAAGGATAGAAGTGGAAGAAAAACTTCAGACTGTAATGGATCAGGCAGAGGGCTTCATGGCTTAGCAGGAGAAAGTCGCGGAGTATTGGAAGAGTTGCTTTTCTCAGCTAGCTTCTCTAGCCAACGGGGCAATTGATGATGTCCCAAGGATGTTGTCTAATGCTGAGTCATCCTTGAAGTTCTACAACCCTCCAGAAGATGTTACAGTTTTTATAGAACGTTGTAAACAACTGGTGGGAGTGATGAAGGGTTTTATAGCTCGTGCTAGGGGTTAATTTGTATTTCTTTTGTATACCTTTGAAATGTATTAGGTTTAGGTTGTATTCTCTTATGAGTCAGACTCTCTGTTGAACCAAATTTATGTTAATTTTCATATGTGTATTATGCAAGTTTCACACGACTTTATAATTTCCATCTAGTTCAAAAGCATTCCATTTTCTTTGCATATTTTATTGTCATCTAATTCTTTTTAATAAAATAAAAAACAGAAAAGATAAAAGCAATAATGGCCAGAACACCGCGACATCCATACGGGACGCGTGCCAACTGGAGGGACATGGAGAATTTAGGAGCAGCCCAAGAAGAAATAAAGACTGATGTCAGTCAGCTCAAGGACCAGATGGCTCAAATTCTGGAAGTTTTGACAACTTTAGAATCTCGGATCTCTAAAAGCGAAGAAAGGAGCGCACAAGCTGCTAAAGCGACTCCTGTCGGATTTCCTCCTTTTTGTCTTCCTCCCGGATACACTCTACCAACTCAGGAATATGCTGAACAGAATCAGATTCCACTTGTTGTCCCTCTTAGTATGCCTGCTACGCATACTAGTAAGCCAGAAGGACTGCAAACAACGTTGGATGATAACATGGTAAGCGGTAATATGATTGAGACATCTACTTCAGAAGGGCCACAAGTGATCGCTATCCCAAAAGTCTTGCAAGTGTTGACAGGCGACGGATCCCAATCAAAAGCCACTACTGTTGGCATTGAAGGAGCAAAAGGTAAATTAGAGTGTCTGGAAGAGAGACTCTGAGTCATAGAAGGCGGGAGCAGTTATGGATTAGGAGAGGCAGCAGAATTATGTTTGGTACCAGATGTAGTTATTCCATCTAAGTTCAAGGTCCCAGAGTTTGAGAAATACAAGGGCACCACTTGTCCTAAGAGCCATTTAACCATGTACTGTAGGAAAATGTTAGCTCATGCTCATAACCAGAAATTGTTGATACATTTCTTTCGAGATAGTTTGGCAGGGATGACCTTGAGTTGGTATTTGCATCTGGATCCAACGTGCATCCATTCATAGAAAGACTTGATGGGTGCGTTCTTGAAGCAATATAAGTACAATATTGATATGGCACCTAATAGGATGCAACTACAAAGCATGACAAAGAAAGGGGTGGAAACTTTTAAAGAATATGCCCAAAGGTGGAGAGAGGTAGCGGCACAAGTAGAACCTCCATTGCATGACAAAGAGATGGTAGCCATGTTCATAGACACGTTGCAGTCGCCCTTCTATGAGCACATGGTAGGAAGTGTCTCCTTAAATTTTGCCGATATGGTCATAATCGGAGAAAGGATTGAATTTGGGTTTAAAAGTGGAAAGATTGCACAAGGCTCGCTCGCGGCCACAAACACGAAAAAACCTGGGTTCGTCCCTGGAAGGCGAAAAGAAGGAGAAGTCTAAGCAGCGTCTACTGCCCCTCATTGGGGAAAAAATACCATGTCTCACTTCAGACCAAGTTATCAACAGTCTGCAATGCATTTTTTTGCAAATACAACACCAATATATCATCCACGAGCCCGTTTACAAGGTTTTCCTAGACCTCGGGCCCCATACCAAGTCTCACCTATGCCAAATAATGCCTATTACCATAATGTGGTTCCACAACCTAGTCAAGGTCAGAATCAAATCTTGATACAAAAAAGAAACCCAGAAAGAAGCTTTGTTAACTTCACGCCAATTCCGATGTCTTATACAGAACTTTTACCAACTTTTCTGCATAACTCCTTAGTCACTGTATCGCCCATGAAGCCGGTACAACCACCATATCCAAAGAACTATGATGCAAACACCAAGTGTGACTATCATGATGGGGCAATTGGTCATTCCACAGAAAGGTGTTTTGCCCTTAAACACAAGGTGCAAGCACTGATTGACGCTGGGTGGATAAGTTTTCAAGAGGATAAACCCAATGTAGAAGCCAACCCTTTGGCGGGACACACTAGCTCATCGACAAACGCTGTCATAGAAGACGAGAGGTATGACATGGTGAGAGGAGTAAACATGATTCATACTCCGATGAAGAAAATTTATACTGTACTCTGTCAAGCAGGATGGTTGAAAGTTGAAAGTTGAAAACAAACAAGGAAATGAATGTGGCCTCCACCCGGGCATCTCACACTCTATAGACGAATGTTCTAAGTTTAAACAGATACTGCAAGATCTGATTAATAGGCACATCTTGCAAATCTATCGGCAAGAAAAGGAGGGAGAAGTATGCACGCAAACAGGTGAGGAGACAACACTGTCTGGACCTAAACCGGTGGTAATACGTTTTACCAAGGCCTTGCACCTATCACAGGAGCGAAGACCTATCATGATACAAGCTCCGAGTCCCTTCCTTTATAAAAATGAAAAGGCAGTTCCCTGGAAGTATGATGCTCAAGTCTTAAAGGGAGCAGAAGAAAGAAAGGAAGCAAACCAGACCCCTATTATTGTTAATACTGCCATTGATAATATCTCCGGCATAGGGGGTATGACAAGAAGCGATCGTGTCTTTACACCTGTTGAGTTAAGAAATGAAGAAAATCAAGGTAAGAGGACTAGGGAAGAAATAGCCACAGAGCAAGCAAGAGCGTTCTTAAAAGGGAAGGCGCCGCAAACTGAACAAGATGTTGAGAAGAGTGGAAAGAAAGAAATATCTGACGAGGAAGCAGACGAGTTCTTGAAATTCATTCAGCAGAGCGAATATAAGGTGGTGGATCAGTTAAACCGTATGCCAGCTCGAATCTCGCTGTTAGAATTATTGACGCACTCTGTCACCCACAGGAAACTATTGATGAAGATTCTTAGTGGGGCTCATGTGGAGCAGGATTTATCCCTGGACAAATTTGAAGGCATCGTTAGTCATATCACAGCTAACGACTACCTAACCTTTACTGAAGAAGAGATCCCTGTAGAATGAAGAGGCCACAACAAGGCCTTGCACATATCGGTGAAATGCATGGACTATGTCCTAGCTCGAGTGCTCATTGACAATGGTTCATCTCTAAACGTGATGCCAAAAGCAACGCTTGATAAGCTCCCTCGTGAGAGATCTCACATGCGTCCCAGTTCTATGATTGTGAGAGCTTTTGATGGGAGTAGAAGAGAGGTAATAGGAGAAATTGAACTTCCCATCCAGGTCGGGCCTTGCACCTTTGAAGTAATATTTCAGGTGATAAACCATACTATGTAATGTATGAAAAACAAATTTTAATGTAGTGAGTATGGAAAAATAGCTATTAGTCATCCTTCAATAAAGGCAATGCCCAGAAGTGTTTGTAAATTGCTAAATCTCTCTTTAACAAGAGGTTTTATAAAGATATTTTTTATTTGATCATCTATTGGGATAAACTACAATCTATAGTTCCCTTTTAGACATGATCTCGTATAAAGTGATGCCTGATATGAATATGCTTAGCTCATGAATGTAAAATTGGATTTTTGGATAAACTTATAACAATACTATTTTCACAAAAAACAATAAGATAAAGTGCAAATAAGCAAATGTTGAACGTGATGTCAAGCCTAAATGTTGTAAGATAAAGTAGAGACCTTATCATCTGTCTATATTCAATGATATCCACTAGATTAGACTTTTTATTTAGTCTCAAAGATGTTATGGGATGCATAGGGGTGCTAATAGATTTTGCCTCTTCTAGCTTGAACCTCTTTAGAAGCTTTTTGACATATTTTAATTCATGGATGTTTGTCAGTTCGTCTACTTGTTTGATTTGAAGACCAAGAAAGAATTTGTGTTTGCCCATCATGCTCATCTCAAATTCCTTCTACATAAGACTTGAACATTCTTGGAAAAGAAGTTCATCAATAACACCAAATATAATATCATCAACATATATTTGAACCATAAAGAAGTCATTAGAATGATCTTTGCGAAACAGAATAGTGTCTTCTTTTCCTCTTTGAAAACTATTTTCTAAAAGAAAAGAGCTTAGATGCTTATACCAAGCTCTAGGAGCTTGTTTGAAACCGTACAAAACTTTGTTTAGTTTGAAAACATGTTTTTTGGAAAAACAACACTCTCAAAACCAAGGGGTTGTTTTACATAAACTTCTTCTTTTATGAAACTATTAAGGAGCACGCTTTTCACATCCATTTGATACAACTTCATATTATTGAAGGTAACAAAGGCAAGTAAAATGCGTATAACCTCTAAATAAGTAATTGGTGCATAAGTTTCAGTGAAGTGTATACCTTCTTGTTGTGAGTAACCTTTGGCCACAAGTCTAGCCTTTTTTCTCACAACCTTACCTTGTTCATCTAGCTTGTTTTTGAACACTCACTTGGCTCCTATGACAACTTTGTCCTTGGGTGGTTCTAGTAGTGTCCAAACTTAATTTTTCTGAAATTATATATATATATATATATATATATATATATGTATATATATATATATAAAAATAATATTGTATCAATTTTTATTAAAGATGAGTTGTTAGAATCTCAAGAAGAAATCTTCATTAGTTCTTAATTCATAATACAATCATTTCAAATTGTTCGTACTATCTATTCCCTATATTGCCCGAATAACATTGGGAATACTACTTGGAAAATAATATTCACCAAACATTTGCATGAAGGCAATATAAATCATACTTTAATTGCTATTGCTACAAAATGACAGTATAACATGAATGACTCTAGTAATAATAATAATAAGTATGTTATTTGCAATGACTAGTTATAATAGATGAGCATGTGCACAAATCATACCCCACCATCAACACTTCAACCCATTTCAATCCCAATGAATCAAATCATCCATTAACAAACATGGCAAAATGGTACACCGTGATCATGTGACCTAATCCACATAGTGGAATTGTAATTAACATGAATATAAACAATGACAATCTATAGTAATATTTTGTATTTTTCAATGCAGTAAGGTCTACATATACTAAGATAGAAAACAATTCAAATATGTAAATAAAATCAGTATAGAATTTAGTGGATGAAGTCAAGTAATTTATAAGTAATGATTTTCAATAAGATTTTGTAGTATCATAATTTCGACAACTAAAAATCTGCAGAACATGGTATTATTAAAATTAGTGAAACCTTTTTAAAGGAAATGAGGCTTATTGGTACCTCACAAAAATAATTGAAAACAAAATGTAACACATATACATATCTCATTTCTCTTACCTCAAGAGTTCGAAGCAGAACCCCTTTCACAAACGTTTTCTCACAAGTTTTTCTCATATATATATATATATATATATATATATATATATATATATATATTCTATATTTTGGTATGATTTTTGATTTCACAACAACTCCTATTTATAGAGGTTTGGTAATCATTCCCTATTTGTAACTACATAGTTGTAATTCAACCAATTCCTACAAATTTAGTTTGGATTTAGTTATAAAGAGATAAGTACTAAGATGTGATGTGTCAATGATAAATAGTAACGAATGAGTCCCACATATTCAAATTTATCTACAACATTAAATATAAGGGAATGTTCTTATGCTTATCTCTTTTCCTAAGAGATAATTCTCACGCCCATGTTTCGAATATATATACAACTAGTAAAGGTTTCATAAATTCATGTCTTACATTGGCTATCCAGCTCCTCCAATTTCATGAATTCAGTATTTTACAAAATAAAAAAATTTACCTGTATTGGTTTGTCTAATAATATGAGTAATAATTGCCATGGATTATCTAATTCTCTATCCCTAGTTGTATCATCTAATGTCTTTAATCAACAGGACAAATGTAGAGATTTATGGTTTTTCCACATAGACCATATAAAGTAAACACAAATTATCTAATATCTTGACCATTGATAACTTTCATTTAGTAAGTTCCCCCTTGATTTGTGTGAGTTGTTTCATTTAATAAGTTCTTCCCCTCATTTGTCTGAGTTGACTCTAAGTTCAACTTCTACCTTAATATCATCTTATTAAGGTTGCATCTATTCTTTGTTGTATATCATCTAGCATCCAATTTGACTTTTAAATTCAAGATTTCTCTAATGAAATTTTTTAGAGTTTTTGTATCAAGTGATCTAATAATCTCACCATACTATTAGTTTGTATTTTAGGAAATATCCAATATATATGTATATATATAATAAAATTATAATAATAATGTTGTAAACTTAAGGATGTTACAGTCGCAAAATCCTTCGAATATGAAACTAACATTTTTCTTGTAGTAAGAGCACAAATGAGTAGACCCTACAAGATACTAAAAGATATTCTTCACTGTCTTCAAGACACTAAAATCTTGCACACAGATAGACATTATGCATAATATCTAGCTTACTAACCATAATATAGAGAAGTGATCCAATCATACCTTGTAAATAGTTTAATGTACTTTTTTACCATTTTCATTTTTACTAAGTGGTTTAGAGTGCATTGAGGTTTTCATTGACTTTATATCTACTATCTTGAACTTGATCAGTATCTCCTTCATGTATATTGTTGATGTATGATGATATCCTTTTCTCGTTGCTTAATCTAAAGCTTGAGAAAGAACTTAAGTCACACATCACACTCGTCTCAAACTTTTGTAGCGTTCAAAATAATATCATCTATATAAACTTACACATTTATAAAGAATTTTGAGAAATATAAGGTTAGCTTAGTCTATGCGCGTATCTTATCAGACGTAAAGAAAAAACTATACAATGTTGTTTCGTATGTCAAATGAACCAATTGCATCTTGCATGATTTGTTGTTGAACTAAGTCATTGTCTTACATATGAAGCATGACCATGTTTATACTTAGTTGTTTTCAACACTTAATCAAAATTATGAAGTGTTGGTCTTTACCTATAACATTCAAGGTAGGTTCACTCTTCCACTCATCGTCTCAAGGTAGTTCCACAATTTAAAGAATATGTCTAAGCAATCAATACAAGTGAAATATAAAATGATTCTACAAATGCACTTAGAGGCGCAAGGAAAATTTATGACAACTTTGAGACATAATTATTAGAATTTAGAAAGACAAACTAAAAATAAGAATAACTATGTAAAAAATAATAACTAGATGTAGACAAAGCTAAGAAGTAAGACAAAGAAAAGCATAAAAACAAATAAAAAATATTACTCATACAGGTGTTGGTAAAATTTCTAATTAATACTTAAGAAAGGAAGATCAAGACAACCACAATGTTAGAATTAATTTTGTCAAACCAATGATCAAACCATCAATATTATATGTAAGCAAGGATACAAGATTTCATAGTACATTTTGTTTCAAATAGCTCTCAGCCAAAACGATTTAATCTCGGCCAATCTATTTTTCTTTCAATTTTAACCTTTGTGATCCAAAGCTTAAACACAATATTAAAAGTTTATCTCTACAAAGTTTGATCATGTAATCCTATGTTTGGAGTCCAATTATCAATTTAATTCAATAGTACATTCAAAAGAAAGTAAACCAAAACTAAGTCAAGTAATACAATAATTTATGTGTAAGAAAACTTCATAAACATGTGACTTTATTATCAAAGAAAGGTGACTCAAATTACTGACAACCAAAGATTAATGAATGTCATTAAATCAAACACCTTGTATACATCAATTAACAACACTTTATTAATCAAGATTAACCAAGAAAATATGAACACAAAATAACAAAATTTCTCAAATTATTGATAGAAAATTGCAACAGAAAGTTTTGTGATAGAAATTAGAGACAACAATGAAATTTGTTAGTGAAAAAAAATTAGAGACCGAAATTCCAACAACTTTTGCGTCAAATTTAGAGGTCAATTTTAACTTCATATATGTGTTCACTTGTTTCAACTTTCAACAATCTAATCCTTGTTCAATGGTTTTGTAGCTATGAGACCCTTAAAAAATATGTTCACCATGTTTTTGAGTCAAATACATATTCTTTGAAACTATATGATCTAGGTCAACTTATGAATTAAAAGGAAGGATCTACTAAACATGACTTCATTCAACTTTGAACCAACAAAACTCAAATACATTCGGTCTAAACATAATTTAATTGGTTAGAATTGAATTATAATGTGTTTGCATTGATTAAAATGAAAAAAAAAAACAATTGAATCCATGTACTAGAGATAAAAAAAAAACCAATTCAATCATTAGAAATGTTTAGAAATTCATGGAATATGATTGTAATGATTGAACTATTGAAGAAGAATACAGGAACATGAAACAAAATAAAAACAACAAAAGTTGGACAATCACCACTTGAATTTAGAAAAATCAAAATAAGTTTAAAAGGTTGAGAACTTACCTTTTAAACTTGGAAATATTGAACACAAGAGTATGAGCTTTATCTTAATTTTTGGTTCGATAGGCAAGTCCTCAACCCTAAAATTTTATCTAGAATTTTTTAAATTAAGATAATGATTGTCCTATTGCGCTTATCTTTCTTATGAAAGAGACATGTTCTTTATCTTTATTCTTTTCCAACTTTTGTATCTTGTTGTTCTTGTTCTCTTGTACTTGTTTCTCACATTCTTCCTTTAATGGTTGTACCATTACAATCATATTTCATGGATTTCTAAACAATTCTAGTGCTTGAATTGGTTGTTTTTGGTTTCTGATGCATGACTTTGATTGTTTCTTCATTATGATTAGCGCAAACACATTATAATTCAATTTGAACTAATTAAATCTTGTTTAGACCAAACATATTTAAGTTTTGTTAGGTCAAAGTTGAATGAAAGTCATGTTTGATAGACTTTCCTTCTAATCCATAAGTTGAATCTTATTGGTTAGTATGTTAGTAAAATTGGATCGTGTTGATCGAGAGTTGAATATAATCTATATTACGAATTAATACAAAAACACGTAAAACAATCTCTCTCAATTCTTATCTATTTGAATTGCATTTTGTTTATTTACAACTAACTAAATGGAAATTTTATTAAAAATAGTTTTGAAAAATATTTTTTGATAGTGTTTGACAATTTGAAATTGTTTTAGACAATCTTTTTCAGATACAATTCAGATGCCACTCTTACAAAAACTTATTGAGAATGCATTTGTCAAATTAAATTTCATTTCATAACTTTCATTTGATGTTAATTTTGTAAAATTCTTTCAAATTTTTAAATACATAATTCAACAATCTTTAATTAAGTATTTAATTTGTTTTTTTAAATAAATAAATAAGCTTCCTAAAAGAGTAAAGAACAAGAAATATAAATGCAGGATATGATGGAAATGACATACAGCCAACGTAGAAGCCAAGAACAATTAAATAGCACGAAACGTCAATGTAGAAGAAAAAGAGAGTAAAGAATAAGAAATATAAATGTAAATGTAAAGAGACAATTCTCAAGGATAAAATAAGAATATGCAAAAGAAATCATAAAACTAGGTAATCATAAACATAAACACATACACTAATTTTCTCATTTTCATTTTTGCAATTTCTGCATTATAATATTTCAATACCACGTAAACTTTTAACACCATTAAAATTACAAGAAATCATAATATAGACAAATTGTTCAAGTAATTGTATATTTACATAAGAAAAAAAAAATGCACGCTACAGGGTTATTGAAGTGCAGCTTATCACCTTTTCTCGATATATTTTGAAGTGCAGCTTATCATCTTTTCTCTATATATTTGATAAATAACTTTTCTGTTAAAACTTTTATAAAGATATAACGAACTTGTTGAAACTTTTTTAGTTGATGTCATATATTATCATATTTTTATTACATTTTTTCAATCAAGTCATGTTATACTTCATCAATTTATCTATTTATTACTAACAGTTTCATCAGATATATAAACATTTTTTTTCTACTCGACAAAAAATTTCCATTAATTACAAAACTAAATTTGACTTCACGGAACTTGTTTGACCTCAACCCAATTTTGACTAAAAAAAATAACCCAGTTTTTAAGGGTCGTTATTGAATTTACTCTAGCGAATAAAGTGTTAGATATACGAAAATGTCTCTTCTAAACCTGTCTCAATCCGTTCCGTTGCTAAGCTTAATGACAACTGATCACTGCAAAATAAAAAACCATGTTAGATATTTGGCATTATTATTTTATCTTATTACATTAAAACTGTTTAAATACTTTTCCCAATGAATACTCATAAAAGAAAAAAAATTAATCACTTTCATTTCATAAATATAATTAATTTATACACAAATAAAAATAAATTTGGAGATGTTAATAAACAAGTTAATTTTAAATCATAAAATTAATTTTACCCTCTTATTTTTTAACTCTAATAAGGGATTATTGATATGTTTACTTAATCCAGACATTAGAAATTTTAAATAAGAACAAATAAACAAAAAGCTGGTTAATAAGATAAGCAATCATCATTGCCAAGGTTTTAAGGGAAAATAAAATTCTCCGCAGCAATATTATCATTGCGTGAGCTCTTCAGCATTTAATACTTTATATTTCTAAAAATTGAGATCTAAAAGAATAAATGGTGAGATTACAACACTTGAGAATTGAAGCATTGTTTGACATGAGTTAACGGATAGATGGAATAATAAATAAATAAATTTAAAGTACACAGGTGACAATATACAACCGAGGTGCCGGAAGTTTTGGGATAAGAAAGAAAAAAAAAAAAAAAACAAAAAAAAAAAAAGAAAAAAAAAA
>Ga0209489_103166_pt1 | contig 32485 bp, 13 predicted proteins | sample SiratrowhiteBW_FD_187527 | JGI IMG/M metagenome (GOLD analysis project Ga0209489, IMG submission 187527) | Root nodule microbial communities of legume samples collected from California, USA - Siratro white BW (SPAdes) (version 2) | ecosystem: Host-associated > Plants > Roots > Nodule | place...
TTGATTCTGCTTACTGTTTCATGCAACTGTTCTGATTCAGTAAATTCAAATAAAGATCCAGTCTGTGAAACAGAATTACATTTTACTGAAAAATATCAAATTGTTTCAAAAAGTTTTGAAATCCAATTCACCCCCCTCTTGTATTTCAGCCAAAACAGTTTCCAACACTTTTGAATTGCTACATTCTTAAGTAAAAAGAATTACATTCTAACTATGAGTTATAGCTTTTGACCTGATGATAAGCCTTTGATCCACCTTGACTACTTGATATATAACTATTTTTCCCTTCCAATCCAACATTATCCTCGTATGTAATTCCAACACCTCATAAATATGAAAGTATATCAATACATTAATAAACACAACTACAAACTCTAAAAAGATTTAAAAATCACGTTCATATGATCAATAAATATAATAAAAACATTAATCACTCGAAATGACATGATCACTTTGTAATGATCATATTTAGTTGTAAAAGTTATATTTTACCTATATTCATATTTTATTTTAATAAAATATATTTAAGTATATTATAAATATTACATAACATTATTGATTGATTCAGTTTACTTAAGATTGTCAAAAAGGAAAAATAATCCTAGGAAAAAGGAATCAAGACCTTAATAAAGTAAAGAAAAAAAAACACACAATCCAAGCTACCAAACAAAAAAATAATTAAACTAACTGAGATATTACCTTCCTGGTTTAATTAAACCAACAAAATCTTACACATTCACATAAAAAACCAGAAAAGACAAGATGTAGAGATTTTTAAAACTAAAAATAACATATTCTAAAAGAAATTTGGATTGATCAAAAGTCACTATTCTACTAGTACTATCTAATCAATAAAAAATAAGATAATAAAAAAAATAATTAGATAGTTGAAATTCCATTTTATATATATAGTTAAACCTAACTTCAAATTTTATCCTTTACTCTTTTCTAATTATCCTCTTAAATAGAAAAGAAATCCTATCTTACATTTATCACGTAAAATTGTTGATTTAAAGTTCAATTATTAAAACATGATACAAATTGGTATAAATAAAATACTATTTTTAATAATTATATACATATGTAACGTAAAAGTAAAAAAAAAAAAAAATCTAAAACATAACAAGTCTCAAATTTTCACACTAATGTTTATGTTCAAAGGTACGAACATTCATGACAAATATCAATTCTACATTAGTTGTTATTTTTTAAGCTAAGGAAGATCAAATCAATTTTTCGTTATTTTTATTCATTCCTTTTTCTAATTCAAAGAAGACATAAGAAATCAAGTATAAATTGATTATTAATCAGTTTTTTCAACTTTTTATTAAGGACCATTTTTTTTAGTCAAATTTATGGTTCAATTAGACTAGATATAAAAAATATTTAACAAAATTTTTTGTTGAAAAACTAATTTGGTTCGATTTTAATATGGTTATAATATATATGTGTATATGTGTTAGAGTTAATATCTAACTTAATATGATATGATGAGTTTATAATATATGATGAGTCTTGAGTCACGAGTCAACCTATATATAAGAGATCTTAATATCGTTTTCAACTTAAAATTTTAAGACATTAGACTTGTGAGTCTTTCTTCTTGTATATTGCTTACCTCACTCATCTTCACTCAATGTGAAACTCCTAACTCCATATTTAAATTTCTCACAAAGTACCCCTCAAGTGTGAGTCTCCACATAATGAAAACTTTCCTTCTAACTCAAAAATGTTCTAGCCACGAGTCATCTACTAGTGTAACATTTTCTACAGACGACGTTGATTATTGGATTCCACAAGTGGATCTACCAGGGAGAGTTGGTACCTAAGAAGAAATGACATAGGTTAAATGTTATAATTACCACAAGAAAGTTCACTTCAAGTAGAATTTTTGAAATAAGAAGAGAAATGAAAAAGGCAAAAATCTTATTCCAAGAAGGAATGTGTTGATGTTGTTGTAGTGTCTGATAGTTACGAGTTTATAGGAGTGTTGGTGGCATCTACATTTGATACATAAATGAGTTGGGTTATGGAATCAGGATGCACTTATCACATGTGTTTGGTGAAGGAGTTCTTTGAGGCCTTGGAACTAAAAGAAGGTGGAGCAGTCCTTCTTAGGGACAATAAAGCATGTAAGGTACAAGACATGTGGTCTATCAGATTAAAGATGTTTGATGACTGTGAGATATTGTTGCAAGAAGTGAGGTATGTTTTAGAGCTGAAAATGAATCTTTTGTGAATGAATATGTTTGATTAAATTGGTTTAACAACCAAGATTGAACAAGGAATGATAACGGAAATGTCTACAATTTTGAGAAAGAACGATTTGTATATATTAGAAGATTCAAAATTAATCGCACATGCGTTTTATGCAAGTTAGATGATGCAAGATAAATGAAATTGTGGCATCTAAGGTTGAGACACATTGGTGAGAGGAGTTTAGTGGAGCTAGAGAAACAAAACCTGCTAGGAGGTGATAATATAGAGGGGATGAAGTTTTGTGATTACTAGACACTGGAAAAGTCTCAAAGATTAAAGTTTAAGATTGATAAGCATGTATCTAATAGACCCTTTGAGTATGCTAATACAAACCTGAGGGGTCCAATGAAAGCTCAGACTCATGGTGAAGGGTCTTATCTCCTCACCATAAAAAATGATTACTCAAAGAGGGTGTGGATTTATATCTTGAAAAGCAAGACTAAAACTTTTCGGAGGTTTAAGTGTGACACACAATGGTGAGTAATTAGCAAGGACCAAACTAAAGGTGCTGAGGACAAATAATGGTCTAGAGTTTGTTTCAACGGAGTTTGTAATGAATTTTTCAAGATGGAAGGTATAAAGAAGCATAACAAGGTTGCAAACACAGTCATTTACCTAATAAACAAAAGTCCATCATCTACTTTAAACTGCAAGACTCTTACATGAAATGAAAGACCAACATATTATTAAAATATGAAGGTGTTTGATGTCTTGGCATTTGCATATGTCAAGAAGCAAAAACTAGAAGTATAGGTTGAGAGATGTATCTTCATTAGATACATTGAAGGTGTGAAGGGGTACAAGATGTGGAGGTTGTACCTTGGAGAGGCTAGGGTTTTTGTGAGCAGAGTTGTCACATTCGATGAGACTCAAATATCTATGATGTGTAGAGATATGGAGAAAGGTAAGGAGAAAGTCCATGTTAAGGTGGAGTCTTTCACTAATGGATAATATCGTCTAGAGATGTTGACCAACCTTCTATCTCTTACACGAGAAGGTCCAGACGTACAAATGTTAACTCCAACTATCATCTTACACATGATGGGGAGAGAAGGATGATTAAACCTACATAAAGGTTTTAATATGTTAACCTTATTAGATATACTCTAACAACAATTGAAGAGATAGATGGTTCAGAGCCTAGAAGCTTCTAAGAAGCTACAGAAGGTCCAAAAGGTTTGTAGTGGAAGGTTGTCATGGAGGAGAAGATTGAGTCTCTAAGGAAGAACCACACATAGACGCTTGTTGGTCAACCAAGAAACCAGAAGGTGGTAGGATACAAGTAGGTGTTCAAGAAGAAAAAGGGAGTACCAAGTTTGGAAGATTAAAGATTTAAGGCTAGATTGGTGGCAAAAAGTTTTACACAGGTGAAGGGGGTAGGCTATAAGGAGATATTCTCACTTATGGTAAAATATTATTTTTAACCAGTACAATTTGGTGTTTGAATAATTAGACATCAAGACAACTTTTCTACATGGTATATTATCTACATGTAGCAATTGAAGGGGTTTTTTGAAGAGGGGGTAGGGGAAGGTCTACCTCTTAAAGAAATCATTGAATGGCTTAAAATAGAATCTAAGGCAATGATCCAAAAGGTTTGAAGACCTCCTAAGGTAGATGATGTTCTATAGAAACAATTATGATAGTTGTATCTACATTCTCAAAAGAGGAGAAGAGTATATGGTGTTCTTACATTGTATATAGATGATATCCTTATTACCACCTAGTGTAAATATGAATTGGAGGAGATAAAAGGATTATGCTTAGAGTTTAAAATGAAGGGTCTTAGTCCCGCGAGGCGTATACTAGGAATGATACAAAGGGACCATATGGTTAGCATGTCGTGTTTATCTCAATAGAGACACTTGCAGAAAGTTGTTGAGAGGTTTATGATACATGAATCTAAACATGTGAGGACATCTTTGGAACACCACACAACTCTCAATCGCCCAAGCTCATCGTACTGAGGAGGAAAGGAGGAAGACAAAGTCTGCTTCATATGTTAATGAAGTAGGGAGAATTATGTAAGGGATGATCTGTAGTGGACTAATCTGGCTCATATTATTAGTGATGTTAGCACATTCATGCTAGATTTTGGAAAAGCTTATTGAGAGGCTTTGAAGTGAGTGTTGAGATATCTTAATGGAATATTATAGTTTAGTCTGATGTATAGACGATCTGCACTTAATAGAGTTGATATCGAGGGGTTTGTAGATGTTGATTATGTTAGGAATGTTGATTTTAGGGTATGCTTTTACATTGTTTGGTACTAAAGTGTGCTAGAAATCCCGTTTGCAATCATTGATGGTGTTCTCTACTACCCAAGTAGTGTATATCGCACTCATAGAAGAGGTAAAGGAGGTACTGTGGTTGAAGGAGTTGATTTGACAGTTGGATATTGTGCAAGACTGTGTAACTATTCACTCAATAGTCAAAGTGTCATACATATACTTGATCATCATATTTACCACGAGAGGATGAAACAAATAGATGTTAGACTACATTTCATGAGAGACATTGTTGAGTTTGAGAAGGCTAAAATCGGGAAGATAGCCTTAGAGAAGAATCCTGTAAATATGTTTACAAAATTCTTGCTAAGATCAAGGTTCAGAGAGTTATTAAATTTTTGTTTGTGGATAAAGGAAGATGATGTTGGAAGTTCTTCCATGATTTAGAGTCAATATGGAGAATTGTGATGATTGGCTCTAAATCATGTATAACACACTGTCTGCTAAAGAGCTTAGTCAAGTGCTTAGACCGTCTATTATGAAGGAGAAGAAAAACATCTACTAAGAACAATCTAGTAGTGTTAAAGACAAGTTAGATCGTCTAGTGCGTATTTGTTGTAACTATCTTAACAGTTTTATTTTGAACGATTTTTTGTTACTCCTACGGTCTATATATAGAGATTTTACAAACTTAAACATTACACATTGTATTGTGAGTAGACTCTATGCGTAGATCGTTTAATATTAATAAAAGTGTTCTCTTCAAGTTTATTTTTGTATTTCTTACTTTGTTATTATTGAGACCCAATAAAAAGTTTATTAAAACTATATATTCAATTTTTTTGTATAATATAAATTTAATTAATTCAATCATTGAAATTTTATGATATTATTTTTATAATTATGATATCAAATTTTATAAAATTTAATTTTTTATAGATGTATTTTCTAATAATAAATGTTTACATATTTTCAAATATCATACTATACATTAAAATTTTCACAATGTAATAAACTTTTAAATAATTTTGAAATCGTATAATTTTTTTTATAAATGATCTACCTAATAAGAATATGAAATTCTATGGTTAGATGTATTAAATTTAAATTTTTTAAAACGTTAGTAAATATATAATTTATCTAATTTTTATACGTTATGATCTGAAGGTGTGGTTATGATGGTCAAGACCCAATCATAGAGAAAAATATTTACAAGTTGGTCCCTTTCGTAAAATTTGTTTACACCTTATTTTTAACCATGGCCTAAAATCTGTGTAATTATTAATGACAAATTTATTCGAGCATAGACATTAATGTTTTCAAAGTAAAAACAATCTAAACTTAGGAATCATCAACCAAATAATGTTGTCATGCAGTTTGGGGATAAATACACATGTGGCTATAACTATTCTTATGAGAGTAATTTTTTTATCAGAAAAAAATTATATAAAATTATAACTATTTTTTTATGAGAGTAATGACACCCGTTAATCATGAAGCAGAAAGAGGTAATGTGAGAGCTCCAAGAGAAGGAAGGGTTCAAATTAATTAATGGAGAAAGATATTATTATCTTCTTTGTCAGTTAGTGAAGTTACTATAATTTAGGGTTGTGTGGAAAAGACAACTAAAGAAGCGAAGGAGCAACTAGGGTAGGTTGATTCTTAGTGATAGAGCAAAGTTTGTATGCATAAATGATAAAGGACATAGTTATATTTTCTGGATACTTCTTAAAAGCAAAAGATATAAATTTAAAAGAAAAGAACTATTTTTTATGAAACAGGTGTCTAAATAAATGAAAGATGTTACAGTTAGAAGATATAAACTGAATGTTTTAATAATACTTGTATCTTATTCATACTTTTAGTTTCATAATTTTAACAAAATTTAGTTCAAACAGTTAACATAATATATATTGTAATTCATTGGCTGGAAATAAAAATAAAAAGTTATACAAAATAATAAAAATAAAATTAATATACTTTATAGTCATCAGAATTTGGAATCTAGAAGGACGAGCAATAATTAAAAAAAAAAACGGAGTTATTACACATAGATTCATTTATTAGGAAAAGTAATTTTCAAAACTAGATTCAGAATTGATTATTTCTTCAATATCTATTATAAAGATTTCTTACCTCAAATTAAATATGAAAAAAATAATATAATTTAAAAAATAATTATTAACTTGTTTGAGACATATATATAAGATGAAGTAATGTTATATCAATTATAATAACACATAACTGGAGAAAGTAAATTAAGAAAATTATTTTTAGTATACATACTTTTTAATTAGGGATAATAAATAAAGTCATAAGATATTGTTTGAATTGGTCCTCATTTTAATAAAAATCCATATATTAATTAAGTATATGTAGGTATACTTATTTTTAGAATTAGGTACGGAGACAGACAAAAATTTACGGATGGGGATGAATATATATATATATATATATATATATATATATATATATATATATATATATATATATATATATATATATATTCCTGTCCTATACTTATTCTTGTTTTTGTTTTAAATTGATAAAATATTTTTAATTTATTGAATAATTTAAAAAGAATATTTTTTTTTATTCTTAGTTTTGTAACTTATAGTTTATATAGTGATATTTTTAATTTTTATATAATTATTTTATTTTTAACTAATTATTTTACTTTTTAACTAATTGTTATTTAATATTGTAGTTTAATATTTATATAATTATAATTTTTATTTTAATATATAATATTTAAAAATAAAATATGTGTAATATTTTGATACGGAATACTTAATAATATCATTTTTTTCTATTATAATTTTTAATTTTTTATAAAAGATATTTAATTAATATTTAAAATAATAAGGAAACTATTAGCCGTGTACCGTTCTCTGATGGACATGAAATTAGAAAAAAAAATAAAAAATACTAGTTGGATATTAGACGAAGATATAATGAGAAAGAATTTTTAATTGAAATATTTACCAAATAGAACACATGAAATCTCATTTTATTATGTTAGAAATTATTATCTTAATTTTTTTATTACACTTTTGATTCATCTAGCTTAATATATGAGTTTTGGTTTTTGTAGTTTTAATTACTTTATCTTTAGTGCTTTTCTTTAGTTCAATTGCTCACTAGGTTTACATGTTTGAAAAAAAATTGGCACTTTTAGTTATGTGTGTAATCTATCATTCATTTTTTTTAAATAAATGTGATAACATAATTCACACAATTATCTATTTGACACTAATTATTTAATTTTATAAGTTAAATAATTATTAAATACATTCAAAAACAAAGGAAAAATGATGAAAAGCCCATTATTCAACTTGAAACAAATTAGCTAATTGAATTGTATTAGATATTAAGTTAACAATGAGATTACACTTATCTATTTTTTATGTGTAAATCAAAATCAAAAGCAATTAAAATTACGGAAGACCAAAATTACCCATTTTCAACTAAATCAAACAATTAAACTATGACAAACTATAATTATCTTACAATAAACCACAAGAATCACTAGTAATTTATACTCTAGTTTGATTACATGCTTTTTTCAAGAATAGCCCCATATACTCTTGGTTGCATAATTTTTCAGAAGAATTCATTCTTTCTTTATTAAGGAAATGAATAATTACTTATCAACATTTTACTGTGAGCCCACTTATATTTTGTAAAAACTGATCAAGTAATTGAAACCAGCCAAACCATGAACAGACACTAAATAGTGAAAGCAATTCTAGACACCAAAGAAGCAAAATATTCAAGAAGTCAAAGCACAAATAGTAAAAAGAGAAAGAAAAAGGGGATAGCACTATTTGAATATTAGGTAAAATATATGTAACAATATAATATAGAAGTATTTCTCATTAGATTAATTTTTAAAATATATTATAAAACAAGTGAAGAGAGACAAAATAAAATTTAAAAAAATTATAGCTTCTAAATTGGAGAACAATGTATTTTATTTCATGTGCCACAAAATAACAAGTTAACGTTGTTCTTCTCACACTCTCTCTTTCAAATTTATTTCTTTTCAATTTTTTCTTCTATAACATGTTTTCTACATCTTTTTATCTTATCTACATTTTATTTATGTTAGTTATTTTCTTTTTCTCATTTTTTAATTTTTATTTATTTTTTCCTTCTTTATAATTCATTAATTATTTCAATTTATATTGTGATTTCCACATTTTGAAAAAAGTTACGAAAACATATCAATATGTTATTGAAGTTGTTACGTCACCTATACTATTTTATAATCATGAATACATATAAATATATAATGTGATAAATTTCTTATTTTAAACATTTATTTCTTAATATAAAAGTGTGCTAAAAATATCATATATTATAGAAATATTAGAGTTAAAAAGAAAAAAAAAATATGAATGAAATTGTCACACATATGTAATTCAAAAGAAGTATGAGGATCACGTATAAAAGAATTACAATTATTTAATGATGTACTTTTACCAGAGTAAAAGTGGAGATATACAACTAAAAATCTTGTAGAAGGATAAATTACAATCTAAATATGAAGATGGAGGGATAAACATGTCTTCTCAATTTAAATATGAATAGGTGTAGTGAAGGAATTTAAAGAATGTAACATGATCAAGGAAATATTTAGATTGATTTAACACTAATATAAGTTGGAAATTAGGAAGTGGTATAAAATTAAATTTTGGCAAGATAGGTGAAATAACACATGCAGAAAAAATAACCTAAAATGTATAACATCTCAAATTCAATGCAAGGTGATGGAGACTTGGAATACTAACAAATGAGAATGAAAAATGATAAGAAAGAGAAAATGGTTTCAAATGAGAACTACTTTAGGTCACAATTGATCTAAGAATTATCATAAAATATACCAATAACAAAGGGAGCCAAGATATATGGGTGTGGAAGGTAGATGCAACTAAAGAATTTATAGTTAAATCCGCATATAGTATTTTGCATAATAATATTAATGATTAATAAAAAAAATTCAAATTAATATGAAATATAAAAACAATTCCAAGTAGAATACACTTTGTATAGATGGTGAGATTAAATTGTGTAACCACTAGATAATTTAGGACATAGAGGAAAGCATATATCTTGTAATTAAGGCCGTTAGAAAGTTAATAAATTATTATTTTATTGAGAAAGCTTAATCAACAAACATAATATTAGTTAATGTATTGTCCTGTTAAAATCTATTACAAGCTTCTCATGTTAGAATGAGTCATGTTTCTTTATTGTAAGTGACAAGGTGATAGAAACCTATGAAAATATTATTCCACTTTCGTTCTAGGAAAGTCAAACTATGCTCACATAACTACAAGTTGTTAATTGTTCGGCCTTTGATTTTTGATAGATAAACAAGTAACTATAAACTTGACTATATCTTCCTTCTTATCATGCCACCAATAAGACTTTCTAAAATCTTGATACCCTTAGGTCATACTTAGATATAAATCGAGCTTGCTTTCACGACTCTTAGATAATCCATCTGCTTCAATTTATCATTTCTCTACTGCACATATTTTGTTTCTAAATCCTAATATACCATTCGTCTCTCATGGAGAAGTCTTTAGTTTTATCATTATTTAATAATTTTGGAATATTCTTCAAATTCAAGTCCACTAATTACTTTAATTTCACTTCTTCTAGAATTCATTAGTTATAACAAATATATTACAACTATTGTGCTTTGAAGGTACAACAACTTGCAAATTTAATTTATTGAAACTTTCACTTAATTCTAACTATCAAATCTTAAGTATTGCTATCTATATAAACCCTAAACCACCATCATTATGTCGTGAGTAGAGTAATTGTTCCTATGAACTTTTAGTTTCCTCTAAACATAGTTCACCAACCCCTCTTCTTGCTTCCACACACAACCAAACTTATGAAGCAATACCCTATATTCAAGAAGTTTCTATGTGCCAAGAATTTACAATACTAGTAAACTAACCAATCTTTGCTACCACTTTAGAAAACTCTAATCTTGACTATTTATATAAGCAAAATCTTATTCTTTGTATTTAAGATGTGGTGACAACATTACTATCTTACAAAACCCTCACATTAACCTCTTAAAATAGTTAATAAATCCATATAACTTTTGGTCTTCATGCCAATCATTGGGATATTCCATTGAAACATTGTCTTTTTTTTGGTTGGATCCACTAGATTCTTTGAGTTATAATGACATACACTAAAACTTGCATATTCACCAACCAAAGCATTCACTTATTCTATTTCTCTTCAAGAATATTGTCATTACCTATAGTTTTTCTTCATACGCCTCCAAAGTATATGATAAATAGATATATCATCTATATAAACTACGATAGATTTGTCTAAAAAGATACGAAAAATCATATCCATATACTCCATGAATATCTCTAGGACACTCGTCCCTCCAAACAACATTATTACATACTCATAGCAATCTTAACTAGATTCATAGGTTTCCTTCTATATATCGTCATTTTTCATTTAAATTGTAAACACATGGATCTCATATATATTTAGAAAATGTCGATGTTTCATGCAACTTGATCGATCAAACTATCATTCTTCAACAATCTTGTTTTACTATCGATAATCTACACATAATCTATATCTCTCTTTTTCTTCTTTATTATCAACATTGATGTCTCTGAAGGTAGCATACTATTCTTTTCCATCCAACTCCAATTTATTTTTCAATTTTACTACTTAGTTGAAGCCATTTTATAAGGTATCATTAACACCAACCTCACTCAAGCACCAGATCAAAGAAAATTTCACTTCTATATTTGAGAGTAACCTTGAAACTTTCACTCAAAACATGTGTATAACTCTCCACTTTGCCAAAATATTGCTTGTCTAACCCTCATAATTGATCTCTATCTAAAGATAGATTATAAAACAACTTACCTTAACTCTTAACTCATTCCACACTCGTTGTACAACTATTCACTCCATATTCTTCTAATTTGAAAATGTCACTTTCTACTCATCACAACTAAGAGGAATGAAATTGACATAGAGACAATTCATCTCAAAGATTATATCTAGATCTTGCAAAGGTAGACATCTCTATATTCATATAGAATTTGTGTCTATCAATAACATCAAAACACTTATCATATATAAAAATACTACACCAAAATATATGTTGGTGTAAAACCATTAACCCAAAACACAATTCCAAAGTCAACAAACAACACTTAATATAAGGAAACATTTTATACTAAAATCCAACATATGTTTAACATCAAATTACACACAAAATATAAATAATCATTCGAAACATATCTTTTAAATGTACTTCAAACTCGTAGAATTAAGATAGAAAATCATCTTGATTTAGTCATGAGTCTGCACCATCACCACTTTATCAAGATTCTTTTCTTTCTTAATACTTTCATCTGTATTCATAACAATCATTTTGACTCAAACACAAACAAAATTTCAAAGAAAACAATGTTAAACATCCTATTAGAAACATTTTGCATGTCTCTAAACTAAACTTAAACAAAAATCTACGTGCAAAAGAAACACAATAATCACTACTCTTAGGACTTCCTAAGGATGGACCGCTCTAATTCCAGGACTATAACACCTAAAAAATGACCAATACACAAAATATAAACTTATTAATTCACATTATATATGCATAAATACACATATTTACAAAAGAAGGAAGTAAAAACAAATCATTATTTTTTTTCAAATGTCGTTCTGATATTTATATATGTATCTACTCGTGTATATAGTATAGTCATTATAGTTTATAATACAAACAAACACATGCAAGGGTAAACTATCCAAATCAAATTTTAACATACATAAATATAAGTAGAAAGAACCAAGTTGATTAGGAATTCATAATTAATTTAGTTCCTTTTCAATGAAACATAGTCATACAAAATCCAAATACCAATTACAATAATCCAACTTTATTGCAATACCACTATATAGCCATCATATAGACTACACATGGATCTATTGTCAACCATAACAATTCAATTTCATTCCCATACCAATATACAACAATCATACTGACCACACATAAATTCATATGCAAACCAAGTACCTTGATTTTCTTTTAATCCCTAGTACTCTGATTTCATTTCAATCATATTGATTGCATATGAATCTATCGTCTTTTATAAGACTCATAAAGTATGTCCCTACCAGACACTAATATCTAATCCATACATCAATGATTAGGGTAAGTTCAAACATCAAATACATAGTGTCTACAATGGGTTCCGACGTGTATAAACTCCCTCATCAGCTTCTCACCACCTGATATCTTAGTCTACGTGACTTAAACCATTAATGAAGTTAGAGGATCTCTGTTAATCATAGAGTTTTCATACAAAAACTCATACATTATCCCAAATGTATGACATAAATTTCATACAATTTTCTTCATTCATATACAATACTTACTATTTAATTCACAATTTACAATATTCAATAACCTTTCCAACATAAAAAAAAACAATATTTAACTACGAAACTATCAAAATCTAACATTTTTATATGTTTACACAACATATAATCAAACAATTTCATCAAATAACATTCACACAAGAAAAATTAAAACTTCGAACCACATTTCCTCCACATTTAGATTTTCTAATTCAAAATACTATTTAAAAGTTAAAGTTATTTTTCGATTACCTGAAATAATTATCTTCAATACAATTTCCAAAATCAAACAGTGTTATTCTAAAATTTATATATATAATATAAGTTATTCAAACAGAAGGATTAGATTCTAAAAATAAATAATAAAATTTATATATATAATACAAGTTATTCAAACGGAAGGATTAGATTCTAAAAATAAATAATATATGAAAGAAGAAAAGTTAGTAAAAAAGAGTTTGAAAAAAAAAAGTGTGAAAGAGAAAAAATGACTTAAAAAAAGAAATAAAGAGGGATTTATATTTTTTAATTTAAAAGAAAAGAAGTAAATAAGGATTGGAAGAGGAGATAAACTATGATTCAGGGATTTTTAGTAGGATATTTTTGTCGGAAAAAAAAAGTTATGAAATAGCTCTCCATATTTCAGATTTCTTCTCTCTCTTCTTCTCAACTATTTTTTTATACTTACGTTTCTAAATAAATTTATCCAGAAAAAACGATTTCTATTAAATTATTATTTTATTGAAAAAGTTTAATCAGCAGACATAGTATTAGTTAATTTAATGTCCTGTTAGAATCAGTGGCAAGTTTCTCGTGTCATTTTTATGTGTCCAGTCTCACATACTTTTGTTTGTTAGTTTTTAAAATAAATGGAAATTGTTATCTAATCTGATTAACAAAAGTTAGTAAATACAAAATTAATTATAATGAAGACATGTGTAGATATAAATTACAAAGTTAATTACATTGCAGCCATGTGATTTTATTGCTGAATCAAATTTACTTACTTTTTATATTGGTAGGATAATTTCACTGTAGATGACAAAAATAAAAAATTCTAATATTAAATACATAACTTTTATATTGGTAGGATAATTAATTTTAAATAATTTTATTAACTTACATTATATTTTTAATTTTTTTAACGATAAATTAACTTAATTCATAATAAAATTTAAAAAACAACAATAAGAATGTAAAAGATCTAAAATAACTAAAGAGATTTACAAAACACATTTTATAGAAATTTACTTAAGTCAATAATTTATTTGAAACCAGAAAGGGATAAACTTAAAATGAGATGTATGCTATCAATGAAAATAAATAAATAAATAAAAATAATAAGCTAAATATATATATTTTTTCTAATTCCTTAATCATTTTCATATTTGGATATATTCCTTAAAAAAGAAAAGTCTTTTTGCCATACACCAAAAAGAAAAATGGAGAAAGAAATAACTGAACTTTATTATAAACAACTATTCCTCGGTGTGGGGTTTAATCTACCAATAAAAACCCACCATCTTCCCATTAACCAGATAATGTTCAACTCTCTGTCCCTTTTCCCTCTCTCTTTCTTCCCACCTTCCCTTATGACAGTCCCAATACAAAGAACCTTCTTCTTCTTCTTCTTCTATTATTGACTCGTGCACAGAGACTCTGTTTGGTTCCTCTGGTAATCATCTATGCACTTCTTGGTTTGCTCGCCCTTTTCACTGTTAAGCTGCTTCTTGTTATCTGTTTGGTCAATCAGATTCATGGGTTTCTGTTGTTTTGATTTGTGGTCTGTGTTGGTACTGATGTTGTTACCCTTTTGATCTATGAAGGTCCTGTTCATCTATTTATTTAGTCCTCCATGATGGAACTTTTCTCCCTTTCTTAGCTTGCTGGTTTTGTGGGGGAGCTTTTAGCATGAATGTTCGCCTCATCAATTCAACTAACTTTTCGGTTTTATCTGAAAGTTGCAACCTTTTATGATGCTTTGATGAGAGAATCTTTCGAAATCATCATTTATTGTCCTTGTGTTTATAGTCACCTCATTTATTGTCTGTGCCTGTGTTGCTCTTGTTTCCCTGTTTGATTCGATGATGAATTGGATCTGTCGAAACCGTATGGACCTGATCTGTTAATTTTTATCAAGGTTTTAAATTTTTGAGGTGATGATATGTTTTTTCAATTCGTGTTTGAGCCTGGATTCATGTTCTTCGATTTTCGTGATGGTTTTGGCTTGGTGATATATGTGCATGTTTTATGGTGTGATTCTCTTCGTCTGTAAAGTATTTGGTTTTTGTGCCATATTGGTTTTTCTTTGATCTTTGTTTTGTTACTGTTGGCAGGTGCAAAGGCCTTTAAAAGCTAAGAATTTGAATTGGTGTACAGTGCTAAGGGGTTAGTTTGAAATCCAACTTGCTTCTTCCATCATCAGAAGCTCAGAGCTTGGATCCATATTTTGTTCCACGGAAAATGATGATGATGTTCGAGGAGATGGGGTTTTGTAATGATTTGGATACGATGTCTACTGTCCTTGGGGAGGAGGATATGACCGCCCGGCAAACTGATCCAGAGGCGATAGTTGAGGATGATTTCAGTGATGAAGAAATTGGGGTAGATGAGCTTGAAAGGAGGATGTGGAAGGACAAAATGCGTCTGAAGCGATTGAAGGAACAAAGTAAATCTAAGGAAGGAATCGATGCAGTGAAGCAAAGACAGTCTCAAGAACAGGCAAGGAGGAAGAAGATGTCCAGGGCTCAAGATGGAATCTTGAAGTACATGCTGAAAATGATGGAGGTTTGTAAGGCCCAAGGGTTTGTTTATGGGATAATTCCGGAGAAGGGGAAGCCAGTGACTGGAGCATCTGATAATCTTCGTGAATGGTGGAAGGATAAAGTGAGGTTTGATCGTAATGGACCAGCCGCCATAGCCAAATACCAAGCTGATAATGCAATCCCTGGGAGGAATGATGGATGCAATTCAATTGGTCCAACTCCACATACCTTGCAAGAGCTGCAGGACACAACCTTGGGGTCTCTCTTGTCAGCACTCATGCAACACTGTGATCCTCCTCAGAGGCGGTTTCCACTGGAGAAGGGTATTCCTCCACCATGGTGGCCTACAGGAAATGAAGAGTGGTGGCCCCAAATTGGTTTGCCTAAGGATCACAGTCCCCCTCCTTACAAGAAGCCTCATGACCTAAAGAAGGCATGGAAAGTTGGCGTTTTGACTGCAGTTATCAAGCATATGTCCCCAGATATTGCCAAAATTCGGAAGCTTGTGAGGCAGTCCAAGTGCCTTCAGGATAAGATGACAGCCAAGGAAAGTGCAACCTGGCTGGCAATCATCAATCAGGAGGAGGCCTTGGCAAGAGAGCTTTACCCTGATTATATCCCTCCATTGGCCTCAGCTGGAGGTAGTGGATCTTTGGTCATCAATGATAGCAATGAGTATGATGTTGAAGGGTGTGAGGATGAGCCTAACTTTGATGTGGAAGACAGGAAACATGAGAATGTTCACACACCCAATCTGGGGATGGAGAGAATGAGGGGAACTCTGGCAGTTCAGCAGCCCCCTTTTTCAATCAAGGGAGAGGCTGTTACAAATTTGGATTTCATGAGGAAGAGGAAGGTTTCAAATGACTTCAACGTGATGGATATGAAGATCTACACATGTGAACAGCCTCAGTGCCCTTATAGTCAAGTTCGCCTCGGTTTTCCCGACAGAATTTCTAGGGACAATCATCAGTTGATTTGTGCATATAGAGGTCCTTCAGATTTTGGGGGTCCAAATTTTCATGTTAATGAGGTAAAGCCAGTGATATACCCCCAGTCCTTTGTTCAACCCAAGTCTACTGCTCAGTCGGCTAACATGGTCCCTCCTGTAATTGATCTTACTGGGCTTGAAGTTTCAGAAGATGGTCAGAAAATGATCAGTGACCTTATGACTACCTATGAAACAAATGTTCAAGGCAACAAGAACATAAGTTCATCTAATCGCTTAGTTTCAGAGAACTCCTGCCTTCGTCAGCATGGCATGCAGCAGCAGCAGTCACATGACAACTTCATTCGTGGGCAAGGAATTACTATGGAAGGAAACATCTTTGATGAGTCCAACATGTCCAATAATCATCACATATTTGCTAGAGAAGAAGGCCAATTTGAGCGGTTCAAAGCTATGAATGCTCCCTTCGAGACCAACCAGAACAACAATAACTTCAATTCAATGTTTGGTTCCTTTTGTGATTTGGCATCCTTTGATTTCAAGGAGGACATGCAAGGAGTAGGGATGGATGGTATTAAGCAGCCAGATATTTCCATATGGTATCAGTGAAGATGGCAAGTGGAATCCAGAAGCTCGTTGTCTCCATCACAAACTCTTACTTTCATGTGAAGTTCCTTCAGCCAAAAGTCTCTCCCCAATTTTCTTCACATGTAATTTTGTATGTCTAGAACTAGATATTCTATGCTTATCCGTTATAGGTCTCTAGTATTTGTTACAATAAAAAAAAACTTACATGTTCCCACTAAGTAGTTCCATGCATGTGCACTGTTCTTTTATCAGTCTACCTTGTGTTTGCTGCAAATTACTGTTCTATGTAAGACTGTGATATAAATAAGATTTATAGTTTCTTCCAAATTTTAGTTTGGGGGTTTGACCCAGTTGGTGGTAAAATTGTGGATGGGTGAAAGGTTTGTCCTTTATTCTGGCTTTTCCTTATTCTTATCTTTTCCCATGTGAAATGACCCCATTGCAGTTCTGACCCATAACAGTTCTTCGGTTGATTCCAACAAGTTGAATTCGATTTGGATTGCTTGTTCAGACTGTGTGGTGGGGCACACCATTCACATCTTTGATGTGTCATTTGGGTTTTTCATTGTTCAACACCATTAATGTTCTGTTCGTGTGACAACAGGGAAAGTACACAATCTCATGGATTGGCCGACACAGCCGAACATATGGATTTGGATAAATTTTTTCAGAGAAAAAAAATGAAAAAAAATCAATTTCTTTATAAATCAAAGTTAATGTGTAAAATCTCCATAAATTTTATTTTTTAGGCTATGCACAATCAATATTTATGAAGCGGATACTTTTTCTTTTAAAAAAATTCTTATGAAAAAGTTTTTTAAAATAGTATTTCTTGGAATGTTAATTTTCATGCCTTGAATTTGTGTCAAACTTTACCTTTATGTGGCAATTGTCGTTTATTTGAAAATAAGTGGCAATTGTCGTTATTTGTTATTTGAAAATATGGCATGAAATTTAGTAAATAAACCTTATTGATTGAAAATGTGCCGAGGATAAATAAACCTGATTGGTGTGCCGAGCCGAGGATAAATAAATCTTATTGGTTGAAAATGTGGCTAGATCATAATACCACGTGTCTAAAGGAATTGGGAAAGTGAAAGAAACCGTGTTGACTAAAAAATCTCTATAAGAAGAAAAAATGACTCAAAAAATCTCTAAGAAAAAGAGAAAGTAAAGAATAAAACAGTATGGTTTGAAATTAGTAAATGGAGATGATAATAATTTAAAACTTCAAAATTTATCTGAACCAAAAGCAAAATTGAAAAGAATATATGTTACATTTTATCTTAGTCACAAGGCTGAGAAATATATAAATCAATATTAACAAAGTTTTATCCAATAACTATATAGTTCAAAATTTGAATTCTAACGATGTTATTTGAATATAAAATAAATTATTAAGAGAAAATTATCCACATAATTGAAAAAACTATCAAATTAATAATGATTTTAAAATAAAGAAGATATATCTTTTTTAAATTATAAACATGCTTTTAGTTTTTATAAATATAATAGACTTTTCTTCCAACACTTTGATAATTTTCACTTTAATTTTAATTCTCGTAAATTTGATTTTTAAAAACAATTCTATTTTTAGTAATAATATGATATGTATTTCTGTTTAACGACAATTTTGTGATGACATGCTGTATGTTTTGTGTTGTGTTAGATAAATGTATGTTAATTTAAAGTCACGCAAAATAAAATTTTAAAATATATAAAATTCAATAATTTTTTTCTAAAAAAATTAAAACTAGACCATAAAAACTAAAAAAACATCCTATTTAAATTGGTGTCGAGTTTCATCCTATTCTAATTCTTTTTTAGAAGAATTTCATCTTTATTGAACATGCATTTAAAGGTAGAATTAAGGTAAATAACAAAAATAATTTAATCAAATATGATTATACGATAGAATGATGTTAAACTTTTTCTTTTTTAAGTAAGATTTTGAATTTGATGATATTCACTTTAAGTAAATTTTTTTTTTTTTTTTTAGTTTTTGGTATCTTAACTAACAAATATTAAATTGATGTGTATAATCAACACTCTTTAATCATATTAACATTTAATATTTTTTTATCATTATTTATTTTTACTCAAACATGATATTATTGATTTTATATTTTTTTGTTGGTAATAACAAATAAATTAATTAAAGGAATACTTAAGATATTTCAACTCTTGTATAATTTTGTTTAAGTACACATATGCACATACTATACATATAACTTTTAATACACAACCTAAATTTAACTCTACACATATTTGGAGTAAAAATATTACTTAAAGACTACCATTTGAGATTTGTGTTGAGTTGCAGGCAAAGGATGGAAGAACATAATTGGCACATTACTTTGATGTAATACTAGAAAGGGGTACTGTTGGACTCATGACTATTATATTAGCAATATCAAACTCAACAAATTCCAATCATTCTCTCTTTACTCCATTAGAAGTCATAGACTTTCACAAGAAATATTCAGAGGATATTCTACTCTAACTCTTCTAATAGTGCATTTTTAATACTGACATTCTATAATATTACTACTCTAACTGATCAGCAGTACCTCCAAACTAATTCTGCAGTCTATATCCCTCTTAGATGATTACAATACTATTAAGTCATGACTACCTCACAGATTTGTAACAATTTATGCTTAGTACATTTTAGTTAGGACCTGAATATAAAGAGCAAACAACATTTTCACCATCTTTCTAGCTACATTAGTACATAGTACATATGAAAAGAAGAAGCAACACTACTACATCTTACACATCAAAGATAACAAAAAGTTATGCATGCAACAATTAGTCTTGTATCTAAGGCATCGAGACCAAAAACTATTGGGTTTAAATTTTAGTTTAAGATTCTCCCACATGTAGCAACGCTCTTTCCAATATTTGTACTTAGTCCAATCCGAACCTTAAGCTAGTATTAGGATAATCTATGTTTAGAATTCATTGATTTCAAGCAAGTTATAAGACTTAAACACCAATCCGAGTATGAAAACTCAACTTTTTATATTTTTCTTTATCCAAGCACAAAACTTAATTTTTACTAGAGTGAATACTTTCTCTATATCAAATTTTTGATTTCTAAAGAAAACATTATTTCTGTGTGATCAAATAGTCTAAATGATAGCCACCCACACAATACTCCAAACACAATTGCTTTTCCTTCTTAATCCTAACAGTTCAAACTTGAGAAAATGTTCCTTATGTAGTTTATGATGTACCAACTATACACCAATCCACAAGTCACACATTTTCCAAATTCTACTAACATTTCTACAAGTAAAGAATAGGTGACACACAATTTGTGCCTCTATCTCACACATAAGACACCTTCCATCATTTACTTGAGCTCCTTTTTTTAAGAGATTATCCAATGTGACTACTTTATATGTATAATCCTTCCAAACAGAACTGTGCACTAGGTAGAGCATTTATTTTTCAAAATCTGTTATAAATGAGATCTTTCTCCCCACTAGTACAATTACCTATTTTACTATAGGCAGATTTCACAATGTAAGCTTCATTTCCCTCTCCCTTCCAAATCCAAGTATCTTCTCTGTCTTTATGCATTTTGCACCTCTATAACAATTGATTGAACTCATTAACCATTTTTTTTCTCCGAATAAAATCAGTTTCTCCTTCATACTAAGTTCCATTCCCATTGATCATCATTCCATTGTCCAACTTCCTCTACCTTAAGACCCTTTTGGTTAGAGATGGCAAATAGCCTACTGTATTTTTTCTTTTAGAGTAGTATCTCCTAATCATCTATCCTTCCAAAACAGAATTTGATTTCCTTTGCTAATCTTCCAGCTTATATAATTATTAAACCATTCACCTTTATCTTCATATCCACAAACATTTCTCAAATCTCTCCACCACCTATATTCATTTATACCCTCAATTGAATTATTTAAACTCCTCTACGACCTATACTTAAATACCAAAATGTCTCTTCACAATGCCTTCTCTTCCTTTCCTAGTCTCTACTTTCACTTTTCTAATAGAGCCATATTAAAACTTTTCAAATCCTTAATGCCTAAACCTCCATCCTCTTTATTCTTACAAACCATTTTCCATTTAATCCATGCCATCTTCCTTCCCTCTTGCCCCAACCCCACAAAAAACTCTCTTTGAATCCTAACAATTTATTGCCTAACTGTATGTGGTAGTTTAAAAAAAAAAGGATAATTGTTAGTACTCTCACAAGAATAAAGATTTGATGAAGCCAAACAAGACAAAACAAGCAAGACAAAGCAAGCAAGCAATTTGAAGAGATTTGGGATTTGGTATTATGTGAGTGAGTGAGAGCTTGATTGGCAAAGAACCTATGCATAATTGAGGAGAAGTCCACCAGCACAATGGTCTAAGAGTGATTAAAAACTAATCAAAGTGAGCTAGCTAAAGTTTGGTGCAAACTGGTTTGAAATACACTGCACTGGACAAAAATAAATCGATTCCAGTTTTCATGAAATCGATTTATTCGTGTCTGACAGAACTTAAATAACTGATTTATGAAAAACAGAATTGGGGTTTTTCCTTTATAAAAACTGCAAGGTTTCTAACGTGCGCAAGAGTCTGAATTACAGAAATTGAGAGTCATTTCTTGAGATCACAGTGAGAAAACACTTTGGGTAATTGAGAAGTTCTTGATCAAATTCAATTGGGGCTTTTTCTTGAAGAATCACTCTTGACCAATTCACTGTGCCATTGGAATTCTTCAAGACTGTGCAAAGGGTTCTTCTGCGCGCCAATCAGGGAGTCTTTCTTAACCATTCTTGATCCCTTTTGTATCAAGATATGCGTTGATTGTTTGTAATTCTTTAAAACACTTGAATGTTCGTACTGTTTTAGGCTATAGGATTTAGCCTTGTGTGGTTGCTGAATTGATTGGGGGACTGCAGGGAGTAGTTGATCATTTCAGTGGGTTCTTGATTCTTATAGGGAGTAGGAATTGTGTGATTGATTGTAACTTGAACAATTAATTGATATAGTGAAACTTTCTTTGCTCGAGGGGCAAAGGAGACTGGACGTAGCCCTTGAGGAAGGGTGAACCAGTATAACTGACTTTGTTCTGCTGTTCTTGACCTTACTCTTTCATTTCTAAATTGTTCTTGCGCTGCTCATTGGAATTAATTGGTAATAAAATTGATTCTTGATAATCTGAAGAGTAATTGGTTTAAATTGCTATACTGCTCATTGGGTTTGGTTTTTGTGATTTGAATAGGGTATAACTTTGCCTTCACAAGGGTCTGTAACATCTCTGAAACTGAAAAGCAATCTGTTTTTGATATTATACTAAAACCTCAAATTGTAATCTGTTTTGTGACTCTTCTACAAAGATTGTGTCTTTGTTTTTTTTATTCCAACTCACAACTGATTTGTTCTAATTGAATTCTGAATAATTTTGCAGAACTGCTATTATTGTAGTAATTGAATTTCAATATTTGTACTCAATCTTAGTGGCTGTCCAATCTGATCTTGATAGTAGCAGTGTTAATTCTTCTTAATTTTTGAAATCCAAAATAAGTATTTCAGTACTGATTTGTAAAACTGTCTTTGGTGTGCTGGTGTGATACTATTGAAGTAATTGTGAATCTTTGGTATTGATCATCTTTATATTGAGTCTGCTGAACTGCTGTGTTTGATATAGTTGCATTGGACTTGACATTCTTAGTTGATATTGTTTTTGATATATCTCAGTTACATAAACTTGCAAATTGAGTATTAGTATTTCTCTTTGTATTCTATCTTGTGTGCAATTTGGTGTGATTGAATTTGTGTGATATATTACTTTAAAATTGTGTGATTTAATTTGCCTTATACTGTCTTTGTTGGATAATATTGTTTAGAATCATTTCTGCTGCATAAAATTCAACTGTTGTGTGTGCTGTTTGAAATTTGCACCTTATACTGTTGTGTGTGCTGTTTGAAATCACTATTGCACCTTAAATCTTTTATCATTGGGATTCAGAAAAGGTTTTTTATTCACTAAACTGTTTTCAGTGTTTTAAATTGGAAAAATCCTTTAAAGTTCAATTCACCCCCTCTTGAACTCAGCCAAATATATTTCAATAATAAATAAAGGGGAATAGCAAAAAGCACACAGATTTAATGAGGCTAACCCTTTCAGCTCTCTGTATGTATCTTCCTTTCCATCTAGATAATCTCTTCCTAATTCTTAATACCATCTACTGCCAAAATTCTTTCCTCCTAGGTTTGCTTCTAATAGGTATTCTTAAATAAGTGAAAGGTATGATCATAATTTTACAATTCAGCAAAACAAATACCTTTGTATGTCTCTAGCTTGAAAATTAACCTTTAGTCCATAAGCAAGCTCAGAACATCTTAGAATACTCTTAATAGCTATGATTTTTTTAGTGCTAGCATTGCATATAAACATTGTATCATTAGCAAATTGAAGCATGCTAGAACTAATACCATACTTACCCACCTTAAAACCGTCTAAAATGTTTTTCCTCTATGCATGGCTAACCGTCCTTGATAACCCCTCTGCCACTATAAGGAAGAGAAAAGATGTTAATGGATACCTTTGCCTAAGACCTTTCTCTACTTTGAATTAATCAGTAGGGCTATTTTATATGACAAATAAAAATGGTTAAAAAAGTGCTCAAAATACTATATACTATATGAGATAATGTTTAAAACCAACTAACGTTTACTAATTACAAACCCTTGTAATATTAGGAGTTAGAAGTCCTCACACACACACACCATGATCTAGGAGATGTGTGATTAACTACACAAGGGAAGGAATATAAACAATTTTTGCTCGTATAACTTCTCCATGTCACATATCACCAAAAATAAGGTAAATTTACATTATAAGTGTTTTTTCTCCCTTTCTTGGTACATGGTTGTGTGGGTTGATCTGTGGCCATGTGTACCTCTTTTGTAGGAGTTAATCTCCAGCGACAACACAATATTGTATCGTTTGAATGATAAAACACTTGATCTATATAGATCTTGTATCATTTGAATGACAAAACACTTGATCTATATAGATCTATTTGTTTGAACAAAGACTTTTTTCTTACAGACAAAGCATGACTGTGTTTTACACTTTGTTGTTATTAACACTTAATTAAAATAATGGTATTCAACTTTTCTCTAATAATCTCTCTCCTTTTTATGATTCTTAAAACAATAAAGTTTGAATATTTTGAAACAACAAATCAAGTTTTTACAAAATTTTTTAGTCCTATACCAACTTTCAACTTTCAAAATATATAATGAAGTACATGTTTGATGGATTCTCAACTTGTTAAACTAAATATTGAATTTTCATTAATTTAGATAATAACAAGACGATATAACCTTTAAGGATTACCTTACAAAATAATTTTGATACACATTAAAAAAAAAAGTATTACAACATGTAGTAAAATAATTTCACTACAAAGTACTTTGTATAAAATCTTATTGTTACAATTTAGCACAAAAAAAGAAAATACTCTCAAAACTAAAAGTTCTCTCGGAGTCTGTGAACTCTGATCTTCTTATCTTGTTGTTATATTTCACCTTAGCATGATCTTCTTCCTTCAAACTTTACTTTTTCTTCTAAAGCCTTTGTTTAACTAGCGCTGCTCGTTTTTAATAATAATATTAAAACTTTAAAATTTATTTGAACCAAGAATAAAACTAATAAGAATATATATTACATTTTATCTTAGTAGCAAAGGTTGAGAAAGATGTAAATCAATATTAAAAAGTTTTATCCAATAACTAAATAGTTCAAAATTTCGATTCAAATGGTGTTATTTGAATACAAAATAAATTATTAAGAGAAAAAGTATCCATATAATTAAAAAATTATTAAATTAATAATGATCTTAAAATAAAGAAGATATATTTCTTATAACATTTAATTATACTTTTAGTCTTTTAAATATAATGGGCTTTTCTTTCAACACTTTAATAAGGCAATTGCTTCCTACACTCTACATTTGCTTCTTCGTGTACCCATAAAAAATGTGAATGAATAAAAAATATGAATGAACGGTAATGTCTATATGAGTGAAGAGAAAAGGAGAAAAAGATTTTGTAAGTGAGGTGTTGCAGAGATATAATGCAGAGCGGTCACGAAAGGTTTCTGCCAGACGAGCGGCGACAATCGGTGGCAGAACGACGATGGATTGGAGGACGTTGACAACATTGTACATTTTGAATGTGTAGGAATAATATAGGTTAATTTGTAATTGAAATTTTGGTGAGACATTGTGTTAATTTTAATATGTACATAATTTGAGGGACTTATTAGGTTTGCTAACAAGGTTTTAATTTGAATTTGAATTTAGGTGTATTATTGGGGTTGGTGAATTTTATGGTTGCTGGGCAGAGGTGTAATGGTGGGGTTAGGGTGTTTTTTTTTTTTTTCTTTTTTGAATTTCGAAAATATTTTTTTAGAGAAATTTGGAAAATATTTTTTGAAACTTAAACTTTTTTCAAAGTTAGTTTTAGTTCATTCTGGCAAACATTCTTTAAAATGCAAATTTGATTTTTAAAAAATATTTTTCGAAGCATACTTTTGAAAAAAACTTTCTAAAAATCAATTTTACATTGTCATTTTTGAATTTTAAAAAATATTTTTCCGAATTGCATTTTACATTTCAAAATTTATTCCGAAAAATATTTTTCTAAAATTTATTTTTACATTCTTTAATATCCATTTCGAAATAGATATTCTGAAAGCTAATTTTACACATTAAAAATAATTTTAATATTTTAAAGAGATAATGAGATGTAAGAAACAAATGAAGTGGTGCAGAAAGCAATTGACCTTTAATAATTTGCAGTTCTGTACCCGTAACAGTTGTTCGGCTGTTGTCCAATTGAATTTCATTTGAATTGTTTTTTCGAACTGTGTGGTGGGACACACCATTCACATCTTTGATGTGTCATTTGAGTTTATCATCGTTCAAAACCATTAATGTACTGTTCGTGTGATAACAGGGAAAATACACAACCTTGTGGATTGGCCTATGCAGTAGAACATATTAATTTAGATAAACTCTTTTAGAATATTCAAAAGAAAAAATAAAAAAAATCAATTTTTCTATAAATCAAAGTTATTGTGTCTCTTTATAAATTTTATTTTTAAGCTATACAGAAATTAATTTTAATTTATGAAGTGGATTTTTTTTAAGAAAAGTTTTTAAAAATAGTACTTCTTGGAATGTCAATTTTCATGGCTTGAATTTGTGTCAAACTTTATTTTTCTTTGGCTTTAGGGTACTTGTCTTTTTGAAAATAAAGGGGTGTGGAATGGCACCAGTGGCATGAAATTTAGTCAATAAATTTTATTTGTTGAAAATATGCTGAGAAGAACAATAGCACGTGTTGAAAAGAAATAGAGAAGCGGAACAGACCCGTGTTAACACAAAAAAATATTTTTGATAAAGAAAGTATTGAAGAAAACAGTTTCTTTATTTTCATTTGGACCAAGTATTGTTTGTAATTAATATAGTGATGATAATAATATTAAAACTTCAAAATTTAATCAAATACAAGACTGATAAAGAATATATATATAAAAGAATATATATTACATTTTATCTTAGTCACAAGGTTGAGAAACATTTAAGTTTTATTTAATAACTAAATAGTTTAAAATTTGAATTCAAATGATATTATTTGAATATAAAATAAATTATTAAAAATATCCACATAATTAAAAAAACTATCAAATTAATAATGATTTTAAAATGTAAAAGATACTTTTCTTATAAAACTATGAACATTTAATTATGCTTTTAGGTTTTATAAATATAATAGGCTTTTCTACACTTTAATAACATGACAAATTTGTGAATTTTAATCCTAATAAATTTGATTTTTGAAAAAAATTCTATTTTCTATTTTTTTAATAATATGACATATATTTCTGTTTAATAACAAATTTGTGATAACATACTAAGTGTCGTGTAAGGTAGATGTATACTAGTGAAGGTCACTGAAATTATTATAAAAGCTTCAAAATATCTAAAACTCTATTTTTTTTTCTTTAAAAAATTTAAAATTAGAACATGCAATACTAATAAACATCCTATTTAAATTGGTGTCCAGTTTCATCTCTATTCAACATTCATTTAAAAGTACAATTAAGGTAAACCACTAAAATGAATTAATTAAATACAAATATATGTTAGAATGATGTTAATTTTTTTTAAATAAGATTTTGAATTTGATGATAAGTAAATATCTCTCTATTGAAATTTTAGTACTTAACTAATAAATATTAAATTGATAAACACTCTTTTAATTATATTAATATTTAATATTTTCTTATAGTTATTTTTTTATTTAAACATGGTAATAATTATAATCTGGTTTTATTGATTTTATATTTTCTTGTTAATAATAAAAATAAATTAATGAAAAATACTTAAAATATTTTAATTTTATATAATTTTATTTAGATATACATATGCACATAAATACACATATAACTTCTAATATTATAATGAAATATAATAATAATAATATATATTATATTATATAATATATTATAATATATTTTATTTTACTTACGTGATTAGATTATATTAAAATATAGATATTTATGCAAACTATATTAATTTTAAAATGTAATTCAAAATATTTTTAGAATTTTCTGTCTTTTTGAGTCAATATTAATTTTTATGTATATCAATGTACAATTAGATTTGTAGTTTATATGTTAAACATTAACTGTGAAAAATAAAGTTCTAATATTGCATAAGAAAAAATAATATATTTATACATTATATTGATAATCAATCAACTAAACAACTGGAGTTATGCATAAAAACAACTAAGAACATCCAATAATACATTAATAATGTTTTATAACATTGATACTTTTTAAAATATATTTAAAACTTTACATTAATATTATAATTAGAATAGTGAACCATCTGTATAAGACAGCAAATATAATATATAAAGTCTCAATTTTAACTTACCAAGTATTTATAACATTATTATATTTTAATTAATACTACAAATAAGATTAATCTCTAATCAATGAAAATCCTCCATAAGATAACAAAAAATATTCTTGCTAATTATTACTAGATAAAATCATGGTAGGTAAATTATTATTAATAAATGAGAATAGAAAGAAATAAAAGGAAATTAAGTAAAAACCAATTTATTAGTTATTCTTTTTATTTTTATTTGAATTTGAAAAGGAATAAATAAAAAATGTGGTAAAGAAAAACATTACCAAACTAAGAGCGGAAAATACGTTGCACAGTTTTGCTTTTTATTTGAATTTGAAAAGGAATAAATACAAATGTGGTAAAGAAAAACATTACCAAACTAACAGTTTTGCTTCCTTTCTTTTTTCCTTTTACGCATACGCGCTCTCGCTTCGATCTCATAGATAACATGCTTTATAGCACTCTCAGTTAACTCGTTACTGAGTGACTCACCCAATGGCACGAGTTCAACCTCGAAATTCACCGCTCTCACAACCGACGCAGTCTCCCGCTGCCGCCAAATCCTCGCCGCCAGTGGGAGCCTACAACGTCAATGTCCCCAGGCACTTTCGCTACCCTCCCTACAATCACCGAGAGCCTAGCCGGTGCGACTGCTGCTGTTTCCTCTGCTGGCTCATCTCCATCATTGTCTTCCTTGCCGTTATCCTTGGAGCTGCCGGCGGCATTTTTTACCTGATTTTCCGGCCGGAGGCACCGGTTTACTCAATCCAACGCATCGCAATCAAGGGAGTAAACCTCACATCATCAGTGTTCTCGCCGGAGTTCGACGTCACCGTTAGAGCTTATAACGGCAATAACAAGATCGGAATCTACTATGAGAAGGGAAGCTCTGTTGCAGTATTCTACAATGACGCTAGGTTATGTGACGGTGTGCTGCCAGCGTTTTACCAGCCGTCAAATAACGAGACGGTGTTAAAGGCTGTGTTGAAAGGAAACGACGTGGAACTGACGGTAACGGACCAGACGACATTGGTGAAGGGCGTGAGTGAACAGAACGTTCCGTTGAAGCTGGAGCTGCGAGTGCCTGTGAAAATTAGAGTGGGATCGGTTACGACTTCAAAGATCGGCGTTAGAGTTGAGTGTGACGTGACGGTGGATGAGTTAACGACGCAGGCTAGGATTGTGAGATGGGATTGTAGTTATGGATTGATCTAAGGTTATGGTAAAAACTTAAAACTTTGATAGCAATTGAAATAAGAATTTTATTTTTTTATTTATTTTTTTTTTTTCAATGAAGAATAGTGGAAGAACTGGGTGCAGTGAATGGTCGAAATTTGGTCCTGCAAGTCCAATTTCAACCTCATTTTGGACTTTTAGGATTTGAAACTGCATTCAGTTATTGTGCTGGGAGATTTCTGAAAATGGTTTTGATGTTTTTATTTATTTGCTAGTAGGAGAGTGGAGAAGAAGAATGAAAAAAAGTTTGGAAAAATGTTTTTAGCTAGAGAATTGATTTAAAAAAAAAAAAAAACTAGGGAGAATAAATTTGAAATGGTTTCAGAAAAAAAAATTGGAAATTATGCTTAGTGGAATATAATTTGTGGATGTTTATGGTTATTGGGGCATTAAAAGTTTTAAAAGATTTTAAATATGCATTACCAAATATAAAATGAAAAAAAAAATTGTATGTAACTTATTTATTTATTTTGTGTGATTATACTGAAGAAGGAAATCGTTATGTAAAAAAATTTATTGGTATTATAATTAGTGAATTAAAATTTTAAAAGGATAATCAAAATGAAAAGAGAATGAAATGAAATATACTTTAGATATTTTGAAATAACTAATTATAGTTGTGAAGGATAAATTATGATTTTTTATTTTTTCATGATAAATTTGGAGTTTGGGAGAATTATTTATAATAAATTTAGTTCTCTATTTTTATAATAAATTTGAATTTGGAGAATGTTTTAGCAGTTGAGGTTTTTATGTCTCTTAATTGGTCTAAATAGAAGTTGTCTCTATATCACTCTAATGTTTTACATTTTTATTTATATTTTTGAAGTCTATAGTTGTGAAGATCTAATAATTGTAAGTGAACCAATTCATGATAATACATTTCACTCAATTTTCAAGTCATAAGTAGATTATTTTTTTACCCTCGTAATTTTGTTTGGGCCTAATATTCACCCCACCCCATATAGGATAAAATAAATTATGCTAAATTATTATATGATTCAGATTTGAATTTTGTATTTTTAGTTTGTTAAAAAATTTTAAAAATAAATATTAGTATATAAATTATAATTTTAAGATGTGAAATTAAGAAATAATTGATAATTGGAATGGAAGATGTTGTCATTAAAAAAATTAGTTTTATATATTTAATAAACTATAATAAGAAATATTATGTAATAATATTTAGTTATAAATTTATATAAAAAAATTAAGAAAATGAAATATTGGGTGACTACTAATTGAAATGTAATTTTTATATTGGGTAAAGGTAGATGAAAAACAATAAATAAAATTGATAAAGATAACTATGACAAGAGTTAAACCACTAATAATTTAGATAAATGTGGATTTTGTTTTGTCAATATGATCCATATAGGTACTATCTTCTAAGTCTTGTCTTGAACCAACTCTCTAGGTATTGCAGTGCATAATTGTTTGGTTTGGACAAATAATTTAACTTTTACAGTTAAATTTTCATGTTCCAACTTGAGTTAAGAACTTGAGTACTTAAACATCAACATCATTTTATATTTGTATTATGTTGTGTACAAGTTTTCAATTGACAACTTTAACTAGTTGTGGGTAGTTTATTTCTATAACTTGTTTTCGGTTTCTATATTGTAGTATTTTCGCTATGTTATGAAATAGGTTATTGAAAAAACAGTAATGTGAATTTGACATTCTTTTAGGGTTGACATATCTTTAGGTTATAATGTAACTATTTGTACTTTCTGTTATATTAGCCTGTTGGATGAGTCCTCCTTATTAAATTATTGCTTCAGTTGAATTGATTGAGTCTTGATTTGTAAAAGAGCTGGATGTTATGGGTGTGTTTAGAAGCTACAAAATTTTCTTATAGATCTTGTTAACTTGACATATAGTTCAATCATTAGTTATTATCTAAACAACATGGTAGACCTTGTGTGGTTAGTTAAGAGTGATAGTAAAACTTTGTCAATGTTGCCTAATTTGAAAGTCCCAAAATATTACAAACTTTCTCTTTTAAATGAGAGAATGAATGGTTGTGTGTTTCTCTTTTAAATGAGAGAATGAATGGTTGTGAGTGATGTGGAACAATTTAGGAGATGAACATCCAAAATAAAAGACTTCATCATTACAAATCTTGTTTTTGTTCAATCACTCTCTAAATATGTGTCTCTAAAGAGTTTTATAGCTATTCAACAATTATAGTATAAAAACAAGAAAAACACAATAAAGAAAGGTTAAATTGTATTTTAATTCATTTCAAAACCCTTTTGTCTAATCATAATTATTCAATCTATAGTTTTATATGACACTCCCAATAGCCATGGAAGCCCACTCATTGCAAAACTTTAACTCACTAATAATGGTGATCTCTCGCTATCACAAATACAAATAAATGGAGATAATACAAGAATTGAGACTGTACTACTCGTCTTAAAAAATACATTAATACAACTATTTATATAAAATACAACTATTTATATAAAATGTAACTATATTGGCTTTTTATCATTTTACATCTAAACACAACAATTAATTATTTATTTTAAATTACTATACTGATCTTTCACTCAACCAAAATTTCAACAAACCCATTCTGAAGCTTCACAATCATGCTACAACCAATTGGTATTCGAATTCTTCACCTCCTTCTTCCAAACATATATGATTTTATCGGAATATAAAGATGAACAAATGAGGTGTTGAATCCCGTCAATATTTAGAACATACTGTCAACACCCGATTTCGTCCGGGTAAATAATAATAAATTCAAAAATAATAAATTCAAAAATGTTTTTTAGGAATTATTACAAAATAAATAATATTTGATTAGTTTAGATATTTATAAAAAGATATAAAAAAGAAGAAGTTAAATTTAATCAATTAAGCATTTTTTTAAAATAAAAATAAAAAAAAGAAAATAAAAAATAATAATAAAATAAAATAAAAATGAAAATAAAAAAAAGAAGTAAAAAAGAATATTAAAAAAGACCGTTTGAGAATGCATCTTTGTTTACTCAGTCAAAGTCTCCAACTTTCTGAACTGCTCTCTGATGACTTCATGTAAACTTAAAAATA
>Ga0209489_103168_pt1 | contig 32475 bp, 26 predicted proteins | sample SiratrowhiteBW_FD_187527 | JGI IMG/M metagenome (GOLD analysis project Ga0209489, IMG submission 187527) | Root nodule microbial communities of legume samples collected from California, USA - Siratro white BW (SPAdes) (version 2) | ecosystem: Host-associated > Plants > Roots > Nodule | place...
CTAAGTTCTAGACCAAGCTTCAAATCTTCATGAATCTTCATGCTTTCCACATAAGATCATAGGTCTTGAACTTCTTCACACATGGTTGGCTTCATCAAATTACTGCAGCAGTCCACTGGTGCTAACAGAAATAAAACAAAAAGAACACTTTCTAGATCTTTCTTTCAGCCAACATGTTCCATTTTCCTACCAATACCATGTTAATGTCACAATGAGAATTTCACGAGGACAAAATTATTCAGACTGAGAATTTCAAACACAATGCTTCCCTTTATGATATGATTTTCTCTCAACTTGTTGTTTTTAAATAGGTTATGGGATTTAAACACCGATCAGAGTATGTAAATATTACCTTTTCATACATATTAGTTATCCAAGCCCATGTTTTGATCTGAACTAATGTAAACACTTCCACAACATCCGAGTTAAGGTTCCCTAAAGAAATGTTATTTCTCTTATTCCATATGTTCCCACCTACACCATACTTCACTCATAGTTCCCTTTTCTACTTAGATATGCCAATTCAAACCTAAGGAAATGATCTTTTGGTGTGTTATGATGCACTAATTGTATTCCTCTCCACTTATTGAACATCTCCATACCTTAGTTGTTGCCCTTGTTGAGTTATTTTAGGAAACTTTTGATATCTAATTTACTGGTTTTGATTTTGTCATCTTAGTTTTAATTCGGTATTTATTGGAGCTTTAATTTTATCTTTATTTTATATTGTAAATCTCATAATTTAAGAGATACTATTTTATTAAAATTAAGGGGTAGTAGGATTCTAAGACTATCTTACACCCATTTATATATATATATATATATATATATTCAATGTATGCAATGAGAAATAATAAGTGAGAATTATTCTCTTTAATTCTTGAGATGGTATCAAAGCTCCAAATCCTTAGCAACCTTTGACCGTGTAAAATGTTGTAGCCTTAATTGTTGAATAAACCTTTGCAACTTTCATTGTTGTATAAACCTAATTGCAGACTTCATTGTTGTATGAAGCTTTGCAACTTTCATTGTTGTATAATCCTTTGTAGCCTTCATTGCTATATAAATTTGAAGGTCTTGTGAGCATAGCTCTTTTTTTGATTAGGTTTTGCTCTATTCTTACCATGGTTGTTGGATTTTCACCTCTAGACATTGTGAGACACTTAACCCTTTGATACCAATTGTGAAAGTATGTCAAATACACAAGAAGAGAGGTTTAAATTATGTATTTAATCCTTTTAAAATTTTTGTAAATTATCATCTAATGATGTGCACTAAGATGATAAATTTACCTAATAAGTGATTTGTCAAAAGCTTTTCAAAAACTTAGTCTGTAAAATTCTCCTTCTTTTTTTTTAGTGCAATGTTATAATATGCATTGAACATGAGATAAAGGAAAGAAAGATTTACACTAGGAAATTTTATAATGGTTTGTCTAATGGCGTAGAATACATCCAATTCTCATTCAATTGATTGAATTTCATTATGTAAACTATCACTACAAGTTAAAACATCAATATTATTTGAAACTCAGTCACTCTTGGTTAAAACTAACCAAAGTATTATTTGAAACTCAACAACTTCTGGTTAATAACCCGAGTATTTTTTGGAATGCAATCACTTTTCACTAAAAAGCTAGAGTATTGTTCGAACAACAATCACTTTTTGGCAAAACCTAAGCATTTTTTGGATAACATCCACTCCTGGCTAAACAAAAAGGGTTTGTAAAATGGTGTGATCTAAATGATCACATCGTTCACTCATTAGATAGAGGATCAACATCTTTCGACATACACAAAGTGTCGCGACCTCGTCGTCAAGGATGAACAACGATCCGAAAAATGTGGAAAAATGGAGTGAAATGAAGGAGATGGAGTCGTCACTATAGTTTATTATGGAAAACTATGGAAAACCAAGAAAAAGGAAAGGAATGATTTGTAAACCAAGGATGAGTTAGGAGTCAGTTACGTATGGAAAAGGTATTAGCACCCCACAACGTCTCTCCTAAGACATTATCTTTAATAAATGAGGTTTATTAAATGTTTATTTTTCCCAAAAATAGAAATAAAATTCAAATAAGAACAAAATAATAATTTTTAAATAAAGGACCCGACAAGGATTGACCTTGCTCCTACGGATCCACATCCATAACACATGGAGAATCAGGGCATATATAGTTATAAAAGAAAATTGTGTTATTTGAGAAGTTGATTTTTTTTTCAGAATTTTTGGTATTTTTATATATTTTTTAAATTTTATATATTTCTTATTTTTGAATTTTTATACTTATATTTTATTACTTGAGAATTTAATCAAAAATTTATTTAAAATAAAAATCTCACATGATGTATACAACCATTTGGAGATTTAATAAAAAAATACTAAAATATAAAACACTACTTTTATTTATTTTAAAAAAATAAGCCTAAAAATGAACCCAAATAAAAAAAAAATCAAATGGAAGATGATGTAGGATTAAAAATAGGGGTGTAAGAAGGAAATAAAAAAAAATCTTTTTCCTATTACATAACCTCATTATGCCTAAACCCAAACCATAAATCTTTTTTAAATCTTCTCTTTTTTTTAAAAAAAAAATAGTGTAATTGGGTTGAGCCCAGTACCTTTGTCCCAATCATTCCCGCTCCTCATTCAATACCAAAGCAAAGTAATGGGATTTTGCTTCATACTGACGACCATGATGTTTACTCATTATTTGTCCCCTGTTTCCATATCATTCACCTATTTCATACTTCATTTAGTGCCAAGTTAAAATGGAAATGATTGGGCCAAGCCCAACTGCTAACATTAGCCTTATCAACCTTTTATCAAACTAGGGCAAAGAAAAAAAAAACATGAAACAATAAGATGAAGTGTGGGTTTCATGAAGGCTAGGGTGAGAGGTATCACGACCTCTAGGGTTGGAGTAGCCATTTTTGGGTAAGGAACGGCTAGGGGTTTTCAGCGTCGTGAGGTTGTGAGGAGGCAACGACTAGGAGGTTCTGGTTGTGGCGACCTCTCTGTTGGCGGGGAGGCGTGGCAGCGCCATTGCTCCAGGTTGAACCGTGACAGCCTATTCACAAGCAAAAACATGAGACATCCCATGATGTCATCTAATTTCCAATTACCTTTCAGGCTAAACCTGAAATAGTCGGGTGGAAGTGGGCGAAATCTAGAAAGACAATAGAGAAAAATTGCAACTCCAGTAAGTCCTTCAGTTACATCGGTAACAAGGCTGAATATTACTTGCCCTCTAAATGTTACAGATTCTTTGCTAAAGCCAATTATATGGGCTTGAATACTTCATTTGCCGCCTTCTGAAGGGATTATTTCCAGCCTCTTTTGGTCACAACATTGTAGTCACTAAATTCAAATTGCACTAGTTCCTCATGAAAATGATGCTCTATAACTTCAGGTTGGGGTGTTTCTGGAGAAGGATGATTGTGCCTAAAGCACTGAATACTCAATCTATTCTTGGCAGATTTGGCATGGGATTCCAAGATCCGAGTAAAAGGACGTAGTGCGACGGGTTGGGGAAGACTCTTAATCGAAAGAAAAGAGCGGATAAAGGCAGAACAAGAAGAGGTATTCAACATTTATAAACCCTAAGGATTAATAACCCAATATCCACCCTCCTAATTAGTCCCTTACATCAACAAAAAGGGCTTGATATTTGAGGAAGGGTTTTATGTTTAAATATGTTTAAAGGCAATGGTATTCGACTGGACTTTATTTTGGGTATATGTTTTCCAAAAAGGTGGTTTGTGGTTTTCAGAGTTCAGCCAAAGGGGTGTCTTTGGTGTTTGAATCAAAACAGAACATAATGTAAATCATTTTTATCAAATCAAAACTAAAAGCAAAACTACATGAAACAATATCAATAACAAAAAAAAAAAAACAGCATAGAACATAGACAAAAATAGAAGCAAAACAACATACCCGGGATTATGTAGTCCTTAGCCAGCGGACCATGGCAAGTAACTCCAATACAGTTTAGTGCAAATTTCATTGCACAAATTTTACAGTATATTGATTCATTGAATATAACAATTTCAACAACGCAATCATGTATTCAATTACTATTATAACTAAATAATTTACAAATAATCATATCAATTCACACAAAGAACTTGACAGAGAAAGAAAACACAAAATTTCAGTTTATAAAACAAGAAAGAAGACAATGAATAATGATTTTACCCTTTAAAGAACCGTTTATCAATGCATGCTTCTTAATGGTGGAAATGTGATTGACACTTGTTTGAAATGAAAAAACCAACCAACAAGTGTTCGAATCACCAACAACGGAGACCAACCCGTGCACTATGAAATTGTGTTATATTTATAATCAATGGAGTTCACGAATGGATAATCGTCAATTTGGCTCCCTGGACCAGGGAACAGTTCATTAAATGCAAGCATGTATCAATCGTTTCCAATTGTGAACAACTGTTCAAGATGCTCGCCATTCACGTCTTGACACGTGGCAGTTCGTTTTCAACCTTTCAACAACTTCTTTGTCGATCTCACTTCTTACCCATACATGGATGAACGTGAAAGCATAAAAAAATAAACAAAAAACAAAACCAATCAAATCCTGTCATGTATCCCATTATTTTTCAAACCTTTCAACCTCTTCTTCTCTTTCCTGAACCTTTTTTTTTCCTTCTCTATCTTTTTAGTTTTCTCCTTTTTTTATATAACATTTTCTTTATTATTTATTATTTATTTTTATTTTATTTTATTCTATTATGTTATTATTATTTTTTAAAATATTTTTCTCCTTTTTTTTTCTTTTCTTTTTTTATTATCTTTTGTATTATTTACTTTTATTATTATTTTTTTGTTTTTCTTTTATTTTTTATTGTTAATCCCTTTTTTATATATTTTTTTATATTTTTCTAATATAAAGTTTCTTTATTTTTATTATTATTTTTAAACAAAATGTAATCATAAAGTTTTCATTTTTCCAGTTTTCACTCAGACGAAATTGGGTGTTGGCAACTATCCCTCCTTACTTAAATTTTACTGAATAGCTTGGAAATTAAAATTTTCAAGTTATTGGCATAAAAGATAAGTAAAGACATAAGTAATAATTTCGTTCAGGATAAGAAAAATCATTTTTTCAATTTTCACTTTTTTTCTATTTTTTATATTTAAGTCACAACCTTGACTCTTTTACAGAGACGAGAGGGCTATAAACGTTACTGTTGAAAAGAAATGTGAAACTACAACCTTGAACTTCTGAGGACGAGAGGGCTATGAGTCTTCACTACTGAAAACACAATTCTGAAAAATAGAATGTTCAAAAATAAAGTGTGGTGATTCAACTTTGAGTTCTTTCTCATGCACGAGTTGAAAAGTAAATTGTAAAAAACGTAAAATGTGGAGATCCAACTTTGAGTTCTTTCTCTACTGGGCAGAAAAGCAATTGTCTGGAGATACAACTTTGAGACCTTTCTCCAGACAGAGATATGACTGAGTCATTTCTCAATCTAATGACTTTGAGTTATGAGTTTTCATGTGAAGATTCAACTTTGAGTTCTTTCTTCACTAGAGATTCGACTTTGAGTCCTTTCTCCAAATATAAGGTGGACCTTGAGTCACCTTTCAATAGTAGAGATACAACTTTGAGTTCTTTCTCTAACTATAACTACATGTTCTGTGAAGATACAACTTTAAGTCGTTTCTTCATTGGAGATACAACTTTGAGTTTTTTCTCTAATAGGGATTCAACTTTGAGTCACTCTTCTTCAAAAGGTCAACTTTGAGTTTCCTATCTTCTATCTTCTAACATGGAGGCAGACTTTGAGTCGCTCATCCAAACTTTGAGTGTTCATTTGCCTGAAAGATATGCATATATGACTGCATGGAAACTTCGAGTTCCTCGTTTTTGAATGAATGTATATTTGAATGCATATAATTTTGATTTTCTTTTGAATGAAAATATGCATGTGTCAATGCTTGGAAACTTTGAGTTTCTCTTTTTGAATGAAGATGTATGTTTGAATGTATGAAGTTTTGATTTTCTTTTGAATGAATATGCATATTTGAATTCATAAAATCTTGAGAATGCATATATGGATGCATGAAAATTAGAAAAAGGCATATATGAAAGCATGTTACTTCAAAAACCATGTCAATTTATATGAAAAAGAATATGAATGAAAATCTTCAAATAGAAAATCATGTTTGCTTTATTTTTTTCCTCATCTTTCTTCAAATTTTCCCTTTTTCAAATGCTATAAATCAGATGCTTTTTGTGCAACCATTGAATTTATTAAGTTAGAAAAGATTTTCCTTTTGATTTGATTTAGATTTTTCTTTTTAAAATAAGCTTGGCAAATCTTAATACTTGACACTTGAAATTAGAATATCATCGACTCTACCATTCATCACAGTTTGTTGCATACATACTTAAATTGGTGGATGAACAAAAATATTGGAGAAAAGGTTTTTGGTGAAAGGAGAGACCAAATGACATTACCTCAGACTGCAAATGGTAGTGCCCCAACTCTGATATATGGGGATCGAATTCAAATATGTGAAGGGTCAACTTTACTTCGAAATTTGTCACACAAATATTTTGAGAATATGATACAGACATGATAAATGTATCAACAGAGTTGCCCCAATTTAAAAAAAATAATGAGAAATTAAGGTTCAAAGGGATAGTCAATTTTGCTGGGTTAGATGAATAGAAATGGATTCATTGAGAAACTGGGGCAATGCAACTCATGTGAAAGAAGCTGCATCTTTAAAAGGTGAACAGATACATATTGAACGAATAGGAGTGCCACAATTTTGAAGTATGGGTGACAAAAATTAAATCAAAAGAATGATTCGGCCTTAAATAGATAAAAATAATGGAAAAGACACAAAAAAAGAAAAGATTGCCCCAGTATTACTGTTTCTTTGACAATGTTTCCCTCTTTTTCAGTTGGCATATTGGTATCATTCTTTCTACCAAAGGCATTCTGATCTTTTCATTTCTTTTTTATTTTTTTTTCAACTCATATTGGCAGTCACTTTCCTCCGTTGCAGGGTTATTCTTTGTGAAAATCATTATAATCATTCTTCAATCAATATGGACTTTATGTGGCTTGTAATGTGGTCATGGTTTAAAGGGTTTTGAAAGAAAATATATAAAGGCTTAAAAAACTATTTGTAGATTTTTATTATTTTGTAAAAAAAATCATCAACCTGGCATTGTGGAAAACAGTTCAGGCTTTTGCTGAGATTACTTTCTTCTTTCCTTTCTTTTCCTCATTTCTTCTTTCTTCTCTTTTTCATTTCTTCTTTATGATAATATCCTTTGTTTGTGAATCATCATCTTTTTTAATTGATGACACACATTTTCCTTTAAAATTTCTTTTCCTGGATTTTAACTTGGGAGCTTTTGATTCACTCTTTTTTGAATGGATCTCTTGTCGAAAAACTTTTGATATGTATCCTGAACTAAATTTTAACATGTTGATAATCCTTGTTTAGGATATTTTTTGAAAAAAAAAATGTTTTCAGGCTCATATACAATGGAAAATTTATTGATATTTTGCGATAAATAAATATGGCCATATATCATTTTGAGCCCTGATTACTTGATTTTCAGAGAGATTAATTCCTGCAATAGATTTCAACGACTCCCAACACTTGTCATTTTTTTATCTTCTTTCTTTTTATCGTCCTACCTTTTGCTTAGATTGCCCTTTGCAGGTTTTCAATCTAACAGACTCTTATTTTTTCTTTTTTCTTTCTTTTTTTTTCAAACACCTTTGAAGAGAGGAGATTGAAATTAAGATTCAGTCATATGAAAGATCCAACTGATTGCCCCAATATGATATTTACTCTTACTTTGATAAGCAATATTGTTGATTACTGAGACAAATAATTTCTCTTTTGGGTTGGATAAAGGAACCCTCAAAGAGGTTTTTAGGACACATGCATGCAAATATGTTACGTCTAAAAAGATCAATTTAATTCCTCTTTTTTATGCCAAGCTTTAAGATTGTGCCAAAACTTTTTTTCTTCATTTTTATTATTTTATCAATAAATTTGATGACTCCATAAAAATGATTTATCGTGCAATTGTTTTTTTCTTTTTTTTTTCATTCCGCGACATCCTTTAGAATTCAAGGAATCTTGTAGACAACCCATGGTGTATGCTTCTCTTAGCATAACAAAATATATAAGAAAGAATTTAAAGAACATTTTATTTTATCAAAATATAATGCAGAATATTCCAAATATTACATTCCCCGGGCTATGGAATCAGATTATTCATAAATTTTTTTAGCTGTGACAGAGTTAACCGGTAACGGTAACTCTACCCCTTCCATCCTTGTGAGAATTAACGCACCTCAGGAGAAAGCTTTCTTTACGACATAAGGACCTTCATAGTTAGGCATCCATTTATCGCGATGATCCTTTTGAACAGATATGATCTTTTTAACCACTAGTTCTCCTTCTCGAAACTCTCACGGACAAACCTTTTTATCACATGCCTTTTTCATTCTCCTTTGATATAATTGTCCATGGCATACAACGGCTAACCTTTTCTCATTAATGAAACTAAGTTTATCATATCTCGCTTGAACCCACTCAACTTCTTCCAACTTAGTCTCCATCAATACTCTATGAGAAGGTATATTGACCTCAAATGGTAATACTGCTTCCATTCCAAGTACAAGCGAGAAAGACATTGCTCGCGTTTATGTTCTCACCAAGTGCGATAACCATGCAAAGCAAAGGGTAACATCTCATGCCAATCTTTATATGTTACTACCATCTTTTAGATTATTTTTTTTTATGTTCTTAGTCGCTGCTTCAATCACTACATTCATCTTTGGTCGATAGGGAGAATAATTATGATGCTTAATCTTGAACTCCTCGCATAGCTTTGACATCATCTGATTGTTCAAATTAGTGGCATTATCAGTAATAATTCTTTCAGGAATTTTGTATCTGCAAATCAACTCTTTCCTTATAAATTTTACCACCACTTTCCTGGTCACATTAGCAAAAGAAGCAACTTCAACCCATTTTATAAACTAGTCAATGGCCACCAGTATGAATCGATGTCCATTTGACACTTTTGGTTCAGTGTCTCCAATGATGTCTATACCCCACATGGAGAAAGGCCATAGCACAGATAAAACATTCAAACTAGTAGGTTACACATGAATATTGTCAGCATACACTTGACATTTGTGACACTTTCTCACATGCATACAACAATCATTTTCCATAGTCATCCAGAAATAACCAGCCCTTAATATCTTCCTAGCCATAGAATGCCCATTCATATGTGATTTGAAGGTTCCTTCATGTATTTCTTGCAATATCAGCTTTGCCTCTTTTGAATCCACACATCGGAAGAACGTTATATCATGATTTTGTTTATACAACACATCTCCATTCAACACAAAACTAGAGGCTAACCTTCTCAACATTCTTTTATCATTCTTTGAGGCTTATCAGGATATTCTCAGCTCTGGAGGTATCACTTAATATCGAAGTACCATGATTTACCATCCACTTCTTCTTCTATGAAATGAAAGTATACTGGATTTTCATAGCTTTGCATTTCAATCATTGGCAATTCCTCATCTTAACTAACCTCAAACATGGATGACAAAGTAGCGAGAACATTAGCTAATTGATTATCTTCTCTTGAAATATGATGAAACTCTATATCTTCAAAATGCTCAATCATTCCTTTGATATATGCTTTGTAATGAATCAATTTGTGATCTCGATTTTCTCATTCCCCTTTTACTTGATGAATAACCAGTGTTGAATGTCCATTTACATTCAAGGGCTCTATTTTCAATTCTATGGCTGCCTGGATCCCCATAACACAAGCTTCATATTTTTCTATGTTATTTATGCAATCAAAACATAATCTCACAGTCATTGGTATGTATTATTTTTCTTGGGAGATAAGCACTGCCCCTATACCATGTCTTAATGCATTAGAGGATCCATCAAAGAATAAAGTCCATTTTCTTCATCTCTACTTTCTTCGGTGGCAAACAGGGCCATAATATCTTCATCTGGGAACTCAGGTTGCACAGATTGATAATCATCTACGGGTTGATGAGCTAGAAAATCTGTTAAAGTACTGTCTTTAATAGCTTTTTGTGTGACATACAAAATATCAAATTCTGATAATAACATCTGCCAACGAGCTATTCTTCCAGTCAAAGCATGCTTTTCAAAAATGTACTTGATTGGATCCATTTTAGATATTAACCATGTTGTATGACTTAACATATATTGTCTCAAACGATTCCTTGTCCAAGCCAATGCACAACAGGTTTTCTCTAACGCAGAATATCTTTGTTCACAATTAGTAAATTTCTTGCTCAAATAATATATGGCATGTTCTTTCTTTCCCATTTCATCATGTTATCCCATAACACGACCCATAGATCCGTCTAATACTGTCAGAGAGAAAATAAGAGGCCTCCTAGAGACTGGCAGACGCAGTATTGGAGGTTCTCTTAGATATTGTTTAATCTTGTTGAATGTTACCTAACAATCTTCATTCCATTCTACCACTTGATTCTTTCGTAACAATTTGAAAATCGGTTCACAAGTGGCGGTTAATTGGAAAATAAATCTAGCAATGTAATTTAATCTTCCCAAAAAACCTCGAACTTCCTTTTTCGTGTAAGGATGCGACATTTCAACAATAACACGTACTTTATCTAGATCTAATTCTATTCCTCTTTGACTGACAATGAGTCCTAGTAGCTTCCCAGATTGTAACATCCCATATTTTTCATGTAATAGAAACTTTATTGCATAGAAATTATATAATAGACTTGAATATAAAAATCCATATATTCATCATGTATTTCAAAATATACTTCTCCAAATAAGATTTAATAAAAATATCTTTGTAAAATTACAAATAAAATAAAATAAAACAAAATGAAGCTTCTCCAACAATTCACTTGGGACTCACACCACCTGTCAAATCCTCTGCTCACGTGTAATATACACGACCATCGCAGTTTTAAAAACAAAACAAACAATACACAAAAAGAAGGGTAAGCTAGAGAGTTTTCAAAAAATATATATTTTCATAAATTGGATTTCTATCTCAACAAAACAACAACAATTCAATCTTTCATAATTCATCTCACATCATACATAAACTAACTCACAAACAAAGACACTAGACTCTCTACTTCCGGAAAACACTTGTGCATTGATTTAGACTCAGAGGTGTGCACCTATCATATACCATCCATCTGTGCCAATTAGCTCATATTTCAAACCTCGGATACAATCTGTCCCGATCAGTTCCTATTTCAAACCTCGGGTACAGTTCCCATATGCACAGGGTTATATTCCGATCAGCTCATATTTCAAACCTCGAACATGACCATATGAACCTCCTTCAACTCTTCACCAATTGGTAAACTTCATCTATATGAATCCAATGTACCAGTAGAGTCAGGATACCTCCTTAGATAGATCGAATCCCCAAACAATGCACATCCTAATAATCTCAACACGGGTATCTCCTTTCCTGAAGATACTATGTCTCGATCACACACCACATAATTCACAAACATTGATACTACATCATACTATACATAAACATTCATTCCAATTCATATTTAATCAAATAAATAATTACAATATATACCAAAAATAGTCAAACTAGATTTCGTTACCTCTATAGAGTAGAGATACTCAAAGAACTTCCAAAAAATCTAAAATCACGGGTAGCCTAATTCTATTCAAGAATCTGATTGGATACTCTTGATCTACTCAATGCTAGGAATCTAGGGGTGTCCTCTGATTGTCAATATGATAACCTATGAGCTCACAAATCTAGAGAGAAGGTAGGAGACTTTAATAGGAATTGTTTGAGAGATGGTGGTTTTCATTGGAATGAAACTGTATATCTTCTTAAAGAGAGAGAGAATTGATAGTTTTTATAAACAAAATATCTTCTTAGAGATAGTTGGTGGTTTTTATAAAAATAAAACAAAATATCTTCTTAGAGATAGAGTTGGTGGTTGTTATAAAAATAAAAAGTAAATAACTAACTTAAAAAACTTCTGTGTTAAAAAAAAATAGGTGTTATCTTATTTATCTCTAAAACTAAATTCTAGGTTAATTTTTATTCCATAGCTATTTTCTAGCGTACTACACAGATTGTACTCCAAAAGTATATTTAGACGGATTCAACCTGAGCTTATATTTTCTCAACCTTTCAAATAACTTTCTCAAATTAACAAGATGTTCTTCTTCAGATGCAAATTTGACTATCATATTGTCAACATAAACCTCAATATCTTTGTGCATCATATCATGAAAAAGAGTCACCAGTGCCCTCTGATAAGTTGCCCCATCATTGTTTAACCCCAAATGACATCACTTTATAACAGAATGTGCCCTGTAGAGTGATGAAAGTAGTTTTCTCAATATCCTCAGTCGCCATTTTAATCTAATTGTATCCCGAAAATTCATCCATGAATGAGTATAATGATGACGTAGTAGTATTACCCACTAATGTGTCGATATACAGTAGAGAAAAATCGTCTTTAGGGCTAGCCCTATCCAAATCTCTGTAGTCTACACACATTCGAACTTTCCCATCTTTCTTTGGCACAGGAACAACATTTGCTACCCATTGAGGATATTGTGCTACTGCTAAAAATTCAGCATTGAATTGTTTTTCCACTTCTTTTATTTTCAGCGAGACATTAGGTTTCATTCTTCTCAATCTTTGCTTAATTGGATGACATTCTGGTTTAAGTGGTAGCATGTGTTGTACGATTTCGGGCTCTAGACGGGTATATAGCTGCAGTTTCATTTATTTTGTCAGACCAACTTCAATTTTAACATTTTTTTCTTCCCCTCACCCCCCAAATTAATCATCTCAACTTCTTCTTCATGTAACTTTATTTCTCTCGCCTCTTGTTCAACTAATCTCAACAATTTTGGAGAGGGTTCACAGTTTTCTTCATATTCATCATTTTCCATATTATCATCAGGGTTTGTGAAATTAGAATATGGAATATTGGAATGATTATTTTCAAAGCAAGCATCATCATATCTGCATTATTCAATTTTTTACGAAAATAAATAGATAAGACAAAAATTGAATGAAAGCACAAAATTTTATTGAAATTGAATCATTTTTATTGCTAAGAGAATGTATCACGCACGATAGAAATTGTTCAAAATCAAATAAAAAATTTCTTATTAAAGTATTACATTTCATCATGTGCATACACCACAGGTATATCTACAGATTCCCAATTGCTAATTTGTTCATTGGGAAGACAAGAGTGTACAAAATTGAAACTCTGATCACTCCTGCTTGATCGCTGTCACTTGATCAACATTAATCCACTCAGCACTGTAAAAACTTTGATCCAGGCTGCATAACGAAATCTCTTTCGCTCTTGGCTTCGGGCCTTCTATCTTGGCTCAACTTCTTTCAATCTTTTCTTCGATCATCCTCCTCCAATTAGCATGAGTACATTTGTATCCCAAACCATACCTTCCTTTATTCTCAATTAGCTCTAGTGGCATTACAAACCTTATATTATTTTGTCCCAAACAACTGCTATATTTATACCCCTCTTTCATAGTCTTGGCCATCATCAAAGATGCACTAGACAAATAGGGATTCACCTTGAAGGGCTCTACATAAGCTATGCTAACAATCTCCAGAGCCTAAAAAGAAGTCTCCAAAACTTCTTTTACAGCTTCAATATAGGGAGTGGATATGGGTCCACATACTAGAAAGTCCTCCTCTCCAGAAACTATAATCAATTTGTCATCAATTATAAACTTTAGCTTCTGGTGTAAAGTAGAAGGCTCTACCCCAGCCGTGTGTATCCAAGGCCTTCCTAGCATGCAACTATATGTTAGTAAAATGTCTATTACTTGGAATACAACTTGGAAAGTGCAAGGCCCAACCTGTACTGGTAACTCCATTTCTCCTATCACTTCTCTTTCGTTTCCGTCAAAAGCTCTTACCACCATGGTACAGGGACGTAGATGAATGTCATAAGTAGGCAATTTGCTTAAGGTGGTTTTCGGCATCACCTTCAAAGATGAACAACTGTCAATCAGTACACGTGATATAAAATGATTCATGCATTTAACCGAAATGTGTAGAGCTTTATTATGACCCCTATCCTCCGAAGGTATTTCATCCTCAGTAAAAGTCAGGTAATTGTTAGCAGTAATGTGGCTAACAATCCCCTCAAATTTGTCTAAGGACATATCTTTTTCAACATGGGCTCCGCTAAAGATCTTCATCAACAACTTCCGAGAAGAAGTTAAATGCATTAACAGTTCCAACAAAGATACCCTCGCACGCATTCAGTTTAACTGGCCCACCACTTTGTACTGGCTTTTTTGGATGAATTTTAAAAATTCACACGCTTGTTCATCGGTAATCTCCTTTTTCTCTTTTTCTTCAGGCCCTGGGTCTGCTTGCACAACTTTCCCCTTCAAAAATGATTTTGCCTTTTCTATAGCCATTTCTTCTCTATTTTTTACATGACTTCTCTCACCTCTTAATCCAGGATGAGTAAAAAGACGCCCACTTCTAGTCATACCCCCAATTCTGGAAATTTTATCAATCATTTCCTTGCCTTGATCAACAGATTTAACTTTCTGCTCTCCCTGAATGATACTGACACCATATTTCCAAGGAATAACTTTATCATTCTTATACGAGAAAGATGATGGTGTCTGAATCACTAAAGGCTGACGTTCCGAAGGCATAGGGATAGTGGCTTTGGTAAACTGTATCACCAACAGTTTATGCCTTTGTGGAATCCATTCCTCTCCAACGAATACTTCACATTCTTTCTTTTGATGAAAGACTTATAGAACATGCCTATCTATCAAGTCTTGCACAAAATCTTTAAACTCAGCACACTCATCAACGAAATGTTCAGTGCTAGCATGGAAACCACATTTATCCTCTGGCCTATATTCATATTGGAATAATCCAGCTTGGCAACTTGCTCTAAAAACGTCATTCATAGGTTTCTTCATTTCATTTACATTTCTAACCAAGCTCAGATCTCTTTTCTCCATAATAGCATTCACCATGGAGTTTTTATGTCCAGACAGAGGGTTCTTCTCAACACTTGGCTTTTGTTCCTAGAATGTAAGCCACTAATGAGTCATTATTTTCCCTTGTTTACTTACCTTTATGTTCCTATTTTGATTAGTGATTTGTATTTAACTGTCTATTATTTTCTCAATTTCACTGTTTGGGCTTCATTTACTAGAAATTCGTAATTTTATTTAATTTGAATTTTTTGAGCTAATTTTATTATTATTTTCAAGGCAGCTTTGGAATTTTATTGGGCATGGAAATTAATTCTGGAATTGAAGAGGAGCTGCCACATTATCAGCTTTTATTTTTAGTTTTTATTTTCTATTTTTATTTGTTAGACCATAATTGAATAAGTTTGGGCCCATTAGGTTTAGTGTTGAGACTTATTTAGGTCTAGCCGCCTGTTACACAAGGGAGGCGAATAGAGAAGCATACAATTCTTTATTCTCTGCTTTAGGGATTCAATTCGTTCTCTCTCTGGAAAATCTGGTTCTGTATTTATTTTCTTTTCTCTACAATTACGTTCTATTTTAATTCGATTTCGTTTTCTACTTTAATTGAATTTCGTTTTCTATTTTAATTCAATTTTGTTTTCTATTTTAATTTCGTTTTGCATTTAATCTTCGTTTGCTTTATTCGAATTTAATGGAAGGCTAATTTATAAGGTTATCCTTTTGATTCAAATTGTTATGAAGCTTTGAGGTTGTTCTTGTGTTATTTTTGCTCTCTTCATTTCTTAACTCTTCATCATTTTGTTTTTGTGCTTAATGATTTTACTGGTTCATGCTTAATGTTCTAGTTAATATGAAATTCGTGTCTTTGTTCATGCTTAATGGAGTGAGTCACGAGTTGTTGGGATGGAATGAATAATGTATGTGAATACTTAATTTGCATAAGGAAAACTTGTGTTAATTCTGGCTTAGTTAATTAATTTGGATGGAATTAAGGTTCAATAAGTTCAACATGAATTTCTGTATCCTGTGATAAGCGGACTGCAATCTAATCAAGAGGGTAATTTAATTCAATTAAGGAATTCTAATTCGGTTGTTGGTTTTATTTTTTAAATTCAATTATTTCGCGAAACCCCCTCCCCCCTCCCTTTCTCTTTGTGTGTTTAATCCTTTGACGGGAACTAGGTCCTTGGGAGGCGACCTAGGAATTACTTCCTAGTATTGTATTTAACTTCATTTATTTGACCATACACCCCGAGTTAAGAAAGGATTACACTTTATACTTGAGGCCTCGACAATTCTCAGTTGAATGAACAATCTCTCCACCATGATATTCACATTTAGCATTGACATCATAATATCTGGGATATGGTGGTTGTATGGTCTTGCTGGACATATGGCCACTAGCGCACTCTTGAGTGGATTAGGTAGCAACTTTGTGTAGGCCATCGGTATGGGAGTAAACTTCACCATCCTCTCTCCTTGATTACTCCTCTGACCATAGCCTTGATTATGCGCTTGATTAAAATTTTGACCTCCAGTATTAAACTGATATGCATTATTATGCAAATGGAGGTCGATATGCAGTTGGTGGCCTAGGAGCATTCTGAGGGTAGGTCGACACAACATTTGTAACATAAGCAAATTACAGTCTGTAATTGGGCTGATATTGTCGTTGATATCCTCCCTATTATGGCATGGCGGAAGCTGCTTGCCCTCTCCTTCCTTCTTCTTGTTTTTATTATTATTATTGAACCCGGGTTTCTTAGCATTGGTGGCTGCAGATGAGCCTTGTTCTATTTTTCCACTTTTCACCCCGTGCTAAATCCTTTCTCCTATAGTGTCAATATCAAAGAAGTTTGAAGAAACACTTCCAAGCACCTATTCATAGAAAGGAGCTTGTAAAGTCTCAACAAACATAGTTATCATTTCCTTCTCATGTAGAGGTGGTTCAACCTGGGCAGCAAGCTCTCTCCATCTCTGCGCATATTCTTTGAAAGTTTCAGAGCTCTTCTCTGCCATGTTTTGTAGCTGCATTCGATCAGGAGCCATATTCATATTGTATTTATACTGCTTCATAAAAGCATCCACAAGATCCTTCCAAGAACGAATACGAGTTAAATCCAAATACATGTGCCAATTGAGAGTCATTCCTATTAAGCTTTCTTGAAAGAAATGCATCAACAGTTTTTCATCGTGAGTGTCCGCAACCATCTTTCAACAATACATGGACAAATGCCTTTCCGGACAAGTAGCTCCTTTATACTTTTCAAACTCTAGTACCTTAAAATTTGGAGGAATTACGACATCAAGTACCAAACACATCTAAGCAACATCCCCAAACTTATAGCTACTAGCTCCCTCAATCATTCTTAGCCTCTCATATAAAACTTCCAGCTTGTTCTTGGTCTTGTCATCGTTAATCATCACATTTTGCAACCCCTCTTGTATAGTAGTATTTACTGGAGTTACTTCACTAGTTATGACTTGGAGAACCCTTGGTTGAGTAGTAGAAGGAACTTTATTAATTACCACCTTTTCAACATGACTAGCAGGTGGTACTTGAGTGAACTCAAGTTTACCTTTTACACTAGCAGCATTAACAATTGGTGGTATGTTTTCTTGATCAGCATAGTTCTCATAAGGTAGCTCATAGTTTGGAGGTAAGCCGTATGGAGGGAACTCCTGACTTGCTTTATTCCCATGATTAAGATCTCGAGATCTGTAATGTCCTTTGTTGAAAAATATGAGGATGTGAAGACTGAACCTCTTCATTCCGAGTAGCAATCGCATCTTTCAAGGCTACCATCATCTCAAAGATTTGACCAACTTTATTCTTAAGTTGGTCAATATCAGCCTTCATGATATCTTGTATTTCGCCCCAGTCTTCCATTTTCTTACTATTAGCACGAGTTTCGTGGGGGATGTCGCGGAATCTTTGTCGTTATTACATTACTGTTGATTTTATTTTAATGAATTAATTAAACAATAATGCGGACAATGAAAATAAATGATATGAATAAAATGAATGATGCATGTAATTTAAATGGTAATTATGAAAATTGTACATACATTTCATGAAAATTCAACCTGCATTTTTATTAATAGGGAATCAAGATTGTTTGACATTATAGTACAATTTGTCAGAACAATAGAATACAATCATTTCTTAGCACGAGCTATCATATTTTTCATCTCTTCCACTAGGTATTTATAGTGATTCAAAAAGTTTTGGACTTTTTTCTGGAGGGTTTAAGAACATTAATGATATATCAACTTCTCTCAGCATTCTGGGCACCTCATCAATGGCTCCGTTAGCAAGAGCAACTAACTGTGAGGAACACGTCTTCCAATGAACTATGATTTTGTCTTGTTCTGCAATGTGACTCTCCAACTGAGACATCATAATATCATGTCTCTCCTCTATCTCCATTCTACGCCACTGATCTTCTTTCATTCTTTCTTCATATTCTAACATTATCTCTTTCATCTGGGATTCTGTGCTGTTAAACTTGATTTGAATATCGTATAGCTCTTTCATCACCTTCTGCTTGTCTTGTCTGGCTTCATCATAAGAATTCTTCCATTGACGCTCAAAAAGTAAAGCCATATCCCATTCTTTGGCTCTAGAAGCTAACTCAACTTTGACAGCAGTTAGATCTTGAGTTATCTTCGTGATATAATCTTCATCTACCTTTTGCTTTTTCACCAACCTCTCATTCACTTTCACCTTCTCTTCACACTCTATCCTGATGTTTGTATAATTCTGTTGAAGGCTTTGGAAATCATCATTTAACATAGTATTCTTCCTCTTCAACCTTTCAACTTCTTCTTTCAATTTCTCCATTTCTTCACAATTAACATCAACCATAGATTTTTCAACAGGATCATGATAAATCAGTTTAAAAGGTAGTATAATCTCCTTTACTCTATCTGTTATCCATCGCTGATATGGGATTTCTCAGTTTACTGCCCATGGCCTCATATCTTTCTCCACACGGAATATATTCTTCCAAACACCACGGATTTGGCACAATGTTTCAGTAACAGATTCGTCTCTACGATAACACACAAGTGCAATCAAAGCAGCAAGTGTGGGTGCTCCTCAGATCGGATAACCAAATTGTCTCTAAGCCAAGACTGGATTATAGTTAATTCATCCTTTTGTACATATAAGAGGAACATTAGGAAAATCAGCACAACTATAAATGAGACTCCTTCTTTGTTGCCATGATGGTTGTCATAAGATTTTCTTTTGTTCAAACCAGCAAAACATTGAGCCCATTCTTTAGCACCTCTCATCTCCAGTTTCCTCCGAGTCACCAACTCTATCAGGCATCTAATCCCCATCACATTATCACCAATGTGAGCCATCAACCAGATATATAGAATAGGCAGACAACAAGACAACTTTTTCATCTTGTTAGCACCAAGGCTAAGCATGTGATTTGATGAAGTCAATAAACACCATAGCTTGCTGAAGTTTCTGGTGGATTGGATCTGGACTATGTTAGATCAATGCCTAGCTCATGAGCTGATGAAGACTACCTCATGAAGAATCTGTTGGAACCAACCTGGACCAGAATTGTTCAAGTGAAGACTTTGTGCCAACATGAAGATGGTTGGATGATTCGGTCTTGGTCCTTAGTTGGGTTTGTGTGTTGGTGATTGGCTTAGTCCTTAATCATTAGTGGCATGGTTCATCATTCCTGAGGTGCTAAGAGATTCACAAATATTTTTATTAAAACTGGTTTTAAGAAAAATAGCCCAAACTGTTTTTTATTGGAAAAGGTTTTTCAATCAATTGAATTTCTAAAACAATCGATTCAATGCGACAGTTATTTTTGTTACTACTAGAATCTTTGACTGGGTCAACTAACGGTCAATTCAATCGATTGAATGGTTTGTTCAATTAATTGAACTGTTACAGCTAAGTTGTTTTAAAATTGATTTGGGTATTCAAAAGAATGGGCACTATCATTTTCAGTAATCTAAAACTTTCGAAAAGCATTCTTTGAGATTTTCTAAGTGAGATATAGCGCCCCTTTGTGTGATCATCTTTTCACAAAGCTTTTCAAATCAAGAAACCTCCAAGAACATGAATCTTTAAAGCATCCTTGAGTGAGGTTCTTGCAACTTTGGTTCTGGACCAAAGCTAAGTCTTCTACAACTGATCTTCATTCTTTGTAATCTATTCTGTGTAGAAGTACTGTGTGATCAATTCCTGATCTTGTTGTTTTGTAATCTATTTGTTGTTTTTCAATTACTGGGTCTGTAATTGAGTTGGTGCAGTGGGTTTCTGCACTAGTCTCACATTTGCTGAGGGGTTCAGTAGAGTGTGAGTACTGCGGGGAGCAGTGTTGCTTGTGGACTGCAAGTGTTGTGGTGTAGTGGGTTTCTGCACTGGTTACACACTAGCTGAGGGGTTCAGTGAGGTGTGGGTTTACTGCTGGGAGCAGTTTGTAACTTGCTGGGAGCAAGGTTTGTAAACTGATCTTGTGATCTTTTTAGTGGAAATCTTTGCTAGTTTGCAAAGGACTGGACGTAGCCCTTGAGGAAGGGTGAACAAGTATAAAAATTCTGTGTTCTTGCTTTTCTCCCTACTCTTCTTGATTTCTTTTATTCAACTACTGTTATCATTTAAATTGACTGGATTAAAATCTGATCATATTGTTGATTATATTCTGAACATTTGTTTACATATATCTGAATCAACTATGTTTTTGGGTTATTTCTAATCTACTGGATTGTGTTTAATCATCTTGAATCTGGATTAACACATTTCTATACTATAAACTGTTTTCTGGGTTTATCTCTGATAATTTCCGCTGTGCACAATTGATTGTTTACTGGACAGTCCAGAATTACACGAGTTGATTGATTGAATTAAGAATTTGTATTCTCTATTTCAAGAACAAATCCGATTTGCGAAAAGATTTTGAAAGTTCAATTCACCCCCCCTCTTGAACTCGGTCTAAACCTTATTTTACACATCTTTCCTTCACAGCACAAATCCAGAGCTAAGTAAGTGTTAGCCAAAATTGTCGTAACTGGATTCTCAAATCTCGTTCTAACGACAACAAAGATATCCACAACAACATAATCAACATAATCACCTACATTGGGAAATAACATTACTCCATACAATATAAGAGCAAAAACATCCATGAAAGTTTTTCAGTCCTCCTTTACTGCTGAAGAAGATGTGCCTCCAAGAACCTCTGGGAAAACCCTTTGGTGTCTTTTATAGCAACTAGTCGACCACTCAACTTATCCTGAGGGATTTTAGTGATAGATGATAATGTCAGAATAGAAACATGTTGCTCGAAGTGTCTATAAGGGATTCCACCATTCAAAGGCATATCCAGGATCTGCTCGTACTCCTCAATAGTAGGCCCAACTGAAAATCCTAGAATGTGAAACATCTTAAGGATGAGTCGTAATACTGAGCAAGTCTCGTGATAGCAGGTACCTGAACCTCCAGTTCTAACAATCCCAACAGATTTCCATATTTTCTTCTGAAAACTCCTTTATGTATAGCTTTAAGCTTCCTCCTTAGCTCTCGGAGACTCGATATATTATTTTCTATTGTTCCGATCCTCAGCTTCTTCTTTAGATTCAGTGATTTTGATTCCCTTTTAACTCCAAATTCAAATTTAATCTCCACGATCTGGTGTATAAGTAATTAGTCTATTGTCTTCTTCCTAAAATGGTAGCTTTATATATGGAAGAAAGAGTCGTTGTAAATCCTTATTTAGATGTCGAGATATTCAAACTCTTATGAGAACCAAGAGCTGAAGTTTAACCAACCTCAAGCACCTGCACAAATAAATAATTCAAAGGATGCTTTGCAAATTCCAAGTGGACCAATCACCAAGTCAAGGGCCCAAAAACTGAAAGAGGCATTGATTGGGCTAATTCAAGACATTTGAACTGTGCAAACAAAGTCTAAGATTGAATTGAAGTCTAATCACGTTCTTAATTTGATATGGGCTGATGAAGGCATTAAATGAAGGAGATTTGGGCTAAAAACAAATCATTCGAAGAGAAGGGCCCATAGAAAATGCATCACCAGATTTAATTTAAGTGTAAATGGGCTATTTTGGGCTTAGGTTAAAATCTGAAGAGTCACCGATTATTTTGTGGACGAATTCTAAATTTTTTTATTTTGATGTATTTTGATTAATTTTCCATAGGGCTTAGAATAGTCATGCTTAGTAAATTGTGTTTTTCGTTTTCCCATTTAATGTAATAATTAGTCATCTAAAAGTGTGCCAAAAAAGCTGCTGCTGCATTAAATTTGGAGGCTTCTAGGCTGTTGAAGAGTTAGGTTAGCTTTTTAGAAGCTCAAAGGTCTACTTAAGTAAAAAAACACATGTAAACAGCAACTTTGAATTCGAAATACGAATTTGAATCTAGAAATTTCAGAAGTGATAGTTTCTCTCTTGAGTTCTTCATTTGGACTTGCAACTTATCAAGGGTTGATCATCCTTGTGGCGTTTACCTTACTTTAAGGTCTTTGCTGCGTTTTCTTTTCCGCAAGACAAGGCTTCTGAGTAGATCATCCTAAATCTGAATACTTAGGGATCTTGGGGCATTCAACTATTCTTTGTTGTGGGTTCTGGGGTTTATTCCTAACCGGGTTCACATCAAACTCAGATATCACAACTTCATATATCTAACGAGTGAGAATATAGAGATGCATTAAATGCGCTCCATGGATCGCTAAATCTTATTCTTCTCTTCAAGTAACATCCTGATAGTTGGTAGTACATATTATCACTATGTTAGAGAACCTTTTGCCTAAATCAGAGTAAAAGTGAAGACCGTAGGTGGTAGATAATTGGACCAAAGTTTACATATGCTTGTGTCAGGATGATTGTTGAAACAAAAACAACTTTAGCTTGTATCCTAAGAAATCTTAATGTTGACATGTACTTGTGTGGATCATCTTTGTAGAAAGAAGATGAAAACATTTCCTTCAACAGAGAATAAGGTTGAATAATATTTGTGTGACGTACAATGTAAGCTTTAATGTTGTTCGCTAATTATCTAATGAAGGCTTTACTTATCAAATGAAGCAAAGACCACAAGGTTGTATCATCTGTCAAATGAAGCACTTGCGTTTTACATGATCTGTAGCTTATGAAACACATCATCTTATAAATAAATGTTCATGTCTTTTACTTTGTTGTGAAAAAAGACTTAATCGAAATTAGGATTGTTGGACTTTATTTTAACATGTTTTTGAATCATATTTTCCATTATTGACTTTCCACCATGTCTTCTCTTTTGTTTTCCAATTTTGCTTGTGGTGGTAGCTCCTTTGCTAGGGAGGTTGTTGACACCGAAGAAGAAACCTTTTTCAAGAGTCATAATGACTCCTTTTCAATAAAGGAAGATTAGTGGAGGAAACAACTTCTTCTCCTAGTTCCATTATTAGCAATAGTGTGTACTTTACCTTTGGTGGAAAGAGCCATCGTAAAGCCTAAATAGGGGGTAAGTGAAAAACTCATGTCTAGGAAACTAAAAAAGATGGTTGGGTCTAGCACTTGCAAGATTTTTTGGAAGTGGTTTGCTTCTTCATTTAAGCTTCTTTGCAAATTTAGCATTTGACAACTTCTTGCAACTTTGAATATCATCTTCGTTGTTTCGTGTTTATCGATCACGAAAGAGTATTTTTAGTTGATTACGTAGACCCTATAGTTAGTTTGATATTGTCAAACAAGTTTCAATTCATTTTATTGCATGTAAGTGATTTTCTTTTGCATGATTGCATTATTATCTTTTTCTGAAAAATATTCTCTATATATTTTTTAGGTTATTTATTATTGAATGACTCATCTCACTTTTTGTGAAAAAATAAATGATAACCCAATTTCTAATAAAAACTATAAATAAATTATTTAAAATAAATTTAACCTGATTCTCACAATAAATACCAAATATTTTTATAAAGAAAAAGAGCATTATCAATTAAAAACAAAAAGTCTCCGCTTTCAAGATGATAAATTATTTAAAAATAAACTCTAATTAAATTATAAAAATAAAAGAAATATTTCTAAGATATCCATTCACACTCAAATCAATAAGAATTTAAAATGGTAATAAATAAATAAATGAATAATTCTTTTATTATTAATATATATATTTATAGACTTTTTTATTTCAATAATAAAGTTAAATAATATTAAATATATTTAATTTATTGAATAATATTTAATTATCATTTTTATTTCAAATCTAATACTAAACATGTTAAATCATTAAATAATAAATAATTATGTTTAATTTTAATATTTATAACAATCCGTATGAACTTCAATACGGATATTCAGAAGTGAATTTCTTTTATTTACATATATTTTACTTTCTAATATAACCAATAATCCATTAAAAATATTTAATTTTTCCTTTATTACCATCTTCATAAAATTTATATAAAATGATCTCTTCAATTTATTCTCTTTAATTACTTCTTTATTTTTACATATCTTACTTTCTAATGCACCCTTTTAATATATTCAAGAAAAGTAATCATTAAAACCTATAGTCTTTTCGAAATCTCTATTTTCTTAGAATTCATTTATTCTCTTCCTAATTGATAATGTTATATTTATTTAATTTTAATTTTAATTTTAATAATAAAATAACATACAAAATAAATAAATTATATTAATAAATAAATATTAATATATATATATATATATATATATATATAAATAAATAAATATATTGCGTATAGATAAATTGATAACCCTTTGGCACAAAACTCTATGTGACGTTTTTGGGTAATGCCACGTGTCCCTCCAGTCTTATCCACAGCACTGCTTAAACTTGTAACCTAAGGAAGCTATTTCACTTATTTAGTGGTTTTTATTCCTTCGAGTTACACGGCGTTTTTCTATTCGAACAAATGGGCGGAGGAGGAGCAATGAGGGCGGCGGCGAAGATCGCCGGCATCGGCGTCTCCAGGTCTGGCCTCCGGGGGTCAGCGGCGGCTCTCCCGACCGAGCAATCGGTCCGCAACGCGTCGGGATCCTCGGTCGCCGGAGTGTCCGTGCAGGTAGTGAAGACCGCTGAGGTTGCGCCGCTGCACGCAGCGGCGCCTTGGGACGACTGGGACTTCGCTGACGATGGCGATTTGGTTGTGCCGAGGATGGTGTTCGGTTGTGCCCCCACTTTCGAGGAAGCTAAGGAAGCCACCACAGAATTGAAGGACGCCATTGATCAGTATACTGATTTTCATTTTAATCGATGACCATAGTTGTGCAAAAAATTTATTTTATTTTATTTTATTGTCTTGATTTTGTGTACTTTTGGTTTCAATTTTAGCTTTGAAGTCTGTTTCGGTTTTACTGTGCTGGGTTTTTCTAAAGGTTTCATTTTTATGCTCTTAGTGTGAGTTTTACTTCTTTTGGTCGGTAACAAACTAAGGGTTTTTAACTGAATATCATCAGGGTTTACTAGCAAACTGATAGTGTAAACAGCACTGTTAAAGGATTGAAATTAAATTCTATAGGTAGATCTCTGTTTTATTTTTAAATATGGAAAATTATACCATCTTATTGAAAATGGTGTCTTCTTCGGTTGTTGTTGCTCTTAATCACCTTTGTAAAGTAGGGTTGAGCATGATGAGAGTATAAATTTTAGGAAATGAATGTATCTTATCTCGTTGATTTTTCTTGGTATACCCACTGATGGCCTTGTTATATTTGCCTATTATTCCTATGGTTTTTTAGGTTTATTCACTCATTTATTAAAAACTTTACTTTTTGTCCCTATAGTTGAAAGTTTATCATTTTTCTTTTTGTCTATACCATCTAAAGTTATAGGGACTATAAGAGATGAAAATTATGTGTCATGATGAAAAAGATAATCTTTTAGTATAGTGCCAAGAAGTTAATGTTCCTTCAACTATAAGGACTGAATGAGCAATTTGCCCTTTTTGCTATAACTTATTTTATCCTTGTTTCTTGATGTGATAATTTCTCAGTAAATTTGGGTAATGTTAAAGGTATTGGCTTTCGGAAGTGTAGGACTTGGTGCTTGTTTGAAGCACCATTTTGAACCTACTTTGGACATTGAACACACTTTTGAAGAAAAATATTTTTTGTATCTATTCTTCTGAATGTAGTTTTGGAATGAGTGCAACAGTTATCCAAACATGTTCTTGTTCATTGTCTCTCATCAGTTCAATCCCAGCATTTTATGTTCTTGAAGAAATTATATCTTGATAAAGTAATATCATGCGAACTCCGTCTCTTGGGTCAAGAGTGCAATGTTAATTTTGTATTTTGGACCTTACTGCTCTTTTTTTTTTTTTTTTCTGGTCATTTTTCATGTGCACATACACTAATATTGTGGGATATATAGAATCTGGTGATACTTATCTCTATCCTGAGATGATGTTTATTGTTTTTCAGAATATATCTTTCTCCCGATTCTTCGAAATATTCATCTCCTGGTGATGAAGTCTCTACTCTGTCTCCTACTCTTTATGAGCCAGTGAACAGATCTTGTGTCATTGATACTATCTCAAATCCTTCAGCTCCAAAGCATGCTATTCAGGCTTTTAATTTGCTTAGCAGAAGTCATGAAGCGCAGGTGATCTGATGTTGTTTTAACTCAAATTTACAATCTCTTGAGGAATCTCGTTTTGTGACTATCTAAAAATATTATTTAATGAAGGCATGGGCTCATTTATTGAATTAATAGATAGAATTCACTTGACTTTGGTTTCAACCAGGCTGTCGTGGCTTCACTTGCTTCTGATCCAAATGTCTGGAATGCAGTCATGGAAAATCCTGCTGTCCACAGTTTCTTCCAATCACAGCAGACAGGTAATCCTAATTCCTATTTGATGGTAGTTATTTTGCAGGATAAAACATCTTTAAAAACTAAATAAAACTTGAAAAAGTAATTGTTTTTCCTTTTAATTCCGAACTTTTGGTAATGAATCCTATTATTTTTAACTTTTACATAACCATATAGTGTGAAAATTGTGTCTATCTCTCTTAGAAGTTTAGTAACCCAAGTCATATTTCAATTTAAAATTTAACTAAACAGGGCATTAAAATAGACACAATTTTAAATTTATACGATAATGTGAATACTCAAAGTGATAGGATCGATTCTCATGTGCTGGATGTTAATGCAATTGTGTTGCAGTGGCTGATTTTGGAGCAGTGGAAACTACTGAGAAAGTGGAAAAGTTATCAACTTGTGCTTCTGAAGCAGTTGAAACATCTGAAAAATCAGAAGCCACGGCCGAGTCTGACTCGGGAAGCATGTTTTCCGATTTAATGGGTTTTCTGCAGAACTTAAAGCTTACAGTTACTGAATTGGTAAGCAGTGTGTCTGGTTTCCTTCAGAACATATTCCCGTCACCTGATACTCAGAAAATGGCTGCTGATGCTGAGGGGAACAATAAGTCAAGTTTAATGGGAGGAACCTTCATAGGTTTGGCAGTGTTGGTGATAATGGTGATAGTGACAAAGAGAGCTTAGTCTCTTGGAAGCAAATGCTGATAGTGACAAAGAGAGCTTAGTATCTTGGAAGCAGAACTTTAATTTGTCGACTTTTCTAATCGTTTCGAAACCTGTAATTATAAAATATGAACTGCTTTTAAGTGTGTGGCACTCAGGTAATTTACTTCTCTCTACATTTGGAAACCCACCTGGTTTTTAGTTTTTCTGACTTGTATTATTTTTAAAACCCGTATTTAATTGAGTTGGAATTGGAATTGATAAACTATTTTGATAGTTAGAAATATATAAATAATATTAACGCATATAATATCATAATTTTTTTGTTAAAATTTAAGATAAAACAAATTTATAGATTTTTAATATTTAACAATTATATAAAAGTTTAAATAAAATGAGATTATATTTAAATTGTAAGTTCAATAATATATGTTAATATTTGTTAATGATAATAATTTATATGTAAAAGAAAAAAAAGAATATAACAGATATTTTTTGTTGATTTATATATACTTTTAAAAAGTTAAAATTGTGCATAATTTTTTTCTATTCAACTAGTTTTTTATTGGTTTGATACAAATTGACAGTGTTTCATATCTGTTTGCATTAGTAATTGTGTATGATAATGGAATTAGATAGAGGAGCATCTAATTCAATTAGAGGATTATTTATGTGTGAACATGGAAAAGAAAAAAAACTTATACAATTATTTTTTAACTATCATTACTTTATAAATTTTGCTATTCAATTTTTTTCTCATTTTATTGTCGCGTTTTTAATTGTTGTACATTTTATTACTATAATCTTTTCCATATATTGGACAATTTTGTTTGTGTTTATTTGTCAAAAAAATATTTTTCTAATAAAATAAATAGATTTTAATTTTTTATATATTGTCTCATTTATTTATTTTAAAATATACATTTTAGCTTTTTTAATAAATAAGTTCTATCTATTTTCAGCTAAATAGTTGTTTTGAAATTTATGTGAAATAAACATTTTATTAAATATTACAGTGTTAACTTTCTTTTATCAATTTAATTATTAAATTATAATTTTGTATCGTCGTAGGTAGTTATGTTAAAATTTTATTATTAACGTTGAATAACAATATAATGTGTCATGTTTTAATATATTTTAAAATATATTTATTTTTTCAAGTAATAGATCAAATAATTTTAAATTTATATAAAACTTCCATATAAAGAAGTTTATTCTACTAAGCTATTAATTCACATTGACATCCCTTTTAAACGTACAGTACGAAAACATGGAACTAACTAGAAGTACATCTGCCCGTTGCAAGTGTTCTGTGACATAATTTAGAGACATAAGTTTAAAAATATTGTATTAAAATTATAAAATTAAATAATTATTAAAACTTATTAAGGCTCATATGTAAAATATATATCTATTGTAAATTTTTTAAACAAAAAAAAAGGTTACTGTAGATTATTTGATGCAATTAATGTATATTCTAATAATTAAGTATAATCTTAAAATTTAGCATGATAAAATTTTAATCTAAAAATTTGTTGAAATTGACCATCATTTAAGATTAAACTATTTTAAGTGAATCACTTTCTATACTTTAGGTTGTTTTATATAAAGAAGAAAATTATTCTAAACTTGATATTTTAGGGTGTTAATGTCCAATGATAGAAACTTTGCATATGTGGTATTATACATATGGAGAGTAAAAAATAAACTCTCTATAAGTATAAAATTTTAAAATAAATGTTTATTCTTTTTATCTCATTGTGTCTTTTCTAATAGGACAGAATCTCCATATTTCTGGTGGTATACGTGTTGTGAAACGACTACTCAAATTTCAATCATTGCAATTTATGTTGAAGTCTAGATGAAATGAAAGTGTATTTCAATTTGTCATAGAAATTGATATTTCATGGATATTTTAAATTTAAGTATATTTTCAGCGAAAGTTAAAAACTTACTTTAAATTTAATATTTATTCAAATTAATAATATATGATGTAATACTTATGAGAATAATCTTGAAATTAAAAATTGTATTAAATATTTTATATGAAATAATAATCTAATAAATGAATTAGTTCGGTAAGTTTGAAATTTTAATAAAATGAGATAATGTTATTACTATTTGTAATCAACGACTGATCATTATAAATTACATTTAGATTTATGCATTTGAATTAAGAGTCTTTTAAACGCTAAAGAAATTTTAATAAAATGAGATAATGTTATTACTATTTGTAATCAACAACTGATCGCTATAAATTATATTTAAATAGAAATGATGCATTTGAATTAAGAGTCTTTAAAACGTTAAATATTCAAAAGATAATAAATAGTATATAAATGTTACGGAATATAAATGTATAAAAGGATATAAGTTTTATGAAAATAAAGGGAAAAGCAAATAAGATTTGTAATTGCGAACACCTTAGTATACTTATATGTTTCAAATATAATGCTTTTTTGTATAATTACTACAGCTCAAAAGATTAAAATGTAGAATATACTAAAAATATGGATTTTCTAAAATGTACTTCGATCATATTCTAACAATTATTAAAATTTAGTTTTCAAGTTCAATTTTGATATATTTATTATATAAGAGAGTAACTTATAATTAAAAAATAATTTTAATTTATATGTTATTTATTTTCTTTTAATCTTCTCTCTTTTCATTTAATTCTAGGATTATTTCCCTCGTACAAAACAATCATACGAATAATTACGTTCTGGTTGTCTGAGTCAACAGCTTGGATAGTTTAGAAGAATAATAATTTTGGACTTTTTACTTATTTAGCCATATTTAATTCTTTATGATCTCTTCAATGTTTTTTTTTTTTCTTTGAACATCCTTTTAATTCTTTTACTTTGGATATGGGCAAAATATTAATTATGTTTTTTCATTGTTATCTTCATCTTTCTTTTCCTTATCTAGAAGCAATGAGTTATCTTTATCAAGCCACTTGAAAGTACCAACCTAATAGGAAATATCCAAGATGAATTCTAAAGACATGTTCACTCATGAAGACCTCAGAATGTGATGATAAAGAACACACCAAATTCAACATGCTTAAATGAACAACTTCTTATTGTATTCGCAACAAACTTCATGTCTTGAGTTGGACCTTCCTTGTAATACTGCACAATAAAATTACCAATTTCATAAAAAAATATCAAATATTGAAAAGCTTTACTAAGTTTCTCTTTGAATGAAAAAAAGTCCTAGATATCTTGAGTTGATGTTCCAAAGAAAATAAAGAGCAATTACTTACTCTACGCTATCAAATTTTTAAAATCCCAATTTTTCCCTGGTATTGGGGTGTAAGGTATATTTTAGAATAGGCTTTTCCAACGTCAAAAAATATATTTTGGAAACATTATTTTCGAAAGTTAATATAGGATGGCAATTTCATTTCAAGAAGGGTATTTCGGAAGAAAAAAATGAATTACGAAAAGAGTTTTTTTGAATTCTTTTTCTACATTTTGGAAAAGACTTTTTCTTGCATTTCGAAAAAAAAAATTTCAGAAATTTTCCAAATCATCTTTTCGAAATATAAAAAAACTCGATAAACCTGCAACTTGATTTACGTCTTTGATCGTCGTAGATTGTCACCGTTCAGTCTAAACCGTCACCTTTCCAATAACACTAAGTACAAACCTAACTAAATTCTTCATTAAAATCCAACCCAAATCAAACCAAAATGGAATTTTATAACTTTTAAAAACAGAAAAAGCTAATTAGATAGGAATCTACCTACAAAAACGATAATGCTACTCTACCTCTAACGACCGACCATCATCTCCAACAAATCTAATCACAACCAAAAATCAAAACCTTATCAGAGCCTAAATGATATCTAGCTAGAAATACTTCTTTCTAAACATCTAGGTACATTATATAAAGAAAAGAGTGAGTAGATGAGAGAGAGAGAGAAACTCTTTATCATGGATCAACCATCCTCTTCAAATAACCCTATAACCCTTTCCTCAAAAATCACTATTCCAAACTCCTGTAAAAAGACCCTCTCCTCAAAAATAGGAAATCTTATAGAATTCCAACATATTCTAGAAGAATCCCAAATCGAACACTCCTTACCTCCTCTTCTTAGGCCCTATAACGTCTTCCGATGAAACAAATCAGAATTCCCATGGATCTCTTCCATTAAGAAACTGATCTCTACACCAAGAAAAGGATGTCGAGTGTACATCCAAAGCTCTCGAATGGATCAAGTAGCACTGCATGCTACTAGTGCAGAACAATATGTAGATCTGGAAATCAGCAAAGAACTGATCAAACAATGGAAGGCTCTTGACTATGTAGCCCTCCATCTCGGAGCCGTTAGGCTAATGTTGACCCTTCATGGAAAAAAAGGACTCCCAATCACTGCTAGAGTTACACTAATAGACTCTACATACTAACGGTATGAGCAGGCTGTGATAGGAACAATTTTAACAACACTTAATGCTGGAAGTGTTGTCCTTACTGAAAGAAACTGTTTTGGCTGAAATACAAGAGGGGGGTGAATTGGATTTCAAAATATTTTTCAAAAACTAGTTGGCCTTTTAAGAAATTCAAAGTTGTTTAATAAACTGGATCTTTATTGACTTTACTGAGCAAGACAATAGAATGAACCAGTAAACAAAATATAATCCAGTCACAGTACAATGCAGCAAGTCAAACAATTTTATCAGAATTTGAATGTAAGTGCGGAAGCAATTTAGTTAACTGCACAGAAACAGAATAGAAGTTAACCACACAGAATGAATTGATCAACTCTGATTCAATCAACAGTTCGAATTATAATGAGTCAATCAAGAAATAAAATTCTTTTTATTAAAGAAACACTTATTAAAAGATGTTTAAGTCTTAAATCAATTATAGTTCAATTATAGATTCTGAAAACAGTTTTATACAGTGAAAGATTTGGTTTTCT
>Ga0209489_103171_pt1 | contig 32460 bp, 12 predicted proteins | sample SiratrowhiteBW_FD_187527 | JGI IMG/M metagenome (GOLD analysis project Ga0209489, IMG submission 187527) | Root nodule microbial communities of legume samples collected from California, USA - Siratro white BW (SPAdes) (version 2) | ecosystem: Host-associated > Plants > Roots > Nodule | place...
TATATATATTGTGACTTTTCATTTTTTATTGTTCAACAATATCTAAAGTCAACGTTTTTAGTAAACTTTAATGGTTAAAATGATTCACTTGATAGTGAATTTTATACAACAACATCATTTTTATATAACCATTAATAATTTATGTTTCTCATTTATTCTACGAAGGCAGCCTCTTCCATAAGATTTATTTAATTAATCTTATTTTTTTTTTACTGATATAAAAGAACCAATTTAATTTTCAAGCTTCCGTAAGAAAGTAATATGACCATAATACAATTTAGTTTGTAAGTTTATAAGAAAACAACCTCGCCATAATACAATTCAATAGATGTGTTTTAAGGAAAAAAAGAAAAATTACTATTTATGTTATTTCGATAGAGGTGTTTATGGGTCAAACAGTAATTACACAATTCAACTTAATCCAACTCAAATAAATTAGATAGTGATTTATTTGCATTCAATCCAATCTAAACTTATCTAATATTATAATAATCATGTGATAGGTTGAATCCGATCCGATCTAACTAATTAATTGCTTATATTAATTTGATACATATACATATTTAAAACATCTTGTAATTTTATTAAAACTACAATTGTTTTGAAAACTTGTGACTAGTTCATTTAACTTAATTGAACTTGAATTTATGAGTTGAGTTAGATTAAATCTAATAAAAGTAGTATAGGAATCAACTGAATTCAATATAAGATTTGTTTTACTGAATATGGTGATGAGTTTTTCAAACTTGACCTGTACACGATCATAACTTTTTGAATGGTTGGAACTTTCATTTTGCTTAATTTCTTAAAGCATACATGGCCATTAAAAACGACGAAAGCCAGAAAAGAAGACATTATGTTTTCTCTGAATTAAGGTGATGAGCCTTGAAATTTTTTCAACCCTATTTTGGGGGATCTGTTTGCTGTTCACCTCTTTCCATATTTTTTCTCACCAATGAGATACTTTTCTAAATTTTACTTCACACGCCACATTTAAAAATAAAATCACGAATCTCCTAAATAAAAATATATAAATTTTAATCCAAATTATTGAAGTCATTTAATTACCTTAACTTTTTGTTGTTTCCGTTTTGTTATTGATTTAAAAATAATTTATTAGTATAATTAATTTTACACGGCTAATGCATCATGTTAATTTTTTGCATTAGTTTTTAAATAAAAATACCGTAGTTTTAATTGTTAAAGTTATGTAATAAAGCCGCTTACTTTAATAAACATTGCTTTTGGTTAGTTTTAAAATTAATAATTTGATTTGACTTTAAAATAGAACAGTTTCATGACAGCAAGCCTTCTCCCTTAAAAAAAGGAAAAGTTGGGTTTGTTTTGTCTTTCTATGAAACGTCGTCGTCATATGTATACAAATCCAACTTTACATGGGTCCCGCGCCCCAAGAATTGACCTGCCCCGAGTCCACGCTCCTTATCCGTTATTCTGCCCCTTACGTTAGGTCAATTTTATTTATTTATTTTTATTCAAATAATTTTATATTTTATTTTAAAGAAACATCGTTTGTCATCTCTTGCTACCTGTATTATGTAAAGTAATTTGAAAAAAGGAAGAAAAAGTGTCAAGTAAATACAAAACTAATATTTAAAAAATCCGAGTTACTTTATTTTATCCCCCACTTCCTTTCTATTGATTTTTTTTTTACAAAAAAATTTACAATTTTTAAATAAGTACTCAAATAAACTTTTTAAAACTTTATTTATACAAATAGACCTTTTACTCGAAATTAGTTTTCGAAGAACCGAATACTGATATATGAATAATAGTCACTATAAATTTTTCGATATAGATTATCACTATTTATAAGTTAAAATTTAATTCCGGTTTTCCAGAAACTAAATCTTGAATATCAATAATAAATGAATCTATTTATATAAATAAAGTTAGAGAAAATTTATTTGTGTAATTAAAAAAATATTTAACTGTGTATTTGTATCCAGTAATTAACCAACACTAATCACACACCCACATCACCATTATTGTTCTGTGCTTTAATTTGTTAAAGCCATGTTATGTTCATTTTTATTTTTTTTTGAGAAAAGACAAATGTGTTAAAAAGTTGAAAAAAGGAAACATTGACTTGGTCATCATCTACAGTATTTAACTTGATTTTGAATTTGTCAAACATGCAAAGTCTGGTCTAGTTATAGCTAATCCTAGTGTAAATCACTGTGTTTGGCATTAGTTAATCTTCCACAATATGTTAAGTAACGAACCAATTTCATATTCATATTTTCTTACGACTAATCCAACTATTGTACATATTCATGAACCATATTATTAATTAATTAATTTACATATTTGCTACAATATTTCTTACCCTGCCTAACCGTTTAATGCATGAATTAAATAAAAAATATTAAAAGGTATATCAATAAGTAAATAAGCACTAAACAATAACCTCTTTTGATTCAGTGGTGTTGTCTCAATCTGTGGGAAGAGATTCTAGAAGATTGGCACAAATTAAGGGAAGAGAAACCACGATACTTAGGTTAAACGTTGTGTAGAGTGAGAGAAAGTTGAAATTTTAAAATATTTTTCTTTTTTAAACTTTCTTGTAAATAATGATTAGGTCACCCCATTGGTTACTGAATGAAATAATATTCAAGAGTTAATTATAAAGTTGAAGTTGAAATAAGGACGCTAGCTACACATGGAGATAACAGCAAGAACATATAAAAAAATAATTTTTGTTGGATTTGTTTGGTGTTTTTACGTGTTGAAATTTCTACCTACACACATACCTCAACCCATTAATACAATACTATAAATTTATTTTGTAAGCGATGAGTCTTTGGTGAGAGTCAAATAGAATAAAACAAAGTTCCCAACATTATACATTATTTGTCCCTAACAATCTTTTTTAATTTGTTATTAAATATTTGAAATGGAATCATCACACGCCAGCACCACCATAAGTATCTTCCGCGTGGCTTGGAAAATCTTACTAAAGCCAAATTGGAATTAGCCACAGGATCATCATATCCACCCTGGTATACCAACCTTCTAGTGGAAAACCAAGTTCCTTCAATTTTCATTCTTTCATTTTCTATGTCGACAGATACTAACATACACATAAAGAAATGCCTTTTAGTAATGTCACACATTTTAAAGGAACCACTTCTGAGGAGTAGAACAATGTGGGTAAAAAAACTTATTGTAATCTCAAGTAAAAGTCTTGAGTTGTTACTCGAAGCTTTAAAATTTTAAACGTTAATATTGAAGATGAAGTAAATGATGTTTTGAAAAAAATTCTAAAGTAGCGTAGATTATTATTTTTCAATTATACTTTCATTTCATTTGATGCTAAAATATTTTATGGATTCATCACAGGCATGATAAAAAGCTTATATATATCTTATTATGTCAAAAGAAACATATTTAATAAAAAAGAAAGTATCAATTGTATTTTCTAATTTGATTATACACAGTGAAAATGAATGAAGATATCATTAAGGAATTAACTATTCTTTGGTGTGTTTCTTTTTTCTTCTTCTTTTTTTCACCCATCCTTTAAAAAATTAGGTTAAATAATGTTAAAGAAAACAATTTAAAATTAACTAGCTTAATTTTTATAAACGCAAATGAGATAAAAGATAGCTAAAATATTAAAAAAAAATGACTTAAAAACCTTCTTTTTGTTTTCCAACTAAAATATATTTTTTTATGCCTAATGGTGATATATTTAATAGGCCACATACGTTTAATAGCATAATTTTTAAAACTTTATTACAAGTTAAATCATATTTTTAATCTTAAAATTTGGAAATGTTGTTTCTTTTGGTATTCAATTAATTTTTAAATTCTAAAATATTTATTATTTAGTATTTAGGTTAGATAACATTAATAACTTTATTTTATTTTATTTTATGTGATTGTTATTATGCAAATATCTTGTAATATTGTTCTTTCTCTCTTTATTCTTATATTTTAAAAGTACATTCACATTTGCAAAAACTCTAACATCGACCAAATTTTTTAATTAAAAAGTAATATTTGTGACGTCAAATCGTAACACTTATCTATTATGTCTATTAATTGATAATGAAGTGATGTTGTCAATAATAAGTGTAATGTAAAATGTTTTCAATTTGTTCCAAATTATGTCTGTTCTGGACAAAAATTTTGATCGACAGGAAGAAAAGTAAGAGATGAGCACTACAATTTGTTAGAGATATAAATGAGAGGTGGTAGTCAATTATTAATCACCATCTTAATTCTTAGAGAAAAATCATTTGTATGAAATGATCAAAATATTATTCTTTTAAATAATGTGGGAATTGTAAAAAATAATAAACTTTAAAACAAATACGCAATTAAATCCACACGATCAACAAATTTTCTGCAAACCATCATATTATCAACATTAGTAATGTCATCTAATCTTAAAGACGAAAAAAATACAAAACTTTAATCAAAAGACTAAAATAAATCATATACTTAAAACTAAGAATATATTTAAATCTTTAATTAACTTAAAAAAAATGTGTCACTCAATCAAATTTACGTGAGAAATGTTGAGTAAATATTTTTGTATGTCATCAATGTTAATGACATTGTCAGATCCTAAACTAAATGTATCATTTTGTAAAAATTAAAAACGTTATAAGACCAAAGGAAACGATCCTCCTAATTTAGAAGGACTAAAACATATTTAAACCAAAAATTTTACATACTCTAAACTTCTCCCTCCCAACACGAGCTAACGGATAATGAACTGGAATTTTTACTCCAAAAAGGAACTTTCAAATTAAAATAATTAATTTTTACTCGAAACTTTTATTTAGAATATTAGATATGATGTAATTTTCAAGACAAATAAGCTAGACCACACACTAACTGACTAATAATAGGGAGGTACTACCGGTATTTCATTGGGTTTATTTTCTAAAAAAAAAGAACGCTGCTAGCTCATAAAACTAACTTCATAGAATGAAGAAAAAAATAAAAATAGAGCAACATAAAAGTTATAAGTTCGGAAATACAAATATTTTTACCAAATTTCCTTAGTGAATATAAAATGATGACAACTTTTTATCATTTCTTAATTATTATCCTCAATTTTAATAAATTATAGGTATGTACTTAATATTTTTTATTTTTTAAATATGGTAATTTTAATAAATTTTAATTTTATATAATTTGTATTTGTTATAAATACGTTAGTACAATCAAACAACATTTATTTCTTTTATATCATTCTATAATATGTACTAATTTATATTTTTAATTTTTAATAGTTTTTTGCTTTTATGCTAACTCCAAAACTATATATATATATAGATCGTTACTTGATTCAGGCGATTGGTTTGATTGTGGATGATTCAATTATGTGGTACAACTGAGTCCTACTATGCGAAATGACGTTGGAAATGTTCCGTATCCATGGCTTTTAGTGACAGATTGGACAATTCTAACACTCTTAACATTCATCATGGAGATGGACAGAAATTCATGTGAAGACGTCACCCATGTCTATCTTTGTTTCATTTATTTACTTATTAAAGAAAATAACACTTATTCTTTTATTACACTCCTTTTAAAAAAAACGAATTTTACTTAAAAACATAAAAATATAATAATAATAATAATTAATTAAAAACTAATATTTTAGATTATAACTATTTTTAGATTTTACTATAAATATATTTATTTTATTGTGAAATTTAATTATTAAATATTTAATTAATATATGTAAGCACATTTTAATTTTTAAAATATATCTCGTTATTCGAGAGATTTTAAATTTATCTAATTTCTCTATTAGAGAAATGGTAATATGATTATGTTTTAAAAATGTTTTGTAACGTATGAAATATGAAATGTATACATATATATTATATTATTTAATTATTTTTCAAAATTTATAAATAGAATACCCAAATTGTTGAAGATTTCACGAGATGAGACATTTTAATAATTTACATGTGAGTGCAAATCTTATTTTATAAGCCGGTTTTGTATGGTTGAGTTAGGTTTAAATCTACTTCTTAATATGGTATTAGAGTTTATCCTAACAAAGTTATCGGGTCATCTGCTATCAGACCACCTTTACATATAAACGAGTTAAGGAGTCTCAACATGAGAAGAGTGTGTTTGAGATCCCACGTCAGCTAGATATGAGACCTTTCAATAGTTTATAAATATGTGTAAACCTTATCTTACAAACCAGTTTTATAAAACTGAGTTTGGCTTAAAATCCGCGTCTTAATATCATTAATTTATTTTTACATAATTCTTATTTCTCTATCACATTTTTTTTGATTTCTCTTTAAAAAAAATAGACTATGCATATTATGATGAGCTATATCAAAATAGATTTAATTAAATTTAAATTTCATTAAAATTTTAGATTTATTAATAACTTCAATCACATAAATTAAAGTATCATGTGATAAAAAAGTCTATGTGAGATACTTGAAGTATGTTTTGAGACTAAGTGAAGATTTCTAAGATCTTTATCATATTCAATAAAATATTGTAACATGCAATTATTAATAAATATACTATTTTAAGTAAAAATTATTTTAATATATATATATATATATATATATATATATATTTAAATCTTAGTTAGAAAATTAAGTTGAGATGAATTCCACTGTTTAGAAAAACCTGTGATAAAACTGGACTTTAAAGTTTCTAACTCTAGATGTAAAAAATGTCAAATTTATTAATAATATTAATAAAAATTAAAAAATAGTTTAAATGTTTAGTGAATTTCAAACACTTCTGTAATACTCGTATACGAATATTATGAAGCTAATTCATGCCTTGGCCGAATACGAAGTTTAGTATAAAGCGATTACAGCATATGTCAACAAAATAAAACATGTCCGACATTAATTAAAAAAATTGCTAATATAAAGTGTCCAGGTAAACAGTGTTAATTGGATAAAAGAAACTTAAAGAATCATGTTATCCATAAGAAAATAGAGCAGTTTTCAATGATGAACTTGTTTTGGTTACAAAAGGATTTGAACATAAATAAATAAACTATATATAATAAGAAATGACATAGATAATTTAAACCAAAATAGTATTCGCAGAAATAAATTAGTATTTTATTCTATCTATAAATTTTACTTTTTACATTTATGCTAAATGTCTTTAACACAAAAAAAAATAATTGTTTCTTAAATAGTAGTAGTAGAATATTGGTCAACCAGGTAGGTATAAAAATATTAGTGTTGGCAGAAGCACTTTTTCTTTGAGCTCTGAACCTTAAATTCTTAACAGAAATAGTGATGCATTGGCAATCAAAATACTTAAGTAGATAATATATTTTGAGATTGCTCAGGTCCCATCTCTTTTTCTTCTTCTTTCTTTTGATGTGTCATGGAACTGCACACAATCTATGAATAAAAAAAATAACTACACGAGTACAAAAAAATTGCACAGAATCACTTTTGTTTTTTCAGCCCCACCATCCCTTTGGCTTATTTTGTACAATCTAAAAGGCGTAACAAGGGGTAGCAACCAAAACAATACACCGAAAAAGAAATAAAAAGAATAACATGTTTTACAACTTTCTCAGACTTTGACCATACACCAGTTTATGCACTCATGTAGTTTCATTAAAATTTTCGCAACATTTATTTATTTTCTATTTTCTTTGTACAGGAGCAAACATGAAGAATATTTTATATTTTAAGATATTAATATATTTGCTTTTGTTTAATACTTTCTTTATAAAAAAAGTAGGAGAAGTTTGTGGAAAGGTGTAACGTTATTCAAAAAATAATGGTACAACATATACTTAAATGTAATTTTTTATAATATTAAATTTAAATCAACAATTCATTGTACTGTACGTACAGGTGTCAGCAAAAGCTTTTCCAACAAGAAATTCATCCAACTTAATATCTTCTGACATCTGTTGAGGCGAATGGTCTTTGTTTCCATCTTTTTCGAGGTTTTAACAAACATGCACGTGCACTTGTAGTACCCTTGTTCCTTTTTCCCATAGAACGTGTAAATTTTAGTTCGTACATGGTACACGTATTTACTTTATAAAATTATATTCATAAATTTATGAGAATAATTATTCAAATATATGAGTTACATCTTAGTTTATAATAAATTATTAAATTGTTATATAATTTTTTTTTAAATTAAAGTCTAAGAATACTCAGTAGAGCATAGGTTTCTGCAAATATGTTAGTGTGTATCTATTTTATATGGAAGAGGTAAGACTTTCAACACCAGTAAAGCCCAAATCCCCAAACTTTTTGTCACCTGAAAATCCAGGTCCAGGCCTTAGATCAAACCGTATTCGATAGGTTAAAGTGTTTTGTTGTTTCCACCTCCTTTTTTATCGAAGTTCACGCCTATATACATGGTATATATAAAAAATATACCTTAATAGAAACAGTTCTTTGTTGTTTAAGATACACAGCAGAATCATAATTTTAAGTTCTTCAGTAATACTCAACAAGAATTCGTTTCTAATTAAGACAAATAAATTTTTATTGTGTGTTGTGATACAACACAAATTATTACAATAATTTAGTGTATAATTTTGTAATAACATCTGCATTATTGATGTATTATCTAATCTATTATCATTCTTTAAATAAAACTACTAGGAAATAACATAAATAAAGTTACTGAACAGTCTATTAAAACATAAATAACATCAAGTTGTGAAAAGTATGAAAAGAATATACAAAAGATAAATATGAAGATTTTCAAATTATTGCTTTTTGGGTAGAATTTATTTATTTTTTTTACTTTTTATAATTTAATTATACAATTCCTAATTTTATCTTCTTCTAAATTTCTTGCTTAAATAATATAATTTGTTCTAAAGTATTTGACTTTGTTTTTTTCCCTTTTATCTTTTTTCTTGAAGATAACACAACAGAATTATATATACAAATAATAGTTAACGAATTTTTTTCTTTTTACCATGCTAACTTTTGAAAATCACTTTAATAATTCATTAACCCCTGAGAAAGCAATCTTTAACATTCCATAATACACATGGGTGATTTGCGTAGAACATAATTAACGAGACAACAACGAGTACCAATAGCACTCACTCATCTTATAACAAAAACTTGTATAGTCTTCATTTGCTACTTAGAATTTATCTACGATTTTTATATGATATTTTATAAAATTAAAAGATAATAACCAAAATTATTTGTTAGCTTTGGTCATCCAATTGCAGCACATATTACAGCAAATCTATGAGTTAAACTGTTTTAAAAGAATTATTTTAAATGATTTTGGTGATACTGATAAACTAGTTATTAGTTTTAAGAGAATTACACGAATTTATAAATTAATCTGACATGTATAAAATATTGATAAATTAGCTTAAAATAATTTATTTTAGAAACTTTTAATATATAAATTAGAAGTTATTTTAACTAGCTTCTAGTAGTAGTTCATAATTTATTTATTTATTTATTTACTTATTTTAATTATCATTCCTTATATTTCAATTTTTTTATTATCTTGGAGTTTTTACTTATTATTATTTATTTTTAATTTTAAAGAGACCGAAATCTTTTCAACATAAAATTATAATTGAAAATGTATTAAATATTCACCTTGAAAATTATAATTGAAAATGTATTAAATATTTATTTTAATTATTTTACTATTATTTTTTTTTTAATTTTTATGCGGTTTAAACTAAAAAAGTTGACAAGTAATTAACATTTTGCTAAATTACACACAATAATGTTTTTAAAACACTCAATATACTTAAATTGAGAAATATAAATATAAAATTTTAAAAATAAACAAAAATTAAGTTTGATTGATAGTTATTAGATTAACAAGTTTAAATAGAATGACTTATCTAAATAAATAATATGTATAATTTTAAAAATAAATAAAATTAAGTAAAAACAATAAATATTTTTCAATAATTTGATTATTTAAAAAAACGATTATATAATAATATTTTCTTAAGTAATTTTTATCAGCAATATTTTCTTATATAACTTTTATTTATATAAGGAAATTTACGTAGATATATTATTTATACTGATAAGTTAATTTATTAGTTTATCAAATACAATAAACTATATTTATAATTTAATTTTATTAAACATGTCGGCACTGATAATCTATATGTTATTGTTTGCGGATTAGTCTCTTGTATTTGATAAAACCAATTGGTTACTTTTACATTCAGTAGTTGGTGGTAGGAGTTGGGAATGGAAGTCATAGTAACACCGACACGGAAACAGATATATTTTTATAACATAATTGCAACTTTTGAACAATTCTGATATCACTTTGGTTGTATTAAGTCTTAATTTGGGGTGGTTACACTGATAAGACCCTCTGAATGGGAGACACATGCACCCACAAATATAAAACTTGCTTCAAAAACGGTTCACCCATACTCATCACTACTTAAGTCACAGGTGTTGCTTGCTTCAAATATCAAATTGCCGTGAACCACAAGAAACTACAGAGTTAGAAGAAATTTCCTCAATACTGTCTAATTTGCGTGGCACCACTTTTGTAAGTGTATCTCAGGGCAACACGTACCACCAATCACCAAGACAATTGGCAACAAATGAATGAATCTGTCATATATATCCTACCACTATCCCAATTCATTTTGTTCCTAGAAATATTCTAGTTGTACGATACTCTGGTTCCAAGTTAGAAGTTGGGAATTACTTGGATCATTTAATGCTAATAAGATTCTGTATGAAAACATTGGTATATGAAATCAGAATTTATTTTCATGGAAATCACAACAGGGTGTAGAGAAGATCTTGAAGACTAACCGAATCATGTGTTTGTGTTCAGAGTCGTAAGCTATGCCATAAATAGTTTATTTTCTTGGTACGTAATATTATTCATGTTCATAGTGAATCGATTTCAGATCAAGTTTATAATGATACGGACAACAGAATTATTATTACATTAAAACAAACTTGTTCACTCTTGGTACACAACATTTATTTTACACACAACATTGAAGCCTATGAAGTAAGAAGCACAAGATAAAACCTAGAAGAAAATTGCCAAATCAGAAACCCCGCCATTCTCTTCTATCCAAGCGAGGTTGAGAGTGAGTTTGCCATCAGGCAGCCATTCAAAAGCAACATCAGAACCATTCAGTTGGAACTTCTTTGGAGATTCACTTGAGTAAGCAAGGAGTCTCCCACCACCCTTGACCTTAATCTTAACACCCTTCTCAATATACTCCAATTCTTGAATTGTCCCTCCACTGTTGAACATGTTTGTGAGCCCAATGGGTGCAAATTTTATGTTCCCACCTAGCTTTTGGACTGGGACAAAGTTGAAGATTTCAAAAGTGGAAGGTTGAATAGTTAATTGCAGTGGTTCAGACTTGGGGGTCATGAAATGCAGTACCTCCGCCTGATTGAGGTACACAACATACTTCTCTGCCTTACCCATATGTGCTGCTTCTTTCTTTTGGTCCCATTCAACCTCAGTTACATGAACACTGCATGATATTGGTTTGTAGCATTCTGGGAAACCCCTGAATTTCTTCCCCTTTGGGTCCCAACCAGCCCCTTGACAGTTGAAAGCACCAATAACTCCTCCATACTATTAAATGAACAAAATTGTTGTTAGATTATACCTTATGATACTAGTTACACAATCAAATGATGCAAATTTATGCAAAAAATGTATAATGACATTAATACCTTATTGAAGTTCCAAATTTTGAGAACTGTTTTCTGGTCAAAGAGAGGGTTCCTAAAAAGGCAGTCTCTTGTTGGAAGAGGAAAATATATACATTTGGGCACGGTACCATCAGGGAAGACAAGCTTCTTAATGAGCTCAAAATCATGAGAGCCAACACTATCACTCACATAGACAGGACCACCACAAATAGCCCTTGAACCAGCGTGAAATTTGGCACACTGATGATCCGATTGAAACATGTCCCAATCGGGTTGAATTATCTGTCCCATCCACAAGCTGTTGTAGGAACAGTGAACCATGTGCACCCCCTGTAGCCAGAACACTCCCATTGGGTCCCCATTGGGATCTTGGAACCAAAAATCATCCCCTGTATTTTAAAACTTGGTTAATTTCATTTTCCTTGCATATCTTGTGAATAGAACAATAAAATTCATCAAAAGTGATAGAATAATAATGCTTACCAACTCTTCCCAAGGGAACTTGCTTGGTTCCAAGGAAGAAGAAATCGTTGCACTGCTGCATGCTAGCGATGATTCCACTTCCATTGAAATTCTTGAATATGGAGTTTGACAACCCATCGTAATAAGCCTTTGCAATCTCCACTCTGCCCCCATATTCCTCGCATACGTATTCAAGACTCTGCATGTAGAGTCAAAGTTAATGAGTAAGAGTAATGCTAAAATAGACACCAAAGCTAAAACGTACTAAAAATAGAAAAAGCAAAGTAAAATAAAATAATGATCACATGAATGACGTCAATTTTGACTCCAGTAACACCGGTTCGGGCAAGATAAGAGTGCATGGAATCGTAGAGGTCATTGGCTTGGTCAGGGTGAACAAGCCCTATGGAACCTTCCACTATTTTATCCACTGCTAGATCTTGCATGGTCCGATCAAGACCAGGGGAGAGTTTGCATGGTGTTATTTTGGAATCCAGATGTGTAGCTCCTGGCCTCACACCACCCCATCCGCCACACAGCGCATGCCACACATAAACATCATCCAAACCTTTGAATTCACTCCTCAAATCCGCTGTGAAATCCTTCATCCCACCACACTCCGGTGTTTTGCTACAACACCCTCCACTTTCGTTGCTCTGCTTTCCCTTCCCCCCAAAGAGATCGTCAATTTCCTTTCTCACCTTCACAATCATCGCCTCTATCTCCGCCAAATCCGAACCCCCAGCTGAAATAGCCGCATCACGTCGCTTCCCCAAATGCTCAGCTTCAATCCCCTTCGAAATCAACTCCTTAATCGTCTCCGGGTTGAAAGAAGGAGCATCAGGACCCAAAAGAAGGCCCTTTTGGTATTTTCTAAACTTTTCGCCTTCTTCAAAACTACGAAGCCTCGCAGTCATTTGTTCCCCACCAAGAACAAGATTCTTAGCATCCTCGTTGGGGTCATCATCGTCAAAATTCACACTTTGCCAACCATCATCAATGATCACAAACCTCGGAGCCACGCCACCTTCACTGAAATCCTTTAGCCCGTGCCAAACCCCAACGGGGTTCACGGTTAAGTAAAACGCATCCCAAGTGCACCACCCGAATTTGTCAACAATTCTTGGCACCGTTTTCTCCTCCAACAACCTAAACGAGTTAAGGTGAACCCTGAGAGCACTATAGGCCTCTCTCATCAAGTTGTAGGGGTTTTCAGCCACGTGGACATATGCAATTGCACCGAAACTCGATGCTCTCACTTGAGTGGAACCACTCTCCGCGCAAATCATGACATGGTCATCGGAGCCAGGGTGAAGGGCGGACCTGAAACTTTTTTCTATAATGGGAATGATCACGACATAGGATTCTGTTTCGGGGAGTTCTATGAGGACCCATTGAGTTTCCATTTGGAGGTCTGAACCGGAATTTCCGACCCACTGGGTGGACCACCATGTTTTGAACCTGAAGATGCTAACGAAGTTTCTGCCGCTGAAACTTCCCAAGGAGTTTATCAATCTGTCAGAGGGTGAAGCATGGGAGAATCCGAGGAAGCCACCATTGTGTGACACGGCAATGACACGTTGAAGGATGGAAGGTGGAGCATCACGAGGTTCACAGAATGAGGAGAAGGAGCTAAAAGTGACGTTCTCGGGAACGTGAGAGAGTAACGGCACACCTCTCACGGTGAATTTCCCGTCAGATAAGTCGAAAACTTTTTCCAGTGGCTCAAGTCCTAACGTGGCATTCACTGGATCGTTCGGAGGAGCCATGGAGAATGAACAACGAACAAGAACAAAGAACAACAGAGGACAAAAAGATTCAAAACTACAAAGACAGACAAAAAACCTTACCTTGAGAATTAGTGAAGAAAGCTAGCTAACTAGTGGGATATATATACAATATGGTGATTGATTCTACTCTCAAAGGAATGAAAAAGAGAAAATTTTTAGTACTTCAAGAACAAGTGATGGTTGGGAGATTACAGGCATTCATTAATTTTTCGGTTATATTTATGGCAGGACAGAAAAAAAAAAAAATCATGGAATATACTATGTAACTAAGAGTTGAAGGTTTGAAAAGAAGAAAAAGATACTTTTAGAGTTTAGATGAAAGTGTGGAAGAAGGATATAAGCTCAGAGATTGAATAAGATGTGAAAAACATGAGAATAATTATGGAAAGGTGGTGAATGGAGAGTGTCACAGATGGTTTGTATACAGTGCTGTAAGAAACATTTGATTTGAATTGTGGCACCGCAAAGAGGGGGTTATGGAATTATTATATAGGCCAAAACTGGTATGAATTCAGCGATAAAAAGCAGAGGCAGAGAATCATAGCTGTAAGTGGGGTCCTTGACCTTTTTGTTCTTTTTTTCCTTCTTTCTATCACTCATTTTCTCAACCTAATAACCTCTTTCATTCATAGCATTATTTATGTTCACCCCTATAAAAAAAGTGTATCTTAACTGATAACAGAGGATTTTTAAAGACAGTTGCAGATAGTTCTGATGAAGTCATGGAATCTTTTTTAATGAGTCTTATTTTACAGGGAAACTAAAAGCTTTTATGTAATTATTGACTTAAGAACTAACTGTAGGTGGCCCTTGGATTTAGGGAATTATGGTAGTCAGTCTCTTCAAACAGTGTCTCAAACTGAATAATAGTGGAAAAATTATATTGATAAATGTGTCGGTTTTCTTTATTTTTCTCCCCATCCTTTTCCAAGTAGACATAGGACCATTTATTTTCTAGCCATGACTCCACCTATTTTTCAAGGTCATAATTCCAGTCCTTGGTCCAAATTATGAGCCTCCAATTGTTCTTCCCTTATCCTAAACCGATTTTTCTTTTTAAAAAAAGGAGGTTTTTGAAAAAAAAATAAAAATAAAATAATTTAAATGAAAATGTTAAAAATAGATAATTAATTAGTCAATTAAGATTTAAAATTTTATGAAAATGTTAACTTTAAGTATGTAGATTTAAAATTAATTTAAGAGTATTACTATATTTTTTAATTTTTGTGTAACTAAAAATTATTTATTATTTAATTAATTATTTAGATGAATATTAAAAACCATGTATAACACATAAAATATCCATAAAACAAAATATAATTATCATATAGCTGTAATTGAAAATGACATTAAAAACGTGAAAGCACTATGAAAATGATATTGAAAATGACAAATGTAACCATAAAAAATGACACTCAAAACATAATCACTTTTAAGAAATTGAAATGAACAATAAGTAAGTTTTGAAAAAATAAATACTATTTTTTTTCTCTGTCATATTAACCAGAGTTGTGCACGTTATTAACCATGTCGTGATTGTTGATTAGTGGAGTATGAGCAAATAATATCATTTTTCATTTCCATTTTTAAGTGAAGATAATTGATGTACATTCTCTTACCTTAAACTAATAATAAATCATTTTCCGAACATCAATGTTTATTTTTATGTCAAAAATTTGTGTACAAGCTTGTAATTTTTATAATCTAACATGAGTTGCACGGGCTATCACATTTCATTTTGTTAGAAATAAAGGAGTCTAAATGTTGATTTAATGATAATATCAGGTAATACAAACAAGTGAAGATGCTACTGAAACAATTTGGACTATCAAAAGTTGACAATCATTGTACATAGTCTTCTAAGTGAATGATTGCTTCAATAAAATTGTTTGAATTTAATGAAAAGTTTGGTTATGATGCTTCTTCGTGGAGAATAGATGTTTCTGGGTAGCAAAATGGAAATAGTTTGGTGCGAGGAAGCCACTGGTATAAGCTTCCATTTATAGGATATTTGGAAAAATTTGAACTCTCACATATTTAATATATTTTTTTAAGGATGTAAATATATAATATTATTATAATTTAAATAATTAATGTTTATAAATTAAAATTTGATTATTAATTATGACAGAGTAATTTAATATCTAAGTGAAATATTTTTAACTTATCTAATTAGAAATACTAATTAATTTATTAAAGATTTAAAAAGTATTTACATAATGTGTTTTAATATATATATATATATATATATATATATATATATATATATATATATATATATATATATATATATATATATTACAATAACAAAATTATAAGAAGAACTAGTAGGCTAACTACCCTTTACCCATAAAGGTTGAAAAACTTTTCAACCTTTTTAATATGTTGAGCCAAAAACAAGTTTAGTTGGTCCCGTTTTGTCATCCTACTTTTTCAAGTCCTAAAGTGTATATTACTTTTTTTTTTTTAAAGTAAAAAAATTTAAAAAAAATAGTTATCAAAAGTACGATTACTATGTTAGGTTTGTTATTGGGTACATGAAATTTACTCAATTGAGTTAACTTTATTATTTCATTATTTACCTTAGACAATTCTTAGAAATTTAAGTGTGATAGAAATTACATATTGAGCTGATAATATATAAAAAAAGAAATTATGAACATTTTATTTTAAGATTTTAAGTTAGATGCAATATCTTATAGATAGTTTGCTTATGGTTCATTAGTATCAATATTTCTCTTTAAAACTAACAAGTGGTATTAAGTTAATAATTTATTACTGGATTTTCTGCATTGAAAGTCTTTCTAATAAATGTATTAATCTTACATTGGATAAAAATAAGCATATGAATATAAAGAAAAGTAGCAATAATATCAGTATATTTTTAAAAATATATTAACATATAATTTTTTGATGAATTTTAACAAAATTGTATATGATCATAATGATATGAAATTGTAATTTAATTACTGAATTAGTAAAAATTAACACTTATATAAAGTTATTAAGGATGTAATAATATAAATTAATCTCCTTTATATGATATAAAATATTATCTAGAATCTGTAGATGTATTTATTACAAATTATTTGTAATTTTTTATAAATTAAAAATATAAAGAAGTTAATATTTTCTGTAAAATATAATGAGATAAATTTAAAAAATTAAATTAGAAAATATTTTAGTTTATGATTTTTTTATTTGTCATGTTTGATAGTAAGTTTAAGTAAAAAAAAAAAATCCTAACAAACTCTTAAATTATTTGATTCGTTATTGAAGTTGAGATAATCTTCAATAACAGATAAACTTTAAAATATGTGTACGTGTGTGTTTACTGTTTGAAACATCATTTTCTTTACTTTCTCTACCTGCCCAAGGTTCCTCATAAAACTAGTTTATTCAAAGAAGAATATCCCATGTAGCTAGCTTCTTCACTTTTGTTCTTCATAAAATTTACATACTTTCTTTTCAGTTGGATTAATCAAAGGCTTAAAAAAGCAAATATATTTTTACTTCATTCAAATAACTCTTTAATTAAGTGTTGATCATGCCCGAACAATAAATATTGTTTTTCTTTCCTTTATTATTGTATCAGTCTCCTCACCTTAAATTGGATCTGATTAAGTATATGTTACGAAACTATCAAGTCTACTAGAATCTATGATATTTTTATTTTATTTCAAACTTGTTTGAAAATATTTTAAAATATAATATAGATAAATATTAAAATATACAATATAAAAAGATATGATAATTAGAACTGAAAAATATAAAAAAAATAACTAGTCTATGATAAAAACTATAAAAATAAAATTAATTAAGAAGCTAAAATTATTAATAGTTCCAAATATATTTTCATAAATAAAATAAAATAAATTTTGTATGAAAATATCACATGTATTAATATATATATATATATATATATATATATATATATATATATATATATATTTCTATTGTTTTATATTTATAAATTATTTCAAAGACGATTTATCAAATACTTATATTTCAATAAATTAACTTTTTTACTACCAGTTAGCTTTTAATAATTATGAGTTAACTTGTTAAGTACTTTTACCAAAAACAAATGTCATGACCCAGAATACTTCAGCAAAAAAATAATGGGAACAAATTCACAAAATAGCGTATTCTATATATACTTAACACTTAAGCTAGATAAGACCCTCAATTCTTTGTGTGAAGTGGTTGGTGGATTTGCTAAATGTCTATTTCTGATTATGCTTAAAGTTCACAGCCACGTCTAATCTCCCAAGTCATTTAATTTTACTTCTCTGCATGTCAAAGGTTCTACATAAAACTTTAGTTTAATCAAGAAGAATATTCCCATCTAGTAGCTTCTCCATTTTTTCTTTTTTTAATTTTCGTATTCTTTTTAACTAATTCTTTTAGTGTAATAAGTATTGATATAATATGTTAGTGCAATCAACTCATATATGTAACCAAAATATAATATTTTATTTTCTTTATCATTGTGATAAATTTCTTATTCCATTATTAAATCTTGTTTGTCATTAATTGAATTGTTAGGTATCCAAGTATGAGTCTAAGTTTCACATTGAGTAGGAATGAAAAAGTTGAACAATGTATAAAAAAAAAGACTCACAAACTCAATACCTTAAAGTTTTGGTTGGATTGAAGGCGGTGTCGTTCTCATTCTTGTGAAATTTCTCCAATTTTCTTGTCTGTATTAAGATATAATTTTCTTTACATATATATAATAATAAGTTAACAATTTTAAACTCTTCTTTAATTAAAGAGGGTTAATTAGACAATATATATTTATATTAACAATTTTTAGAACTTAAGTTGTGACAGCATGATATTTCTAAAACTAATAAGAAAATTATTTGAATAAGTATTTATTATTTAAATAATATCAACAAAAATAATAATTAAAATTTTAAGAGTCTGAGTGGTAATGTACCAATTTAATGTCATAAAACTTTTATATAAAATAAAAAAATGTTAAATTCCAAACTAAATTGCCCAGAATTGAACCGGGTCATCTTTTATAATTCTAAACAGCATAAGTTAGCGATTTTTTTTTTCTCTAACTAATAGGTTTGTTTTAAGTTTATTATATTCATGTTATCATAATAGACGGGAATGGAAATGGAAATTGAAATAGAGAAGAGAATGATTTCAATAAGAATTGACCTCGATAACCAATCTAATGCAAGAACTAATAATGATTATACTTATAATAAACAAGATATATTAAACTGGAAGAATGATCAAAATGGCAATTTTACATTTAAATTCACATATGAAATTTTAAATAGGAGTAATACGAAAAAAAAGCAAGTCTTTTGCTATGATTTAAAAAGTTAAAGCTATACCGAGTGCAATCCATTTTGTACAGAGAGTGAGAATGAATAGTATGGCTACAACATATAATTTTAGGCACAGACCAATCAATTTTATATCTAGTGTTTCATATGTGATGTGTGGTTTATAAAACGTATATAATAGATGGTAGGTATACTAACAACGGCTTAGAACCAAACAATATAAAATTTCAGTTAATTTTATCTCTTAGATATGAGCAGAACATAAAATATGATATAGAAAGTAATGAGTGGCAGTTGTGAGATGCATATGGAAAAAAAAAAATAAGGTTATATTTAATAATGGAGTTGTGAATGGTGTGATTTTTTTTTTTTATATATATATTGGGTTTGGATAACAAATAGAATATCTAAGGCAATAAGGCAATTTTCTCATATGTGAATTGTTTCTTGGACCCAGAACATGCATTAAAAGTATAAAGAAAAGGTAGATCTGATGGTGTTAAGGCATATTACAAATATGGAACTATTAGTGCAATATGTATTCTAGTACAGGATGTGTTTTTAAAAATTTTCAATAATTTTTTTATCAATAAGAAATAATATTAGAGACATAATATTTCTAACCTGCTATATTATATAATTATATTAGTGGTTGAAACTAAAAAAAAAAAAACTAATAAATATTACTTCCATTCCATAATCACTACAATTTAAGTTTCACACACATATTAAAAATAAACAACAAATGTGTCCTCTATTAAAATATTTTACTAAAATAACATCATTTTTAATACATATATTATTTTTATTTGCCGTAAATACTATTAATAATGTGTTTTATTTTATTAAAAATAATAGCTAACAATTTATTGATAACTAAGAATATCAGTTAATTAAATTTAAAAAAGAGACTAAAATCACAATAACTTTGAGACGAGGGAAGTATAAGTATAAACTTGATTTTATTTTTATTACCAGCATCATTAAAGGAATGGACAGTATTTCAATCAGTAATTGTCTAGATTTTCTATTATTTGTTATCAAATGAGTGCAATGTTGGTCTCCTAATTATTTAGAACTCTACCTATTAGCACACGTAAATCCATTGAAATAATTTCGTAAATTTAACAAAAGTTAAATTGGTTATTATTATTATTATTATTATTATTATTATTATTATTATTATTATATACTCAATTTTATTAATATTATAAATGTGTTTGGTAGCTTAGGTTATTTAATTAAGTTATAAGTTAGTTTGACTAATATAAAAGTATCTAAAAGATATCTCACAATAATTTATTTTAGAAACTTCTACTTTATAAACCAGAGGTTACTCCACGTAACTTGAAACTTGCAACTTATTTAATTTTCTTGCAAATATTATTCTTTGAATTTTAGTATGTTTTCTTATTATTTTTATTTTTTATTTATTATTATCTATTTCAATCTTATGAAGATAATTATTTATTGTACTATCTTAGTATTTGATGTTTTTTTTTTGTTAATTTATTATGCAATTCAAATTAAAAATATGTAATATTACAAATTGACGTAAAATTAGACGATGATATTTGAAAATTAGACACAATAAAAATAGTAAAAAAGCAATTCAACCTGACAATACTTTAAATTAAAAAATGAAAAATATTTTTTAAAATAAAAAATAATAATTAAATTTAAATAATATTCATCATATTTAAATAAAAATATAACAAAATAGTTATTTAAAATAAATAAGTAAAAGTTAAATTTAATTTATATTCGTCAGATCAATTCATTCAAATAAAACGATTTGTTCAAAACCATATATAATTTTTTAAAAATAAATAAAAATACTAAAATTTTTAACAAGAATTTAATTATTTTAAAAATATAAAAATATAATTATATAACAATATATTTTTCTTAAAAATAAAAAATATTTATATAATAAAATTTAAGTTAAATAGTTGGTTAAGTATAATAAGTATTGATATATTTTATTTTTAGTATAAGAAAATATTACAGTATCAATAATTCTTTTTTAAATTTTATTAATTTTATTTAAACTTTACTAATAGTCAAAGTATTTAAACATGTATTTGATTTTTAATAATTCCTCACGCGTGTTTATTAAAAATAAAATTAACTTTGAAAGAATAACAAAAAAATTTAAATTTATGAAAAAAAACAAATAATAAAAGATTCATCTTAAGATTAATTGTATATTAATGTTAATTTTACATTTAACAAACACACATAACAATTAATAAAACATTACTAAAATTAAGATTGTAGTTTATTTTTCTTAACATTAAAAATTAAATATGTAGATACTGAAATAATTATTCACATTAAAATTTATATAATTATATCTTTTCATGTAATCTACCCTTTATCGATTCATCAAATATATTTAAACCAATCGACTATAGTCTCGAAACTTATAAATTAATAGTTTATTAATTAGCGATTAGTTTTTATTACCAAATCATTAAGGCGGTAGACAATATTTCAATTAGAAGTTGTTTAGATTTTTTTTATCATTTGTTATCAAATGAGTGAACATTTTGATCTCTTAATTATTTAGAACTCTTTACCTATTATCACACGCAATAAGTTTAGAATTTCCTGAAATAATTTCGCAAATTTAACAAAAGTTAAATTGGTTTTTAATTATTATTATTATTATTATTATATACTCAAATCTATAAATATATCAAATATGTTTGATAACACTAATAAGTTAATTATTAATTTATTTGATTAATTTATAAAGTAGTTTGACCAACAAAGTATTTCAAAAATATCTTAAAATAATTTAATTTAGAAACTTCTAATTTATAAATTAGAGATTACTTCAGGTATCTTATAACTTGCAATTTATTTATTTTTTTTACAACATTATCTCTTATATTTTAATATGTTCCTTTGTTATTCCTAATTCTTTTCATCCATTATTATTTATCTTAATCTTATGGAAATAATTAATTATTGCACTATCTTAGTATTTCATGGATTTTGTTTTTTAGTTTATTATGCAATTCATATTAAAAATATTTAATATTACAGATTGAAGCAACATTAGATGATGATATTTGAAAATTAGATACAATAAAAATAGTAAATAAGAAATTCAACCTAACAATACTTTAAATACACTAATAATAAATATTTTTTTAAAATAAATGAATATTAAATTTAATTAATATTCATCAGATCTAAATAAAAAATAAGACATATTTTTAAAATAAATAAATAAAAGTTAAATTTAATTAATATAGATCTGATATTTGTTTAAAAAAACATATAATTCTTTTTAAATAAACAAAATTACTAAAAGTTTAAGAAGAATTTAATTATTTAAAAATATCTAAAATTATAATATTATATTTTCTGAAAAATAAAAAATTTATTTATATAATAAAATGTAGGTTAAAAAGTTGGTTGAGTACTTAAATATTAATATATTTTGTTTTTAATATAATAAAAAATTACAGTCTTAAGAGAAAAATTTTAATGCCGTTAATTTTGTTTGAATCTTGTTAATGATTGAAGTAATTAAACACATAATTGTAATGATTGTAAGTAAAATTAACTTTAATACACTATTAACGTTAAAGGAATTACCAATAATTCTAAATTTACAAAGCAAAAGTAAATAATAGAAAGCAAAAATCAAATAATAAAAGGTTCATTTTTCAAAGTTAATTGCATATTAAAGACCAAATACACATGACAATTACTAAAGATTAAACATGTGTTCAATTACTTCAAACATTAACTAAGTTCACATAAAACTAACAAAATTAAAATTATTTATTAAGACGGTTGTTTATTTTTCTTATAACATTAAAAATAAAATATGTCAATATTTATTATACTAATCAACTATTCAGCCTAGAATTTATGTAATTATTTTTTTATGTAATCTTCCATTTATTGATTTATCAAAATACTTTTAATCCAATCAACTAACTTATCAACTCGAAACCTATAACTTAAAAGAGCTCACTAATTAACAATTAGTTTATTAGTTATGAACTTAGCTAATTTACATAACAAACTATCTTTATGCATATTTACCTTGTTACAATGCATATATATATATATATATATATATATATATATATATATATATATAATATCTCACATGTATAAAATCACACACAATTTATTTTTATTATTCGTATAAATACAAAATATATAACATTTTTATCAACTTCTACCGTAATAACATGGTCTTAACTATTTTTTACAAAAATACTAAAATTTAATCATAAAAACTTATCATCATTATTATTATATCTAACATTAATAAGACATACATTCTATTTTTAATTACTATAATTATAATACTATTATGACTAATCTTTATGTTATTTATTTCATCTTAACATTTCCTTTTATATCTATTATTTCATAACATTTTTTTATCACGTCCATACCTTTGTTAATTTTATAACCTTCACTTATAAGAAGATCAACACTTCGATTTGTGTTATCTCTTTCAGTGTTATCTCCTCTAGCACCACTGCTTATATTATCTCCCTTATCTGCACTAACTATTTCACTTCATCCTTCACAACTACTTATATTATCTTCCTTATCTCCATGAACATTTCCATCTCCTCTTACACTTACCACCTATGTTACCTCATCCACCAACATTACCATCTCCACTTGCACCACCACTTATGCTACCTCTCTCGCTTGCACCACCACCTATATTACCTCCCACACTTGTACCAACATTTCCACTTCTTCCTGCACCACTGCCTATGTTACCTCTCTCACCTGCACCACCACCTATGTTACCTCTTGCAACAGCACCAACATTTCCACCTCCTTTTACATTACCACTTATGTTACCTCCAACACCAACACCAACATTTCCACCTTCTCCTACATTACCACCTGTGTTACCTCCTCCACCAACATTACCGCCTCCTGCACCACTGCCTATACTACCTCTCTCACTTGCACCACCACCTATGTTACCTCCTCCTCCTACCCCAACACTTCCATATCCTCCAACACCACCACCTATGTTACCTCCTCCACCAACATTACCACCTCCTCTTGCTCCACTACCAATGTTACCTCCTCCACTTACACCACCACCAATGTTACCACCTCCTCTTACATTACCACCTATGTTACCTCCCGCACCTGAACCAACATTTCCACCTCCTCCTACACTACCGCCTATGTTTCCTCCAACACCAACACCAACATTTCCACCTCCTCCTATACCATCACCTATGTTGCCTCCTCCACCTCCACCACCTCCTGCACCACTGCCTATGCTACCTCTCCCACTTGCACCACCACCTATGTTACCTCCTCCACCAACATTACCACCTCCTCTTGCTCCACTACTGATGTTACCTCCTCCACTTGCACCACCACCAATGTTACCACCTCCTCCTACATTACCACCTATGTTACCTCCCGCACCTGAACCAACATTTCCACCTCCTCCTACACTACCGCCTATGTTTCCTCCCGCACCAACACCAACATTTCCACCTCCTCCTACACCACCACCTATGTTGCCTCCTCCACCAACATTATCACCTCCACCTCCACCACCTCCTGCACCACTGCCTATGCTACCTCCCCCACTTGCACCACCACCTATGTTACCTCCTCCTCCTACCCCAACACCACCACCTATATTACCTCCTCCACCAACATTACCACCTCTTTTTGCTCCACTACTGATGCTACCTCCTCCACTTGCACCACCACCAATGTTACCACCTCCTCCTACATTACCACCTATGTTACCTCCCGCACCTGAACCAACATTTCCACCTCCTCCTACACTACCACCTATGTTTCCTCCAGCACCAACACCAACATTTCCACCTCCTCCTACACCACCACCTATGTTGCCTCCTCCACCAACATTACCACCTCCACCTCCACCACCTCCTGCACCACTGCCTATGCTACCTCCCTCACTTGCACCACAACCTATGTTACCTCCTCCTACACTACCACCAATGTTACCTCCTCCACCAATATTACCACCTCCCCCACCAGCACCACTACCTATGTTACTTCCTCCTCCTACACCAACATTTCCACCTCCTCTGACACCACAACCTATGTTACCTCCTCCACCTACACCAATATTTCCACCTCCTCCTACACTACCACCTATATTACCTCCCGCACCTGTACCAACATTTCCACCTATTCCAACACTACCACCAATAGTACCTCCTACACCGTCACCTATGTTACCTCCAACAACATTTCCACCTCCTCCTACACCACCACCTATGTGACATCTTCCATCATCTTTACCACCTCCACTTGCACCTGTACCAACACCTACACCACCTCCTGCACCACCCATACTATCTCTTCCACCAACATTTTTATCTCCTCTTACACCACTACCTATATTACTTCCTCCACTAACATTATTACCTCGACCAACACTCACACCAACCCTCGCACCACCTCCTTTGCTAGCACCTATATTACCTCTTCCACCTGCATCAACATTTTCACCTCCTCCAGCACGAACACCACCTCCACCTATGTTTCTTCCTTCATCAATTTTGGCACTTCCACCACTACCTATATAGTCCGTACCTACACTTTCAAAACCTGCTCGACCATTTGCTACGCCACCAGAATTTTGAAGTTTTCGCCCATCGACTGTTCCAATGATTATCATAACGAGTAAAACGATCTGCATTTTAACTTTACGTGAAAATATGACCATAATTATTCAACGAGTGATTGTATATGTTCGTAGAAAAGAAAATATGCAGTTTGATAAAGCTTGTAGTTGGATGGGTTAGTTTCACTCTATTTATAGCATGAGTTTGGAACAAGATGTTAATGATGTGGCTACTCGCACTAATTTCTACTTGCCATTATGAATATAGTTGATGGCCACGCGTGGTACCTCTTATTGCACAAAAATTCTCAACCAGACTTAGTGCATCTGCCGCCATACCAAAAACTACGTGTCCATATACCCTTAAGTATGCATGTATAGTTGCCTCTCCTTTATCTCTTCATAAATTTTTAAGTCATTCTTTGATGCCCTTCATTACCACCCTTTTTCTCCACTATAAGCTTCAGCAAATTACCAAATAAAACGTTCACCCTGATAATGTGTTTTCTAGTTTAATAATAAGGATTTTGTTTATGGTGATCCAGCACCAATTATTAAAGAATTACAAATAAAAATATCATTTAATATAATTTAAAATTTTATTTTCTTTTAGTTTTTTAGCTTTTAACAAATAGTTTAAGAATCTTCATTAACACTTGTACCGAAATAATTATTATTTAAAGCTTTACTAATGTTAAAAATATATTCAATACTTAAAATGTAACTATTAGATTTAGGTACGTGTTTACTTTAATTGCAATTATTAACGTTTTAAACTAACATTGCCTTAAATATTACAGGAATATATTTAAAATAAACTAATAGAAGAAAAAAAAAAAAAGCCTAGACTAGACGCTCAAAAAGTAGTTTTACATTATCATTCAAATGCAAAAGAGTATGATAAGTTTATTAACATATATAATGATAATTATATTAAGAGTTATATGAACGATAATTATGTAACTAAATGACGGTTTAAAATTATTTTATACACAGTACGACGGCTATGTTCATAACTAAAGACTTATAATATAAATTAAGTGATAAGCACTTTGCTAACTATAAGATTACATTCATCAGCCTATATACGTTTTAAATTATACTCTTATTTTATAAGGGTACTGTTAGTGTTTGATTTTATAAGTTTTAAACTTTAGTATTTTTACATATGTTTTTCATTTTAAAGTATATTCTTATTTTCTAATCAATATTGTGTTAATTTTTCTATTTTTAGTAATTCATATTATATAAGATGTTATTTTGAACATAATCTTTCGTTTTTTACATATATTATCTCAATTCGTCTTAATTTTTGGCAAAGAATTTTAAGTATACGTATGAGTAATATTTATTTTTTTCTAAATTGAATATAAGAATCTGATATATATATATATATATATATATATATATATATATATATATATATATATCTTTTTTATATTTTTTTTTTTATCTTTTTTTTTTTTTTTTTAAATTATTAAAACATCTTTAATTTATTAAATAACCTAAAAAATTTATATTAATTTTTTGTTATCAGTTTCTTAACTTGTACTTATTTTTAATCATACATTTAATCATTTTTAATCTTTACTATAATTATTTAACTTTTATTTAATTATTATTTGATATTCTTATTTAATATTTATATAATTATATATATACATATATATATATATATATATATATATTTATATTGAACACTTAAAGAAAAGAAAATGTATTTTTATAATATTATTTTTTTAAAAAAATTATTCAATTAATATAATGATAAGATAAGTAACCCTTTTCTAATAATGAAGAGATAAAAAAATACATTTTCGTAGAATGGAAATAAATTTTTACTTCAAACATGAAAATGATACTTAGACCCACACCCATCTCATTCGCATTTTATTCTTTTTATGCTTATTTTAAATTATTAATTGTTTATTAATTAGTTAATGAAATTAAAAATGTAAACCAAAATTAATATTACTATTAATAATTAAATGAAAATTATAATTGTTAAATGGTTTAAAGTATCTTTAGTAATATTCATGTAAAACTATATTACTATTATTATAAGAAAAGTTAATATACATAATATTTTTAAGTCATTAAATAATTATAATTACTCAAGGATTTTAATAACTTTCCACACGTCTAAATTAAATTGATCTTCTTTTATATTCCAAATTTAAATTTATTCTCTTTCTACTGTATTATAACTTTTATTGTAAATTTTCATATATGATATCTTTTTTAAAAGCATTGATAAAAAACATGTTTATTTCATCTATTGAGTATATACAAACTTATCATTTCACACATACATTAATTAGTCATGAATAAGAAAAATGAACAACCCTATTTTACAATTCTAACACATTTTTATAATATTTTTAGAATTTATCACACTATTTAGTTTTTATATTTTTATAGTAAAAAGGTTAAAAACAATCGCGTTACAAATCCGAATCAACTGTAGATGTAATGATTGTTTTATGCTTTGGTTGACACTTTATCACCCACTTTGTCTCGAACAGTCCAGGTACAAGCATTGTCGACACAGAACTGGAAGGTTCTACTTCCAACTACAATACAAATATTAACCCTACTTTTGACATCTGCAAACCAACAAAATGTAATGAAAAACAAATGGCAACATTGAGCTTAACAACAAAGGAAAAATAGTTAAAATCTTTGCAAAAGTTAAAAGAAAGACCTGTATTTTATTATTTATTATCAGAGTAGACATGCCAAATTAAGTTTGGAATAGAGACTCTTGTGTGTAGTGTATGTAATTGTGTATTGGTTTGATTAGTTTATGTATAACAAATATACAATTTTAGTTACTCAATTTGATATAGTTATATTTTTAGTTTTTTTATAAATTGTACTTTAAAATAAGATATTTATCTTTTTAATTTGTAGATTCTTACTAAGTTTTTAATGCTGACAAGAAAATGACTAGAGGTGGAGTGTGAAAAACATGTTACCTGCTAGATTGTGGTAGCACAAAGTGCGTAGATATTTTATTTTAAAATAAAATGGGTTAGGTGAATATTGAGGTGTACAAGTTATATTCTCTTAACTAGATTTAACAGAGAAAGAAAAAAAAAATCCATATAACTTTTTAGAGACTTAAAAGCAATTGTATTCTTTTGCATTTTTGTTACATAAATTTATAAATTATTCAATTTTATTTATATAATTATGTAAAAAGCTCATTATATATAAATTATTAATGCTTATTATTGTTACTCTTCTATTTGCAAGGTAGATATTTCAAAATAAAGATACTTCATAAATATATTTATAATAGACTGTACAATTCAACAGATAGAAATAAATTACTTTTTTCGTTAAATCATATATTAAAATACAATCTTGTTATTCAAGAATTAAAATAACCAATACTTCTTGGAAATAAAATGATCTTTACAAAATTTATTATGAAATTTTAATTTATCTGCTACAAATTTTACTAAATTTTCTTACAATTTTACTTTAATAAAAAAAAAGTCGTATAAAACTCACTTGAATTAATATTTTAATTAATTATGAATGTTTATAAAATAAAAAGAATATATATTAATAATAAAATATTTCAATAAACCTTTTTCAAACTCAAATCTTAAACTTATAACCTTATAATAAAAATAATTAATAATAATTAACACAATAAGAGATCTTGAACGTACAAAGATTACTTGTAGTGAAAGTGGCAAACTATTGTCTACTAAATCAGAACTCGACGTCATAAATCCATGTTTCTACCTCCATCATGACCACCAGATTGTAATACCATTCTATTCTTCACTGACAAGGAAGAAAATTTTGGCTTCATTCAGTACCAACGAGTCAAAATGTTTGAGCTCGATACATTGGCCGAAAAAATAAAATGACAAAAATTCAGAAGCAACAAATACATGCTGCTTCAGCCAAAAAGACGTTTGCTACGCAGCCAAAAAGTAAAATAATACTATTATACTAACAATAAAGGAAAAATTATTATACACTATTTTGCATTTCCCCCTCCGGATTAATTAAGAAAAACATCCAAGCCTATCAGTGAACGTGAATGCTATTAAATTAATCTAACTAAGACTCTAAAGAGCAGTTATACTATCATATGCCTCAATGATCGGACAGGAGATTTAGTAAGTCTTCTTTCGCAACATTGGCTTCTTCACGTCTTTTCTTGAAGCCGCATTGACTCCTGGTGTGGGTATGTCTACTGTGGCTTGATACAAATCCTTCAATCTTCATATAGTGATAGGGGAAGGAGATCAATAAGGATACATGACCATAGAAATTCAAAACTAGTTGTAGTTAAGGTGAAAAGGGACGAATATCAATCTTACCTTGGCATGCTAATAAATAGTGAAACAACTAGGAATCCAACTATAAGAGGGAATACTGGTGCAGGAGTCAAATCCTGCATTGTATAAGAAATAAAAATTAAAAATATGTGCCGCACCATAGCAACATAAGAAAACAGAAAACAGAAAGCAAAAGCAGGCAAAAATAGAAAGAGTGGAGACAAGAAAAAACCTGCTTCAGTTGATCTTCAATCCTGTATGTCAGCGGGCCCACATGGATTTGAACATTTTTTTCCAAGTCAACCTCAATGATATCAGATTCAAACTTAAGCGAGCCTTGTGGGAGACCAGATTGAAGCTGTAGAAGGTGTCTTCCCTTTGATAAGCCCTTCACTTGGAAAAAGTTTGAAATTGGCAGGGGGAAGACTGACTCTATCTTGTTAAGGTCACTGGCAGACCTAATTTCTACCATCAGATGTTTACGTAGTTCATCTGTACCATTTCCTTCAACGTGGCAACTTATAATTGTCATTTCTGGCTCCTCGAAAACTATAAAATCCAAACCCTTTATATCTTCAGTTCCAACCTGGGAACATCAACCAACAAGCTTACTATAGGATCAGAACAATGACAACATTTAAAACCGATAGTTACCGGAAACTAACCTTCACAGCAATTGAATCCGGAGATGCACGTTCTATATTAGAACTGCCCACAGTATCCCTTCTAGCCACCTTGACAACATAGACAGTATCAGGCTGTAGTCCTCTCAGACGATAATTTCCATAGGAATCTGTCACTGTTTCCTCAAAATAGCCTTTTGACTCTGACCGGGCTTCAACTGAAACTTCTCCTTTGGGTTGTCCAGACAACAGAGTGACAACACCAGTAGCACTGTAAGAGTTTATTAATTTCAGCATCTTCCAGAGTAAATTATGCCCAAGCAGAAAGTGCAAACACAGGAAAAGATAGAGAAGTCTACGGGGTGTACAGCAATTGAATATGATTACTTGGTAATAAAATATATTAAAAAAAAAAGTAACACGTCGATTCACAATTTGCTCTGCAGTTTGCCTGTCCGTGATTACGCTGATACTAGTTTTATAATGTCTGTCCTATTCACCAGCATAATTTATCTGTTTAGGTGCTTTCACATAAGGAAACTTGCATGTTTCATCACCTTGCATTGATTTGCATCTCAATTCTGATGCAATGTCGTGTAGTGCCTAACACTAAAATCATACACACTTGATAGATAACATTCAATCTACATTACACTTAAGTCGTGCATACTTGAATACATCTTTTAAATAAACTACCAATTCAAATGGAATTGAAGAAACAATTCAGCATTTAAGAGAAAAAAGAATTTAATGTGCTTGCTACTTGAGGTATGTGCAAAATTTGGATTATTTAAAATAGGTGCAGTGGGACTGGCCTGAGATGCAAGTTCAAAGAACATATTATGTGTAACTACTAAAAATATAATTTCATGGAGATGTGTTGAGTTGCGCTCCTACTTTCACCCAAATTCCAATATCAACAGACCTATACCAGATGAGTGGCCATCCCAGGGCTTTAGAATAAAGTTCCCCACCTAAACCAGTAGTGGCCCCTCCCACAGATCTTAAATGAGAGGATGTCCTTGTTTTAAACAGTCTACAGTCCATTTATATATGTCTCAAAACTAGTCTAGTGTCTCAGTATAACTAATTACTGCAAAAATATCATATCAATAGAGAAATAGCAAATGAGAACAGATACATAAATCAGGAAAAGATATAAAAGCAAGACAATACTTGAACCTGAGTTAGACATCTTTTCTAATCCAAGGGAAAGACATTCAAAGATAGTGTTGGACAGTTGGTTTCAAATTTTCAATGATTTTAAAGAAAATATTGGAACCAGTATTCAAATAAAGCTAGAATTACTTATCGTTGCATTAAATGAAAGAAAGGGGGCAACTAAGGTGAAATAACAAAGTGAAACCTGTAGGCTACACGCGTGGCCTGGAAAATAACTTCTCTGAACTCCCCTGCTCCAAGTTCTATCGCCTGTGCTGGAGGTGAGAAAGCATACTCCTAGAAAACATAACAAGAATATACACCGAATAAGGAAGTTGCCAAAGATGTAGCTTTCCGCAATGACAAGCATAATTTTAATCATCAACTTCTAAATATTCCTGATATTTACAAACTTTGCAACTTCTTATTCTTAATTGTGTTGAATAGCACACAAGCAGAAAATTACTAGCATAACAAGGTGACCAATTCAATCTGAAAAAAAAAAAAAAAAATGTTTTTTTTTTTT
>Ga0209489_103172_pt1 | contig 32454 bp, 11 predicted proteins | sample SiratrowhiteBW_FD_187527 | JGI IMG/M metagenome (GOLD analysis project Ga0209489, IMG submission 187527) | Root nodule microbial communities of legume samples collected from California, USA - Siratro white BW (SPAdes) (version 2) | ecosystem: Host-associated > Plants > Roots > Nodule | place...
ATATCAAGGGTATGATTAAACCAAGAATTCGGATTGGACCACAGATCAATTAGGTAGCCACACAAGAGTACGCCGTCACTTCAACTTCTTATCATAGCTTCATTGTTTTAAAGTTTGCACACTTTCCTAGATTGACATGGAAGGAAACTTAATGGAAAAACAAATGCAGTTCTACAGTTTTGGTGTGATATAACGTAATAATTATGTCTTTTAATATGGGATCTGAAATTTAATTTTAAATTTTATGTGTATGGAAGAGTGTTATTGAAAAAATATATTTTTCAATGAATATTAATACAATCAGATGAATGCTCTGTGAGACCAACCTGAGTTCAGCTAAATTTCTTTCGATTAAAGTTAAGATTGGTAAAACAAGGACTTAGTTTATGAACTTTTTATGTTAAAAAGAAGAGGAAAGGAGAAAAAAGAGAGTCTAAGTTAATGAATCCTTCTTAACACAAAAAATAATGAAAGTTGTTGGAGTGAGTATTAGCGTGTAAGATATTACATGTTAGCATATGAATTCACATCAGAAGCAAGCAAATAGTGCAAAAACAAGTATGAAATCTGAATGCTGATTCAATTGAACTTAATTCTAAATAGACTTATTTTATTTTATTAATAACTAATAAAGAGTAGTAGTTTGAAGGAATAAAAAAAGGTTTTACTAGTTGGCCTCTTGGGGAAGATGTGCACTTAAAGAAGATTCCAAGTGGTTATAGATAGATCCTTCTCATACCGAATGCACATGCTTTTCGAAGATGAACATTGTTGTGGTTGGGAAACATATGGTGGTTCTCCTATTTCATGGTCACTTGTTTTTTCTTTTCAACAAATAATACATATAACAAACACTTAGCAAAGAGATGTCTCAACCTTTTGATTATTACTTTTTTATTTTTATCATATGGTTTTTGTTTTTACAGAGGTCTTTAGGCTGAGAATAATAAATGTTCTTGTGGAGTCTTGAGGTTGAGAATAAAACTTTAATGTGTTAATTGTGCTAGTCTCTCCACGAATCTCTGGTAGCCGAGGTGAGAGGAAGATACTTGTCAAAAGAACTCCGATGCTCTTTTTAGTGTTTGATTATCATACGTTTATAGTATGAATTGGGGTAGATTTCCAAAAGCCCCTTAGCTTTGTTCACTGTTCATTATTTATAATGTTATATATGGTGATTGTCCCTTTGCCTTGTGTTATGAGTATAGCCTTTTCTGTCAGAGATATGATAGTTGTTCTGTTAGAGGAAAGACATGCAGTCTCTTCTGCATAAGATATGACTGTTGTTATGCACTATGTGTTAGAGGGAATGTGTGTAGTCTCTTATGCATAGGGTATGATTATTGTTCTGCACTATGTGTTAAAGCAGAGACGTGTGGTCTCTTTTTTGTCAGATGATGAGAGCGTCGTTGAGATTTGTTTCTTTGTTAGATGTGAGATGCTCGTTCCCAATGCAAAGGAAGTGGAGATATTGGTTTGTTGGCACTGGTTGGGTACCTGTCGGCCTGGGTACTTGTCGGCCTAAAAATTTGTCGGCTCAAATACTTGTCGGTCATACTCCTTGGTGACCGTATAATACAATTTTGTCAACTGTAATTCAAATGACCGTATAATACAATTTTGTCAACTGTAATTCAAATTTTACCTATGGATTAAATTTGTAAATAACTACAAAACATTCCTAAGAAGAGTTTCAATCCAAATCTTTTGCATATATATATATAATCATTACACCAACTTTAACCTTTTATTATATATTCATTATTATCATTCTTATCATAACTATTATTATTATTATTATTATTATTTAAATATAATAATAATAATAATATTCATAATAATATTAATAATATTAATAAAATTCACAAAAATAATATAAAAAATAATTCTAATAATAATACTAATAATATAATATTAATAAAATTAATATTAATATTAAAAATTATAATGATAATAATATTATTAACCATATTAATAATAATTATAACATATTATTATTAATGATATTAATAATGTTAATTATATTATTAATAAATTAATAAAACTAATATTAAATATAATAAAAATAATATTATTAATTACATAATGTTAATAATAATTAATAATAATAATATTAAAAATTTAATATTGTTGATAATAACAACAATAATAAGAATTTTAATAAAATTAATTATTAATATTATCTACAGAAAAATCTGTAGAGAATTACATACGAATTTAGATTCGTACTTAATTACATACGGATTTATATCTGTATATAATTATCTACAGATTAAAATACAACTCCGTATGTAAAATGCAAAAGTAATGTCAAATTTACTTACGGATTAAAATTTGTACGTAATTACCTACGTATATTTTATAGCTAAAATTCATATGTAAAGTCTGTAGGTGATGCTAAATTTACCTATGAATAAGGATCCGTATATAATAATTTGTAAGTAAATCAAAATTGTTTTGTAGTATTGACTTTTCATTTAAGCATTCAATAGAATTGTGGTTTTAGCGAGTTACAATTTTAGCTTAATCAAATGGCAAAGTTGAACTCTGATTTGAAGCAAACTCCACATAAATATAAGGAAAATAATATGTTACGGTAATAAAATATGTTACATGCAAATGAATTGTTTTTCATGTTATGAAATTAAAAGAAATAATTTAAATAACGTAAAAAGGGATTAAATTGAAAAGAAACTATACTCATCATCCAAGTGTTCATTGTCATCGTTTTGATTTGCTACAAAAAGAGGAGGTGGTATTGATATGGGTGACTGAGTGAAAAATTTAACATATATTGTGTCATTGTCTTTCAACACAAGATGCCTCATCACTTCTAATTCACTTGATGTGATTACATTTGTTGAAATTGAAGAAGAAGAAGGTTTGAATTTTTTTAGTTGTTGATTTTAGGCCATAAAGTCATCTCTTATGGCCAATCCTCTAAAAACATAATAGAATATGTCATTATCAAATAAATAGGTAAACACACCGTCCTTCAATGTGATCTCTTATAGAAGTCTATGTCAACAGTTGTCCTAAAGAAAAATAAAATAAAAGTGTGATCCAATATTAAATGATGCATAAATGTGCATTGCATTAATGTATAAAAAACGTGAAATAGTAAAATAGTTATCCCACTTACAACAATTTTACAAGCCTTAGAGGACACTCATGCATAGATTTTAGTTATCTTATGGTATTTTGTAAAAGATCCCAACATGTTGGAGTGATGTTTACCTTTTCTTTAAACAAATTAGTTAGTTGCGTTTATAAATGGAATGGAAACTAAAAGTAAATTATATTACATACTAGTCTCTTAAAATGCTTTGACGTAGGGATTGGTCTACTTGTGTTATGGACATTAGCTTTTGCCCTATTTTGCCAATCGTGATTGCATCACTTTTGTTGTAATTGTTGTCTTGTTGCACCAAGAATTTAAGCACCCATGTCCACACCATGTCGAACTCTATACATAACATTTGAAAAACCTTTAGACGCCTTATGTTAGTATATTCTCCTCCGAAAAGAGTGTATGTTTTTGGTTATTTACAAAAGTGGTGTAGAAATTTTATTTTTTACCAAAACGAGTAAATTGTATTATGGAAATACATTTTCAAACTAAGAAATCGTATTACAATTGTACAATTTCGGTTACGATGTAGAAATCATGAGACAATTGAGCGAATTTAGTTAAGTTTAATTGAAATTGTATAAGAATGACATCATTTCAATTTAAAAATGATACACTAAAATTGTAGAAATATCATATAACTTCAATTCAGTTTTTATAAGTAAAGTCATGCTAGGTGACACAATTTTAGGTGGTGATGATTGAATAAAAATTATTTCATTGTGACACGATTTTACTTATAAAAATTGAACTTAAATTATATGACATTCTCATGATTTCAGTATTTTAGTTTTATGTTAAATTTGTATCAGCGTGACATATTTCAGGTAAGATACTATTTTAAGGTTTCTATGTTTCGAAATGTAATAAAAAATAAATTAATTTTAAAGGAGAAAATGAAAATATATTATTAAATAAATAATTAAATTGTATTATTGTTTTTGTTATTTATTTAAAAAAAATTGCATATTTTTTTAATTTTTTTTAATTATGATATTATTAGTATGATTTATATTTAGTGATCTTTGAAATCATTTGATTTGTAATAGGAGATAAATTATAAATATTTAAAGGATATAGTAACTATAAGAAAAGGCATAAGTTTATAGTAAGATTTTGATTTTTTTTTTTTAACAAATGAACATAATTTATTGTCTATATGGGCAAAATGCTTTTATTGTGTCCTTCATTTTTATAACAAGATTCATCCATTTCATTATGGATAGGTATAGTTGTTGGTCTTTCAGATGTTTTAGTTCTCTATGAGGATCTAGAATGAAATTTGGTCAATTATAAGTAAACTAACATTCCTCATTTTGCACTGGATAAAATAACATGCCTGGTAAATATTCTAGAGACTGTAATATGAATCAACAAACATCTATAAGTTGAAGTGACAATAGAAACAAATTACAATGACATGAGGCCAAGATAGTGGAAGAGCTTGAAAATCTCCTAGTCATACCACCATTCATTTAATTTGACCTTAAAGAACATAGATAATGAAAGACTAGAAGAGAAAATCTCTTGAATATTAAATTCTGAATTGTCTTGATTAAATATTTGCACAAGATGATATCTTGAACATCAAATTCTGAATTTCTTTGTACACATTTTAACACCTTTATTTTTTATTTTACATTTTTATTCTTTTTAAATTTTAAATACTTTATTATCATTTTATAATAAAATAGCACTTTTTACACATTTTACAAACTATTACATTATATCAAATTAATATATAATAATAAATTAAATAATTAAGTTCTAAATAATATAAAATTTAAACTTAATTAATATAATATTTAACAAAAGTTGAAATCATTTCACGATAGGACGATTTCAATAACATCACTTTAGTTCATCCTTTCTTAATAAAATTTATGTCACGCAGACATGATTTAAAATTTTTTTCGTTTCGTCAGGTAAACAGGATTTATTTTTCTCTCCAAAATCGTATTTGCGCAGCACGAATTCCTTTAAAACATACGTTTTTAATTCGTTTAAGAGGTCGTTTAAGATATTGTTTCGTTGTGGCACGACTGCAACAAATAAAATCGTTCCCCACTATACAACTTACCTATTTTAATAAAAAAAAAAGAAATAATTTATCAAAATTCTGTAATTTTAAAATTCTGTCCATATAATAGTGAGAAGTAAATTATTAGAATTTTAATTTATGTTTATAATGCATATCATCTAATTTTAACAAATATCAACAAATGAAATTAAATATAATAAAGAATAAAAACAATTGATGGAATGTATGAGAGAAAAAGCATAAGATGTTTTTTATATTGAATCTCTTTTCTAGACTAAAACATGTAAGTTCATTTTTTCTTATGTGTTCTATTTCATTTCTGAAAAAAAAATGAAGTAAAATATAAATTTATCGTTTCTGTCCATTTCTCATTTATTTTTTTCTTATTTCTGAAGAAAAATAATGTAATTCTCTCTTGATCCACTTGATAGTAAAAAATATTATTTGTTATATGTGAACTTTCATTTTTTCTCACGCAAATTTTTTTATTTTTTATTTATTTAAAGATAATGCTTGAAATATAAAAATTTAAATAGTTATATCTTATCTTTTATTTTAAAAGTTTCTGACACTTAAACTAATTTAAATAATCTTAATTTTAAAATATCTTTTACGAATTATTTTTTTGAACATAAAGTAAATTTTTATATTATATATTTATAACCAGTTGTTAACTATGACTTATTTATCATAGATTTTATTTTTAGTATTTACATCTCTTAAAATTTTTAATTCTAGTTTAATTATTGATGAGTTTAAGAATTTGAAGAAATGAATAATCATCTTTAAATATGTATAAATTTTTCTACAATTATAATTATATTAAATTATATATTCATTTTGTTATATTAATAATATATATATATATATATATATATAAATTTTGAATAATTTATAAAATTATTAATAAAAATACACCATTACTTATTTTCTAAAATAGTTTCCCGATCTTTTTAATCAATTAAATTAAGTATAAAAAGTAACTACCATCGAATTTTAATTTAATATAAATTAGAATAAAATTAAACCAATATTTTACAATTTGGTTCGTATGGTATTTTGTGATTATAAAATTATTAAATGTTTCTTATAAAAATCGGTAAAATTATCAAACGAAGAGATATATTGTAATTTTTTTTATAATACATTTATAGTTTTAACTTTATATTATGTCCATAAATAAATTATATAATTTACGGTTAAAAGTTAAAATTCTAAAATTATGTAATAAGCACTTTAATGATCTCTTAATTTTTAATTCAAAATTAAACCTTTTTTGTTTTACTTTTTGGTTTTACACCACTTTCATAGAATGCTGCCAATGTTTACCATCTTATCATTCTGTAAATATGATCAAATCACGTCTGAATGATTTATTTCGTGTTGTACGTCAATCACAAACTCAGAGTAGATGTGAATCCAATAATTCAAAACTTGGACCAAGCATGAAGAAGGGTCATGCAGCTTTATGTAACCTATTTATTACTTTGTCGGCATTATTCTTTTACCCCTTTTCTTTTTCAGATATTATTACACTCTCTCCATTTTTTACTCTTTCATGCATTTATTAAATGTGAAACATAAACCATATTGAAAACCCTAAACACATCCCTTTATGGTGTGTAAAAAAAAATGAATTATAGGTAAAAGGATGAGATTCTTTACATTAGGTAGAAGAAACTGAATAGCACTCACCTTCATGCAAACATAGCAAGTTGCTTCTGATTATAACGAAAATTATTGATTCTGTTTTGCTTATATGTGTTATTTACTAAAAAAAAGAGGAAAGAAACGTATGATAGAACAGTTTTTCTCTTTAAATTATGCATGTGTTTATTAGAAGATTCACTGACAAAGTTATGACATTGTCTATGGTATTGAGTCAGTATAGATATTTTAAAATTGTTTCTTCATCCTTAAAATAAATAATATTTATTTGTCTTGAAATAAGCATTAGATTTTATATTTTGATAAAAAAATAAAAAATCTTTTTAAAGAAAAAAAATAATTTTTTCTTTATATGATAATAAAATGACGATTTAAATTTTTCAAACAAATAAGTATTAAAAAAATACAATGATAAAAAGAAAGACCCCTCATAAAAATTATAAATCTATCTCGTATTGATTGCAAGTGCACTAATTATATTATTTATTATCACTTTGTTGTGTTAAACTATTTTCTTAAATCAAATTAAGTTTATTTAAAATTAAAAATTGAGTAAAATATATTTTGCATCTTCGAAATATGTAAAGTTGAGTTTTAATTCTTTTAAAATATTTTTAGTTTTAATTCTATCTAATATGGAAATAGAAATTCTTTGAAATCATTTAGACAACATTTTATTGAGGGAAAAAGTTGTTTCCATATTCTTTAATGAAAAATATTATATTTCAAAATTGGAGATAAAAAAAATAGAATTTTTTTTAGAAGAATTAAAGCTGAACTCTACATATTTTCTCCTTAAAAATATTCCCATGAAGAATAAACATATTATATTAAAGAGAGACCCGTATTGATTGATTGATGATCACTATATCGGCAGACACAATATTGAATTATGTTTTATCAATTTTGACTAGTATAACCGGAAGAGCAATTTTTACCTTATTTTGGAGGAAGTCTAGTAGTATGCTATTGCAAACATTTATATTATAAAAAAAATTATTTTATTATTGTCTAAATTTTATTAAAATCATAAAAGTTTAGTATATATTACTTCTTAAGGAAAAAATAGTCAATGAAATTGATAATTTCAACAGTAGAAAAATATTAGAAAGAGAGTGTATTGATAATTTCAACAGTAGAAAAATATTAGAAAGAGAGTGTTTTTAGAGGAAAAGGTATAGTACCCTTTGATATTACTCTAAATAAAATGTAAGTGAGAGAAGGTTTAAGTAGAGTTTAAATGTAATTTTTGAAAACTTTTTTCAATTAAGTTTATTAGATATTTTAAGAGGGTTATTTATTATTTTTTAACAATGTTAGAGCAAAAATACAATATTCTAAGTGTTTGGAGTGTGTATTTAAATACAACAAGTTGAGAGCTTGAAGACATGTAGTAGCTATATTTAATATACATTGATTGGATATAAGTGCATGTGTTGATCTAATAAATAATAAAATACTATATCTTATAAGTTGATTGAAGATCAATATCAATACAAACTAAAACTTCAAGCTGACATACAAAAAGAATATTCTAAAATTTGAGTTTGAAAATACAAAGAAGGTCTTCTATGTTTATCTTAAGAAAGATTCATACAAATAAATACGTTCAAATACCTTTTGGGATGTAAGTTAAAGTTGCGATGACCACCAACTCTGGCTCAACCGTCTTATCATGTAGGTATGCACTTTTAACATTGTCTGATGTAAAAGGTTATGTTATTGAGGAAGAAAAGTATTATCAACTATCAGAGAATTTGCATAAAGAAGAGAAGAGAAATCAATAGCATTTAATGTTTCTCATTGAAATAGATCATTAGAAAATAGTAGAAGAAGATAATGAAGAAAGTTCAAAGCCACTAATGGTCAGAAAAGGAAATATAATGACTATATTTTGTAAGTCTATAAGAAGACATGTTTCAAAGAGAAGAATATATAAATGAGACATAATTTGCAAATGTTAAAACTTTGCCAAATATTTTGCACCTTAAAGCTTTGTAGAAGTAATTATGTTCATTTAAGCAAACTAGTAAGAGAGTCTAACATTGTACACCTCAAAAGATGCTAACCTCTTTAGTGGGCTAATCTCATGATTTATTGATCACTCAAATCTTGTTTGTAAAAGCCAGAAGTGGCTTCTCAAAAGAATATTTAGTTGAGCTAGAAATAACTTGGAAAATGATACTTTGTTTGATCTAGAAACGACTTAGGAAAGAAAACTTTAACAAGAGTAAGCCAAGAGTGGCTTGTTGAAAAAATACTTGATTAGCCCATAAACGACTTGGAAAATAATACTTATGTGTACTTTGTAGCGTGAGTTTGCCTAGTAAAACTTGATTGGTTGGTCAAAAACTAGATATAGTCTATGTCATCAAATGAACTAGTATAAAAGTATTGAATATCTTTTCTTTCTTCTGATCTTTTACATTACATGTTATGTATATGTTCAACTAATTATAAAAGGATGAAAAAGTCAAAGTTAACCTTGTAAAGATTTGTTTTATTAGTGTTGGTGTTTTCATCTTTATATTGTCTTATAGTACTTGTACAAACAGTATTAGCGAAAAAATACAAATTTTAAGAAATACAATTCGACCCTTCCTTCTTGTATTATTTCTTTTTATTTTTTACAAAAACACTACACAATTTTTTTCACAAATGCTTTGTAATGGTTAAAAGTGATAGAATTAAAGTAAGAGAAAGACGTGATGCGCATGTTGTTTTTATATTGGTTTACTCTTAATTTAGGTTACATCTAGTTTTTCAATTTCAATGACAAAGAGTTTCATAATTAAAATTTGATTACAAGTATTTTTACTATATTTTTTACTTACAAGTACAACAAATCAGTTTTGGTTATCTACTAATCTCCCTAAAATTAAATGTGAGTACCTAAGGCATCTTTAAGAAACATACACATGGTCTCTAATAGTTGTTCAACAAAAACTTGTTTATACAAGGTTTACATTGATATGAACTTTAGAAGGTTAGAAGGATCTTTATCAATTCAATATCGTATTTTGAAAACCCAAAACTCCATGAAAAACCTCTAAACCTTTTAAAAGCAAAAGTTCATGCCAAGTGAAATTTTTAACACATAAAAACCCATGTAGAAACAAGAATAAGTAATAAAAGAAAATAAATTAGAATATGTATTGAATGCATTACCTTCAAAAGTAATTATGAAAGATACATGACATAAAGTTTAAAAAACTTTTCAAAATAAGAATCAAATCAAGATAAAAATAAAAAATTCTCAAAACTCTCGAGAATCACTCACAAAAAGAATTTCATTTAATCTTCAAAAATGAATTTTATAAAAAGAAGTGATTCTCTGCTATAGACGAAGAGGATGTGAATTTTGTTGACGGTAAAAATAAAAACATTTATAAAAATTTTTTAAGTACGTCTTTACAATCAATTACATGCAAATGAAATTACTATTCAATTCAGATTTTATTTAAAGTCGACAAATTAATACTAAATTAAAAATAAAAATTAATGACCACTTTTAAGTTATTTTAATTAAAAATCAATTGAAGAGTTAATAAAGAGCTTTGTTTTTACTATAAATTAATCCTTTAAATAAATAAATCATTATTACTATCAACTATATTGATATACATTAAATTAATATTAAAATTAGATTTTATTTAATATTATTTTGAATTCACACTACTGAAAAATAAATTTTAAAATAAAAATGTATTAATTTATACTAAATTACTTTAATTAAAAATTAATTTAAAAGTTACTTATATTTGAATAGAAAAATTTCGTACATGTAATTAAGTTTACTCTACACTACATACATTCAATGATATTATTATCGATTTTTCTTATTAACATCAAACATGAAATACTATAAAATATTATACTTAAATATATTTATTAAATTTACAAATTAATATACATTTTAATTTTTCATTTATTAAAATAAGATATCATGATAAACAAATTCATACATATTCGCGATAACATGTATTTTTGCTCTTATATATCATTGCATGACATTAAACATTATACTAATGTAGTTAATATAGAGAAGTGAAAGATCTAACTTCTTTTTCAATAAAGTGACAAATGGGTTCGAATAAGAAGAGAAATAACATTTTCACCAGTGCAAAAGGTTTACTTGTTCTGTTTTGCTGCTGTTTGGCTAATTATGGTATTGTCCTTTCTTTGCTTGTTCTGATAATATTTTTCTCTCTGTACTTTAATACCATGCTTCTATTGTACTTTGGAAAAAACAAATTATTCTCTCTTAACTTTATTCTCCTATTGTACCCATTAGTATTCATCTATTGTACTTATACTCAGGATATTAATTTTTTTAACCTTTCCAGTGCAATATTTTTTCTGTGACAACAACAAAAATTTAGAATCCGTGAGGATTAAACTTATGATATGTAAAATAATACACACATTGCAGTTGCAGCTTTTATATTATTATGGTTAGTATATTATTACATATTTAATAATTATGTACAGATACTTTTCCATCATTATCATTAGTAGTAATGATAATATTTTCTTTTTTAAATCCTGACTAACGTTTGACTGAAAAATAATTGAACCTACGATGTCTAGTAAAATTTAAATGACTTTTTATATAAAAAATTATTTGATATTTTATTTTCTATTTTCCATACCATTAATTGTATGCATCGGTTTCTTTTTATTCTTTTTTTCTTCTCACATTGGTTGCTCTAATAATAATCTAAACAAAAGTTGTATTAATAGGCAAGTCATAAGTAATGTTTCATGAATATTTCATCTCAAATTTTGCTAACATAATACTATTAAGGTTAATCATTTTGCACTTTAACACTTTGATGAGCAAATTTGGTGCACAAATAGTTACCAACCGATCACGTCACATGACCTCTAGTTCTCATAAACATAAGATAAGAGAAGAAAAGGAAAACAAAATAAAGAGAATCAAAATATCCAGAAAAAAGCAACACGATAGCCTAAGTATGTAGAAGTAGGCTTATACAATTTTTTTCAATCACAATTAATTGCTTCCTTAAAGAAAGGTACGTATTTAGTTACAGTATTCAAGTAACTTACACACTTATTAAAAAAAAAAGAGTCAGTTCGACTAGAATAATCCATTGTGAGAGTAAACTATTTTTAAATTGTGTATTTTTTTTTTTACTCTCTGAATTGCGATGTTTTAAGTTATTAAGAAAAAGTTTCTCATTATTCAAGATATGAGACCTTTTCTATAGGGACAACATAGATCTCTTTTTTTAAGTGGTAATATTGGACACTGATGAATATATATATCATGTAATGACCAACAATGTGATATCGTTTTCACTTGCTTTTTTATTGAAACTTTTGAAAGGCCACTCCCTCTCGCGTCTTCCCCTACAACCTCCGTTTCCAACATATAGTGATTGTGGTTAAATCCGCGTGTTATTGGCACATCATTTGATAGAAACCTTACACATATTCATGGAGTCACATGAAATCTCACAGAACAAAATCACCCGTAAAGATTTAGGAAAGTGACATTCCCCGCCCCCTCAACAACTACTGAAGTGACACTCCAAATTCAAGAACCTCAATATTGGATTTTCAGTAATAAAAAAGTAAGAAAAGAATTTCTTTTCGTCATTTTATGCAATTTTTTATTATATTGAAAATTTGATAATTTTCTTTTATTCACACAAACAGAAAAAAAAATCAAATGACATCAACACAATTTTATTGGACTGTGAGCAACAAGATCAACTTCACACAAAACGAGACAACATTAATTAAAAATTAAATTAAATTTAATCTTCCAAATTAACTTATAAAATAAAATTTACATATATTTATAAATTATTAAAATATCTTATTTTATGAAGTTGAAATTTCTAACACTTTTTAACACAAATGATTAACATATCAGATTCTTTTATAACAGCATTTCCGTCAAATAATGGGATTAGCTGAAACAAACAGTAGTAAAATGTTTGGCACGAATGGCTAAATAAGTGACACTAATGTCCATTTTGGAGCATCAAGAAATTTAGTTTTTGCTGTGGTGATATGTTGGCATATGAAGATTTTAATATCCAATATGGTATGTGCAGTTGCAGATGAAGTTGACTTCTCCTTGGACAGAAAAATTGTGGTAGTAGAAATTAAACCTCAAATAATCCATCCTTTCTTCTTCAGTAAAGACTATCTCAGAGAGGAAATTCTGGTGCCTTGATTCCCTTTCAAAGTTACTACACTTTACTGCAAAATTAGGAAATATCTCGTGTGGTACGGGTAAGCAAATTGTTAAAAAAAAAAATTAGATATTGCAAATATTAAAATGTTCTAAACTTAATATTAATTGATTGAACTATTTTTTTTAAAATATCTTTTTTTTTGGAATATCCATATCATATTAAATATTCTCATATTTTCGTTTTGGTATATCTACTTTTTTTCTTTTCTTGATTAACATCTACTTATCTAAAATGGGTAGATTAAAATTCATTAAATTTTAATACATAACTAAGAGTAAACTATTATTAAGCAGTTTCTACAATATGAAAGAAGTTTGTTCTCACTCTTCTTTTTCTATGAAACTTTTTCAGATCAAATTCATCTGTTTATTTATTTGTTTGTTTTTGTTGAAGAATTCAATAGAGGCATTTATGAACTTTTTTTTTTTTTTTAAAAAGGATCGTGGTCGTTAGTTTTAATTACACTGACATAAATCAATGTTAAAAATCAATTTCATTTAGTGTTAACTCAAAATAAACTTTAAAATAAAGATTTATTGACGTTAACATGATGGACACTAAACTTCTTTAATTAAAATCAATTTAAATACTAGTGATGAATTTTATTTCATATATTTATTTTATTTATTTGTTGAACATCACAATGAATAAGATTACGAAAAAATAATTATATTTATAAATTATTGTTAATAGTATTGATCACATCGGAAAAAATAAAATTAATATTAAAAATATATTTAGTTAATTTTAAAATTAAAATATATTAACATCAATTTGATCAACATTAAACTGTTTAAATTTAAAAAAATAAAAATTACTAATAAATTTATGAAAAATGATTTTTTTAAATATCACATCTATATAAATTAATATTAATATTAAATGTAGATTTTATTTAATGTTGACGAAACTAATGATAAATGAAAAACAGATTTTAATAAAAGTAAATTAACCATTACTAAATTTCTTCGATTAAAAATTAATTGAAAATTTAATAAAAAGATTTGTTATGTGTATTTATTTGTTTGTTGCAGAAGGAAATAATGAAATTACTTCTTTTATATAACTAATTATTTTTAACATTAATTTTACTGATATAAATTAAATTAATATTAAAAATTGTTTTATTTTTTTTAAGTTTTCACTAAATATAAAATGAATTTTTAAAATATAATATATTAATTTATGTTAAACTATTTTAATTAAAAATTAATTTAAAAGTAACTAACAAACTATCATCGACCTTAAAAAAATCAATACTAGACAATTAACATACATCCTCTTAGAGTTTACTGTTTACTCTCTGCACTACATAGATCCAATGATATTATTCTTTGTTAGCGTGGTTTTTTCCTTAGCAACATCAACCATTAAATATTATGAGATATTATATTTAAATATATTTATTAAATTTACAAATTAATATACATATTAAATTTTCATTTATTAAAATAAGATATGACGATAAAAAAATCATACGTATCCACGATAACATGTATTTTTGCTATTATATATCATTGCAATATATACTGTTTTAATATCATATAATGAAAGTTCTAACTTTTTTTTTTTCAATATAGTGACAAATGGGTTCCAATAAGAGAAATAACATTTTGACGAGTACAAAAAGGTTTGTTTAATTGTTATGTTTTGCTGCTGTTTGGCTAATTATGGTATTGTCCTTTCTTTGCTTGTTCTGATATTATTTTTCTCTCCGTACTTAATACCATGCTTCTCTTGTACTTTGGGAAAAAAAAAAAAAATCCCTCTTAACTTTATTCTTCTATTGTAGCTTGGTGGTGTTAGTATTTCATCTATTGTACTTATACTCAGGATATTAAGATTTTTTAACCTTTCTAAGTACAGTATTTTTTTCTGTGACAGCAACAAAAATTTAGAATTGGTGAGGATTAAAATTGAAATATGTAAAATAATACACACATTGTAGTTACAGCTTTCATACTATTACACATTTAATAATTATGTGCAAATATTTTTCATCATTATCATTAGTAATAATATTTTTTTTTAATCCTAACTAATGTCTGATTGAACAATAATTGAACCAACGATGTCTAGTAAAATTTAAATGATTTATGATATAAAAAATTATTTGTTATTTTATTTTGTATTTTTCACACCATTAATTATATGCATCACTTTCTTTTTATTTTTTTTTTCTTCTCACATTGGTTGCTCTATTAATAATCTAAACGAAAATTATATTAAAGACAATCTGTAAGTAATGTTTCATGGATATTTCATCTCAAATTTGCTAACATAATATTATTAAGTTTAATATTTTTGCATATGAATTAGCTTTAAAGTTTTAATAATTTATTTACAATTTTATGCTTAAAAAGTGCATTAAGAAAATATATATATATATATATATATATATATATTTCCTAACAATTTTACTAACATGCTAATTTCTAATCCAAATAATAACCTAAATATATATAAAAATGTATACCTACATAGAACAATTAAGTAAAACTACACTCAGCTTGCCAAATACAACCTAAAATATGATGCATAATCTAATGTTTATAGGTTTATTAATTATTGGTACAAAATACAAGCCCATACAAAATTGGTTACTAATTATGGAATCTTACTCGAATAAGAATTAAGACAAAGATAGAATATGTTCTTGTCTTTCTTCATACCATTTTCTTCATGTCTTCCTTGTTTAAAAACATAAAATAAAATTTTAAGGGTGTTCAAATAACTACATAATATTGAAAATTAAAACAAAATTTTAAGATGATTTTCACATATATTAAAAAAGTAATATATGTATCTTTTTCTCTACGAAAGATTGAAGCTATGATAAAATGAGTAATTTTATTTCTTTTTGTCCATGACATATTTTTATGATATATTGTTTTGTAGTTATCTCGAGATTTAATTAGATAAATAACAATTCAATATTTCATTACCCTTGGCTCTTTATTTTATTATTTTTCTTGATGGATGTTTGACAATGTATTTGTCAACAAGTGGATCTTATTTATGGGTTAGTAGTTTATAAAGATATAAACTCGTTAGTAGTTTATAAAGATATAAATTCTGTAATTATGCTACACCCATCATATAAAAGTCATAATAAAAAAACTACTTCTCCTTAGTCCAATTACTATTTTCTTCTTTCTTATTAATTCATTTATTTGTTGGTCCCTTTAATTAGTAAGTCACATGTTTCTTACATAAAATATAAAATCTTACATTCTCTCACTTAACTCATTTGACATTTATATATTTATGAATCATTAAACAAAAACTAACTAAATAAATATAAGAATTAATTATTGGAGTCATGACAATTATATATCACTAATTAACATAATTACTTCTATGTACCACAAACTAGAGTTTTTCTTAATAAAAATATAATTAGGAGCTCAAAATTGATCGACATAATATCTTTATTATTTATGTTTACATTACTTAAACACAATTATATCCAAGCATATAAAACAGGTAAAGAAACACATAATAATTGAGGTCAAAGTTTTAATTGTCTATCATAAAAAAAACATAATGCTTAACATTTATTTTTTTAACAATAATACTCATATTCATAACATCTTTAATGAATGTTTTAGGTGTTAACCCTTTGTTAAATGGTTAACTATCATAAAATTTATGCTAATATGTTTGATTGATACTTTTTTGTTTTTTAACTTCTTTTCTTGTACAGTAAAATACTTCAACTCTAGAATATTTATCGTTCTTAGAGAAAAACAGTAATTTTAAAGTTATAACAATAGATTTTCCAGTGACGTAATAATATTATCGATAATTTTAAATTGAGAAATAAAGATTCGACACAACTGTAACATTAAAACATGTGAGAAATTCAATTTCCATAATAGAAGCAAGTAATAAGAAACTATCTTATAATTCTCCATCGTATTGTTGATCTAGCTTAAAAATATATATGGTAAAAAATGAATTTCCTTATATCCCTCAAACAAGTTTGCCGGCTATGAAGCAAAACACATTCTCTAGCCTCACATCACATTCTCTAATTTGAGATGCATACAATAATAATTTGTTACACTAAAAATGAATATCTAAGCAAGCAAACTCTTCTGTTAATTTCAGAATTTTCTCCTTTTTCATGATTACCTATCGAAGAGACAAAAACATATTTGTATTTTAAGAAAAATAAAGTAAAATAAATGTCATTTTAGCAAGAGAATCGAATTAAAAAAAAAAAATAGCCTAAGTATGTAGAAAGAGGCGTATTCAAATTTTTGTTATTTCAATCACAATTACTTCCTTAAAGAAAGACAAGTATTTAGTTAGAGTATTCAAGTAACTTAAACCCTTATTAAGAAAAGTCACTTCGACTAGAATAATCCATTGTGAGAGTAATGTTTTTTTGAATTGTCTATTTGTTTATTCTCTGAATAGTTGCAATGTTTTAAGTTGTTAAGAAAAAATTTCTTATTATTTATTGTTGGACCTTAATTCTATAGGAATAACAAATATCTCATTTTTAAGCGGTAATATTAGATATTTTCATTAATAGGATAATTATGAATATATATATACATATATATGACCTACAATGTAATATCGTTTTCACTTGCTTTTTTTATTGAAACTTTGGAAGGCTACACCTTCTAGCGTCTTCCCCTACAACCTCATTTTCTAACATATAGTGATTGTAGTTAAATCCGCATGTTATTGGCACACCATTTGATAGCAACCTTACACATATTCATAAAGTGACATGGAATCTCACATGACAAAATCACCCATAAAGATTTAGGAAAGTGACTTTTTTCCTCTCAACTACTACCGAATTCAAACTCCAAATTCAGGACCTCAATGTTGGGTACTTAATAATAACAAAGTAAGAAAAAAAAAAAAAGGTTGAAGAGAATACTTATTGATTCTTTTTTAAAAATATAAAACTAAATTTAATATTAATATGGAGTACAACAAGAGTATTCTACTCTTTTACACAAAAAAATTACAAAGATATGAACTCCAGTTCCTGTTATACATATAAAAGTGTACACCTAATACCTAAAGAGAGACAGATAAAAAGTTAACATTATTAAAGAACGTTAGATAGGTCTGTGTATTAAGTTTTCTCCCTTCCAGCAAAACAAACACCAATCCCAGCAATCCTATATTAATTAGTACCATGATGAAGTAAGAGACTCTGGACTGTAGACCCTTGTTGTTATTATAACTAACATCAATTATTTACATGATGAAGTAAGATAGTTAAATAAATTAAGTTACAATTCTATCATGATATTTTGATTGTTATGCTTTTACATAGAAAGATTTAAACTTAATACTTAATAGTTATAACTTTTAGTATTAATGATTATAACTTTTAGTTTAATAATTATAACTTTTAGTTTAATAATAAACAGATGATCTAATAATTAGTATTAAAGTTAAAATCATGAATTCGAGTATCAGTGAAAGCCAAATGAATGAATTCGAGTCTCAGTGAAAACCAAATAAATCAAATCACGTTTAAATTATGACGTTTGAACGATTATAACTTTTGATTTAATAATAAATAATCTATCCAACATCCTTTACATAAATATTAGATAATTTTTTTATAGGTGATAATATAGTTATAACAGTTTGAACTGAGACGTTAAGTACATTTTTAATAATTAGATAATACAATTGTGTTAGTTTGAACTGCCACTAAAACAATAATTTTAATTTTTTTTCCGTGGCGGATGAGAATTAAACCATCAGATTTTGGAATTCAGGAGTTCAAATTTGAGCCACTGATAATCACCTGACCAACCACAAAGGAAAACCATGGGATTCGCTCAACAGAGCAGTGAAATGTTCGGCAAGAATGGCTGAAACATTCGGAATGTGTATGCCGTGGATTTTGGAGCAAAAGCTAAATAAGTGACAGTAATGTCCATTTCTTTTTTAAACTTCATAACGGTTATGAATAAGAGGTTAGGAAAGAGTGAAGAAATGGCGTTTTTGCTGTAGTGATACGTTGGCATATGCAGATTTTTGTATCCAATATGGTTTGTGCAGCTGCAGATGAAGTTGACTTCTCCTTGGACAGAAAAAGTGTGGGAGTAGAAAATAAAGCTCAAATAATCCATCCATTTCTTCTTCTGTAAAGACTATCTCAGAAAGACAATTCTGGTGCCTTAATTCCCTTTCAAAGTGAGTATACTTTACCGAAAAATTAGGAAATATCTCGTGTGGTACGGATAAGGAAATTGTAAAAAAAAGTTAAATATTGCAATATAAAATGTGGTAAATTAATATTAATGGATTGAACTATTTTTTAAAATATCTTATTTTGGAAGACCTCTACCATATTACATATTTTCATTTTGATATGCTTATATCTAGTTTTCTTTTTTTCTTGATTAACATGCACTCACTACAAGAAAAAAGATATTTAGAGACCAATATTTAGCTACTAAATAAAATAGTTGCTAATTGTGACCAAAATAGTCACCAAATTAAATTTTGGTTGCTAAATAACTACAAAATAGAAGTAATGATTGAATTTAGTGACCAATTAAGTCAAATAATTGGTATCTAACATTAGCTACCAAGGTTTTAGTGACCTATGTCATTAGATTCTAAATTAGTAGCTAATTAAGTTAGAGACTAATTTAGAATCTAATGGTATAGGTCACTAAAACATTGGTAGCTAATGTTAGATATCAATTATTTGACTTAATTAGTCACTAAATTCAATCATTACTTCTATTTTGTAGTTATTTAGCAATCAAAATCTAATTTGGTGACTATTTTGGTCACAATTAGTAACCATTTCATTTTATAGCTAAAAATTAGTCTCTAAATAACATTTTTCTTGTAGTGACTTATCTATCACAATCTTCTGTTCAAGTTAAGTGAGATATAAGTAAGGAAATAAATATGTAATTAATAAATAGTATAAGTATAAGAATCTTTTATTTATTTATAAAATTCTAATAAATTTTTATTTATATATTTCTATTGGTTATTCGTTCAAGTCATCTAATTCTTGATTATCGTATTATTCACTTAATATGTCCCGTAATAGTGATCAAGATGTTAAAAATATAGGTGAGTGACATTTTCTTTGAATATTATCTGTGGATTGGGCATCAAGCTCAAGGAAGGATAAATAGCAAGAATTTCTACTAATTAAAGTATTTTGGGATGCATGCGTTTCTATGAGTGTCAAGAAAAAGAAGTTCATGTGAGAAAATGGAGAGATTGTGTATTTGGTTTTGATGATCGAAACAAAAACAAACAAATGATTAGGAAGTGTTGTAACACGTATAGGTTTGTCTATGTTTGATTATTATAGATGTTAGTCGAGGGTATGTAAAGTACAATTATGATAATGCTCATATTTGAGGTACATTTTGCTTTTTTAACACTCTGTCTTTTAGGTAAGTATGTGGAGGACAATTTAGTCAAGAAAATTTTCATTTGGTGGAATGATACGATTTGAGATCAAGACTATCAAAGGTCAATTGAGTAGGAGTCACTCAAATTATAACTCTAAGGCCGAAATTTCTATTAGTTCATACGAAGGTAATGATAGTGAGTTGTTTGTTTGAAAGATGATAATGATGTTTAGATGGAATTAGCAAGGAACCAAGTCGAGAGTGATTTGTAACTAAGGACAATATGATTGGGCAAATCTTATTGTATTAGTTTATTTCTCTAAATATAGGTGGTTATTAGTGTTAAATGTCCCTTTTCGAATAGTGTATGCATGTTGGAGAGCTTAGATAATGATGATATTGTTGTAGTGCAAAGTGTTATGCAATTGATAAGGTATATGAATGAGGGCTCTTTTGAAGACTTCTTCTATGTGTATGTCTACTTGATAACAAATTTGCATGTTCATTTTATTCTTGGCCAGATTTTTAGGGTTGCCCATGTAATAAATGTAATGCCTATCAGGTGCATCCAAATAATTGGGCATCTCTACAACTTTTCAGATGATATGCAAGGCTTTGCACTTGAAGCCAACATGATAATTGTTCTTACATTACTGTAGCACCCAGGCAGAAAGTTAAGTTCTAGAGTATAAGAAAACATGAACGAAAACACACTAAAAAGAACTTTAGATAGTCCTTTAGACGGTTTATCAAAATGGCTTAAAATCTCATTAGGAACAAAAGATTCAACCCAATAATTTTGAAAACCAACTTATTCAGCAAAATTTATAGAGAATCCAAACAACAACAACCAAGAATCCAATTTTTCCAGAATTATGAAACAACCAACCACTAGCTGCTCCTGGAAATCTAATGAAAATATGCAGAAAATCTTTTATTAATGTAAAAGTTATTTAAGAAATAAAAACAAAAAACAATAAAATAAAAAAAAGTAAACTAATTCATAAACTATAAATCTCCTCTCCCACACTTAAATCACACATATTGTCTTAAATATAAAATCAATCAAATGAACATGTAAGATAAGTGGGAAAAGAAGAACTCCCTCGCCAAGCTTGAGGGATAAGAAGAACTACAACTAATCACCTTAACCATCTCCTCTATAGTAAAAACCAAGGTCTTTTGTATAAAGTGGTACAAAAATGATATCACCTGGACGGTCTAGACAAGACATACAAAACCTTGTTGTAAACAATAAATTATAGAGAATAATTAATGTTAATAACTTCTGTACAGTAAGGTGTAATATGCAGGGGTTAGGTGGTGAATGTAGTGAGGATGGAGAAGGGTCTATAAATGGGTGGTTAGGTATAAAGAGTAGTTTTAGGGTAGTGGCTTGTATAATGTAGACGATCTAATGGAGTTGTCTAATAAGGGACCATCTAAGGATGGAAAAGGGTGGGCTAGCTGATTGGTAATGATGGAATATGAGCATAGTGATGCTCAGGTGGTGAATATGGTGCAGGTTTTGTAGGATAGTGGTGGATGGGTTGACTAGATGATCTAGGTGTGGTAGGTAATGGAATAAGTGTTACCTCAGAAGGGGGTGGTAGCTTTCCAGGAGGCTGTCTAAGAAATATTGGAGATGTAAAAACAATGTTATCTTCTGCTAAGTTGTCATCATCTACATGGATGACAAGGAGCGTCTACTTGTCCCGCACTGAATCAAAGTCACTTGTGACTACTGTGATGGGATTTGTACACTCTAGTTTAAGTAACTCTACTGGTATATCCATACTAGATCCTGTACCACAATCTATACAATCAGTGGTTAGAAATTGATTTATCTCAACACATATTCTATACATAGAAGAATCAGAACATAGATCACAAGTGAAATCAGTGTTAAATTAGGTAAAGCGGGAATTAATAATGATTCCAACTCCAACAGTGGTGGTTGGACATATGATAATGGTCTAAAGATTTTAGTATCCTGCAGATCAATTAGTTCAATTGTATGAATAGTTGCTATAGTTACATCTGTGCACATTATTCTCTTGATGTTGTCCAACCAATGTAATGCCATTTAAAGCCCTTGAGTAACTTAGAATGACACTTCCCAATGACCATGGTCAGGTGATACAATGGTGTTCCTCTAAAGTGGAGGTTATCATGTTATCTTGTTGTTGACACCTTGTACACTTCTTTACATATTCCATGCAATATCCCCACAAAGTTAGCTAGTAGTACCCTGCTCACAAAACATCAGTTGCTATCAACCTTTAACCGGAATGTAAACCACACATGCTTTAGTGGAATTCATTCATAACATACTCAACTTGAGTTAAGATAACACAAGAATAGACGAGTATTTGCTTTCAAACAACTCCTTTCTTGTGAGAACAAAATGAGGTGCTTTCAGGACATGTTCCTTTCAAGGGATACTCCCAAATGGGTTGCATCCAACATTTTTGTTCACTGTGTATTGTTAGACACTTTTATATGTTGATCATAAATCATGTAAGTGTTTGTTGTATAGCAATTTCGTGTTGTCCTTTTTTCTTTGTGCTAGCCAACTTTGATAAGAGATAAATACAGGGGTTTTATTTGCGACAAAGTACTCAATGTGTACCTCTTCAAATCCAATAATCAATGTGGATTCATGATAATAATACTGGAGAAATAAAGGACCATTTACTTGGAACTTCCCAATCATGTAGTTTACCATTAATTAAGAGTTAATACGACATATGATTTTTTTTATGCATGTAATTGGCCCCAAGGTTGGTCTAGCAATGAATGTTTCATATTCATCATGGTTGTTAGATGTTACGAACTTAAAAAGAAGTGATTCTCAATAAGCAACTTACCTAGTGCTTCCAAGACGATCTGACCTTTGTTGCCTTATGAAAACTCGTTTACGTCTTAACAAACATTATCTCGAGGTTTTACTTGCATTTGGGGTTTTTTCAATTTTCTTTTTTATATATTTTCTCTTCTATAGTTGTTTCAACTCAAAACCAACTATGAAAATATTTCAATTCTTTTAGTTCCATAGTTTTGTAGGTTTGTGCCTCATCTCGTATAAGTCTAAAATAGTTTTTTTATGTAAATTATAAATGAATAAGTTTAAGTTTAAGTTCAATTACCATGTGATGGAACACCAGCTCTAAGTTTAAGTTCTAAATGTTTAACATAACTTTGCCAAATTTCTAAATGAAAATTCTTTTCCTTGGTTGTTGTTAACCAGTGTAATGCTAAGATGAGGTCAACTTGTTGTGAATTGTTTGTTGAATGACAAGCATGTTGAAGCAGCTAATAAAGTGTATTGGTAATTTGGTGAACCAACTCAAGGTCGTCTCCTTGAGGTTGGGAATACACAACAAAAGATATTACCATTTGTTGTTGTGTAAAGACTAATGTGATTGGTGTACACATCAATATGCTTGTCTGAGTTGATGATGTTGTCATAGATGTCTATGGTGAGACTCTCCCAACTTGTTGGGAAAGGAAATCCATGATGTTGTTGACGAGAAGATGTTCGGGACCTTACTACACCTAAATATGAGTGGATGAGTGGTAGTGTGTCTCGACCTTCTGATTGTCTTCAACTTCTTATCTTTTTAGGAGAAGAAAGGTGTGCACAACCTGATGTTTCCCATGCCTTTTCACCTTCTTCAAGGTTTGGTGTGTATAACGTGTTTTGATTTTCCTTCAACTTTCGTCACATTTAAGTGTTTCTTTTATATGGAGAGCCTTTACTTCCTTAGCATTCCTCCTTTTAAGGGTGTCTAGTTCCCTACAGAGCAAGAGCAATAACATTGCTTTGTTAACATTATTCTCTTATATTTCTATAGGTTGTTAGCATTCATTCTTGTCATGTTTCAGATGTAAAGTATGTCGTCAAATGTTTTGGTAAGGGTTGGATATATAATACCCTAGAAAATAGCTTTAGATATAAATAAGATGACACTTAAATATTTTTTTAAAAAAGAGAACAATTTATATAAATAGAAAAGTCAGTATTCAGGTTTCACTTTTATATAAAAAAAAAAACCATCAGCTCTCTTAGAAGCGGTTCTTCCTCTTTTCTCTAAAATTTCGCTTTCTTTCCTTATCAGACTAACGATCGAAGATCATCCTTAGATTCCTGGCGTCAAGTAGAACAAGAGTGTCCAATCAGATTCTTGAACAGAGTACATTTATTTTATGCTCATCTTCCTCAGATTTAGTTTTAGGTCAATTTCGTTCTTGGTAGGGGTATTTTTCCTGTGCCTCTCGAAGCATCAGAATGAGTCTTTGTTGGTTCATTATTTTAATAATGTAGTCTTGATAATTGGTCAGAAACTTTAGTGCAGGTTAGGTTGTCCGTGATTTTAGGTTTTTGAAACTCCTTTGGGGTCTCTACTTTATACAAGTAAGGAAAGCTAGTTTGAATGTTTTTAATAGATATTGTGATTACTTGTTTTATTAAGTATGAATTGGATGAATTTGAATTGAATTGAATAAATGTTTATGTATGGTATGATGTGATATAATGTTTGTGAATGATATGGAATGGTGATTGAGACATAGTATCTTCAAGAAAGGAGATACCCGTATTGAGATTTTTAGGATGTCCATTGTTTGAGGATTTATCGAGAAGGAGGTATTATTACTTTACTAGTACCTTAGAATCACATAAATGAAGGGTATCAGGTGGTGAGAGTTGAAGGAGGTCCATTTAATTAAAATTGCAGTTTGAAAATGTTGGTCAGGACAGATATATGGATTTACCCTATTAGATAAGGTTATGTTCATTTGGGGCTGTGTGGATTCACAGTTAGAAGGGTCATCTGGTAGGTGTTAGCCTCTAAGTCTAACTCAATGCATGAGTCTTCCGGTAGTAGAGAGTCAAATGTCTTTGTATATGAGTCAGTATATTTATGATATAAGTTATTATAGAAATGTGATAATGACAATCTGAAGTTTGTAGTTTGGTTGAGATACAAATTTAATTTATGAATATATATATATATATATATATATATATATATATATATATATATATATATATATATATATATATATATATATATATTTATTTAAACTCTCTAGCTTACCCCCTTATTTTTGTGTGGTGTTTGCTTTATTTTTAAATCTGCGATAATCGTGTACACGTGATCAGAGAATTTGACAAGTGGTGTGACATCTCATTGAATTTGTATAGAAGTTTTAGGTTATTTAATTTAATTTTGTGATTGTATGAAGATATTTTTTTTATTAAATCTCATGTAGAGATAGTTTTTTTTTATAAAATTGAGACCTGAATATTAATTTTCCTATTTATATAAAACTATTTTTCTATAAAAAAATATATTTAGACATCATCTTATTTATATCTAAAACTAAATTATAGCTTCTAAAAATATATTTAGACATCATATTATTTATATCTAAAACTAAATTATAGCCTCTAATACGGTTTATATTCCAAAGTTAATGTCTAGGTATCACAAGATGACCTCTACAAATGCAGTATGATATCTTTTTGATGCGCTGGTGTATCTCTTATGCCCTTACGTGTCTCCTTCTTAAGTGATCAATTAGGGTACTTGCAAACAAATAGTGGCAGAGTTTACAAGTAGTGTTGGGTAGCCTTTGGCCCCTAATCCTATCATCAAATCCACCCCTTCCGAAACTTTTCTTTAGAGAGTAGAATCAGGGGTTAGTGTTGTTGGTGATTAGGGAGGTTTCAATTGTTTCATATCATTTGTTTCCGTGAAAGATAAAGGTGGTACATTATGCGTGAAGGAGGGAGAGAAGCTTGTCCACACTATCTTACTGACAGATAAAAAATGAACTCTAATACCTTTGCATAGTTTAAACATATTTTTTCACTTCAAAATTATTGGTCAATATCTATCATTTGCAAAAACAATAACACTTAATTTAGATTAAGTATAAACAAAATAATAAATGCATAATTAATATATTTTTGAATTTTCTTCTATTTATAATATTTTAACTTAACCTTGTTTATATTGACAATGATCGTGCGTGTTAAGTGTTTTTTAATGTTGTTTTTTTTAACAACAAAAAATAAAATTAATAAGAGTATTTTTTGTCTTATATATTTTTGAATAAATATATATTGTTGTAAATGTTCACTAATATTACGCACGCGGGTCTACTCGTAACTAGTAGAAAAGAGTACAAGACAAGCTGTGTATATTTATGTTGCATAAGTTATCTTACCTTACCATTAATATTATCTTTTTTAATATTTGATTATTGTGTTATGATTTATATATTGAATATGATTAAATATTTTTATTTATTATTTTATTAAAATATATATTTACAAGTATAAATTTAGATTTATTTCAAGATTCATTTTGACATATTTTTTGTAATGATTTTTTATTTACTTGTAAGAAATAATAGTTTCTTAGTTTTTTAAGGTTTTTCTATTGTTATACTTATAGTAAAATCTTATTTTCATAACGTACTCAAATTTAAGATTAAAAACTTAAGAACGATTTTTAAGTTTTTTAAGTTATATAGGGCAGTCCGTAGACCTGAAAATTAGCTGGATCTATTAACTTAAAAATGTTACGTACCATTTTTAGTGGACCGACAAAATATAGTTGGTCGGACTGCAACCTTTAGTTATGAGAAAATAATTCTGAATCAAAAAGAGTTGAGAAAGTAAATAATGACTTGATTTTTGATTTCATTTGAACGATATATGATAAAAAAAACAATGATTTTTGGAGGATTAAAACAGAATCCAAGTTCGTGAAATTAAAGAATAATTACCATATTTAACATAATAGACACATGCCATTTAACACACCAGAAGAAGATCAATCTCATTAAGTGGGCAAATTTTTTTAATTAGAGTAATTTTTATCTGAAATTCTTAAAATGGTATATTTTTTTTTTATTTTTGGATATGGATAAATCATGTCTCATAATATCAATGTGAAAAAATAAATGAAATCATAAAAATATTTTTATTTATTTTTAGATATGGGCAAATAGTGTCTCATTATATCAATGCGAACAAATAAATGAAATCATGAAAAGATAACACCAATTTAATTTACTAGAGGAAATGATGCAGTGAAGATTTCAATTAATGAATTAATTAAAATCAATACTGTTCCATTTTAGGGTGGTTAATATTCTATACACATTTCTCTTCTAATTAATGTGTGGTATTACTGATGTGTTATATTACTACTGTGTAACTAAAATAAATGTAAAGTTACAAAACTATTTTATTTATAGATAAATATGTAATGGTTGAAATAAAAATGATGTTAGTATAATATTTATATATTGAATTAAATTAAGAGTAAGTTTGATATTGCAAAGAAAAATAAAATAAAATTAAAATTTAATAATAAAATATATTTAGCAAAATTACGTATAAGTTGGATATTTGAATTTAGTTACTAATATAGAAATAATTCAAAATAAAATTGAAATTTAGCAATAAATTTAGAAAGAAAAATTTGAAAATATTATATAATTTATTAAATAAATTTATTGTTAGTTTTTAAATTATATCTAGGTAATTTTTCTTCACAATATGTATTCACTCTTCTATTCAAATTAACTTCACATTTATTCAATTAATTAATCAGAATTAATTTTTCAACCATTACATATTTATCAATAAATAAAATGACTTTGCAACTGTCCATTTATTTTAGTTGTACATTACCAACACACCACATATGCAGTATTCTCACTATTTTAATTAACTCATTAATTGAGATCGTGTAATAGGATCATGGTTTCTTCACAATGATATTATATCTCCTATGCACGATCTACCCATATCAGAAAATAAATAAAAAAGTACACCCTTTTAGGAATTTCAGATAAAAATTACACCATTCTAAGAAATTTGCCTACAATTACTTATACTACAAGAGTGTTTTTTTTAAAAAACTTTTTTTAAAAAAAGGTAAATTTCCCAAATTGGTGCAATTTTTATCTGAAATTTCCGCAATGGTATATTTTTATATTTATTTTGGGATATGGGTAAATCATATACAGGAGACAATATCATTGTGAATAATGGTGACCCTATTGCAAGAATTAATTTAACATTAAATGAAATGGTGCGGCAAAGATTTTAATTAATGAGTTAATTAAAATGGTGAGAATATTTTAATGTGGTTAATATTCTCAACCCATTCCTCTTCTGTTTTGTTGTTCGCATGTGTGATCTGTTGTTACTCTGCAACTAAAATAAATACACAGTTACAAAGTTATTTTTATATTTTATTTATTGATAAACATGTAATGGTTGAAATTAATTGTGATTAGGTAATTGAAATAAATATGAAATTAATTATAGTAGAAGAAATACCTTGAAGATAAGTTACCAGCTATGAAATTAGTTCCTAATATAGAAATAGATTTAGTTACTAATAGATATAATTTAAAAACTAATAATAAATTTATTTTAAAAATTATATAATATTTTTAAAATTTTCTTTCTAAATTTATTTCTAAATTTTAATTTTATTTTAAATTATTTCTATATTAATAATTAAATTCAAATATCCAATTTACACTTCATTTTACTAAATATATTTTATTATTAAATTTTAATTTAATTTAATTTTTATTTTCAACATCAAACTTATTCTTAATTTAATTCATTATATAGATCTCGTACTACATATTTTTTATTTTAATTTAAATAATAATCTCATCAACCATTTTATTTTAGAATTTAAACTCTTTTTAACTATCTTTTTATTTATTTTAGTTTACAATTATTTTACATCTCTGGGTCGATAGTATAAATGGCACGAAGACAACGAGAGACAGATGGCTGTCTCTATAGTTCGTAACGCCTCTTCTTTCTTCACCCTTCATGCATTACAATTCTCATTCCCATTCTCACCCATCCAAATCCCTCTTCACACCATCTCTCACTTCTCTTCTCTCTTTCTCTCTCTCTCTCTCACTTTTTTCTCAGTGTGTTCCTTTTGCTGGTAGCTACCATAAGCAACTACTAAGAACACCATGGTTGTTCTCTCTAACCAATCTGCACTAAACGAGTTGTTTCTGGCCAAGACATGCAACCCCTCCGCCGTGTTCACGGAGGTTCCGGAGGTTGATCTCTCACGCCCTGATGCCAAAACCATCATGGTCAAGGCCTGCCAAGAGATTGGTCTCTTCAAGGTGGTCAACCATGGCATTCCCTTCGAGGTGATAACCCGTTTGGAGAATGAAGCGCTCAGGTTCTTCATGCAAAGCCAGTCCCAGAAAGACAATGCCGGTCCTCCCGACCCTTTCGGCTACGGCAGCAAGAGAATCGGCACAAACGGTGACATGGGTTGGGTCGAGTACCTCCTCCTCAGCACCAACCCTGATACCGTCTCCCCCAAAACGCTTCAGCTTTTTCACCAAAACCCGCAGGGTTTCAGGTAACTCATCATGCTTTTCAGAACAGAGTCCCCTGGTTTCAGCCTTTTTCTTCTCTCTTCTTTTATTACATGTCAACGTTTCAAAACGTGTTCGCCACAGCAATTTTGGCTGCACTCTCTTTACAACTTCACCACCTTAATTACAACTGCATTAATTGTATTTAATGATAAAACTATTTATTATGGTCTTGATAAACATGGTGATAATTACGGTTTCATACTGATAACTGACGTGATTACGGTTTCATGAATAAATAAGTGAGATGTGATGTGATCATAACTATGTGTTTTGATGGTTGTTTTAAGGTTGTGTGTGGAGGAATACATAGGGGCAGTGAAGAAGATGTGCTGTGAAGTGTTGGAGGAAATGGCTGAGGGGTTGGGGATAGGGGAAAAGAATGTGTTTAGCAGAATGGTAAGAGAGGAGAGAAGCGATTCATGCTTGAGGGTGAATAGGTACCCAGCATGTCCAGAGCTGAAAGAGGAAAGTGCACTGAGTGGACGAAATTTGATTGGGTTTGGAGAGCACACAGACCCACAGATATTATCTGTCCTCAGATCCAACAACACATCAGGACTGCAAATCTGTCTCCCAGATGGGACTTGGGCTTCAATCCCCCCTGACCATTCCTCCTTTTTTGTCAATGTTGGTGACCTCTTGCAGGTACATCTTCATACTATACACTTCTGTGATAACCATTTTTCCTTTTTTTCTTTTCTTCTTTTTTAACTCAAGATTATGAAAAAAAGTAGGATTAATGAAAAGATAACCAAACCCGGAAGAAATAAGATAACCAAATCATTTCTATGTAAGAAACTGATAGAAAAAAAGAAGAGTGTGTGTGTGGAATAAAATTATTAAAATGATAAGATAAGTGTGGATATATATATATTGCTAAAAATAGTTTTATATATTTTAAGATATTAATAAATTTATGTATAATATATCATTATTATTATTATTCTACAGAAAATGTATGTATAAATGTATACATAGATTATAATTTTAACGAGAGTAATGTGATAGAAAGAGATGCAATTGCAAAAGAAAATAATATTATACAGTCAATCTAGCAGCAATTAAATATGCGTTTAGATTTCCGTTCATTTTGAATTAAACTTTACTGGAACAGAAAAAAGACATTTTATTTTAACTTTTAAATTAATTAAAGTTTGAGATAAATTTTACTTTTTACTCGAATAATCTGACAAAAATTGTTAGATGAAAACTGAAAATTAGTATATATACGTATACAGTTGGTAGTTTTCAACAAACTACCTAAGTATATATGTAAATTTTGTAAGGGAAATGATGTAGATACCTAGAACAGTGGAAGAGAAATAAGAGAGTTTTGCAAGCATTATAATGCATGGTGTTTGAATTTGGAAATTTCAGGTTATGACGAATGGGAGGTTTAAGAGTGTTAAGCACAGGGTATTGGCTGACTCAAGCTTGTCAAGGTTGTCAATGATATATTTCGGAGGGCCAACTTTGGAGGAAAAGATTGCTCCTTTGCCTTCACTGGTGTCAAGGGAAGAAGAGAATTTGTACAGAGAGTTGACATGGCGGGAATACAAGAATGCTGCATACAAGACAAGGCTCTCTGAGGACAGGATCACTCTCTTTGACAAATCTGCAGATCACAGTCACAAATCTTCAGACACTTGACATTATAGTATTATTTTCTCCCTTTCTCATCACTTTCACTTAGATACATTTTATAGCGAATGCAACTCTAGCATCAGGTTTTTATATGTTGCATATTTAATAAACTTTAATTTCTTTTGCTACCGTAATTTTGTATCATTTTTAACTGCTCCTAGCTAGGAATTAATCCAGATAAGAACAGGTTATTTTTGTGTATTTTTTTTATACTATTAACTAAGTAAAATAATGATAGGATAAGAATATTTTTAAAATAATCACTATAAAACTTCATTAAGCAATAAAAGAATCACTATTATATAAACATAATTCAGATCAAAAACGTTTGTTCGTGACAGATATTGTACTGATAAAAAAAATGACAGATATTGAGGTGCTTGTTTTTGCTGTTTGTATCCGTAATTGATTTTACTCTTAAATAAACGAATAATTCGTGCCCTAAATGCCTTGTTAGGTTCGAAACTTAATCATATAGAGAAAAAAAGTTTTGTTGGAAAATAGTTTCAGGAAATTTTATGAATTATGAATCACAAATAGTTCAGGAATTAAGCAAGTCGACCCAGCTATATATCATTCACACTCGTAACTCTTACGTCGATATATGACTACAAAATTAGGTTTTTATGAGTTCAAACAACTTGTTAAAAATGTTGACTGATATACTACCAAATCATTTGCTCTAATAGAAATTTTTTGTTAAATAATTATGTTTATTTTGTATGTTGAGATACAAAAAAAGGGTAAAAATGTTTTAGAGAAAAAAATATAGTTAAACCTACTAATTCATAACTCATTTACTATGAATTATTTTTCATAAAATATAAACGAGTAGATATTTTTTGTGTCTACCATCTCTCCCGTCTACACTTTATATGATATTTAAAAAAAAAAAAAAAAACAAATTTT
>Ga0209489_103173_pt1 | contig 32452 bp, 24 predicted proteins | sample SiratrowhiteBW_FD_187527 | JGI IMG/M metagenome (GOLD analysis project Ga0209489, IMG submission 187527) | Root nodule microbial communities of legume samples collected from California, USA - Siratro white BW (SPAdes) (version 2) | ecosystem: Host-associated > Plants > Roots > Nodule | place...
CCAAATATCACTCACGGAAAAAATGCAAGCTTCAAAACCCTTCAGCGAACCCTACAAGCACCACATCTCGACGAAAACGCCCCTCACAAATACCCAAGAAAAGAACTACGTAACCCTGATTCTCTATCCTTGATAGAGATACGTAGGAGCGATGTCAAATCCTTGTCGGGCTCCCCTATTAAAAAAAAATATACTTTTATTTGTTGTTATTTGCATTCTATTTCTGTTTTTTGGGAAAAATAAATATTTCTAAAAATCACACTCTTTTATTTTACTTGTTTAATTAAAAGTACCGACGACTTAGGGCGGGCGTTGTGGGGTGCTAGTACCTTCCTCACACGTAACCGACTCTCGGACTCTAAATCCGGTTTTGCAAACTTGCCTTATTTGACTTTTTTTGGTTTTCCATAGTTTTTCCTTCAATAAATTATGGTGGCGACTCCATTATTTTTCAAAAAAATAAATTAGTTTTGAGCCGCCCCGTCGTGATTCCGGTTGCGACACATAGTTTAAGACTAAGCACACTAATCTAATATAGGCAATCTTCAGGATTACTCCGATGAAATTTAGAAAAGCAACGCGACAAGCTGTCTACTTTGAAACTTATAAAAATAATGTTAACAAATAAAACTTAAAAAAATGGTTAAAATTTTTAATGTATTTATCTATTATTAGTCTACTTGCTAAGTTATTATTTTTATTGTAAATAATATATATATATATATATATATATATATATATATATATATATATATATATATATATATATAAAAGTAAGATGATTAAATATATTCTTTAGTATACACTATATTATTGTATTTGTATTTATTATTGTATTTATATTAATAGTTTATAGATTTTAATATATTAAAAGTAGTGACATATTTTGCAACAATAACCTTTTTTGAATTGGGGAGACGAAACAAAAACATGTTTAAGTAATTTTTTGTTAATGCATATATTCATTTATTTAAATTATAAGAGTAATTTGGTAAACTAATAATAACTTTGATAATTTTTTTCAAATTATTTGTAGAACATAAATTTCGTTTTTATCATTCTAATACAATTTCATTCCAAAATTACATAAATTTAAAAAAAAAATGTTAACTATGAACAAGTGGTACTTGATAAACATAACTTTTGTAAAGAAGAAATAGTCATGAATTCAATTTAGATATTAAGAAATTTTATATCCCAAAAATAATTTTGATTTAAAAAAATTTCCACCATAAAGTTGTATATTGTAAACACCATTTTATATATTTTTTTAAGAAAGACAACATTATATCTTTTTAAAAAGTGAAGTCATGCATGATAAATAAGATTTTAATTACCTTATTATTTCTGTATTAAAGTTACTTTAGGAGAGATAACTTTTATTTATTTTTTTATATTATTAAATCGAGAAGGATGGTGTATATTTTATATTATTAAACTGACGAGGGTAGTGTATATTAAATAAGAAAATTTGGTGAGTCGTTGAATACTATTGGGATATACATTCGAAGCCATACATGTAAGAGAGTCTATGAGTGAGAACATCCTAAAGAAGTTACTTAACTCAAATTCCTCATCAATCAAAGAATAAGACTTGCCAAATGTCGCACAGCTTCAACCAATTATTTTAAGTTTTTACAATGGGAAATAGTAGATTAGACCTTCTAAAACATATTTTTTTGAGAAGTACTCAAAATTATACCAACTCTCATATGAAATACTCTAATGCATTCTGGTTGCGGGATTGGTTAGATAGTGCTCACTTTCACTCCTTTAATAAATTAAACATGAAGTTTTTTAGACAAAACATAAGGCTTAAAAATATTAAAATAAATAGAAATCTACAATACAAAAAAAAAAAAAAAAAAAAAAAAATAAAAATAAAAAAAAATCTACAAAAAAAAAAAAAAAAAAAACATAAAAATTATCTTTCACAAATAATTAAAAGTTATCTTTTAACTTACTTTTTTTAAATAAAAATATAAACAGTCCTTTTATATATAATTTTATTTTTAATAAAAAATCAATTAATCAAAATTGTGTTTACCTTACATTTTGGTGAATATTTTTTTAACCAAAACGAAGTTGTGTCCATTAAACACAATTATTTTTTTTAAAGTACTCGTTGTCAAGCATGACTAATCCATATTTGGAATTTTTTCAAACTCTGTCCATTGGGATCATTTTTGGGTTGAAATTGCAAGAGAATGGTAAAAAACCTATTTGAGATCGTTCATGCTTTTTATTATACGCTTTTTTCTTTTTTTGTTCTCTTCCTTCTTAGCGTTCTCGCCGCTGTTGGTTCTTTTATTCTGTAGTCACAAGCAGCAACCCTAGAAGGCACGGCAAGGCACGGCATAGCTGCAACCCTAATTTGGACGCCCAGCACAGCAGCATGGGGCTGTGCCCATTCTCTTTCCCTCGGAATAAGGAACCTTAGAATTCACTCTTCCTGTCTATGAAAAAGATTTGAGAGGACTGAAGCTGCTTGACCGAATAGGGCAAGCGATCTTTTACCAGGTGAGTTCCACTGAATGTTTGCATTTTTGTTTTCCAATTCAATTTCGTTGATTTTGTTGCGTTATCTTTGTCCTCAAGAACTAATTGATTCTATGTAAACGAAAAGGTTTAAACTGTTTTTATTGGTTTGTTTTGATTTGTCGAAGCTATTGCAGCGAGGTTTTAGGGTTACGGTGTGACTGACGGAGATGAAGAACAGAAATCAAAAGGGTGGTGTTGTGGCAGAGAGTGACGGTGGTGTTGAAGATTTGGAGTTTGTGATCCACGAACATGCCCTTTTCTTTGACAAGTTGATTGAGTTGATTCCCGCCAAGTTTTATCTGCCAACTGATGACCAGGAGAAGCCATGGTTTCAGGGTCTGAGCAAGCGTGCAAAGGCTGAGGCGAAGAAAGAGACCAAGGAGAATATCAAGAAGTCTCGGAGGGACCGTTTGGACCCTGACAAACTCTCTGCAACTACCCTTGACCTTCTCAAGGAAAGCTTGGGAAAAGAGAAGGTGGATGACAGTGGTGAAGAGCAGGGTGAGGCAGTGGCTAAACCTCTTGTGTCTGGATTGGAAGGGGATGATCGGTCTGTGACTTATGAAGAGCTTCGGCAACGGCTTCATCGTAAACTTGAAGAGTTTCGAGCAGGTCGGAACCTTGGGAATGCGGAGAAGAGGAGGGATGATAGAAATGCTAAGAGAGGATTTAAGGACCATAAACGAAAGAGGGATGATGAAACTGAGGAAGGTGACAATGCGAGTGGTGAGTTGGTGGTGAAAGTGAAGAAGGATGCTGCGGAGGCCTCCAAGGAGCTTGTGTTTGGCCATGTCAAACTTCAGAATGAGGAAATGCTAGGGAAGAAGAAGAGGAAGCTTTCAAAGCATAAGGAACTTGAAAGGGCTAAGAAGTTGGAGGAAGTGAAAAAGAATGATCCTGAGAAGGCTGAAGCTTTTGCCAAGAAGCAATCGTGGAAAGCAGCCATGGATAGAGCGTCAGGGGTTAAAGTCCACGATGATCCCAAGTTGCTGCAGAAAAGCATTAATAAGGAGAACAAGAAGCAGCAGAAGAATTCAGAGAAATGGAAAGATAGAATCCAAACGAGGGACCAGTTGAAGGCCGAGAAACAGAAGAAAAGGTCGGAGAATATAGCTGCCAGGATTCATGAGAAGAAAATGCGAAAAATTGCTAAAAGAGAGAAAAAGCTTATGCGACCAGGCTTCGAAGGTCGCAAAGAAGGTTTTATGAATGATGGTGGTGCCATCTAATATGATTTTGAAGTTTTCTGATTTGCGCCTTTTCTTTACATTATTTTGAAGTTTTGAAGAATCAGTTCTAGAGAATGATAATTCAAGGGCTTGAAAGATGTGCACCTTGATCATATTTCTTGAAATTAAATATATTTTATTTTCTATTATGATCTACATAGGCATACCATATTCTAACAAATCGCTAGCTTTCGTAACTAGTGTCTATTACTACTGGACTGCAAGTATTGTGTCAAAACAGAGATATATCTAATCAGATGTTGCTCTTGAAGACCCTTAGTGTACCAGGTGTGGTCTCAAATTTGTATTCAATTCAAAGACGTCTCCTTTTGTGTTGAAAAGCTCTAGGGTATATACATTCCTGCTTGTGCTATTGAACCAGAATGGGTAAGCTCCTTCACAGACCAGTTATTCTGTTAGTAGTATAGGTACTTCATTCCCATTTCTTCAGACAAACTCTACTCATCTGGAAAACTCCATATCTGGAGACCAGAACAATAGAAAAGATGACGTTCTAGTCTTGAGAAATAAGGCTGCCAGCTGGCATGAGCAGATGTAATGCCATGAAGTTTATGGCAATGATTCTGTGCAGGGATGCTATACTGATGGATTAGTAGTTAGCTATTTTACAAAGGATGACTTGACATTAGGTATAGTAGAAAATCTTTTTCTTTGTTGGGTATGGAACCAATAACTTGAGTCTGTGTCAAGACAATATTTTCAGCTTTATTCCGTAATGAATCGCTGCCCATGATTCCATGCATTCACACTCACTAAGTTTTTAAATTGTGATCAGATTGTGAAAGGGTTGCTCAAATTTTGGATGCATATTTTAAATTTGGATGACCGATATAAAATGTGAGCAGTTTGATTTCATTCAACGGTTTTGATTTGTTGGAGGTGTAATGTATGAAATCCTGAGTGTTGGAATTTGTATCCCATAGACCCTTGATGGGTCCAGTAAAGCAATAATTGTTTAGTGCTTGTGACAACACAAACATTTATAGCTGTTTTCCGTGAACGAATGTCTGACAATGATAAAGCTGAAGGTAGCACTTGGGAGATATATTCCAGAATTCTTAATAGAGGCTTCTGTGTGTTTCACCTCTTCATTTTATTACTGTAACTCTAGCTTCAAATTCATTAAATTGTGTGCTTTTGTTCAAAACTTGAGTGGTTGCCTAACTTAGTCATATTATTAAGTTTTTGTTCAGCTTATACTGTTAACAAATTATGTTTTTCCATCTGTTTATGCCACTCAATAGGGTCTATCTCTTTGGAACATGCCATTTATGCTTAGATCGTGTATATATTATTGAATTTTTATTAGTTGTGTATTAAGCTATCTCATTTCTGTTAAATGAAAATTTGTACTGATTATCTCATGCACTATAAGTAATTACGATAGAATCAAACGTCTTGAGACTGTTAGTGTACTATAGAAAGAAATTTAAGAAAGATAATAAGATGAGGGGCAGTTAAGGAGAGTTGTTAATGTTGTTAGGAGGTTGGTCTATTTATTAAGACCAACCTGGATAGTTTAGGCAGTTTTTGAATTTTGAAGAAAATTGACAAGTGTATCATGTGGAAAGGGGCAGTGGTTCCTTTGTACTTTTTTTAGTATTCTGTCTTGAACAGAATTAATTCAATAAAAGAGGTATATTCAGTGAATTTTGTGTTTGGTGTTTTCTTTTCCTTTTCAAGCGGTGATCGGTGGCATAGTGGAGGGGTGGAAGCGGTGCAGCAGTGTTAGTGGAGTGTTGGGAGTTGTGCAGAGGTGATAGTGGAGGTAGTTGAGACTATTCTTGTGTAAAGAAATGTAACAAATTCTGGTCCGACCTACTGAATCACCTTTGGACGGAGGAGAAATTGAGAGGAAGCACAATGGAGGGACGAATTAATGCAATGGAAAGATGGGCTAGCGAACAAAGTAAAATGATGATAGAGCTGCAGGGAAATATGACCTTGATCCAGGAAGGCTTATTTGAACTAGAAGAAAAGTTAAAAGATCCCAAGAAAGTGGACGAGAAGTCAGAGGGCAGCGAAAATTTGGTGAACGGGGAAGAAAGGAAGGAAAGAAGTATCAAATTGGGAATCATTAGTATCAGTGCAGGTGCTGCAGACCAGAATGTTGAACCAACAAGGAAAAGAGGAAAAACAGGTGTTGATTCAATGGGGAGAAGGCGGAACAGAAGCAACGACATGAGAAGATGCAACAACCATTCATGAACAGTTTCCAGAGTTTCACCTTGAGGACAAGGTGGATTTTGAAGAGAGGGAGTAATGTTAGAGAGTCGGGAAGCCAGAAAAAAGAGTTAAAAGTGTATAGAAGGAAATTTAAGAAAGATAATAAGATGAGGTGCAATTAAGAGGGGTTGTTAATGTTGTTACGAGGTTGGTTTATTTATTAAGACCAACTTGGACAGTTTAGGCAGTTTTTGGATTTTGAAGAAAATTGACAGGTGTATCTTGTGGAAAGGGGCCGTGGTTCCTTTGTACTTCTTTCGGTATTCTGTCTTGAATAGAATTAATTCAATAAAAGAGGTATATTTAGTGAATTATGTGTTTGGTGTTTTCTTTTCCTTTTCAAGCGGTGATTGGTGGCATAGTGGAGGGGTGGAAACGGTGCAAAAATGCTACTGGAGTGTTAGGAGTTGTGCAGAGGTGATAGTGGAGGTAGTTGATACTACTCTTGTGTAAAGGAACGTAACAAAGACACTTTATTTATAGCTTCCTCAGGTACAGCGTACTACTCTTGAGGCATGTATACTATTCTTAAAGTTATGTTTTTATTACTATTAGCAAGACATACAATTCATTAGTCCTCAATTACGATCTTTTGTTTCAATTTATTTAGTTAATACATTTTAAATTAGATATTAGTTTAATTTGTATATTCAAAACATGTCATTTTATATAATTATCTCATAATAATAGCATTTAAATATAAAAAGTCATTTAAGATAAGATAAAAAACACAATAGTGTTTTTTTTTTATCTTTTTTACTTGTTTTTCTAATTAAAGTTTATGCTAGGCATAGAGTTATTACATGAAATTTATTAAAAAGAAAAAACAAAATAAATAAATAAAACTGTAGGAGCCTAGACCAAACCCATGAAAAGAAAGAAATAAAGCGAACCACCAACTCAACCCACAAGATTAATATGAAAAAACAAATGACAACAAAGGAGTAAAAAGAATGTCTATCCCTTATGTTTAAAAACAAAACAACAAAAGAAAGAAAACTAAAACTGAAATACATAAACCCCTTTGTCATTTCTTCGTTGTAGTAATCACTCTAACCGTTTTTTCGGTAGTCTTGGAAGCATCCTTCCTTAGTCTCCCAGGTTTCTTAGAAGTCTAAACACACCCTTTCAATTCACGTGAATCACTAGAGAACTCCTACTCCTCCGATCGACTTAGTACTTAGTAATCAACTTACACTCCTCTTCATACTTAGAAGAAAGAGTATGAGTAGCCTGCACTCTTCAAGCATCCAATTGTAGTCCCACAGGGCATGAACTAACAATGGTTATAAGTGCAAACCAAAGAAGGGGTAAAATGAAATCTCTGGACTTCCGAACTAGCAGCCACCGTATATCAAGTTTAACCTCCGTAGAACCATGAGAAATTATTTCAGTAGTTTTTCCAATAACTATAGAAACATTTCTAGGAGATTGTATAATTACCAAGGGATTGGAATTGACCTAACTTTGTAAATTGGATCATCAATTGGGCCTTGAAAATTTGAAAGCTGAATTAAGAAGAGGACTGATTGCATGAGCTAAGTCTGAGATGAATTGGAGCCTAACTGCCCCTAAATAGTAAATTTCACCTTGTTTTCTTAAGTTCTCTTGTTTTGTGTGAATTTTCTCATTGGTAATTTTAGTTTCTCACTTAGCGGATACTCATCCACACTCTTCTGATTGTGAACTCGGTTCTGGAGTAACAATCCTCACGTGAATGATAAATTACACAGTGCAATCCTATATAATAGCTGATCACACATCAGTTAGATCCTTTTGTGAAAAATGAAGTTTTTTATCACTTTATAATTAAGCGAATGTACCTTGAATTTTGTTGCCCCACCTGACTTGTGCAAAGGACCAACTACTGGTTTATCAGACTGAGTGAGCATATGAGATGCAAATATTTGAGGGAGAGGACATGTGCATGAGGATAGAAGTTGGATGTGCAATAGGTCTCTGTTCTTCTCCAGAAATCCAGTTGTATCATAGGTTACCTGAGTGGAGCAACAAGTAGAACTATCAAACTGTCAGGGCAGATGAGAAAGTTAAAATTAATAAGAAATGAGTAACCCTCCACTCTCTGGGAGTTAAAAAATATTTAGTATGAAATCTAAATAAAAGCAATGGTTAATTAATATGAGAATTCAAATTTGATAGAATAATCTTACTACTAGTATCCTCCTTAAAACCTAGCCATATCACATTATAGAAATCACAAGGTTAAATTGATTGTCCCTGTAAACATACCAACAGATTTTAAACTAATATACTGAGAGGAATGCCAACAACACCCACTTTAGCACATTCTTTAATATTGGTTGACTTTGAAGTTGTCAATATAACGACTAAATAAGTGTGTGTTGACAAGTGCACGCCAAAGATTACGTCGCTAGCATTTCTCGTTCCTGTAGAACATGATCAGAATAATACCTGCCAAGCATAATGGTGAACCGTAAAGGCTTGGTCTCTTTCTCCTTTGAAACATGAATTAGAATTCAGATGCTGTTTAAGCTTATTGGCGAATGTTAAATCTGTTCCATTTAAATGTTTAAGCATGGTATATGTACCTCCTGTTCTAACTTGAATAAATGACGATTGAAGTGTTGTTGTAATCTCTCATTGGCATAATTTATGCAGAACTGCTCAAAACTATTTCTCTGCAGGCATAAAAGGCATAGCAGACTAAAATATTTAATATGCGAACAGGATGAAGACAGTAAGATAAATAATAAACATAAAGAAAGAGGTAGACAAGGTTTAATGTAAACATACATTGAATGATTCAAAGCCGTAGATATTTAGAATACTGATTGATCTGTACGTTTTTTTGCTAATAGCAAGTGTTAGATATCTAAGTTTGAATCTAAGTCTTATATTGAATAGAAATGACATGGATGCATATTTTAACTTTACCACAGCATCTCTTGCAACCATTGCCTGTAAAACAAAAAATGTGTTATTTGAGATATTGAAAAAGAAAAAATGTATCATTATGATTCCATGTCATCATGCACTTCACAAATCGAAGGTATGTTGAGAATAATGACATACAAAATGTTTTGACATCAAATATGCAGTATTCAGAGTTTCAAATGTAGACACTATCCGTTTTCTTTTCTTTTATTAAGTACAAACAGCTATTTCCAAACCACTGAAGGTATAGAGGCATAGAACCTACATTCTACTAATACAGAGACTCCAGAATGAATCACTGTCTTGCAAAGGCTACATGGAACAGACCTATAAGAAGCCAGCGAAAAGGTCATTTCTAAACAGCTATTGAATAACTTGAAACACATTAAGGCATCTAAATAATGTTCAAAACATATGTACCAAAAAATAGTCATTAAATATATCATCAGTAAATAAAAAAATATGAGATGAAAATGAAATTGAGTAACTACTACTGTAAAAAATTTAAATGACAGGTTCAGTGTGAAGGACCAATTCTCCTAAAACCAGTAATGGATGACAAATTCTTTATAAGTTGCATCAAGCACACTCCCTCTCACATAAACCTTTGAGGTAGAAGCATGGACAATGCAAAGTACACCTTGTATTGGGCTAAAATTCAAATTTTATCTAGAAAAACGGGTACAAGGATTAAACTCCTCGTCTCATCCTCCACTGATCATAAATGTTAATATTAAGTTTGTGAGTCTTCTTTCTTATACAAAATAAAATACAAAATAAAATAAAACATTAAGTTTGTGGGTCTTATTTCTTATACTATTACTCTATTTTCTTATTTTTACTCAATACGAAACTTAGACTTATACTTCGACACCTAATAATTACAGTAAATAGATATATTTCCAAACCATAATACCGCAGCAAGCATTGCAAATACATTCTCCTGGTCTTCTTTACCAATGTGGACAACATTAAGAGCTTCCTGGAAGTTGGCAATAGTATATTCATTTTTGTGTGAAGCAGAAGTAAGAAATTATTGAAGAGTCTATGGAGGCAGATGATCTTTAATCTACAAAGATAGTTTACCATGACTGTGCGAAATTCTTCTGCATCATTAATACCAGTAATTGAATAACAATTGCTCTGGCTCAGATATTTATAACCTTCCGCATTTTGTAGGTTTAGCTTCCCTGAATTATAGATCAAACAAACTATTACATAGAAACACAACATTAAATGTTACAGACAAGACACACACAATATACCAAGATTACGTAAGCTTCATTCTGATTTTCCAATTGTTTTTGTTAATTTGTTAGTTAATGTTATCAGTATTACCCTAAAAAAAAAAGAGAACAAAACCCCTAATTGGAAGCATAAAATAAAAGTTATCGAATTAGAATTTAAGCATTAAATAGGGAACTATGTGCATCTTTGGGTTTGATAGTAAAATAGTTTATTATGAAATTATTATTCTTATCAAACAAATTAAATGAAAAAGAGAAATTCTGAACGTTTGAGCTAGGAACAATATTAAACACATTGTACATCTGCCATTGTTGTGGGTTCAATTAGAAGATTTTCACAATTCGTAGAAACAATTTGCATCATTTCCAAGGAATAATTTATTTCTCCATTGACAATATAGAGACTTAAAAACTACCCACAACATGAAACAAATATATTAGCAGAGGTGAAAAAATATTATAAACTAGTAATTACCCCTAAGAGATGGAGGTGGCCAGCACATAGCTGATAAAATATATGATAGGATCTTTCCCCTTCATTGCATTGTAGTGTAAATTAGAAGTTTTTCTTGTAGGGTAAATTAAATAAGTGAGTATTAATTCTCAATTTTAACTTCATAAAGAAAAACTAGGAATTCCACTATGTAAGTTTGGGATAATTAATCAGTTTGTTCCAAAAGTATTCAATGTTTCTCTATTCTTTAAGTTTTGCAAAAATCTTCAAATAGATTTGGTTTGTTCCAAAAGTGTTCTACTTTGTTTCAACGATTCCAGATTATTGCAATGCTCGCGTTGATATTGAAAAAAAAAATTGAATTGAATATCATTAATCTCAAAACGGAAAAGGTCTTTCAACAATTCTGTCTTTGAACCCTTCCTAATAGTTGTACAAGAGGTTCAATTGTATATATTAATCAATTATTATTAGAACCCTTTACCATGAAAGCTTCTACCTTAATTTTATAGCAAAAAGAAAAAAAAAACGTCCCATCATTTTAATATAATCTAATCTCGTCCAAACAAAAATACTGTTATTTTTCTTTTTTGGTGTGCTTCGTAGCTTGTTCACATAAGCAACAAGCAGTGGCAAGTTGTTACGAATTCAGTACCTTAATTGTAAACAAATGTCAACACTTTCATCAATTTGCATTAGTTAAATGCCACATTCGGCCACCACAAAAGCCTGGAGAATTTCCCAATGAACTTAAGCTGCTATTGCTGTCATCATCCTTTACCCTCTTGCTAGAGGTCAATTAATATGTTATGCGTTGTTGGATTTGAGTAAGGTTTAATTTCTAACATTAATTAAGGTAAAAATAAGAGATAAAGTGATGAGCATAGAAAGGTTCAAGGGCAGACAAATTCAACTAACTTGTTTCAGTTTACAGGGTACAACACGGTTTTAATTTGATTATTCGCCTAAGCAAAAATCACGAGTAATCTCACTAGAAATAAACCTATAAATACTTTTGCTTGAGCTCAATTTCTCTCCACCTCTTCCTTAATCAATAGTCAACAACATCGTATACACAACACAACACAACTCTCTTTCTTGTCTTGTCCAACTTTCAGTCAAAGCAACAACAACAACAACAATGGATAATACTCCATGCTTGCTTCAAATGGTTTCTACTTTGGTTCTGATTCTAAGTATTTCATCATTGGCCTCAGCATCTCTGGAAGTGGGTTTCTACAGCTCCACATGCCCATCTGCTGAGACAATAGTGAAAAGCACTGTAGAAAAAGCAATTTCTGCCAACCCAGGCATAGCAGCTGGTATCATCAGAATGCATTTCCATGACTGCTTTGTTAGGGTGAGTTCACTTCATATATATAGATGAGCTTCTTCTTAATCACTTTTTCTTTAACAGCAAAAAATAAACTTAATAGAAACATTTAAGGAATGGTCTAATCCTAATACAAACAAACCAACAAAAGCCCTCTTAAGGTCGAGACCTACTAACAAAAGTCAATCAAAAAATTACAATAATAGAAAAAAGTAGAGAGGTTCAACCTGTGTGAGAGAATAGGTCCCTAAGTACACAAATCTACAAAAACCCACAAAGGAATAACATGCAGATAGTCACAACTCATCAACTTACACAGCTGTGTATCCACTTGAAAGAGAAGAAACGTTAATCACTTGCAGATAGTCACAAATCATCTTCTTAATCACTTCAAAGAGAAGAAACGTTAAAAATATATCAGTTTCTGATTTTGAAATTGCTTTGTGGCCCTCTTGTGGTGATCAGGGATGTGATGGTTCTGTGTTACTAGCATCTACACCGGGTAACCCAACAGCTGAACGAGACAATTTCATCAACAACCCAAGCTTACGTGGGTTCGAGGTGATTGAGGAGGCCAAGACCCAATTGGAGGATGCATGCCCTAATACAGTATCATGTGCTGACGTTTTGGCCTTTGCAGCACGAGACAGTGCTTCCAAAGTTGGTGGCATAAACTATGATGTTCCATCAGGACGCAGAGATGGTCGTGTCTCTATTGGTGATGAAGTGATAGAGAATCTTCCTGGACCAGGTTTCAGTGCTGATAAACTCATTAGTAACTTCGCACAAAAGGGTTTGTCTGCAGATGAAATGGTCACACTTTCAGGAGCACATTCAATCGGTGTTGCACATTGTGGTGCCTTCTCAAATCGCTTATACTCTTTCAGTGACACAGTCACACAAGATCCCTCACTTGACAATTCATACGCTGAGACGTTGAAAACCAAGTGTCCTCCACCACCACCCATCACAGACACCACAGTTTCTCTTGAACCTTCCACTCCTATTCGTTTGGACAGCAAATACTATGAGGGTTTGATCAACCACCGTGGCTTGTTGACATCAGATCAGACCTTGTTCGCCACTCAATCCACAAAGGAAATGGTTGAAAGCAATGCATACAATGGTGCAAGTTGGGTTGAGAAATTTGCCCTAGCAATGGTGCACATGGGTTCTATACAAGTCCTCACTGGCTCTGAAGGTGAGATCAGGAAGCAGTGCAGCTTTGTTAATTAACTTTGTTAATTTGTTAATTTGTTCATATTTTCCTTTCATAAAAGGGGAAATTGAAATGGTTTGCCGTTGTTCTTTTGTTTTTTTGAGTTTGATTCGTGCCAAGTCAAGTGTATATATCCTCTTCTTGTAATACTTGTTTTGCTGATAAGTAGTAATACCTTGATTTCCCTTGCATTGGAATCATGTAATTTTCGTTGACAAATTAACTCAACTTCTAACAAAATGGAGCCATCATTTTCGTTCACAAAAACAGCTTGTTGATAACCAATATCCATAAGGAACCATTCAATTTTGACTTAGTATATTAAACATAATTTTACGTAAATGGGGTCCAACATTTTTTTATGCTTCGTACCTGTTCAAAATTCTATTCAAATTAATATTTTAAGAGTGAAAAGTACAAGCCAAATAGGCAATTTTGAACTATCTCAAAATTTGAAGAGTTATGCAAGATTACAAGTTGAAAAATATTTTATTGAAATTTTATAATGAATGTCAAATGTTCTTCTAATAAATTAAACATTTCTAACCAAACTAATAACACGTGAAAGTTTTTAATATAATGTATTAAGCAAGTATGAGTAAGTGAGACTCTTAAGATGAAAGTGCTATTATATATATATATATATAGGTTCTACAAATTCTTTTTCTTAAGAAAAAATACATGAACAATTATAAAATTGTTATTATCTTTCAAAGAGTTGTTATGATTAATATTATTGAAGATCCCCCATTAAAAGAAAAAAATAATTAGACACGTAAAATGAATATAATTTAATAATGGTTAATTTCATAGCATTTATCTGTTTCCTTATATTTTTGTGTACTTTGGTAGGGACATAAAATTAAATATTAAAGATAAAGAAAAACTTGTAAATATAATATAAAAATACTTTTGGATTTGCTAAAACTATTTTGCTTTGTTTAATAAAACTTATAACTTTTGATAAAATTGCATCTCTGTTATTTTTTATGCAATATATATTGTATTTATGTATAACCATGTATAATAAGGTTTACCTTTTTTATTATTTTGCTGATTGGAACCATAAAATGTGAGAAACACGTGTTTTAAGTACAGATTTATTTACTTATATTTATCCACCTGACTCCCTCTTGAACCAGTCCATGGCCAACGCGACTTTTAGACACGAAAAGTTTGAAGAAAAGAGCTTCTGTTCCATTGTTTTGAAAAGCACCATACAGTGGCTATCAAAATGTGAAAACTGTCAAATTGTAGTAATTAAATTCCACATGCATATATGCAGATAAATGCAGCCACCAGAACCATGAAAAATTCTGGATTGACTTGGTTAATGAAGCTGCTACGTTCATCGCACTTCAACTATGGTTTCGTCTTTTGCTAGTGGTCAATGTCTTATCTTAGTTTTCCTATAATCAAACATTAAAAGAAATTGAGGCTGAAAAACAGAAGAGAAGTGTTCAACCGCAGACATGACAACTTCACTTCAACAATTTGATCAATGACACGCCTTCATCTCAATCACCTCTTTCAAAACAACCTATAAATACATTCTCTTCACCTCTATTCTCTCCACTTCTTCCTTAATAACTTCTTCCAACAAAGAATATACACAACACAACTCTTCCTTTTGTCTTCTCCTTAACTTGCAAACTATCAATCATATATACTGCTAAATCAGCTTCTCCATCGATGGATATTGACACTCAACGCTTCATTCAAACGATTTCAACTTTGGTTCTCATTCTAGTTTCTGTTTCATCAATGGCTTCAGAGTCTCTCAAAGTAGGTTTCTACACCTCCACATGTCCATCTGTGGAGGAAACAGTAAGAAATGCTCTCAGTTCACCTAAGTGGTTCGCTGTGTGTACTTTTGGAACACACAGATTTGTTTGAGTGGTGAAAGCACTAAGTGGTTAGCTCAGTTCACTTAAGTGATTCGCTGTGTGTAGTTTTGGAACACACACGATGTGAACAAACCCATGACCATAAACGAATCAAACATCGACACCATCAACCTAGAACACATCAAGAAACAATTTTTTTCGCGTACAGGCATAACCAGAAAGCAAGATCAAACCATGTGAACAAACCCTAAACCGTAAACGAAGCAAACATCGACACCATCAACCCAGAACACATCGAGAAATCATTTTTTCGCGTACAGGCATAACCAGAAAGCAAGATCAACCCATGTGAACAAACCTTAAACCGTAAATGAAACAAACATCGACACCATCAACCCAGAACACATCGAGAAACTATTTTTTTCGCGTACAGGCATAACCAGAAAGCAAGATCAAACCATGTGAACAACCTCTAAACCGTAAACGAAGCAAACATCGACACCAGCAACCCAGAACACAGCAAGATCTCATTTTTCGCATACATGCATAACTAGCAAGCAAAACCAAATCATATTAACAAACCCTAAATCCTAAATGAAGCAAACATCGACACACAACAAGCATGTTTCACACCAAAAAACCTTAGGGTTTAGGGTCAATACCACCAATGCAAACGGTAAAGCTTCGACGGTGGGCAAAAGGAACGCCAATCTTGCAAAAGGAAGGCGAATCTTGCAGAAGGAACGTGAATCTTGCAGAAGGAACGCGAATCTTGCTGTTTCCTCTGTTCTCTCTCCTTCAGAGCATGCAAGGTTAATGAGTGCAATGAGAAAATGAGATATGCTTTTCCCTCTCAAATTGCCCTGCATTTTTCAGATGGCAAATGATAAAAGACACCCTTTGCAAAAAGACAAACATGAACCACATAAGCAGAAAACAAGATGGTTTTCTCTTTCTTTGTCACGCGGGACGACACTGCCACGTCGGAGTGTCAAATAGAAGTAAGAGAAAATCGAGTGTTAAAGTAACATTTTCCTTTCTGAAAACCCTAGCATAGTTGTTGGTCTCATTAAGATGTATTTCTAAGTTTTTTTTACTAAACTGGTACAGATTTACCTGAAATATACGGATTTTGATAAATTTTTAAAAAATTACAAAATAAGGATAACTCGTGCTTGCATATACGGCTTAGCAATGAAAAAGTCATATTCATGGCAGGACCTGAGTTTTGTAGTATTTTTTTTATCCTATCTAAAGTTGTGCGTGCATAAACAACTTAATCTATTTTTTTTTGTTTTTCAAAAGTAAAAGTTGTGCTAAAAAACACGATTTCTGTATATTAATTTTTTTTTTCTGATTACAAGTGGTGGCAGAGAACATGGCTTTTGTGTAAAATTTCTTTTTTTTACCAGCAAGTCGTGCTATATAGCACGAGTGCTGCATTATTTTTTTTTTTTTTTGTTGTTGTCATAAGTTGTGCTTCATTGCATGACTTATTTATTCAATTTTATTTTTTGACACCTAAAGTGGTGTAGTCTTTATACCTCGTTGCAATTCGTGAGGTAATTTGTAAGTTTGTGGTATAGCTATAATGACATTGGTTTGTAAATTAAATACACGTGGTTTTGTTTTTCAATAACTGATGATATTTTTTCCTCATATCATCATGATTAATGATATTTATTTTACTATACTTTCTTTACTTAATAAAAATACAATACTTTTTTGAAAAAAAAAATTGATAAAATAAGTTATTTAATAATTCAATAAAAAAAGCATGATAAATATGTATAAAATATAAGCTAAAATGGTACGTTTTGATGCATAATACCTAATGCGAAAAAAAATAGTTTAAATTATATGCATGTTTAACATAAATTCAGTACTCAGTGCCATGTAAATCTCATATTGTAATCTTTTATTTGTTTTTTTATTTTTTATGGGATAATTGGATTGGTTTAATTATGAAAATATTTAATATAATACAATTTTAAATTTTAATATTAAAGTAGATGAGAATATATGAAAAAAAATATATTAATTAAGTTAAGTTGGAACATGTAATTTTAATATATAATTAAATGGTTGATATAATTTATGTTAGATGTGTTATGATAAATTATATTTAAATGGGGAATTAAAATTCATGTTAACCAAATTTATTGAAGAAGAGAAGAGTATTGTGCAAAGTGAAGTTTTGTGTAAAAAATTTGTGAGTAGTTAAGAGTCATATGGTGTTAAAAAAATTAATTTATTTTGTTATAAAAGAAGAAATAGTTTATTGAAGCAATAAAATTAAAAGATATGTTAGTATTTAAATAAAAATAATTTAAATGAAAGGGATAATGAATATGAAAGGAAATATATGTCATTGTTTATATGGACAATTTGCATGACTATGACCCTCGTTACGATAATAAGAACATTTGTTCTGAATATTTTGACCTACTTCATCCATTTCATTGTGGATACAACTTGTTAGTCTTCTAGACTTTTTACGACGCATGTGAGGGTTAGGGATGAAGTTGGGGTCCGTATATGCTGACCAATAATCTTCATTTTAGATTGGATGAAATCGAAGTTCGTAAGCCTTGAATACGTTGTGTAGACTGTAAACTGGATCAACATATGTTAGAAGTTGCAAGTGGTACATGGAACAAACAACAATAACATGAGAACAAGGCAATCAAAGAGCTTAAAATGCCCCACAATCACACTACCAGTCATTTAATTTGACTGTGTATGACATTGGTCTTCGACGAAGTTGGGGAGTTGGTATCTCCTGAACATCAAACTTAAAATTTTCCCGATTATATCATTCGACATGATAGAAGGTCGATGCCTGTTGATTGTTTTGAAGTAAGTTTGTGATATCCTCATGGTATATCCTGCTCGCAACATAAAATCAGTCCTCATCCCTATTTCGACAAACCAAGAATTTATTTTTTGAAATGTTGTTTTGACAATAGCAGAAATTGGTAATGATTGTGCTCCCCTTAAAACAGAGTTCATGCATTCAGCTAAGTTCGTTGTCATGTGTCCATACCTCTTGCCATCATCAAAAGCTTGAGTCCACTTATGTAATGGTATTTGATCTATCCATGCAACTACCTGACGAAATTGTGAGCTCATAGTTGCTAACTTAGCTTGAACTGTGGGTTGCTTCATTTCATAACCTGAAACAAAATAGTGACTAAATTAGTTTTTGTCAGTCAAGAGAAGTAATTTTTGTTAAAAAGATTATAATACCATTGTTAATGAGTTGTCTCTTCAACTCAGCATTTTTGAATTTCTTGTTGAAATTGGATGCAATATGTCTTATGCAATACACTGGCTATAGGTCTTGTTGCTCCCATCCAACTTCTTCAGATTGTAAAGTTGACAAGATAGTTGATCCTATATCCGTAATCAAGCATAAGTTTGGTTGAGGTGTGATATATTGACGTAATAAATGGAAGAACCAAATCAAAGCTTCTTTCAACAATTGCAAATGCTAGAGGAAAAATGTTTCTATTGCCATCTTGAGCAATTGCAACCAATAAAGTGCCATGACATTTTTCAGTCAAAAACGTGTTGTCCACCTAAACAACTGGTTTGCAATAATTAAAGCCTTCAATGCATGATTTGAATGACCATAACACACGTTCAAACATACAAATAGAGGGGTCTTGTACACCGTCCACGACACAAGGGGAAACAACATATTGTACAATGGTTCTGGGAAGACTTTCTTGTACAACTTGTAGCCATCTCGGAAGTTCGTTATAGGAGTCTCCTCAGTTGCCAAACTCCATGGCCAAAGCCTTCTGTTTAGTTAGACATGCTTTTCTATATGTAATTGAATAATTGTGCCGACTTGTGATCTCAACTATTAAACTTTCGATGGGAATGGAAGGATTTTTTTTAACTGAATGGAGTACAATTGTAGCAATTTGGCTTAAATCTAGGTTATGGCGATCTTGGGAGATAATGGTTGAGAAGCATTTGTGAGGTGTTTCAATATTTTTAATCTCCCAATGTTGTCCGACTTTGCTGAAAGCAACTCTAATCCTCCATTGACAACCATTACCATAATTAGTGCACTTTGCTACATATCGGTCAGACATAGATTCAACAACAACAAATGTATACCCATGCTCAATATGGTATTGCTTAATGTTCATCAAAGCTGCCTTCTTTGAAACAAAAGACATGCGTTCAAATAGATCACATTAAATATGACGTGAGAAACTAGGTCCAAAATGTTATTCTCCACCGGAAGTGGGCTCGTCGTCTTCATCATCTTCACTAAAGTTATGAAGCATATATGGAATATTAGGTTGTTCTTCATGTGAACCATAACTTTGTCCAAAATTATAATTATCCATCTGTAATTCATGAAATCATAATACTATATAGATATAAGTAGATATAAGCAGTTAAATATAATATTTGACGTGACGTATACTTAAAACAAAGTTATATCTTGTAATTACATGCATAATTAATATAAATTATGTACAACAATTATATCTCATAATTAGCATACATAATTAATAAAAATTAAAAAAAAATATATCTCATAATTAGGATGCATAATTAATAAAAATTAAACACAAAATTATATCTCATAATTAACATTTATTACAAAAATTATATCTCATAATACCTATAACTTTATAATATAATTCCAGTCACTGATATTTTTTAGAAATACCTTTGTAATTGAAACAGTACTAATATTCACGGGATATTCTAGGAAGACAAGTGTCAGTGAGACTTTGAGAACTTGAAAAGGGCCGTGACGGACAAACTTGTATTGAGAGATTAAAAAATGCGTGGGGTCCACTAGGGATTATGACGCTAGTAGAAAAAACACTTTTTACGACAAGATAAAACAACGGTCAAAACGGAACTGCTTTAAACAAAAACGCGGTGGCAATTTTGAAATTAAGTTCAACAATACAAAGGCGGTTACTAATAACAACTGCCTTCGTATCTCCATCTAACGTGCCAGAACCTTATTTTTTTAAAAAAATTGAATTTAGGGGGCTACAACGACGGTTGTAGGGCTCCAATCGCCGTTGTAGCCCCTCACAACTTTTAAAATAATTTTTTTTATTTTATCAAGGGCTATAACGGCGGTTGTGGGGCTCCAACTGCTGTTATAGCTCCTCAACACTTTTTTATTTTATTTTCGAGGGCTATAACGGCGGTTAGAGCCCCCCAACCACTGTTATAGCCATTTTTTTAGGTTACCCCTTTCTCTTCCACTCTTCCCCGCCTCGCCGTTGCCTCTCGCATTCACTCTTCCTCTCACACGTTCCTCCCCCACCTCTCACGCATTTCTCCTCCACCTCCACCCTCACCCTCGCGCCCTCCCCCTCCACAGTCGCTTCCTCCCCCACCTCCACCTCCACTGTCGCGCCTCTTCCTCCACCTCCATACTCGCGGCTTCCTCCTCCACCTCCACTTCCATTCTTGCGCCCTCTTCCTCCACCTCCATCCTTACGCCCTCCTTTTCCACCTCCACCTCCATTGTCGCGTTCTCCTCCTCCACCTCCATCCTCGCGCCCTCCTCCTCCACCATAGTCATCTCGGCTTCCCCTCCTCCTCCATGATAGTATGTTTTTATGTATTTTTGAAATGTTTTAATTATTTAGATTTCTTGTTATATGCTTTTAATGCTTTGTGTATTGAAATGATTGTTGTTGTATGCTTGGTTGTTGTGTATACTTTTATGAAAACGTGTTGGTATTGAGTTCGGGGATGTTCGATCCCCGGCAATTTGTATCTAATATTTGCTTACATGAAAATGTGTTGGTATTGAGTTTGGGGATGTTTGATCCCCGACAATTTGTGTTAGTATTTTAAGTCCGGAGATCTTAAATCCCCGACAAATATTTTGTTTAATTTGTGACTTGTATAATATGAATGATCTTTTTTTACTATACGTAGTCATGGATCAAAGTTGGATAAATGCAAGTCGAATTAGTGATGTTTATGAAAAAGGTGTTGAAGAGTTTCTACAATTTGCTAAGTGGAATGTAAGGGGAGTAAATAATAAATATTATTGTCCGTGTGTGAATTGTTTGAATGAGAGAAGACAAGATATTGAGTTGATACGAGAGCATGTTCTTTGTGATGGGTTCTTGAAGAGCTATACAATATGGACTTGGCATGGTGAAGTTTTGGAGCAATATTCTAGTGTATCTGCCACTGAATGTGAATATTCTAATTTATATTCTGAAGATTGCATGGAAGACATGATTTGCGATATTGGAGAAGATAGTTGGAAAAGTGGGGCCATGAGGGATTATCTATGGTTGGAAAAGTGCAAACAAAATGAGTGGGACCCACCAGGGATAATGATATAGTGAGAGAGTGAAATCTTTTTTTTTTTAGAATTGGTAGTGAATCAGCAAAAGGCAAAATCAAATTGGTTATTCAAATGGGTACCACGGTGGATGATGGCATGTATGAAGGATGATTGAAAAATTGGGCTTGCAAGATGAGAGTTTAGTCTCCTCTTTCTTTTTTCTTTCTTTTTTTTAAAAAGCTCTTCATTCTCTATTTTCCTTTTGTACTTTTTCTTTTTAAAATGATAAAGTAAACAAAAACTATATTTGTATTTCTTATTCTTTTTTTAAAAAAAGATGAAAGAAAATAAAAAATCTAAATCCTATTTTTATAATTTATTTAATGTAATAAAAAATAAAGATATTCAAAAAAATGCAAATAATATTTTTATATTTTCTGAAAATAAGGGAAAGGTAAAGAAAATAATAAATCCAAACAAACAGTAAAATTTAAAGCTAAAGAGTTTTTTTTTTTAGTTTTCTAAAATTAATCACAAGCATTTATTTTTCACCCAGACGAAAATGGGTGTTGACAGTTATATACCTGTATTTGATTTGATGGCTTAACACAGTAAACTGTGATACGTGATTGCAATAATTTTGAATATCAATCTTTGTAAAAATAAATTACATTACCTTCCATTGTACAACCTAAAGCACTTCCATTGTAGAACCTACACCACGCGTGAAAACTATATTGAAGGCGTGTTGCAGACAAGGATTTGAAAGTTGTGCACAACCCACCGACTTATCATAATATCGGTACAATTTTGACCGCTTTGACCTCACTTTTGATCATGATTCACACGCTTTAGCACTGTTTTGACTAGCGCAGGGACGTACTGTGCAGAAGTCGTGAGGGGGTGAATGACTGCTTTTTCAGATGTTCACGGGGCGAATGGGTCCAAAACTGGGGTCAGTGGCTCTGGAGTGTTTCGGTGCCTTTTATTGAATGAAAATTCACATTATTAAACTATTAATATCCATCCTCTACTGCACCTGTTGAACACATTGCAATGGCATTATTTATGTCGCTCAACAACAATATCATCACCCATTTCACTTCACTTTGATTTCCTTACATTGTTAAAGATATTGGAGAGCTTCAAATTTTGTCTAGGTTGTGAACTTCAGATTGTGTGTCTTAGGCTGATTCGTTCTGCAGAAGAGGAAGCAGAAGAGGAAGAAGAAGAGGAGGAGGAAGAGGAAGGGAAGAAGAAGATGAAGAGAAAGAAGAAGAAGAAAAAGAAGGAGGACGAGGAGGAGAAGGAAGAAGAAGAAGAAAATAGTGACATGTGAATTTCATGTTTTACAATTTACAAAAAGATTGTATTCCCTAAATATCTTCTCCATTTCAATGTCTTCTCTTTAAGCAGCTGAAGACTAATATATCAGCAATGTTATATACCCATATTTGATTTGATAGCTTAACATAGTAAAATGTGATACGTGACTACAATAATTTTGAATATCAATTTTTGTAAGAAATAAATTGAATTACCTTCCATTGTGCAACCTAAAGCACTTCCATTGTAGAACCTACAACACGCGTGAAAGCTATACTAAAGCAACACTGACGGCACGCGTGAAAGCTATACTGAAGGCGTGTTGAAGGCAAGGATACAGAAGTTGTGCACAATCCATCAACTCCATTGGAAGGGATACATTGTGTAGAAGTTGTGACAGGGTGAACGACTTCTTTTTCAGATGCTCACGGGGTGAATGAGTCTAAAAATGGGGTCAATGGCTTTGGAGTGTTTCGATGCCTTTTATTGAATGAAAATTCACATTATTAAACTATTTGATAGAATAGAATATTAAGAATATAATATTTTGTCATTATTGCTTATAATTAGTCCCTTGTAATTAGGCTTGTAATTAGGCTGTATGATAATTAGATAGTTGATTGACCACACAATAGTTGTATATATGATATTCACATGAATGAGAAGAGACACAGGATTCTATTCTCTTACATGGTATCAGCCTTAAAACCGATCCCTCTCTAAACACCGCAACCCGCGCAGCAAACGAGCCAACGCCGTCCTTGCACATCCGCGCCGTTCCGATCGTCCCTCCTCCTACGATCGTCTGAACCCGTTTCCGGTGACCTCACCGCGCTGCGATCATTCCTCGCCGCCACACCTCTCCTCCTCGTCTCGTTCTTTTCCGCATTCATGTATGACTCTGATTCTTCTCCTTCAAACGAAACTTCCCCACCCAAGATGAAGAAATCCGATTTCCATCCCGTTCTTGCTGTCTCCAATATTAGGAACAACATTCCTATTATTCTTGAGATGGAAAAAGATCAATACGGAACCTGGGCCGAGCTTTTCCGCATCCATGCTCGCTCCCATCGCGCCTTGCATCACATCGTTCCATTCACAACAACACCACCGTCGGCTCCTACTAGCACTGACTATGAACAATGGATCACTCTTGATGCCACCGTCCTTCAGTGGATCTATTCCACCATCTCTACTGATCTGCTGAAGACCATTCTGGAACCTGATTCCACTGCAGCAGCAGCCTGGAACCATTTGGCAGAGATTTTCCAGGACAATCAGAACGCTCGTGCTGTCACTCTTGAACAAGAATTCTCTAACACTCGTATGGAGGATTTCGCCAATGTATCTGCCTACTGTTAGCGCCTCAAGATGCTCTCGGACCAGTTGAGGAATGTCGGCTCTCCTGTCAACAACCACCGTCCGGTCCTTCAACTAATATCTGGTCATCCAGAAGCTTACCGCAGCGTTGCAACCTTGATTCGACAGAGTAATCCTCTACCAGCCTTCTATCAGGCTCGCTCTATGCTTACTTTGGAAGAAGCAGGTATGACTAAAATGACAAGCACGGGCTCTCATACTGTCTTGCACACCACATAGCAACAACCCTCTCCCGACACCTCTCAACAGAACACCCGTCGCTCTGGCAACCGCTCTCGCCCTCGTGGCAGCTAAGGCTGCGGAGGTGGGCGTGGTAACCGTAGTGCATCTCGGTCTGGCGCTTCCAATACTCCTTCATCACGGTCCTCTCCTCCTTGAAAGCAACAACACCAGTATCCAGCCTGGCAACAATGGGGTTGGTCTCCACCCCCATGGACCATGCCTCCGTGCCCGTATCCCACATCTCAGTGGACACGCCCTACCGGTCCTCCGAAGCAGCCAGGCATCCTAGGACAGCGTCCTCAGGCATATACTACTACTACATCTCAGACACTGACAGACGTCGAGGCAGCAATGCACACTATGTCTTTCTAGACTCCTGACGATCCGTGGAACATGGATACTGGCGTATCAACTCACACATCAGCATCCCAAGGTAATCTCTTGTCTTATCTTCCTTTAAGTAATTCACATCAGAAAGTAATTGTTGGTAATGGCCATAGTATTCCAATTCACGGCATCGGACACACACAAATAACCACCCCTTACAAACCTCTACACTTAAACAATGTCCTACATGCCCCGAATATTATTAAAAATTTAATTTCTGTTAGGCGACTCACCACTGACAACAATGTCTCTGTTTCATTTGACCCTTTTGGTTTTACTGTCTCTGATTTTCAGACAGGGATGCCTTTCATGAGATGTGACAGCCTTGGCGATCTATATCCAGTCACCACCTCCCCAAGTTTTGTTGGTCTTACGTGTAGTCTCTGGCACGGTCGCCTTGGTCATCCTGGCGCCCACGCTTTAAATTTCCTTCGCAATAATAAGTTCATATGTTGTGAACCTCTTAATTCTTCTGTTATTTGTGACTCTTGTGTTTTAGGCAAGCAGGTTCAATTGCCATTTCTTAAATCTCAAACAATAACTTTGATGCCCTTTGATATTTTACATAGTGATTTGTGGACTTCTCCAATTTTAAGTTCTGCTGGTCATAAATATTATGTTCTCTTCTTAGATGATTTTACAAATTTCTTGTGGACCTTCCCTATTAGCAGAAAATCTCAAGTTTTTGAAATGTTCCAGTCACTTACTAATCTTATTCAAACACAATTTTCGCTACGTGTAAAATCTTTTCAATGTGACAATGGCGGTGAATATAATAATGAGCTATTCCAACAATATTGCGCCAACCATGGTCTTGTTTTTTGCTTCTCTTGTCCTCACACATCCTCACAAAATGGGAAAGCCGAACGAAAAATAAGAACCATTAATAATACGATGCGCACCATGCTAGCTCATTCTTCTGTTCCCCAATCATTTTGGCATCATGCCCTTCACATGGCAACTTACCTGTTAAATATTCTTCCCTGCAAAACACTTCAAAATAAGTCACCTACACAACTCCTATACCATCGTGATCCCACCTACACACACTTACGAGTCTTTGGTTGCCTATGTTATCCATTACTCCCGTCATCTACCATTCACAAGCTCCAACCTCGCTCTACCCCGTGTGTCTTTTTAGGTTATCCTTCCAATCATAGAGGTTACAAATGCTTTGATTTGTCAAACAGAAAATTAATAATTTCGAGGCATGTCATCTTTGATGAAACTCAATTTCCCTTCACCAAGATACACTCACCCTCACCCCACTCTTATCACTTTCTAAACGATGACCCACACCCCTACCTCATCCATCAGTGGCAAAATCAAATACCACCACCAGCCACACATAACCAATCACCAACCATCACTGACCAGCCACCCCCATCAACTAACCTCCAATCATCGTCCCTTACCCCTCCAATCAACCCACCCACTACAATCTCCACTCGCTCACCCCCACCAATTCAACCACCACCTACACGTACTATCACCACCCGTAGTATAAAAGGCATTACCAAACCCCTTAAACTATTTAACTTATCAATTTCTCACTCAAACCACCCCATCTCTCCATTACCCAAAAATTACAAAAATAGCCCTATCAGACCCCAACTGGAACTCCGCAATGAAATTTGAATTTGATGCTCTTATTAGAAATAAGACGTGGGATTTAGTTCCTCGTCCTTGTGATGCCAACCTCATTCAATGCATGTGGATTTTCAAACATAAGAAAAATTCTGATGGCTCCTTTGAGCGCTATAAGGCTCGCCTTGTTTGTGATGGCAGGTCACAGGTTGCAGGTGTGGACTGTGATGAGACTTTCAGCCCGGTGGTCAAACCGGCTACTATTAGAACAGTACTCACCATTGCTCTCTCTAAATCCTGGCCCATTCATCAATTGGATGTCCAGAACGCTTTTCTACATGGTGATCTTCATGAGACTGTTTATATGCATCAACCATTAGGTTTTCGTGATTCTCATCATCCAAATTATGTTTGTCGTCTGAAGAAATCACTCTATGGTCTCAAGCAAGCACCTAGAGCATGGTACCAACGCTTTGCAGACTATGTAACTACCATTGGATTTCGACATAGCACATCAGACCACTCTCTCTTCATCTATTGACACCACTTTGACATGGCCTACATTCTTCTTTATATGGACGACATCATTCTTATTACCTCTACTCATGTCCTTCGCAAATCAATTATGTCATTATTGGCTACTGAATTTGCAGTGAAAGATCTTGGTCCGTTGAGTTACTTTCTGGGCATCGCTGTCTCTCGCCACCCTGGCGGCATTTTTCTCAGTCAAAGCACCTATGCTTCGAAAATCCTTGAGCGTGTTGGCATGACATCCTGCAAACCGACTGCCACACCTGTCGATACCAAACAGAAACTCAACACGTCATCTGGCACTCCTTATGAGGATCCCTCTCTCTATCGCAGTCTTGCAGGAGCCTTACAGTACCTCACATTCACTAGACCTGACATCTCATATGTGGTTCAGCAAATCTGTCTCCATATGCATGCACCCAAGACAGAACACATGCTTGCTCTCAAACGCATTCTTCGGTATGTCCAGGGCACCATACACTTTGGTCTACATTTATCACCATCCCCCATTACAAAACTCATCTCCTACACTGATGTTGATTGGGGTGGATGTCCTGACACCAGACGCTCCACATTTGGGTACTGTGTTTTTCTGGGTGACAACCTTATATCTTGGTCTTCCAAAAGACAGCCCACTCTCTCCCGTTCCAGTGCAGAAGCAGAATACCGAGGTGTTGCTAATGTTGTATCTGAGTCATGTTGGCTTCGTAATCTCTTATTAGAGCTCCATTTTCCTATTCCTCAGGCCACTTTGGTGTATTGGGACAATGTCAGTGCAATTTATCTCTCTGGTAATCCTGTGCAACATCAGCGTACCAAGCACATTGAAATGGACATTCACTTTGTACGGGAAAAAGTCGCTCGTGGTCAGACACGCATACTTCATGTTCCATCTCGACATCAGATTGCAGATATCTTCACCAAAGGACTTCCTCGTATTCTCTTCGATGATTTCCGGACCAGTCTTAGCGTCTGTGAACCTCCCGCTTCGACTGCGGGGGTGTGATAGAATAGAATATTAAGAATATAATATTTTGTCATTATTGCTTATAATTAGTCCCTTGTAATTAGGCTTGTAATTAGGCTGTATGATAATTAGATAGTTGATTGACCGTTACACAATAGTTGTATATATGATATTCACATGAATGAGAAGAGACACAGGATTCCGTTCTCTTACACTATTCATATTCGTGCTCTATTGCTCCTGTTCAACGCATTGAAATGGCATTATTTATATTGCTCAGCAACAATGACATCTCCCATTTCACTTCACTTTGATTTCACTGCATTGTTGAAGATATTGGAAAGCTTCAGATTTTGTCTAGGCTATGAACTTCAGATGGTGTGTCTTAGACTGATTCTTTATGCAGAAGAGGAAGAAGAAGAAGAAGGAAAGGAGGAGGAGGAGGAGAAGGACGAGGAGGAGGAAGAAGAAGAAAAAGAGGAGGAGGAGAAGGATAAGGATGAAGTGGAGGAGGAAGAAGAAGAAGAGGAAGAGGAGGAAGAGAAAGTGAAAAAGAAAGAGCAAGTAGAAGAAGTAGAAGAGGAAGAAGAGTAAGAGGAAAAAGAAGAACACGATGAAGTAGAAGAAGAAAAGGAATAAGAAGAGGAAGAGAAGGAAGAAGAAGAAAAGGAGGAGGAAGAAAAAGAAGAATAATAATAATAAAAGGAGAAGGAGGAAAAAGAAGAGGAAGAAGAGAAAGAAAAAGAAGTGGAAGAAGAGAAAGAAGATGAAGAGGAGGAAGAAAAGGAGAAAGAGGTTATGTAATGTTTCTCAAACATTTGCATGTTAATTGGCGGAGGTTATATTGAAGACGAAGTTGGATAATCATTCAAGAGGAGGTTGGAAACATTGTGCGAAAAAAAAAAAAGAAGAATTTCAAAATAGGAAAAAAAAGCTCAAAACTTTTTCGTGAATAATAGCTCAATACCAATTTATTGCAAAAAATAATTAAAAAATAAAACAAAAGAATACCTCAATTATCGATGAGAAAATATAAAATCTTGTGAAATGCTAAAAGAGTTATTTAAATAACAAGACATCCATTAATTACTGATGAGAAAATATAAAATCTTGTAAAATGCTAAAATAGTTATATAAATAACAACACATTCATAGTCGCTTTAAAAAATGGTAGTATATAAAATATTGGACCTATAATTTTTGAAAACCATGATGTTTGCTAACACTGTTTCTCAGTATTTATTTTATTTTATTTCTGAAAAGGAGTTAAAAACAGAACAGCAGCTCTTCTATAATATCTCTACATTGCACAATAAAAATATTCAAAATATTGTCAAAAAGGTGTTTAGGACCTATAAAATTCTTGAATAAGCACTTAAAGTGAAAAAAAAAAAGGCTTTTCCAAAAAAACAAAAAATTGTTATCAGAAGTAAAATTATTAACCTCTGCATAAATTAAAAAGAAGATTTGGAAACACAAACGATATAACTGTTATAACTACCACATATCTATCAATAAATAATTGCAACCATATAAGCCAAATATAATAGTCTATAATAACGATTGTTTACTTTAATAAACCATATAAGGTATATATAGTATCCATGCAAGTAATATAGTACGGAAATTATAAACACACCATAATAACTATACGCAGTATTATGTCTCTGCTAGACGGAAATAAGAAATATAGGTCTCATCAAGTACACTCTTGATGTATACTAATAGCAAGCCAACAAACGCAGTCTCAAGTTTGAGCATTTGATTGAACAACGATAAAAGTCCGAAGAGAATCCACAAGAGAATCCCACGCACTTTTCAGTCGTACATGCGATACCCTTTTTCCCCGCGAGCTGCATTCAGCACAAGAAGATTCTTGTAAGAAACTTGAAGATTTTTGTCTTAAGATGAGTCTAATGCTTTCATGTAAGATTGTAAATTTTCTTTCACATGTCACAGTGAAAAGTAAGTGAACTACTATCAATTTGTGCACGTTATATTCAGATAGTTTAAAAAAAGAAGTTGTTGTAATTACCAGCCAGTGCTTGAAATAGTCTGAGATGAGGATCCACTGGGAGGCCAAGAGTCTCATAAGCAGGGTCATAGAGAGAATTACTGAAACTCACAGAAAAGTGACTGTTAAAATCACAAGAGATATTGTAAGAAAGGGAGCTGAGAACTATGAGGATTGGAAAACAATCTGATTGTAGTTACCGATTAGTTCCAGCGCTATTGATCAGATCCAGAAGCCTTGGATTTTCAGGTGCATTGTTTGGTCCCTGGAGTGCAGGTCCTGCATTAGGTCCTTGGTTTGATGGTGAATTTGCCTGCTTCAACAGAAAAACAAACCAAGCATAAGAACCTCACAATCACAGCTAGGATTAAGCCCAGAAAGAGAATAGAAAATTAAGGAAAGAAAAAACAATTCAATTTGATTAATTAAATGAGCCCAAAGTTACGTGTTTCTACACAGCCTTTTCAGTAATTAATTCACCAATTAATCAACTAATCCTCTTAACTAATTAACAACCTCTAAGGCCATTGGAACAGGAAAATGAAGCAATAAAGTCAAAAGATGAATGGTTATGGAATTTGAAAATATTTATCAGGAAAATTACACTAAACGTTTAATAAAAATTATACTTGTATATGATATATTTATTGACTTTTAATTGATTTGGAGTTCACACTATAATTGCATAGAAGTTATAAACTCTAAAATATTAAAGAAAGGTATAAATATTAAGACGTGAATATTTTAATTGAGAAAAGGATTATAACTCTAAAGCATTGTAACTTTCTTTTTATAATTTTATCCAACTACATATCATAATATATATATATATATATATATATATATATATATATATATATATATATATATATATATACATGTTAAATTTATTAAATTTATGGGCACTTCCAATCATAATATGGCTCCTATCCTACATGCAAGAACAATGAAATTAGGTACCTTCTGACGTTTAGCAGATGAACCTTCTCCAGTTTCAAGAGCATCCCATGGTCGTCCCTGCAGTGCAAGTTTCATTTGAAATTTTTATATTTTAACCAAAGCTATATTTTCCTTTCTTTGCTGTTTCGATTGTTCCTTCTCTCCTGAGATACTTTCAAGTTCCATAATCCTTGTTTTGTGTGTTAGAACCACAGAATCGGATTTTTTAAAACTGATTGTATCTCAACATCAAAGGCTTAAGAATTATAAAAGGTGATTTCAAAGATTTTACCCTTCCCAGCAAGGTTTGTGCCTGATTTTGCATAGCAATCAGTGATTTGCGTTGATCAGCTGAAGGAGCCATTCCTTTGTTGGCATTCTGATTAGCTAATGGACATGGAAAAAGTGCCCTATGCAGAAATCAACAATATAAATGAATAAAAATATCAACTATCCCAGCCTAGCTTTCAATAATTTCAACACAGGTTATAAGGAAATAAAGCAATTAAGAGACATGTTATAAGAAATCAAAATTCTTATTGAACTACGGATCAACATAAGTTGTGGTATGAAAAAATGACTATATATATCAAATATATCTCTACCTAATTTGAGTTAGAAACATGAAAAAAGGAAAAGTATGCATAATGAGAGATATTAATACTATATCATGATAGCTATGACCAAAACAATTTTAACTTATTGTTCACACATATCATTAGTGTCAGCTCAGAATAAGTACTAAACTTCAACTGTTAGAGTTAGTACACAAAAATATATTTGTTATTAAATTTTAAAAAAAAATGTTATATATGTCTATAAGAAGACAACAATATAACTCTCTCATTTAAAGTAAAATAAATAAATAAAAACTCTTTCAAATTTTGATTTTTAAAAACTCAACATTTTTCAACCATATAGCTAGTCATTTATTTGACAAAGGAGAATGAATTAATCAATGAAAGTGCAGTAACAATTCAGTATGTTTTTTCAATAAATATTTATTATTAACCGACTTAAGATAGGGTTTCAAGCAAGCATTTTCAGTAAAGCCAAATTAATCATTCCAAACTACCACGTTTACTTGGAAAGTTTTTAAACATAGTTCAAGTAAATGCTTACCTTGCAGGTGGAAGTTCAGGAACTGTTGCTTTCTGAAGGGATATGGTGCTGTTGTTTGCATTAGCAGGGGCAACTTGACGCATCTGTAAAGTCGCTGATTGTTCCACCCTAGTTCAATCCAAAAAATCAACATCATTAAACGATACATCAACATTAGAAAAATGAAACATAAACGATTGAATCACTCAGTTAAACGCAAAAAAGAAGCACAGTACTAATACTCATGATTTTATGTGAAGGGAAACTGTTAATAGTAAAATGAAGTATTGCAAGACAAAAGATTGTTGTTTTTAATGTCTTCTGAGAATTCCTTAACTGTAGTCTTAATGAAGTGTGTGGTCCTACACCAACTAGATGTCAAAGTAATGCTTTTAATTAGGTGATTCTCAACTTATAATAAATTGGTTCTTAAACTTGATTTCTAATATGGTTTCATACGTACTATAGTTACCAAAAGATGCTTTCAACGCGATTGAAGATACTTATGGAAGATTTCTTACTCTGAATGTCATATTTAGAAATATGAAAGAGAATGATAACAATTTACTTCAACCAACTTGACAAAATTTGAGACGTAAAAGATGCATATAATAACTTATGTGTAAACTATAAAGGAAGGTGTTTTTTTTTTTTTTTTTTTTCTTTT
>Ga0209489_103174_pt1 | contig 32448 bp, 21 predicted proteins | sample SiratrowhiteBW_FD_187527 | JGI IMG/M metagenome (GOLD analysis project Ga0209489, IMG submission 187527) | Root nodule microbial communities of legume samples collected from California, USA - Siratro white BW (SPAdes) (version 2) | ecosystem: Host-associated > Plants > Roots > Nodule | place...
TATATATATATATATGTGTGTGTGTGTGTGTGCAAATTTTGTTTAGTGATATGGGGAAAATAATTTTACATTAATAATACTGTCTTATTTCAAGCACTAAAATATGAAAAAAAATAAACAAACTGAATTTAAAAATATCAAGTTCTAAAAAATATATTTCAATCCATAATTTAGTAATAAATAAATACTCATTTTAAGTTGTGAAGTTTACTATTTGAACAATTTAGACATTATATTTTTATAAAATTGTGACATGAATTGAAACATCTCTTTATACTCTTTATTTATTATATTTTTTCTAAAAAGATATAAAATAATTGTCTAAGTTTACCATAATTCAAAAGATCATGAGAGAAGATCTTACTTATTTCTGAATTTTGTATTATTACCATATTATCATAGCTAATATTCCATTTCATAGCTAACAAAACATTTTTCCAAAATTAAAATAATGTAAATTCAAGTGTGTGTGTGTTGAAAGATGGCCTGATTTCTAATCAAGGCGCAAAGTTTGTTCCTCTACTGTGCTTTCTCTTTCAGGATATGAAACTTGTCCACTGCCAAAGCAAAAGAGAAGCATTTTGCCAAAAGAAAGACTATAAAGAGCAAAGCAAAAGAAACAAAGCAGGGAACAACACATGTAATTTTTTGATAGCCCAGTTAATAGCCAACTCCATAAAGACAGAGAATGAAACGGAAGAGTATATTGGAAGAGCTGAAACCTTCAACTTTTGTCTCCTCAGTGATCATAGAAAATCTACACACAACCACTCCAAGCCTGAACTGTAACAAAAGAGAAAAAGGAAGAAAGAATAATCTGTCAGCAAAAGCAAATTAAAGAGGCTCTTTCGTACTGGGATGAATCTTTCTTTAAGAGAAAAAAAGAAAAAAATAACAAGTGAACTTGCTGAACTTTTGGCCACAGCGTGAAGAACGTTTGCATGTAGTTATACGGTGCTAAATATGTTACTTCGCTACTATATATACTTTTTTTTTTTCGTTTGAATTTCTTAATTATTAAGGTGAAGATTAAGACAAGGGAAGAAAAAAAAAAAAAACATCATATATATCATCCATACATGCATGCATGCATGCTGTTGTATTTAAATAAAAGGATGAAACATAATAAAGAAAGATATATGGTGGGAGAGAGAAGAAGAAGGAGAAAGGGAGAGGGAAATGGTTAACCCTATCCCAAATTTTGCAAGGAACATATGGGGCAAATGGAACATTCAGGGTGTTGTTCTTGCGAGTCTGACAATGCAGATAATTCTGATCTTCACAGCTCCTTTCAGAAAACGTTCTAGAAATACATTGTTGGTTTCGTTGCTTTGGTTCACATACCTTGTTGCAGATGTCGCTGCCAACTTCTGTGTCGGCCTCATCTCCAACAAATATGGTGATAAAGGCACTGCACTTGCCACTATAGATGACTACTTGCGGGCTTTCTGGACACCCTTTCTGCTGCTGCACTTGGGTGGCCCTGACACCATTACTGCTTTTTCTCTGGAGGACAATGAACTTTGGCTCAGGCACATGCTTGGCCTCATTGTACAGGTAAACCTAATCTTCTCATATTTCTTTATACGAGTTTATATTAATTAGAAATGAAAATTTTGAATTGACATATAATTAAAATAAAAAATTTACAAAAATAATATATATATATATATATATATATATATATATATATATATATATATTGTGCAGGTAAATCTAATCTTCCTATATTTCTTATCTCACCTTACATTAACTCAAAATAATAAGAAATATCTAGAAATAATAAGAAAATTGAAATATCATAAAATAAAAACCTATAAATCTATAGTCTTTAAGATTTTATATTTAGAATGGTGTCAATGTTGAATCTGTGTCAATATTAAAAGTATAATAATTCAAAAGACACAATTTGATTATAAATTAACTTATCTCACTCATACGATAATATAATTAATACACGCTATAATAATTTTTTTTATGTATTTAACTAGAAATTGAACTTTTGAATTCTGATATCAATTATTAGAAATAAAACATTACAAAAAAATGACAGAAAAAGAAAAAAAAAATATAAGAACTTGACGTGATTCGTCACAATGTGTATATATCTTCGTCCACAAATACAAAAAAAATATTTGATTTTGGTATGTTTAAAAGCTTTCAATATATTGCTCATATTCCAATATAAAAAATAATATCTCTTAATATTATAGGATGTGAGAAACTTCACAATACTCTTATATTAGTTTGGTTATCAATTATTGGTATCAAAACTGCCTAGTATTTCCTCTCGAAATATTCATAAGTTATATCAAAGTCCATTATTTCATCTTGTGGTTTAGAAGAGTACGTGGCTGAAAAATCTTGAGTTACGAATTTCTTATATAAAAAATATTCCTAACAGGTATTTCACGCAATCATGTTCTGTTAGGATAAACGACGTAAAGGTAGAAAATTTTGCACTTGCACTAAATGAGAAAGTTTATCTGAATTTTAATTTTGAACATATGTTTATATAACTGCATTTCCTAGTATGTGTCATTAATTCATATGTTTCATCAATAATAAATCTGATCAGTTGGACAATCTAGTTGGCCATATTTAGTAATTTTATCTGACAAACACATGTTTTGTAATCATAAAACTCAAATATAATATATACTGCTTAAGAGATTCCAATCCAATATCACTTTGACAATGTTGGTTGAAGGTTTGGCCTGGCTTTCAAAGAATAAAGTGTAGCCTCTCTCTTCCTTTATTTTCTCATGAAAACAGAAGTAGATGTTGGAAGAATTCGAGTATGTCAAAAATAATATTTTTATTTTGACCTTATTGCTGTCTTCTTAGTTAGGTTCAAAGTTCATAGATATTTATTACTTGTGATAATTTTTTTATGTATTATCATATGACAATCCAACTGGGTATGCTAATTTGATAGTTAGATTTTAAAAACTTATATTTGATATGTTTTGAAGATGAATTTAAATTTCACATTATTATATAATTCAAGTTCAGTTTGATGTTTCACATATTCATTTAAATTTTATTTTCAATGATAATATTCGGCCTAATTATACTTTTTTTCCTGAAGCACATAGTGTTACATATAAAAGATATTCATTAGAGAGCTTATAATATTTATTCATTATTTTGAGTAGATTTATATATATCTTACCTTCATATTCACAGGTATGTCTAACGGGTTACGTGTTCCTCTTGACACTTCCTGAAAACACGTTGTGGATCCCTACAGCTCTAGTTTTCATGGCAGGGGTCATCAAATTTGCAGAAAGAACTCGTTCTCTTCAGTGTGCAAGTCTTAGCAACTTTCGACAATCCATGGTTCAACATCCTGATCCAGGTCCCAACTATGCAAAGCTCATGGAGGAACTGAAATCTATACAGGAAGCAGGACTTCCAGCAGCGATAGTAACCATGCCAGAAATCTCAGATCTTATAGACATTGAGCCAGAACCAAGTGGTGCCAAACCAGATAACCAACTCCCCAACACAGCTCCTATGAACGAACAATCTCAAAAGAAAGAAACACCCCCCAAATCACAACCAGACTTTGCCAAGAGTAAGGCATCTAAAGCTTAAACTCAGGAACATCAACAAAATAGTATTCATTGTTAATTTCTAGATTAATTATTTTTTTTGCTTTAGGTCTCTCTGGTGAAGGGGAGAATTTTTCGAAAGGACCTAAGAGCGATGACATGGAAGTTCTATCGGATTTGAAGGTAATAAAGGGTGCTTATAACTACTTCAACACATTCAAAGGGCTCGTTGTTGACATGATCTTCAGCTTCCAGGAACGCAGTAACAGTCGCACTTATTTGCTGAATCTAACAGCAGTGGATGCTTTGAGAGTGATAGAGGTTGAACTCAACTTCATCTACCAAGCTTTCTACACCAAGACAACCATCATAGAGAGCTGGTTAGGGCTTTCCTTTCGATCTGTGTCCTTTGCTTCAGTCATTGCAGCTTTGGTTGTTTTTATTTACGACCAAAAGAGGGGTTGCGAACCCTTTGATGTTAAAGTCACCTACATATTATTGTGTGGTGCTGTAGCATTGGAACTCGTGTCCATAGTCATGTTCATTTTCTCTGACTACTCACTTGCATTAGTTTACTCTCGCTCTCAGAAAATCACTGATTCTGATAGTGGCTCTAGAACTGGCACGGTAGCATCCAAACTAGCCACCATCTTCAGCTGGGTCCTCAAGTTTAAGAAACCCGAATGGATAGAACACGAGGTTAAGAAGCCAGAATGGTTTAAAAATAAGAAATATAGAGTGTTGCAAAGAATCATACTGTTTCGTAGATGGTCTGAAACCATGTCGGCGTTCAGCTTGATATCGTATTGCTTACACGAGAAGAACAAATGGTTTGATTGGGTGATCGACAAAGTTGGAGCCAAGGAGTTTGTGGAGCAATGGATGTATGAGAAGAAGATGCCGTTGCTTCAGAAGCTTTGGATTTTTATATTTACCGAGGTGAAAAGAAAAGCTGGGGATGCAGATGATGTTGAAACGATTCAAAGAATATGTTCCTCTAGAGGTGAGTGGGTTATCCAGGAAGGTGATCTATCACGGAAAGATCTGGACAACTTGATGCGTTATGTTGAACGCAACGAAGTCACCTTTGATCAGTGCCTAATCCTGTGGCACGTTGCCACTGACCTCTTGTTCTATGAAGAGGAAGAGAAAGATGAGAAGCAGGAAAAGGAAGAGAAGGATGAGAAGCAGGAAAAGGAAGAGAAGGATGAGAAGAACAAGAAAGAAAATGATGCTCAAGATCTGGAGCAAGGAAATCATGATGTTTGTGAATTTAGTGATATTGAACACCGGCATTTTAGTAAGCTTTTGTCGGATTACTTGTTGTACCTTTTGATCATGCAACCTACCATGATGTCTGCTGTTAGGGGAATTGGGCAGAAAAGGTTCCAAGACACGTGTATTGAGGCCACTAACTTCTTTAGCAAGAAAAAGAAAATGAAAGAACAGCTTGAGCAACAAAACACTAGGAGGCCCACATCGAAGCTTCAAGAATTTATTCAGTTCATTAAAAAGGTAATAATCCCCATAACCTATCGTTCTTAGGATGAGAGAAAAACCTATATCTAAAACAATTTTTATTGAAAGTGGTTGAATATTTTATCTTTACAAATTATTTTGTAAGAATTTCAATCATGTTATATCATTCATTATATTTATATATTTTTTTCTGCCTAGGTTTTAAGGGACACTCGCTATTGTGGAACAAAAGAAAAAGAAGAGGCTGATGATTCAGAGAGTAAAATCCAGAAGGCATGCAAGGAACTAACTGGTGTGTCTGTTGAGTATGAACCCTCTGATGTGAAGGGAGATAGGAGCAAATCTTTGTTATTCGATGCCTGTAAACTGGCCACTGTTATAAACGGTGTAAAGGGGACTAACAAATGGAAACTCTTAGCACAAGTATGGGTGGAATTATTATCATATGCAGCAGCTAATTGCATACCCATCACCCATGTCCAACAACTTAGTAAAGGTGGAGAATTCCTTTCCCTAGTTTGGCTATTGATGACTCATTTAGGCCTAGCCAAACAGTTTCAAATCAAGGAAGGTCATGCAAGGACAAAATTGGTCGTAAGTGAAGAATATGAATTCAAAAAGTAGCTAAAAGAATAACTTCAGTGTAACTTGTTGCTTCTTTTTTCTTATTGAAGACTAGAGGATGAAAATCCTTGTTTACTTTCTTTGTGTGTCAGATCAATAGGTTATGTTTGTTTCTTTTTTTATTAAGTTACATATTTATATAGAGAATTAAAAAAGATTGGACTAATAACTATAAACAAAAAAGAACAAAGAATATGATAATATGAAAGAAAGTTTTTTTCTTAAATGTGTATCTCTTTGCTTACAATAACTCACTTAATATAAAATTCTAGGAAACTAAATATGAAAATTATTCTACATAAATACATTTGATATTTTATGATATTCTACTAATATTATCTGATATTCCCTTGATTATCTCTCTGATATTGTTATCGATATTCATTTTATGATATTTTCTTGATTATATCTAATATTCTCTTGATTATTTCTGATATTCTACTGATTTGATTTCATAATAATAATATTCTAACAACATAGTCATTTTTAAGTAAATAAATAAAAGTTCACAATAGAATGATGATATTAACTACAAGTTGGTAAGTAAACTTTGTAAAATGCTTATCATATAAAAAACATATAAAAACAATTAACAAGAGTTACATTATTTCGTGAAATTTTGAGAGAGGTATTTTGTAGTACATATTCTTTTATCATTAATTTGGTAATCTTTTACAATTTTCATAAATTAAATTTTTACATTAGAGACAATTACGTTCCATTGGTGTTCGAGTTATGACATCTGAGAAATTTAAGGTTTATTCGAAAAAATAACTTCAATCACTTCAATATGTGGTAATCCGTTTAATATAGTTAATTATTTCTTTTTACTCAAAAATAAAAAAAATAGACTCTTGAAAGTAAATTATTATAATCACCAGTTTCTTGTAAAATAAATTAAAAAAAAATGTCAATAGAAAAGAGATGGCAACAGGCAAGGTTAGTACGGGTTTATTAATCTCGTCTTAGGAAAAAAAAAGAAATCATCCATATCTCCTTTATCTTCATATATGTTCAAAGAATATCAATTTTTTTTATTTATCCTCACAGTTACATTTATTTCATCTTCGTATATATCTCAATTCATATCTTGTCAAAGTCAACAAGACCAATCCTGAGATGATGCTCAAGAGGAATTCACTGTTAAAAGTGAAAATTCGAGACCTAGAGGAACTAATAGCGTCTTCTCCCACATGATAATCTGCACCTTCGTCGGCCTCTGAGTCGGCCCTGAGGTACCTCCTTCTTCCCATCTAATTCGCTGTTAGATAATGACATTCATAACTGTAATATAGATTGTTCTTGATTAGAAACAATTCTGATGAGACTTTAAGATTGTTGAACATAGGTAAACAAATAGGGTTTTGATAATAATGAACCTGATGAATGGGTAGTTGAACAATTCATAGTTATGAATAATAGATTTAGGTAAGGGTAATGTTAGAGAAGAGAGAAACCCACAATCATGATTAATGATGATAATGAGTATATAAATTAGGGGTATGGGAGGTTGAGTAAGAGAAATTATATTAAGGAGATTGTGTCCAGAGAAGAGTTGGATATGGTATGTATCCAGGAAACTAAATTAGAAGTGATATGTCACTATATGAAAACACTTAAATAGTGTAGGCTAAAAGTCTACGCAAAATACTTAAAACCAATGCATATGTATGGGTATAGTCTGGGAAATAGAGCACACTAGGTTCGTTGACGGAAAGCTAAGGTTGTGTGGGTTGGTCAGGTGGAGGCTACTTTGCATGGGCTACACCCACCTAACCTGACGCTTAATTAAATATAATAAAGTATGTGTGGGCCAGACCCATGCAGAAGTTGCAAAAGCTTGCGAGGGCTAAACCCACGCTTAAAATACAATCGTAAGAGTAGCGTGGGATCGGTTTTCACACACATAAATTATTAAATATTTTATTAGTTGGAGTTTGCAGAGGCCTTGTTGACCTATTTCGGCAACTATATCGAGTCAAAAGTAATATAGATTTGTAAAGTAAGAATGTCGATCTCACAGAAAACAGTTTTGTTTATAAATCTAAGTTTCACAACTCACTAAGCAAATAAAAGTTTCAAGATGGTTTGATAATAATTTGAGTCAATAAACATAAAAGAACAATTAAAAACAAATAACAATTATAAAAAGGAGTTTGCAAGATCTAAAAGGACTCTGGGATGGAACTTCATCTATCTCCCTCATTCATATTTTGGATTTGATAAGAACATACAATATTCATAACTACTCACAATTGATGCATATATAAAAATCATTCACACCGATTCCTCTGACATGAAATTCATAAGGAAATTTCCTAAACACTAATCCCTCAACTATTTAGTAAATTACCCAGCATTAAGAACAGATGTTATACGCAATCAATATATCGAAACATATCCCTTAGTATTCCAATATATTGAGTATTTTCATCTATCATCAGTAAATTCAAGAATCAAAAACTTAAAAGTACTTTATAGTTAAATTCAAGAATCAAAATCAAGACTCTATCATAAGATAAAATCTAGCATTAAGCACAAGATGAAAATACCAATTGAGTAGAAACTGAATATTATATATAAAAATCACCAAAATACAAATGAGTTCAAAAGATTACATTTAATCTCAAAGATGAATATTTAGCTACTCATGGTAGCTATTACAACCCAATGAAAGGAAGATTGCTAAAGAAGAAGAAGATTCTCGTTTCTGACGGCTACCTCTGTCCTATAGGTCTTGATGTCTCACAAAACCCTAAAATTCTCCATTTTAAACTCGGTTTTGGGCCTAGGATAAGTGACTTTTCTCTTGAGCTTTTTTTAATTTAAACTTTTTATTTCTTTTCTTCATGAATCTTCCAATATATCATTTCATTCATTCTTATATACCTGAAATTTCACAATAATTGAGATTAAATGATTTCCTTTAAGTGAGGACTAAAATATAAATTTAGATCCAAAAACTCTAAAATTAGGGTAATTACTAATTTAATTAACACTTAAATCCACAAGTACTCAATCTTTCTCATGTATAAAAACACTTAAAATTGACACTTATCAACTCCCCCAAACTAGAATCTTGCTTGTCCTCAAGCAAAGTAATTGGATTCACACAAAAAAAAATTCTAAAACAAAAACAGTGGTTGCTCAAAAATCAAACCCATGGTTCAATCATCAGAACAACTTTCATTTTCAATACAAAAATTCAATATAAGAGAGATCAGATATTTTAAGTCAAATTAAAGTAGGAAAAAGATACAATCAATCTACAAGAGAAACAACTCAAACAAAGACATGATAATCTAATTGAGGAATTTCTCTCTTAATATCTTACAGGGTAGTGTCTCTCTTAACTTCCACTGACTCTGAACAAATCAAAGTTACCTTTCATTTTTAGTCAAATGCAAAACTAACATGCTTAAAAGTTAAAGATGCTCAACAACTATAAATGACCTTTTAACACCTACCTTCTTCAATAGTCTATTTAAAGTCTTCAATCTAGAAGAACAAGAACAAGAGAGATAAGATATTATGCCAAAACGTTGCTCAACTTAAGAACACTCCTCTAAGTCAAGAGAGAAGAGGTTGCACTATACTAAAATTATTGATAAGATGATATAACAAACCCCATATTTTCACAGAAAGATCCTCAAGTTAAAATAAGAAACACAGTTAAAATACTAAGATATAAAGGAACTTCATGGAACACTAAGTTATCCAACTACCCAAGATAGAGAAATTATCCATTATATACAACCAAAGACACTATCTTTTCTATAGAGCAAAATGATTTGTACTAGGAGAGAAAGGCTAAATTGTGCATTCGTATATGAGGCACTATCACTCTACTAGTTAGATGAGATAATCAAACAATTATCCAAGCCTATAATTATTGTATCTTATCCAAGAATGACTAAAGGGCAAGAAATACCTAGTGTCAGTCAAGAGTGGCTTGAGGAAGTAATATTTAACTGGTTAGGTGGGAACGACTAAAAGCCCAAAGAATTATCAATGTCAACTAGAAATAGCTTCAGGAAACAAGTACTCAAGGGGTTAACTACAAGTGGCTACGAGACCAAAGAATACCTGGTGTCGGCCACGAGTGACTTGAGGAAAAAAAAATCAAAGGGTTGGCCAAGAGTAGGTATGAGCCCAAAGAATACTTTAATGTACTTTGCAATATTAATCTGCTTAGTTGAACTTGACTTATTGGCCAAGGACTAGATGCAGTCTATGCAATAGAAGAATCAATATAAATTATTGTGTATGTGTTCTTTCCTCTTTTATCTCCTTTAATTTACATGTTATTATCATCTACATTAACTTAAGGAGGGTTATTGTAAGAGTATTTTCTAAACCAAAGAGTTTTTAAATGAGAACTTTCAAACTATGTATGAGAAGGTTGATCAGGAGTAAGAACTGATCTAATAACTTGTTTAGCAAAGTGATTTACTCAAGTTGTGAAATCTATGTCTAATGTGGCCATTTAGACTAGAAAAGTTAAGGATAAAATAAGCTTTTTTAAATATGTCCTTTTGATAACATTTTTTATATAATATTTTGAAGAAAATCATTTTATGTTTCATCAGACAAAATCTATTTAAAAATATTTACGAAAATGTATCTCTTTAAGTCCACTTCAAACTTGCATTAGATGTAGCCTATCAAACACGAGAATCATTCTAGTCATTACTTAGAGTCAATAAGAAAATATCACTTAGAAAATTTAACAAGTTGTGTCTCACATGTTATATTAAGAAGAAAGAATTTTAGTTTAATTGCTTTACAAATCAAATTATCATATTATTAACTTTAACCTAATTATATTTGCAAAAAATATTAAGTTTAATTAAATCACAATTCAACTTTCCTTTTTAACATATATAAGTTTCTTAATAAGAATTGGCTTTTATTTTTGTATTCCCACATATGATAAACTGAAGCACCTACAAAGCTAAAATAAATTTTAGAAGTAATTTCTCTTATTTCATATGATTTTGAGTTTGGTTTAAGATAATATAAAATTAGTATTTGTGTTTTCTAAAATGCAATATATTCAAACAAAAGAATACAAAATATATATATATATATATATATATATATATATATATAATTAAATTTGTAATAAGAACTTTGAGATTTAAATAAACTGTATATTTTAAATAAGTCGAATTGTTGAGAAAAAATAAAAAGAATTGTATGATGAAAATCTCAATTATAAAACTAAAGATTAAAAACAAAAATAGTGTAAATTACATATTAGTCTACCTCCTCCTATTCAATTTAAAAAACTGAATATTATTCATACTTATAACTATATCTAATCAATAAAAATATTTTTCTCTAAAATCAAGACAGATCTAGATTATACATATGTGAAATTGAACTTTATTTATCATCCTTATTCATATACTAATTTAAATAATCCAACACATATAATTTTTTCTGTTAACACGAAGTTGCTTGTACTCGTGTTGCGACACATGATACACTAAGCAACAAAAACCCACTCTGAAAATAAAATAAAATTTTAAAAGTAATTTCTCTGGCTTTGTATAATTTCGAATTTGGCTTAAAACAATATTATAGAATTTATCAATAACTACACAGCTAATTATAAAAAAAAAAAAAAAAAAACCATTTTAATATGTGATCAATGTGTATTGTGATTCAGTTTCAATCCCATACATATATAACCGAGTACTGAGTTTAAGACATATTTTGCACACTATATAAAATAGATATTTCAAAATTTCTAGTATTTTTTTATTGCAACTTCAAACCTCAATTATGAGATCCCGTTTCCTTGTTTTGCATGGTTTCCATTGCGACAGAATATTTTTACGCATGTTTCAAGACCAGAATCTTTTAAAAATTTGGTTTTCGAATGTTGAAATGGAATCATTCTTTTCCCTCAAGTGAAAAAATGCTATTTCTAAAAGAATCTAATTCCAAGCTTATGGTTCTTGGTGATGGAGATTTGAGACAAACAAACAATGCTATTGGCTTTTGTATCAGTCACAGATTTCAACACCACAAGTTTGAAACAAAAGTGGAAAAAAAAAAAACACTTCATTGTTTGTACTCTCATTCATCTCATCACCTTCCTAGCTCCCTCCTTCAATCATGGCCTCAGACACTGCTGAAATCCTTAAAGAAAACTTCTTGGAATTTGTCCAAGATAGTGAGTTTAAGAACCTATCACCTACTATCAGTTCCTTATTGAAAGAAATAGAAAAAGAATTCATAGTCTACAAGGGATTCTGGTCACCCCCACCCGTTGAGTGCCTCCGTGATTTGTACCAACTGGATCATGCAATTGCTGAGTGTCGAACAAACAAGAAAACCTTATCCATGTTCTCACGTCATGATCCAGGAGAACGTAGCAACGAGTCGGTGTTGAAAGATATCAAGAAAAAGCTCCGAGAAGTGAGGGAAACCAGAGAGAATATTGAAAGCTCAACCTCCCCCTTATTCTCTTCATGCAGGTACCCCACAAGAAATGATGCACCAAAACTTGCAGTATTCGATGAAGAAATCCAAAAGATTGTGCAATGGCTTGAATCCAATGATGGGTTCGAGGCCATTGGTGTTCACGGAATGTGTGGCACGGGAAAGACCACTCTTGCCAAAATGGTTCTGAGTGATCCACGTGTCAGAGACAAGTACAATAAGCCCATATGGGTGTGTTTGTACGACTTGCAATCAAGCGGAGAAATGGATATTAGGGTTGTTAAGGAGATGTTGGCAATTTTGGATGATGACCCTGATCTATTGGGGGAGGAACCTGAAGATAAGTGGCTGGTGAAAAACCTTCATGATAAACTGGTGGATCAGAAGAAGTACTTGATTGTGTTGGATGGTGTGTGGCATTGCAGCGATTGGTTTAATGATTTGTTGTATGTTGATGAAAATGGTGGTGATGGGAGCAAGTTACTCTTTTCCCAAGCCTTGCCCAAAGACACTGGTGGTGCTGTCATTGTCACCAGCAGACAAAAGGAAGTGACTACTAAATTGGTGCATGAAGAGAATTTGATTCATCTTAAGCCTTGGGATGATGAGAAATTGAAGGAGCTTGTGAAGCAGTGTTTGGCAAGACAAGATAGGAGTACTGTGGAAATGACTGAGGAAAAAATTAAGTGTGTGGCTTATCATTGTCATGGTATTCCTTTTGTTGCTGCAACCCTCTCAGGTTGGATAGCTGAGCAGATTACCAAAAACTCAGATTTTAATTGATCTATATATATTATGTGCGTGTTTGTGATCTAGTTGTTTTGTTTTCTGCTTTACTTTTAGTAGAAGCATAAATAAGTTTCTAGTTCTGATATAGTGAAAATGAATGTAAAGTATAAAAACCTAGAGAAATTCATTCTCATCTTACAATTGTGAACTTTTGTATACGTAAATTTGCCAAACAAAAAAGTATTTGATGCAATATCAATCCTATATATATATATATATATATATATATATAGTATGAAGACTTTCAAAAGTCTCATAAATGTTGTGAGATAACTTTTACCAAATAATCTTGTATAATTAACAACAAAATAAAATGCTTTCAAATGAAAATGAGGTAACGAAAATGACATCAAAATAAAAAAAAGGTAAATAGTATTTGAAAGACAGATGGAGAAAATTAAAAAGCTTGTGTCAAGAAGAAAAATAGGGAGAGGTAAAAGAAATTGCATAACGTATTCTTTTTATCATTAAAAAAATATACTGTACGAAGGTACATGAGGTAGCCCAATTCATATAAAAATATACAATTGATTATTAAGTAATCTACATTCATACTAATGCCTTGCTGAGAAAACATATTAATTATATAGTGATTTTACATTATAATAGGAATTTTGTTAATAAAATTACGTCAAACTCTCTACCCTTCAATACCTTCAAAGATTTCATGGTGTTTATTGACAATTCATAAAATGAGAAAGAAATTATTCGTCTCATTCAAAGTCGTATTCATGAATGAAATATCAAGGCAACTAACAATAAGATAATTTAATTTTTCAATTAATCTTAAATACTTCTTAAACAAAACTAAAATTAAAGTTTTTATAATTTTCATGTCCAATTACATGGTATAATTTTCCATGTTCAGTTACCTCGAGATTAAACGAAACTAAAATTTTGTATCATATAATTTTCCATGTTCAACTACATGGAATTTAATAAAAGTAAAATTAAAATTTATATGATAAGACTGTTATTTTTTTATTGTATTAAAAATAAAATATATACTTGTTATTGTATTAAAAACGAAATATATTTGTTGGAAATGGGTCATCTTTTTTTTATATGTACCTAACAATTTTCTTCCTCAAACCAAAACATCCAAGTATATTACTCATGATCCGTCACTTGTACGCATGAAACCTGAGTCAACATATAAGGGAATGACACCATATTCAACCCAAAACATTAAGGCTTTAGGTTTGTGGGTCCTCTTTCTTATATGTTGCTCAACTCTTTCATTCCTACCCAATGTGGGACTTAGACTCATACTTGAATACCTAACTATTCGCTTAAGTGTATATATGAGATATGCAAAGATGGTATAAATTCAATCCCTTTTTTCAATTGATGACATGCATATGTCCTCTGTTTTCTGATTATAAATTGTTTCCTAAGTATTATAATTTGCGCAACATATTGTTGACAGCCTAATTAATTCATTTGGTTTTAATTATATCATTTGGAGATTATAAGGTGCGGCTAGAAGTGACATATTATTGATCAATTCAATATGAAAAATAAATATGATTGAGAGATATAAAAGAAAATAAGAAATAGCAATTAATGCAATAGAGACACAACATAAGTTCAGTTACAATAGTCATTAACCTACCGCAGAACCTATTGATATCTTTTCCTGAACTTTGCTTCACTCTCACTTGGAACACCCCACACATATATACATGGTTGGAATCATATGCATAAACAATTAATTATGTGAACTAAATTTCCCTTCAAATAAACATTTTATGAAATGGGTGTACTTTCTCCATCCATAATTCATGCTCCCTTCAAAAAATGAACTTGTTTACCTCTGCATACTTCAGTGAAGGAAACAACTCTTTCCAATTTTCATGATATTGAAGATGCTTTAGGTATTTCAGACGCAAAACCTCCACCGTACAATTTATTGTACTATTTTTTTCATATTCTATGCTTGTGAGTTTTCCTCCTATTATGTATAGTCTCTTCAATCCATGAGGTAGAGTGTTAGGCTTCAACCAATTTGGAGTTTTCTCACTAGGAAAGCCTTCAAGGTTTAACTTTTCCAAACCTGGTGGGAGAGAGATATCAATATCTTTGTAGTTAGCGTTAGATGACACACCCCATGATATTTTGAGACATTTAACTTCTAACAAGTCCCTCAGCCTTTCAAACTCTTTATCTTGGATCACAGCCTCACTTCCAATGTGTATGCTCAAGCGTTTCAACTTTTTCAAGTTTACAAGATCCGATATTCTAGGTGTCTTGTTGGAATTGCCTACTGCAAATCCCTTGAGTACTTGGAGCTCAATGAGCTTCTCAATCCCCTTTGGCATCCTCTCCAACAAGTAGCACTGGGACACATCCAAGTGTGTGAGCTTTTTCAATGCAGTAATTTCAGTAGGTAAGGTTTCTAGATTGTGACAAGCCTTGAGGTCAAGAATTTGAAGGCTAACAAGTTGAGCAATAGAGGGTGGCAATGATGATATTCTTGATATACCACGAAGGCTAAGATATTTCAGGTGCTTTTGAGCCTTAAAGTCTCTCATGAATTCTGTACTAGTAACTTCAATGTGATGTGAAGGAGATTCTTGCCATCGACCAAGCTGAAGCACCACCAACTTCTTCATTTTAGCCATCCATTCAGGTTCAATAGTAAGATATTTTGCACCAAGATTGTAAACACTTCTCCAATGGTCAGATTTCAAATCAAACTCACCACTTACTTGAACTTTTTGTTGGTCAAGTACTAAACAAGCATGATCAGCATGATCAGCATGATTGTGATGGGAAGGGGTTATTATTTGTGAATAAAATCCAAAGGGTTGTTTATTTTCTCCCAGAACAGATGATACCAACATGTGGCGGATCCAAGGATTAACTTTAAATTTATTCACAATGGGACACCTGACCATACCATGTGCTACAATCAGATTAGAATTCAGAAGCTCCTCAAAAACATACTCACCTTCTTCTTCAGCTGTTTTTTCTGCTGACTGTTTTACAAACCCCTCTCCAATCCACCAGTAAATTATATGTCTTTTCTTTATGACAACATTTTCAGGGAAAATTGAGAGAGACAAGCAACAAACTTTTGAATGAGGATTAAGGGCATCATAACTGGCTTGGAACCTTTTCAAGACTAGCTCCACATCCTTATGGTCTCGGCTCAAAGATAGTATGGGGTAATGCACTGTTTTTCCTTGGCCTGATGATTCATTAGCTTTTGTTTCAATTTCAGTAACACCAAGCTTTTTAGTTGATTCCTTGATCTTTTTACTAATGGCCTCCACCACTTCTTCCACCAGCTCCTCACGCTTGACATTTTCCTCAGCTCTTAACTTCAAACCCTCCACCTTTTCATCAACTGATACATCTTTTTCCACACTCTCCTTGTCTTGTGCCTCTTGGCTTGGAGATGGCTTATCAACACCTACAAGGACAGATACAAAATACAGGTATCAAATGAGATACGATGTGATGTATAATCATACTTTCAAATTATTGACTGATTTACGATTGAAAAATGAAAATTTTGAAGTTATTGTTATATGTCATGTCGTGTTTGTAGTCATATTTTTCTGTAGCTTAGCTTTTCACCATGTCAAGATTATAAAGATTCTGCAACTGCAACTACATTTCTGTGAAATTTAGGATTAAGATAAAAATTGCAATGGCAACCATAACCTAAAACCATGGTGATAATATATGGTTATTAATAATTATATGACGCTGACGTTTATACAAATACCTTTAAGGACTTGATCCTCCAACTGACCCCTTGATATTTGGCTTGTTAGCTCTGAACCTTTTGTTTCACTTTGGTTTGCATCTTCTGCAGGATTAACAATCTCAGCTAAACCCATTTTGTCAAAGCTTTGAAGAAGATCTTCCAGGGTTCTTAACGTGTCACGCATTTCTTCATTTTCCTTCACTGGGGAAAACTTGGCCTTCATGTTGTCTAGTTCCAACTTCAAACTCTCTAACTTTTCATCAATAGATACATATTTTTCCTCAAAACTTTGGTATTCTGGCTCTTGGTCTGAAGATGGTTTATCCACACCTATGAGCACAAATATAAATAAATAAATAAATAAAAACTGTAAGTCTTATTTTATATTTGTTTAATTTCAAAGGTGAAGTAAGTATGATTGCAAGTTGTTAACAATCACGCAGAGTGGCAGAAGATCAAAGCTAGAACCCAAGCATAAACAAACTAATAAGTTTTATATGGGTTGTAACATTAAAAAATTTTCGTACATATACAACTATAACATACCCTGATAAAAAAACGAGATTTTATTTTCAACCCTCTCAATATTTTCAACCCTGATAAAAGAAAGGATGTTTTTACCAGTGGTTTTCAAGTTTTGATCCACCAATTCCTCCTTTGATGTCTGGCCTTGTAGTTCTGAACTTTTCTTTTCACTTTGATTAGAATCCTCTATAGAGTTTTCAATATTTTGTAACTTTTTACCATTGAAGTTTCGAAGAAGATCTTCCATGACTCTTAATTTTTCCATGAGTTCTTTGTCCTCCTTCAGCGTGGAAGAAATCGCCTTCATTTTGTCTAGCTTAAGCTTCAAACTCTCAAACTTCTCATGAATCCCTAGATCATTTTCTACAATACTCTTCTTGTCTTGTGCCTCGTGGCTTGGAGGTGACTTACCGATACCTATGAGCACAGATAGAATGCAGATATCAATGTGATACGTGGAGAAATTTCTCAACAAATTCTTTTAGAATAAAAATAAGAAAATAAAATAAGTTTTTTCATAGACTAAGATTAACTCAAACATTAATTAAAAATTACATTTTGAAGAAACTAATACAAAATAATTTATATATGAGCTAATTCTATAGAGTTTTTATTTTTCTCGCTTAGGGAATTTTTTCTCCACATACATCCAATATATTTGCTAGAATTGTTTAACTTGTTTAAATATGTTAACTTTTCATAATAGTTTAATTTATTTTTTGATACGTATTTATCACCTAGGTCTTGTATTTTCATTATTGTATATTTATGACGTAAAAACTCTTATAAATGTATAAATCTGCTAAGAGATGAGTTAATTTCTTTACATGTTTTCTTGACAGGACAAATGCCTCCAAATTTAAATAAGCCTTTTTTATGAAGAATATTAGGAATTTATAGCTACAAAATCCAACAATCAAGCATATTCTTTGACCTAATTTGATTTGTCAACAAGTTGTATTTCTTTAATAATAGAAAGTCTGTTTTAAGGGATACTTGATTTACGTGCTTAACATTTTATTTCTTCTCTTAAAAGTTTTTCATTTTATTACTTCGCTTAACATTTGTTAAGTCTCTCTTTCTCCCTATTTAAACATAATCTCTTTTTTTTTTTCATGCTTTCTCTTTTATCCTCGTTTCTCTAAGTCAATTAAATAAGTTATTAAATTATTCAGTAACATTTCATCTTAACTTGTTACATATAAGTCACTGCTCAACTGATTGGTAAAGAACATGAATTTAGAAGACTTTACTTTCTTGGAACTAGATTTTCTATGTCATGTTTCTTATATCTATCTATCTTATAAATTTTTGCATAATCACTCTTATCGTCTACACTTACAAAAATTAAAGAAAATGCTTCCCGACCTTATCAAACTTCGAATTCTAAAGTGAGCTATGAGAACTAGGAAACACGCGTTAGATTTATATATATATATTTTTTTTTCCCCTAAAAGAACTGAAGAAGGCATAACTCTGTTTTTTCAACAATTCATTCCAACGTTTGCAATTCAAGCTGAGTAATGAACTTTTACATTTTTCAATGAATATTCATGTTGTACTTAGATTTATTTAATGAAAAATTAACATAAATTGTTGTCTATCTTTATATTTTTCTTAATGAAATAAAAAATCAGTTTGGTTAAGTTATCAAAATTTTTAGGAGTGATAATTTCAAAAAGTTACTACTTTTTGCTTTTCTTAATTATCTCTAAAATTGATATTGATGTTATTCTCTAAAACTAAGATGTATAATTACTTCTTTTTCTTTACTGATAGTTTTGTCCAACAAGTATTATATGTCTCATTCATTGAATAATTGTCATTGCCCTTCTCATGACACTCTAAATCAAATCACTACTCAAAGTTCCTATTCCCCACACTCTAAATCAAATCACTACTCAAAGTTCCTCTCCTCCTCCAAGTATACCAAAATCATCATCACCCCTTTTCATCACCTATCATCGTAGAACACGAGAGATTGGTTTGATGTTAAATGGTGACTTCTCTTATTCAAGTTTTATACCAATATTAACACATACTATAGTTATCTATAATAAAAAAATCATAGTTGTTCCATTGTTTTTATTGTTAAAAATATATTAGAAATTCAAGTATGAGTTTAAGTTTCATATTAAGTAGAAATAAAAGTTAAACAATACATAAAACAGAATATCTACAAACTCGTTATTTTAAGATGTTAGATTGAACGTGGTGTTAATTTGTTATGTGAATTCAATTCTTATCTCATTGACGTTTGAGCTCATTGATATTTTTCTCCTCGATTTTCCTTAAAGCAAGACTAGTACCAAGTGATACGATATAGATCTCTGGTTTAGTGACTTCTCAATTTCTTATCTTGATTACTAAAATATTATTATTCTCATTCTCATATATATCTCAAAAGACTCTGAAAATTATTACTATATAAAAATGAGGAAAATACTCATGTTTGTTTAGGTATAGTGATGCTAATTGAGTTTGGTCTCGTACATATAGGTGTATAGGTGTTTTATTATATTAGATATATTACGTTTTAATGGGAGAAAATATTCACTTTTTTTTAAAGTGAGAAACATAATGTGGTTAATCTAGTGCGAAAGCTAAATATAAGATGGTGATGTCACTCAATTGTAAACTTGTGTGAACAAAAGTATTTTTTCAAGAATTAAAATTTCGTGAAAAAAATCAATAAATAAAAATATAATATGATTACTAGGGAGTTACTCATTAATTTCAATCTTGTATTTTACTATAGAAGCAGAAACATAAAAATTTATTATCATTTTATTTGAGAGAAGTTATTATCAAAAGAATTTTGAACAAAATTTGTCAACTCACATTATTAGCAAATATTTTGACTAAGATTTTAAGAAGACTTTTAAATTCATTTTATATGTTCTAAGTTCAGACTTAAGGTGAAGTATTAGAATTGTTTAACTTGTTTAAATAGGTTAACTTGTCAAAATAATTTAACTCATTTTTTGTAATACTTATTTATCAAGTAGTAGTAGTAGTCTTTTTAGATCTTTTGTGTATCTATAATGTAAGCACTCTTACAAATAGACAAACCAAGTAAGAGATGAACTAATCTCTTCAGCACTCTTTCTCATATTTTCATGCTCAATGACATCATTTAATTGTTATTTCTATACAAGATGTTGTTGGTTTTGAAGATAACATACCTGTGGCTTTAATGTCTTGATCCACTAACTTCTCCGTTGATGCTTGGCTTGGTTTCTCTGAACCTTTTTCACTTTGGTTTGCAGCTTCCACAGGCTTAACGGTCTCAACCAAACCTTTTTCATCAAAGTATTGAAGAAAATCTTGCAGGGTTCTTAACGTGTCACGCAGTTCTTCATTTTCCTTGACTGTTACGGCCTTCATCTTTTCTAGCTCCAACTTCAAACTCTCCAATTCTTCATCAATGGGTACATCTTTTGTTGCACTCTTCTTCTCTTCTATCTCTTGGCTTGAAGATTGCTTATCAACACCTATGAGCAGAAACAAAATATCAAATAAGATACATACATCATACCCTAACAAGTAAACATGCTTATTACTATAATTTTGAGCAACAAAAATCTATTGGAAACAACAAAAATTTGTGAGTCTTATTTTATATTGATTAAATTTCACATATAATTTTATTGTAAAATAATAGTATATTAGATATTATGTTAATGAGACTTTATTCTCAACCCATTAATGTTTTACCAGTGGCTTTGGAGTCTTGATCTAGTGACTCATCCTTTGATTTTTGTTGTGGTAGCTCTAAACTTTTTGTTTCACTTTGTTCAGAATCTTCTGAAGCCTTGACAATCTCGGAAGAATTTTTAGCATTGAAGTTTTGAAGAATATTTTTCACGATTCTTAATTTTGTCCTGAATTCTTCGTTTTCCTTCAATGTGGAAGACATTGCCTTCGTTTTTTCTAGCATGGACTTCAAACTCTCAAACTTCTCATTAATCGATATATCTTTTTCTACTGTGCTCTTCTTCTCTTGTGTCTCTTGGCTTGAAGATGGCTTATCAGTTCCTATGAACACAAATAGAATATGAATATCCAAAAAACTAATATAAAATAACATTTACAATAGTTTTTTTATTGGAAGTTAATTTTGCTTTTATTTTATTTTTTTCGAAATATGATTTAATGGTTATTACTATATTGTATACCAAAATGTTTTGATTCCTGATAAGCTCCAGTGAAACCTTGATTCATTTCCTCCTCCCTTGATGTTTGGCTTGGTTGTTCTAATCCTTTTGTTTCATTTTCATTTGCATCTTCCGCAAGCTTAGAGTTGAAGCACTGCAGGGAATTTTCCAGTTCTCTTAACTTTTTTCGTAGTTCTTCGTTTTTCTTCAGTGTGGAAAAATTGCCCTTCAAGTTCTCTAACATGCACTTCAAATTCTCCAGCTTTTCATCCATCGTTTCATCTTTTTGCCCACTCTTTTCTTCTGCCTCTTGACTTGAAGATGGTTCATCAGTCCCTATAAGCCCATATAAAATACAGATATCAAATAATAGGATACCATTTTCTTAGCAATACTTTTATTTATTTGTATACTTACTTTTAGTCAGATTTATGAATTAAATAATGAGTGTGCATATTCTGTTTAAAAAAAATATCTATATAATACCAATTTTTCAGATCAACATTCGAAGCATGTTTCTCAAATTTAGGATTTTAATGTTGGTATTGAAAAACTCTCTTTTATTCTCTACTCGTTTGTTTTGGTCTTCTCAAACTCGTTTAACTATTGTCTCGGAAAAAAAAAATGTCCAGAGGCTTTAGATTTCTCTGGCTGTAATAGCAACCAAAACCCTAATAAATCACTACCTAAAATAGAGAAATATAATTTTTGTAGTCACCAAATTCATGCATTCATGCAGTTATCAAATTGGAACTGTTAAGGTCAAATCAAATTACTCAAATATATGTGAATATCAGATAGCATGATCTCATTCCAAACTAACATCAGTGGTAATGGTAAAGAAGTATATGTTTACTTCCTGGAGTTTCTCTCTTGGCTTTTAAATTTAAAAATGAATTTTTGTTCCCATCATTTGAAAAAAAAAATGGTTTAATGTATCTTATACTGAAAAAAAAAAAATTACTACCGTGATCGAAATTAGAATATAAAATGACTTGTAAATGTTAATCATATAATAAAATCTTTACCTTGATAAAGAAAAACATTAAACAGTCCAAATTTAAAAGACTAATACGTAAAATAAAATCAGTGCTATAGTGCTTCAGATTATATATATAAATTTAGCAACTCACCCTTTTGTGGATCAGCATTTGTGGCTTTATCTGGACCCAAAATTCGATTGCAAATCTCCAAGAACTTATGTGTTTTGAAGTTGCGAAGAAGATCATCCACAATTTTTAACGTGTCAAGGAGTTCATCTTCGTTGCTTTTCACTGTTGAAAACAAATCTTTTATGCCGTTTAGATCAGACATTAACTTGTCCAGCTTATCAGAAATATGAGACTCTTCTTTGCTCTTCACTGATGTCAGGCGTCTCTGCAGTGATGGCACTGCTTTCATGCGGTTTGTTCTAATAGACATTTTTCCTCAATGAGATAGGTTGGTCACAAGTTTTGATGCTTTATCACAAATTGAAGACACAATGAAACATATATATATATATCAAAGATTTGAATGAACTTTGGCATCAGATTAAACAGTGTACACAAGCAAGTGAAGGAACCAAATTGCAAAAGTTCCAAGTTATTCTTTATCCCTTAAATACTTTCACTTTACTAAATCCTTGCTTTATCTTTACATTCTTTAATATTCTTTTCATGTATCTCAAATTTCAATTTAGATTGGACATTGTTGTGATATAAACTATAATTAACTAATATTTAAATAGCACATATTGGTTAAATATATAGAATAATATGATGAAGTCTTGCTTTATTTTTCCATTTTTATGGAAATTTATAAATTTAAACTATTTTTTGAGAAATTTCGATTCAATGGTGAGATTGGTTTTTCTTTTTGTTTTACTTTCCAAAATTTTTATGAGGTGTAAGTAGAATAGTTTTATATGTTTTATTCATTGATCGTGTGTGTAGATATACAATAGAGAGATGTTTTACTATAAGAAACTAAAAAAGTAAATCTTGGACATAGAACAAAGTCATAAAAAGTTAAGATTAATCACAGAATTGCTTATTTTTTAAGTGATCGTGTAATCATTAAAATGATATTAAATATTAATTATTTATGTATTATTAAATAGTTTATAAATATATTTGTATCATCGTCGACTCCAGTGAATGGAGCTTTAATGCGAGGAGTTTCAACTTTTTTTTCGTATATATAAATAAAAATAATTTTTCTTCTAAAATTCGTGTACATCTATTTTATTTTAACACTCATAACATTTCGAAGGGTCTCGTCTGTCTTTGCTCGAGTCCTATCCACTATGGAATGTTCCCGTAAAATAAATTAATTAAGTAATAATGATAAAAACTGAAAATGGGAAATTATTTAAGGAACTCATTTATTAATAATTTTTAAATGATACATATGAAGATGAAATATTTAAAAATCGAAAAAAAAATAAATATTAATGCATAATGCTAACATGTGCTCTAGAAGAATTTGATAAGAAATTAAAGCGATAATTTATTAGAAAAATATAAAAATGTGTTTTTAATAAAATTTCTTTCAATGGTAAAATTGATAATGGGGATGCTTTAAATTAATTTTGTAACTTTAATAGTTGACTCACATGTGTTTAGTCTTGTGGAAGTTGGTAGTTTGGAGATAAAGAACATTGAATGTTTTAACATTGCTCTGCTAGCTAAGTGGAAATGGAGGTACGAGATATCAGATGAGGGCTTGTGGAGTAAGGTTCTGAATGACAGGTATGGTACTTGGAGGAACCTGGACGTCACTATGATCCATAGGAACCACTCAACGTGGTGGCAAGATTTGTGTAAGATTCTTTATAAGGATACACATGGTAATTGGTTTGATGACAGATGTTATTGGATTTTGAGTGATGTTCGACATGTTAAGTTTTGAGACGATAGATAGACGAATGGTCATGTGTTGAAAGAAAAATTTCTAAGGCTGTATATGATTTTCCAGTGTAAGGACAATATGGTGGGTGACCTCACCAACTGAGGCCAAAGTAGGAATGGAGGGAACCCTAGTTGGAATTTAGGTTGGCGTAGAGAGAGGTTTGTTTGGGAAAAGAATGAGGAAGACCAACTGCTGGCTACAATCTCTAAAGTCCAATGGTGTAGAGAGAGTCAGGATAGGAAGGTATGGATAGGGGACGACCAACAAGTTTATTCACTTAAATTTGGGTACACGGTGTTGAATAAGGAGGACTAAATGCAGACTTCTAAGGTTTTTAAGTTGTTATGGAATATAAAGATAGCTCCATCAGCATTGATGCATTGCATGAAGGCTATTGTTAGACAGACTCCCAACCAGGGTCAACTTAGTTAAAAGAGACATGCAGTTAACACATAAGTTGTGTCCATTGTGTCAAGAAGGTGAAGAAACTAGTCAACATTTCTTTGGTACTTGCAAGGTGGCACACAAAGTTTGAGACCAGTGTGACAGGTGGGTTGGGAATGTAACAGTTAGATATGAATCTACTATAATTCACTTTCTGAGCTTTTTTATAATAGGCCTCCAACAATGTGCAAATAATGCATGAAAAGGGATGTGGGTGGAATCACAGGAATAAGGTGATTTTTAACAGAGGGGCAGTAGATGCTGTAGAAATTTTTAGCTTAGCACAACTTAAGGGATGGTTATGGATTAAACATAAGTTATCGAGAATCACATTATCATACTCTGACTGACACTTCTCACCTATAAAGTATTTGGAATCTTTGACTTAGTTCATTTATTTGGAGTAAGAGGAGCTAGGTGGTGACTTTTATGGACGAAGGAGGGAAGGGGAGCACCCACAAGAATCAGTATAGCAGGTTTGGTGTTTGTTTGTTTTGCAGGTACAGATAAAGGGGATCATGGTCAAGATCAGACAATATAAGGATTATAGGAGCTGAACGATTTTTTGGAATCACTGTAGGACATACATTTGCAGCTTAGCAAAGGCCTCTCATCTGTGCAGTTTTGACCCACTACCAGGGCTCTCGGCTTTGTTGGTGCACAATTTTGTGTCTACATTATTCGTTAATCATAGTGTAATCTTATTGTATTACTTGGCCGAGTTTATAGTATATTGTTAGGTGCTAACTTTCACTTTACCTAGCTCAATCACATATAGACACTGTATAAGGGTTTGAGCATTCCTAAAATGTATTTTTTAATTTAATTTATTTTTGACTGTTAAAAAATAAAAAAAAATAGTTGACTCACACTAATATATAAATTTTTATTATTAATTCCTTTCATTTAAAACTTTATTTTTTATTAGACAAGTTTATTTATATAAATAATGGTTCTTAAATAAACAATGTACTACAATAAAACTTGACTTTACTAGGCGGTTATAAACCTGTTTGGAGTGTCTCGTTATTTGTTTTAATGATAAAATATATAACATTGGTTAACTTTTAATAATCTATAAACAAGGCTACTGTTTTCTACATTTTGATTCAGGATTTTATTAAATTAAAAACAAATTTAACACTAAATCTTTTATTTAAATTAATAAATTTCAATTTAATAAAAGTGAAAATATTATATAGAAGAAATTTTACTCATAAAAAATAAACAATTTCAATACATTGTTGTCATTTCGTGTTGGTTCGTTAGGATTAGGTGAAGTGTTTGGCAACAAATAGATGTGTAAATAATTATTATAATAATAATTTATTTAGAGACCAAAATTTAGTTACCAAATAAAATAGTTGTTAATTGTGACTAAAATACCTACCAAATTAAATTTTAGTTGTTAAATAACTATAAAATAAAAGTAATGATTTAATTTAATGACTAATTAAGTCAAATAATTTATATCTAACACTACATAGCAATTATTTAGTGACCTATGTCATTTTATTCTAAATTGATATCTAATCAAGTTAGAGAGTAATTTAAAATCTAATGGTATGGGTCACTAAAACCTTAATAGGTAATGTTAGATACCAATTATTTGACTTAATTAGTCACTAAATTCAATCAATACTTCTATTTTGTAGTCATTTAACAACCAAACTCTAATTTGATGATTATTTTAATAACAATTAGTAATCATTCCATTTGTTAGCTAAAAATTGGTTTCTAAATATGATAATGATAAAGTATGATTAACATAAAAATTAATATGAATGTCTTAATTTTCAAAAATAACTTGAACTTAAAAGAGAATAAGATAAAACTAAAAAATCTCAAATTTAATGAACCATAAACAAAATAAAGAAAGCCAAAATCCCGTAAATGTAATCAATACAAAAATAACTATTTGGTTTTACTTGATATTTTTTTTAAAGATTAAAAATATCATTGAATAATTGATTACAATTTTAGTAAATTTCACATCAATATTACTTTTAAAAGATTGAACATTTCTTCAATTTTTATTTGATATCACATCCTTTACCTGCTCTATTCCCTATTTCTAATAAAAATAAAAAAGAACTTCATCTTTTTAGAATAATTTAAAAATACATGATAAAGTTTTGTCTGTAAATTAAGTTAAGCTTTTGTCTCCTTCTCATCCCATGTACAGATATCCATTCAAAGTTAGTATCCCTTCATTAGTTTGTAATATCCATATTTTATTCAATAATTTATTATTAGCATTTGTCTTTTATCTTTTACAGGATTCCTTACTCGAAATTCAGATTAAATTGTTCGTCCCTTTGATTCCCTTTTTTTTTTTTTTTTTTTTTTTTTTTTTCTTCATACCAAGCATCTCAAATGAGTGCGTACATGTCTTGAATAACTTAAATAAAAAACAAATTGGGTGGATCCCTTTTTCAATCTTATAAAATCAAAGCTACCAAACACCTTTTTTGACACCAAAATATAATTGTAGAAATGTTTAATTGATCTTTATAATTTCAAATTTTAGTCTTGTAGTCCTTTTTCAAAGACATCGTTATCATACTTAACTTTAAATATATAGTTGCATACCCACTGTTTTAGAACAGAAGATGAACATCGATCATGAATACTTAATGCGGAAGTCACAAAAGTAGAATAACTAGTTTGGCCTTTTTTGAGCCATGTTTACACCCGTGACGTACCACCACTCTGCAAAAGTAAAACTCTGTAGCAGGGTATTCGTAATGAATAATTACGAATACAAAACAAAATTACATTATTGAAGGAAACAAAAAGTTTAAATGAATATTATAAACAAATTAGTCACACAGTGACAAAACAAAAAGTGATTCACTGTTGCCAAAATCCACGACCTTAATCACGGCGTGGTGAACAGTGATGATAGATTCGTGAAGTACATTGTTGTCGTGCTGATCCAACGTTGTTGCCAGAGGTTTGTGTTCACACACAAATGGAACTGAAACTACTTCTAACGGTTTTATTGATTCATTCTGCAACTGTGGCTGCTGATTACATTCGACCTCCGCCTCGAAAAGCCTTGCATCTTCCATGGCATTCTCAACTCCCCTCTTACCCTCAACAGGTCACACTCTTTATTATTATGTGTTCTTCAATTAAATCACTTTTTCTATGTACCCTTTTGCTTATAGCTGATCAATGTTACTCTTTTCCATTCTTTGTTTTCTTATGTTTTTGGTTCAGAATCTGGGTTTTTGTGAGGGGAAAAAAAAAGAAAGAATATATGGGTGTGTTTCATTTTTATTTTCAATAACTGTTATTAACTTTTAGCATGCAAGTAAACAAGGTTGTTCAACCAAAGATCATACTTAAAACTGGGTGGAATGGACTTGATGACTTTTTAAGTGTGATCTCGATGAATGGAATAAATATAGTTGGAGTGAGAGATTCCAGTGACCAACCAGATTTTTAGATAAAGATTAGTCACTGACGAATTTAATGCATAATCTATACCAGTACAATGCTTACCCGGCAAAACGGTCGTTCACAAAGTTGGTGAAGAGGGGTATTAGGCACATGGCAGTGTAGAATTGAAAGAGATGTTGGATAAGATGAAAATAAAAGAAGAAAAATTTGAGAAAGTGCGTAACTGGTTCTATTTTTGGATTTTAGATCACTTCTTTTGGATATTATCTTCAAAACTTATTAATAGAATGTTGATGAGAGATTAATTGGTGAGTAGTGTGAAATTGTTTTAGAAAGTAGTTTTTAATCTCAAAGTGAAAAGAGAATTACACATATCCCAAGTGTTTATGTTTCTGGTATGTCTTAATTTAGAATGTTTTCCCTTTACTTTGCGAATTACATATATGAATGAGGTATTTCGGAGTTTGTCCTCATTGAGCGCAATTCTTTGTTCTTCTTCGGTTTCTGGCCCTGCTACTGTAATGTTTTCTTTGGTACTTTTTCTCTTATGGAATTTAGGTAATAGAAATTGTGTCATATGAAGAGTTATGAAGTGAAATTCAGTGAAGGCCCACTAGTTTGATTTGTGACTAGTTGGTTGAGGTCCCTGACATTAGGCTAGTTGATTAGCAGCATTTTGTAATTGGAGTCACGTTTGATCTTGTTATGTTATGATGAAAATTTCTTTGGGAGGTTGTCGCTGCAATGTGGATGGTAATCAATCTGCATCCTCAATATGTTTGTGATTATGCTTCTCATTAAAAAATGATGTCTTACAAGTGGTGTGAAATCTTTAAATGATATCTCTTTGTAGTGATTTTTGTTTGTTGTAATGCTTGTACTCTGTAAAACACTTTCATTGAATGTTTCTTATTTGAACTTAAACTTCCCTCATTTACTTTTCTGAATTCTTTGCTAATTCTTGAACAACTTCCTGTGAAGTGTGAACCATGAATATTTGCTTAAGCAATCATATCTATCTTTTTTAAGCATCTTAATGTTACTTGTGGTACTCTATTAGTATCACTGGATTCAGATTCTTATCATCAAAGTTTATATTCCAGGTACACATTTCTTTGGCAGGAGACCAGCACATGAGAGTTACTTGGGTTACTGATGATAATTCTGCACCTTCAATTGTAGAATATGGAACATCGCCAGGGCAATATGACTCTGTAGCTGAAGGAGAGACCACCTCTTACAATTATATGCTCTATAACTCAGGAAAGATACACCATACGGTTATTGGGCCTTTGGAGCATGATTCTGTGTACTATTATCGATGTGGTCGACAAGGTCCCGAGTTCCAGCTCAGAACTCCTCCAGCTCAACTTCCAGTCACTTTTGCTGTGGCTGGGGATTTGGGTCAAACTGGATGGACTAAATCAACATTGGATCACATTGACCAATGTAAATATAATGTTCACCTACTTCCAGGAGACCTTGCATATGCTGATTATATTCAGCATCGTTGGGACTCATTTGGTAGGCTAGTGCAGCCACTTGCTAGTGCAAGACCATGGATGGTAACACAAGGGAACCATGAAGTAGAGAGCATACCTTTGTTAAAGGATGGGTTTGTGTCCTATAATTCCAGATGGAAAATGCCATTTGAGGAAAGCGGATCAAATTCAAATCTCTTTTATTCATTTGAAGTTGCAGGTGTTCACATTATCATGCTTGGGTCCTATGCAGATTATGATGAGTACTCTGAACAATATAGATGGCTTAAGGTTAGTTGGTTTCTCTAATTGATTAGGAGTTACTATATTCAGACAACTGTTGCTTTATCTATTGCCACCATTACGTAGTAAGTGCTTGGAGAGAATAAATGTGGAAAACAAAAGCTTCCTTCTGTGCTAGGAAAGCATTCTCAGAAATGGTTAGAAGCAGAGAATGACTTTTCATTATTAGGAATGCCATGTATCACATCCACTGGGGAAAATTAAATTTGATCTGTGACAGTCTTGGACTCTATATTTAGCTCATGATTCATCATGGCCATGTAGAAGGATCCTTGCTTTGAAATTTTAAACTGTTAGTTTTCATATTTTTTCGAAAGAGAATATGTCATTGATATATGCATTGGAAATTTTATTTTACTTTATATGCAGAGATTGCTTTTGGTCATAAACAACTGTTGTCATGTGAACAGAAGTTTTTCATGTATTCTTCATGGCTTCATATGCTGATAAGTTTAATATCCTCCATTATACATAGTTGCACATTTCAATATATGTATGAAGATAAGTAAAGAGCTAAACGCTGAAGTTATTGTGGGTGTTCTTCTAATATTCTTTTCACATTCTGTTATAATAATTTTAACAGTTTACATTTAATTTGTAAGCCATAAATATGTCCAGACATTTTACATTTTCATTTCAATCATAACCTGTCTTGCTGAAATATCTTTATGTACAGAGACCTAATGTTATTGTCTGTGATCTGTAGGAAGATCTTTCAAAGGTGGACAGGAAAAGGACACCTTGGTTGCTTGTGTTATTTCATGTGCCATGGTATAATAGTAACACAGCTCATCAAGGTGAAGGGGCTGATATGATGGCAGCTATGGAGCCATTGCTTAATGCTGCTAGCGTGGATTTAGTTCTCGCAGGTCATGTGCATGCTTATGAACGCTCGGTATGGCTACATGCTTTAGAGTTTTGTTTCTTTCAAGTTTAATTGTATTAGGATTTTAAACCATACTTTGTCTGGTTGGCAGAAACGTGTATACAATGGAAGAGTTGACCCTTGTGGTTCAGTCCACATAACCATTGGCGATGGAGGAAACAAAGAGGGCTTAGCTCATACGTAAGTTTGATTCAGCATAAAATCTTTCTCTTAACCATATTTGTTATCACAAAAATCTATGTAGAGATTTTTCTTCAAACTTTTTCTTCAAACTCAATTTGTCAAAACTCAACATGCATGCTGCTTGTATTTGCTCTTCTGTCATTCTTAAGATTTTTATGGACACGTCACTTCATTGTTTGTTGACAGATATATAAATCCACAGCCACTATGGTCAGAATTCCGTGAAGCCAGTTTTGGTCACGGCGAGCTAAAGATTGTAAACTCTTCACATGCTTTCTGGAGTTGGCACAGGAATGACGATGATGAGCCAGTAAAATCTGATGATATCTGGATAACCTCTTTGATAAGCTCTGGATGTGTTGATCAGAAGAGAAATGAGCTCAGGAATAAACTTAGGACACCTTAAAATCCCCTGGTCTTGTTATTCCTCAACAACAGATTAGCAAAAGTTTGGTCTTGTATATGCAAATCATGAGGCAATTGCTTATATTAGTAAATGGCACTAAAGTAGTAGCTTGAATGGTTTGACCTTGTTTTGTCCTTGGAGTGAGTAAACTGTGATATATCTGTACTAGTCTTTACATCTTTTCCTGTATTTAATCTAAGTGCATGTTCTATAGATTAAGTATAAGGCTAGTGGTCTGTTTCTATGGTATTGTTTGCTATGACAGGAGTAACTCTCTAGTGATAGCACCTTGAGTGAGTTGTGTGGTTGGAGTGAGTAGAGAGTGATTTATCAATACTTTGTTTGCATTTGCTCTTGTATTAACTATAAAAACATAGTCTAGAATTACATATAAACATAATTTTGGCTTTTTTCACTCTCTTTGTAGCACAATGTTGTTGCTTGTTATGGTAAAATACCAAACTTTCTTTAATATTTTGGATCACGAAGAATATTTGCTAGAACCTTTTCAGATTCAAACTTGGCCATGGTTCTGATATCCAAGTAGTGATTTGCATTTGTGAAGTTGATGAAACTTTTGTCCATGGACAAGTCCAAGCAGTTTTTCAAAACTGATAACCAAAGATTAATTTGTGCTTGTGGAGCATGGGAAGTTGGTGAAGTTTCCCATCTATAATACTCTCTTGAGAACTGATTATGCTTTATGATAAGGAAAGGATTGTGTTGCTGAAAAAACAAACCTAACCAAACCAGGCCAACCTACTGAGATCATTAATTATATGACAGTAAGTTTCTGCACTCCATCAATTTCTTTTTACCCAATTTTTTACTTCCAAATCGTTTGGAATGTTAAATGACGTAAATTAATAACTTTTGGATTAGTCAATCCAAAATGTAAAATGTATGAAGAAGCATTTGTCTAAGGGAAAGTGGTTTCTTTTGTCTCTTCTTCTTTACAAGACTCAATTATCTAATTCATTATAATTAAAGAAAATGGTTAATTTAGTTTAGAGTAATAAATTTTCTAAATTCGTATATTTATCAAAAATATCTTAGTTAATATTTTATATATCTAGAATTGTTTTGGTAATATATATATATATATATATATATATATATATATATATATATATATATATATAT